>Ga0209517_10009754_pt1 | contig 10867 bp, 9 predicted proteins | sample PeaSoiMetSII2010_FD_187695 | JGI IMG/M metagenome (GOLD analysis project Ga0209517, IMG submission 187695) | Peat soil microbial communities from Weissenstadt, Germany - SII-2010 (SPAdes) (version 2) | ecosystem: Environmental > Terrestrial > Soil > Wetlands > Peat | place: Germany: Weissenstadt... | reverse complement strand
AGAGTGCCAAGGAGGCGGTGCGGCTCGGGGCTTACGACTATCTCGCCAAGCCGGTCGGCCCGGCCGAGGTCATCAACGCCGCCAGCGGCGCGATAAACCAGAAGAAATGGACGCTGCGCAAGGAGCTTTCGAGCCCCGACGCCGAAGTTGGTGCCACGAGTTATCGGATGAAAACGCATCGGCCCTGGCGCGGCGCTGCGCGCCCTTGTGCCAGTCCCGACACAATGATCGGTCCCTGTGGGGAGTCGAGCAGTCTCGGCTCTTGACCCCTAGCAAGCAAAGGAGAACGTCATGAACGCACTCAGAAAAGTCCTGGTCGTGGACGACGATCCAGTAGTCAGCAAGAGCTTTGATCGGGTGCTTGCCCGGAAAGGCTACGTGGTGGTCAGTGCCGAGAACGGCGCGGAGGCGCTGAGCAAGTTCGCGAAAGAGGATTACGACGCCGTGTTCACCGACATCAAGATGCCCGGCATGGATGGGCTCGAGGTGGCAGAGCGGTTGCGGGCGAGGCGCCCGTGGACGCCAGTGGTGATCATCACCGGTTATGGCACGGCTGACAATGAGAAACGGGCGGAGGCCGCCGGGGTGCGCGGATTCCTGCGCAAACCGCTGTCCCCGGAAATGATCGAGACGAGCCTCGACGCCGCGGTTGCGAAGGCGCTGCCGCCGCCCGCGGAAACGGCCCCGGAGGCCGCTGCTGCGACGGCAGTGGAGACCGTCGAAGAGAGCACGGGCAAGAACATCGCTCGGTCCTTGTTAAATATCGCCATGTTCTTCGCCGCGCCGTTCGTGGGGCTTGCCTACATCGCCCTGCTCCCGCTCATTGGGTTGGCGATGCTGGCCTGGATGGGTGGCAAGGCCTGGCTCAATCGGAAAGTTGCGGAACCGGCAGCGGTCGGCGAAGCAGGTGCCGGTAGGAAGATCGCTCTGTTCCTGTATAATATCGGCCTGTTCTTCGCCGCTCCGTTCGTCGCGCTTATCTACATCGTCCTGCTCCCGCCCATCGGGTTGGTGATGTTGGCCGGGATGGGTGGAAAGGCCTTGCTCGCTCGGAGAATTTCGGATTGACCGCGGGAGACGCCGCCGAGTATCCCAAGCGCATCAGGGTCGGCGACGAAGAGATGAGTTTTCCTCGGTCCCCTCTGCTTCCGCCGCGCTCCTCCCTTGATCTGCATCAAGGACGGGCGCGGCGGTTGCGTGGAGAAGAGCAGGCGGGGCCGCAAGGTAGTTGTCGTTCGCTCCCGCGGCGGTCAACGGAGACAGATGACGTGAAGCTCACCTCAGGCGGCAGAATGGGACGCAGTCCTTTCGCGATCGGCGCAATCGGCGCGGCTGCAGCAGCGGTCGTGCTGGCTCTTGCCGGGATGACCATGTCTGCATTCGCCGCTGCCCCTTCGGCCGGCGACACGCAATGTCTGGCCTGCCATGGGTCTCCGGGGATGGAGAAACAGCTCGCGGGCGGCGAAACGCTCTCGTTGCACATCGAAAGCGATGGCTTCGCGCAATCGGTTCACAGCGTGATCGGGTGCACCGGCTGCCATGCGAACATCGACCCGGCCAGTCACCCTCCGGCGGAGAGCCCCATCACCACCAAGCGCGAGTTTTCCGTCGCGATGGTTCAAATCTGCCGCACTTGTCATAATGATCAATTTGCGCAGTGGCAGCAAAGCGTCCACGCGGCCCTCGTCAGCGAAGGCAACCCGGTCGCCCCGCTTTGTACCAGTTGCCATTCTCCTCACGCAGTGATCAAAGGCGCGGCCGAGGAGATGGACACCGTTCCCTGCAAGACCTGTCACGGCGACATCTTCACCGCGTATGCCACGAGCGTGCATGGCGTGGCACGGAGCAGCGGCCAGACCGGGGCTCCCCTCTGCTTCGGCTGCCATGGCGCCCATAATGTGAGCGTTCCCTCGGCGGGACAGGGATTAAAGGACGTCTGTCTCGGCTGCCATACGGATGCACGCGCGTCGCACCGGGATTGGCTTCCGAATACCGAGCTGCATTTCGACGTCGTGTCCTGCCCGGTCTGCCATGCGCCGCAGGCGCATCGAAGGGTCGATCTCGTCCTCTATGACAGCACGACGCAAAAGGAGGTTTCCGAGCCGGTGGGCGTGCCGGAGTTCGAAAGTGCGACGGGTTCCTCGACTGCAACGAGGACGGGCCTGGATCCGAAGACGCTTTGGACTTTGCTCAGTACGCTGAATCGCTCGGGCGTCGAAGGTAAGACGAGCCTTAAGGGCCGATTGGACGTGAGCACGGGCGTCGAGGCGCACGAGCTTGCCGCCAAGAGCGCAGCGATCAGCGATTGCGATACCTGCCATCGGGCGGGAGCGGCCGCGTTCCAGAGTGTCACGGTATCCGTTGCCGGTCCCGCCGGCATACCGATAAGCTATGGCGCCAGCAAAGAGGTCTTGAGCTCGGCCTTTTCCGTACCGTCGGTCGGCGGGTTCTATGCCATCGGGGGCACCAGAATCACGTTCCTCGATATTCTTTTCGTCCTCGCTCTGCTCGGCGGCATCGGCATTCCGATTGGTCATCTCGCCTTGCGAGTGGCCTTCAAGATATATCTGAACCGAAAGTCACATGAGCAGGGGAAAGGGTAGGCAAGATGCTTAGGATTTACGTGCACTCGCTCCCCGTGCGGATTTGGCATTGGATCAATGCGACCGCCTGCGTGATGATGGTGCTCACCGGGATTCAGATCCGCTACGTCGGTCTGGTCAACGTGGTGTCCTTCCGGACCGCCGTCACCGTCCACAACTGGATCGCCTTCATTCTCATCGCCAACTTCTTCGTGTGGTTCCTCTTCTATCTTTTCTCGGACAAGATCAGGATCTACCACCCCGAGCTAAACCCGATGAAGCATTTTCACCGGACCGTTCGCCAGATCATCTATTACGGCTACGGCGTCTTCAAGGGAGACCCTAATCCGCATCATCTGAGCCTTTACCGCCAGTTCAATCCGCTGCAGAGCATGGTCTACCAAATCGTCATGCTCCTGCTGCTTCCGATTCAGGGCTTCACCGGGATCCTGCTCTGGGATCTCAGCCGCTTTGCAGGGGTGGTGAACTATTTCGGCGGGGTGCGCGTCGTCGATACGGTGCACGTTCTGGTCTTCATCGTGTTTGCGTTCTACATCCCGTTCCACGCCTATCTCGGAACGCTGGGCCGCACGCCGATCGAGAAGTTCAAGGCAATGTTCGACGGCTATGAGGAGGTCGAGGAAGGGCAAAGCGCCGATGGGGCGGAGTGACGGCTCGGCTCCGGCGAGCGGAATTATCGCGCTGATATCCGCGTTCGAATGGCGTGCCCCGGCGGCAATCATCGAAGAGACCGGTCCATTGCTGCGGTGCGAACCGGATTCCGAACATGCTTTTGTTCTACGCTACGCGTGATGGCCATTCCCGGCGGATAGCTGCGCATATCGCGGCCCGACTTGCCGAGTGCGGGATCTGCGCAGCGCCGCATGACCTTGCGGACGCGTTTCCGGCGCCCGCGGACCTCGCCGCGGCCTCGTTGGTCGTTGTCGTCGCGGCCGTGCGATATGGCCGGCATCTGCCGGAAGCGGAGCGATTTTTTGCGACCTACAAGGAGTTGCTCGCGCGGGCACGGTTTGTCTTCGTCTCGGTGAATTTGACCGCCAGGAAACCGGGCAAGGACACCGCTGCGGGCAATCAATATCTTCGGAAATCGATAGCCCGGCACCAGCTGAAACCGATTTTGGCGGCCGCCGTCGCGGGACGGCTGGACTACCCGCATTACCGCTGGCTCGACAGGCAGGTCATCCGGCTCATCATGAAGATGACGGGAGGGCCGACCGATCCGCGAAGCTGTGTCGAATTCACCGCGTGGAAGGGGGTGGATGAGATTGCTTCGCGGATTGCCGAACTGCACGGCGCAACGGGTGGGCGCGGGGCAATCGGATGAAGCACTCACGCCCGTCCGCCACTTGAGCGCGTCGGCTCCGGCCTGCGCCACCTGAGCGTCCTGATCGGACGCGACCCCGGACACGCCGATCCCGCCAACGATCTTGCCGTGTGAGACGATCGGCACGCCACCTTCGGCGACGCTGGCGCCGAAGGTCAGCATGCGACGGCCGACGCCGCCTCCCGCGCGCGGTCGGTGAAGGCATCTGGGGAATGATCCAGGAGGCCGGGATTGATGTTCACGTTGAGGGGTATCGATGAGCGCCGCTTGCCCCCGAGGACCGCCTGCACCGGAACACCGATCTGGTGGGCTCGGACATCCCACATCGCTTGCTCAAGGGCCGACATCGCCATTGCGGAGCAGGAGTGTGGCCTGTCGCCGACCGTCGCTTTCAAACGGTCCACCGGTGATCCGATCGAAGCGATGTCCTCTCCGGCGAGCACGCCTTGAAAATGGTCCTGGGCGAGTTTGGCCGTCGCCGCATCATGCGACGAGATCGTCGCTTCACCGGGCCCCCGCCAAGCCAGCGTCCGTTCTCAGTGCACGAAGAGAAACGTCGTCCTAACGCATGCTCAGAGCCGAATGCACGGGATCGAGGCGAAACGTTCGGGCATGCCTTAGATCTCGATCGGCCCGAGGCGTCCTGCCAGCACGCACAGTGCCTCGAAAAGATAATAGCTCCCCCAAATCAGCTCGTTGTTCGTCGCCAAGCCAAGCCGGTAGTTATAACAGCCTTGCGTAAGCATACCGGGAGGCCGCTTGTCGGCGAAAAATGTCGGCGTCAAATAGCGGGACACCAAGGCTCCGGCGCTCGATTCTGCTGCTCGCCGATAGCGCGCGCCCTCTGCCTTGTCTTCGGAGTACGCACTCAGCTTCAGCAGCGCCGCCGTCGCGATGGCTGTCCCCGAGGTGTCTCGCGCCGTGCTCGGTTCGCGAGGAGCGTCAAAGTCCCAATAGGCCACGAAATCGTCCGGCAGGTGGCTCAGCCACCAGTCGGCAAGGTCTCGCGCAGCGGCCAGGAGCGTCGGGCGCTCCTCCGGAAGCCAGATCGCGTCGACCGTTGCCCCAAGCAACGCCCAAGCCTGCGCGCGCGTCCATGTGCTGTCGTCTCGGATCCCTTTATGCGTGTAGGTGCGGAGCACACGACCCGTTGCCGTGTCGATCGATGCGGATTGAACGACGGAGTGATCCCGGCGGACGAACACTTTGAGATTCGTTAATGCATGCCGTGCGGCGATTTCACGAAGTCGACGCTCGTGGGAACGTTCTGCAGCCCATGTCAGTAATGCGCTCGACTGCATCCCGTCGACATTTGCCTCGCTCTCGCCGACACTGGTCGCCTCCTCGGCTGCACGACCAAGCGGGATGATGCCAGCTCTTTCATTGAAGAGGGTGGCCAATCCACGAGCGCCTTCGATCCCGACGTTCCGCGCTAAATCGTCTGCACATAAGACATCGCCAAGAGCTGCGCCGTAGTAGAAGAGGAAGCCGCGAAAGACGGTTTCCGACGACGCTCGCGGACGCAAGAGCTCGGTCCAGTGCCGCGCCCACTGACGATAGCGCTCGTCAGACGTAATATGATGCGCCAGCCAGAGCATTCCGCTCCAAAAGCCGCCGGTCCAGTCGCCATTTTCAGAGACGGTCCATCTGCCGGTATCCGTGTCCGCGTAATGGGGGAACCCACCCTCGAGCGAGCGCGCGGTCGTGTCGATCCGGGCGAGAACCTTGGAGAGCGCATCTTCCCAGACTCGCGTGTCCTTGACGTCTTCGATCGTCTTCGAGTCCTTGCTTCGCATGAGCGTTCCCTCAGGAGACAGGTTTTTCGTCGCAGACACCTCTGGAATGGGAGTATGCGAGCAACAGATCGCGTGCATCAGAGTTGTACGCATCAATGATGCGTCCGTTGAGCGGCGCGAACCGGACGTATGTTCGCTACACGCGTTTGTCAAGGACGTGCCAGAAACGACGGCCGGCCCTTTCCTTCCGCTGCCTAGCCCGACAGGGATTTGAAGTAGCGGTTCTCTGGTCGCGGCAAGCCGAGATTCTCGCGCAGCGTGGCGCCTTCATACTCGCGCCGGAACAGCCCGCGCCGCTGCAGCTCCGGCACCACGCGGTCGATCACGTCGTCGAGCCCTTGCGGCAAATACGGAAACTGCAGGGTGAAGCCGTCGCTGGCGCGGGTGACGAGCCATTCCTCCATCTGATCGGCGATCATCTTGGGCGTGCCAAGCATGGCGAGGCCGCTATGGCCGCCGAGGCGCTGGGCAAGCTGGCGCACCGTCAAATTCTCGCGCCGGGCGAGCTCGATGGCCCGCTCGCGCCCGCTCTTGCTGGCGTTCGATTCCGGGATTTCGGGCAGGGGCGCGTCCGGATCGAAGCCGGACGCATCATGACCGAGCGCGATCGAGAGTGCGGCGACAGCGCTGTCGTAATGGACGAGCGAGTCGAGCTTCGCCCGCTTGGCCTGCGCCTCCACCAGCGAATCGCCGACATAAATCATGCAGCCCGGCAGAATCTTCATATGCTCCGGGTCGCGCCCGATCTTTTCCATGCGCCCCTTCACGTCGGCATAGAAACGCCGCCCGGCCTCGAGACTGCCCTGGGCGGTGAATACGGCTTCCGCCGTCTCGGCGGCGAGCTGGCGCCCGGCCTCCGACGCCCCGGCCTGCACGATGACCGGCCAACCCTGTATCGGGCGCGCGATATTGAGCGGCCCGCGCACCGAGAGGTATTTTCCCTTGTGGTCGAGCACGTGCAGCTTCGCCGGATCGAAATAGATGCCGTGCTCCACGTCGCGAAGGAAAGCGTCGTCCGCCCAGCTGTCCCACAACCCGGTGACGACGTCGAAGAACTCGCGCGCGCGGGCATAGCGCTCGCCATGTTCGAGATGGTCCTCGCGGCCGAAATTCCGCGACGCGTCGGGGTTCGAGGTCGTGACCACGTTCCAGCCTGCCCGCCCGCCGCTGAGATGGTCGAGCGAGGCGAATCTCCGGGCGACGTGATAGGGCTCGTCATAGGTCGTCGATCCCGTCGCGATCAGCCCCAAACGCTTCGTCTCCATCGCCAGCGCGGACAAGAGCGTCATCGGCTCGAACGAGGTCACAGTCGCGCTGCGCTTCAATGCGTCCATCGGCATGTTGAGCACAGCCACGTGATCGGCCATGAAGAAAGCGTCGATGCGCCCGCGCTCCAGCGTCCGGGCGAAGCCCTTGATGTGCGCGAAATTGAAGTTCGCATCCGGCAGGGCGCCGGGATAGCGCCACGCGGCGGTATGAAGGCTCACCGGCCGCATGAACGCTGCGAGGCGCAATCGACGTGTTTCGCTCATGACCCCTTTCTTTCCGCTGCGAGCGCGGGCGCCAACAGTCTTGCCGGACCCGCGCGCGGTCGCTCTCTATGCGTCCACAGCACCGCGACGGTGTCAAGAAATGTCCGCTTCGAGTTACAGGCGGCGGTCGCGACGATGTCCGCGCTCGGAGCAGGTCGACCTCACACAACAGCGACACAGAAGGATCGCCGCACAGGACCGGTCGCGGTAATTCGGCGATCTCTTTGCGGTGAAAGCCTACTTAAGCGAACTTCGTTAGCGCGTCGGCGAGGTAGACCTTCGGTTCGACGGCGTTGAGGGCGCGCGGCCTCCTACGCTGGTCGAACAGCCTGAAAATTCCTTTGCTAGTCGGCTCCATCTTTGGCGTATGTTGTGGGTCTATCAATGGCACGAGGTCACGCTAGGGAGCGAGAGCGGGGGTGTTGCGGCAATCGAGTGTGCGCGCCTCGGGAGCTCGGAGATGACTGCGCGCGACGATGGTTGGCATCTCGCGCGGTCCGAACCTATCGCAACTGCCGCAAAATCCATAGCCGGGGAGAAAACAATGCCTGCGAAGCGTACCATTCTGTTTGCCGGACTGCTCATCGCGCTGCTGCTGCGCGGCGGCGTGAGTCATGCCGAGCCGCTGAAACTGCGCGTCGGCTGGATCGTGCTGCCGGGCACCTGGGCGCCGTTGCTCTTCGAGAAAAAGGAGGTCCTCAAACATTACGGCCAATCCTACGTCGTCGAGTCGGTGCATTTTCAGGCGACGCCGCTCGAGATAACGGCGCTGGCGTCGGGCGAGCTGGACATCGCTAGCCTGACCTTTTCCTCCTTCGCGATCGCCGTGCGCAACGCCGGGATGGACGATCTGCGCGTCGTCGCCGACGAGCAGCAGGACGGCGTGGAGGGCTACTTCAGCAATGAATGCACCGTTCTCAAGGACAGTCCGATCAAGACCGTCGAGGATCTCAAGGGCAAGGTGCTCGCCGTCAATGCGATCGGAAGCGCCGGCGACATGATGTTGCGAGTGATGTTGAAGAAGCACGGGATCTCGTTGAAGGATGTCACCGTCATCGAAGCGGCGCTGCCAAACATGAATGCCATGCTCGAGTCGCACAAGATCGACCTTGCCTCGACCGTTCCGCCATTCGCATATGAACCGGAGTTCCTCAAAGTCTCGCGGGTGCTGTTCACTCAGAGGGAAGCAATGGGACGGACGCAGTTTAGCTTCTGGGCTGCGCGCGTGCCTTATCTTGCGGCGCACCGGGCCGCGCTCACGGATTTCATGGAGGACGCGCTGCGCGCCGCACGGTGGTTCCTCGATCCCGCTCATCACGCCGAGGCCGTCGCGCTGCTCGCTGAAATGACCAAGCAGCAGACAGCGACATTCGACTGGGCCTTCACTCGGAAGGACATATACCGCGACCCGAATCTACGCCCCGACATTGCTGCGCTCCAACACAGCGTCGACACGCAGCGCGAGCTTGGCTTTCTCGGCGGCAATGTCGATGTCGCAAAGCACATCGACCTGAGCATCGTCGAAGCGGCGGCCGAGCGGCTGAAATAGGGCAGGCAAAAAGAGGAAGCCCACGCCGCAACAATCATCTCAAATCTGCAGCTTAACCTTCAACGCAGATGTGCCAGACTCTCGCTTAAATCCAAGCCGCGCCTGTCCAAAAGAGTCTGACGACTTCCAATCCGGAGACCTTTGTACTGCTATTTAGTGAGCCGGTGCAGGGCGGGGGGCTGCCGCCATCTGCGTCAACTGCTGTAGATAAGCGATCTTTGTGTTGACCGTGTGCTGAATATGGGTGACCTGCTCCTCGCTCAGATGGCGATACTTGCCGATCAGCTTGAGATACTCGGCAACCGGTTCCGGCCGATTGACCGGATGGGTAAATCGCAGACCATTTCCGGGATCGTACTCCCACAGGGCAATGAAGTTCGTGCGAACCTGCATCCGGCACACCTGCGTCGTCATCGCCGATGGAAAACGCCAACCTGTCGGACAAGGGGCGTAGACATGGAGATACGCCATGCCCGTCTTCGCGACTTCGATCGCCTTCTCCAGCTTGGCGTAATAGTCCTCGAGGAATGCCGTCGAGGCGGTGGCGACGTAGGAACAATTGTGCATCGCCATGATCAGCGGCAGATTTTTCGCCTCGGTGCGCTTGCCCTGCATGCGGCCGCCGACCGGCGTGGTCGAGGTCCATGAACCGTAAGGCGTCACGCCGGACGACTGCATGCCCGTATTCATGTAGCCTTCGTTATCGACGCAGATGAATAAAATGGGGTCGTTGCGCTCCGCCGCGCCGGAGACCGACTGGAATCCGGCATCGGCGGTGCCGCCGTCACCCGCCAGCGCGATCGCCGTGACATCCCGCCCGACGCGGTTGTATTGCACCTTGACGCCGGCCAGCATGGTGGCGGTGTTGGTCAAGAGGGAATGGAAAATCGGAACCTTGGCGCCGGTCTGCCCATTGTAGCCGACCGTACCCATGCCGGGGATGCAGCCGGGCGGCGCGGCGACGACTGAGTCCGGCCCCACCATGCGCATGGTGTGGCGGATCAAGAGTTCCGAGTTGCAGCCGTGACAGGCCGAGAGGCCACGGCAGAACATGTCCTCCTTGTCGGCATAAGCATTGAAGATCCGCGCCGCGGTGCGATACTCGAGCGCCTCGCTCGGGCACGCTTTCACGCAGGCCGGATCGCCGTCGCATAAATCGCATTTGGTGACGTGGCCGACCGCGGCCTCATAGACGATGCCGGCATAGGCACAGCCGGCGGTGCACAGCAGACAATTGACGCATTTGCTCTCGGCCCAGTCGATCACCCCACTGTCGCCATTTTTTGCCAGCGCTCCGGACGGACAATTCATCACGCAGATCGGATCGGCGCATTGCCGGCACAGCGCGAGCTCGACGCCGTCGCCGTTGGCTTTGGGAAGAATGTGGATGCGCGAGTACGCTTGATCGCTGGCATTCGCCTTGGCCTGCGCGCAGGCGGTCATGCAGTCGCCGCAGCCGTCGCAGCGGCTCGCATGGAATTGCAGGGTGCTGAAGCATTTGCCCACGGTGCGGCCCCTAACGCCAGATCTGCGACATCATTTGTCGCCCGGTCAGCCGCGGATTGGCGATGAACGCGGCCTTGACCGAGGACAGATCGGTGCGCCTGAGGATGAGCTGCCACATAATGCCGGCATCGACGAAATCGTTGATCGTCGCGATGCCGACCAACTGCCCGTCCTTGAGGACGATACGCCGATAGACGGCCTCGTCACCGCTCTCTTCAATCTCGAACCCATCGCCGGCACGGCCGCGGCCGACGGAAATCGCCTGTTGTCCGAAGAAGCTGTAGGTGTTGAGCGGCACGGCGCCGGGAAAAGGCTTGACGTCTGCGTCGTCGGCCATGCCGAGCCCGGCAATGCGGCCTTGCTCGACCGCATTCGGCAGAATGCCATTGACGACCGTGCCGCCCCAAAAGCCGCGCGCCTGCGCCACGTCGCCGGCGGCCCAGATATTCGGCAGGTTCGTACGCATCCAATCGTCGACCAGGATGCCGGCGTCGACCTCCACGCCCGATCCGTTCAGAAATCCGATGTTGGGCGCGACCCCCGTGCAAACCAGCAGT
>Ga0209517_10009750_pt1 | contig 10870 bp, 19 predicted proteins | sample PeaSoiMetSII2010_FD_187695 | JGI IMG/M metagenome (GOLD analysis project Ga0209517, IMG submission 187695) | Peat soil microbial communities from Weissenstadt, Germany - SII-2010 (SPAdes) (version 2) | ecosystem: Environmental > Terrestrial > Soil > Wetlands > Peat | place: Germany... | reverse complement strand
CAGTTGGTGAACAACGATGAAAAGCAGGAACAAATCGACTTTCTGGTTTTCTACGACGCTTGGTATCAAAAAGGCATCAAGAGATTCCGCAACGCCGAGACCTTGCCAGACCTGTTCGTGTTTCCCTAGAGATACCGACAAAGAGCATACCTCATCCAAAGATGCGTGATGTCGAGAAGAGTCTCTTCGCGAACAGTCTCTATCGAGTGTTTGGCAAAGAAGATGGTGCCCGTAACGAAGAAGCATCTAAGCACATCTGGCTTGTTGACATCGAGCTGGTGAAAGAAGAAAAGTGGAAGAGAATTCTCACTGTTAGAAACAAACTGGACCCAAAGATTACCTTTTCAGAAGGAGAGTCCACGAGGGCATCCTGCAAACCCGCAGACTAGCAGACCTGTGCATTGATTGCGTAAGTTGCCTTTAAACTGTGAGATAGGTCACACGGTTTAGCATGACGCTGTGCAGGATTCGTCATGCTTTCCCAAGGGACTGAATAGGGACCCTAACGGGCGTTAGGCTCGCTCACAGCAAGAAAGGACGGGTTTTCATGTCGCCCACTTCTTGAACTCTTCTTCTAGCGTCAGACGAAGTCTCGTTGTTTCTGTCATAACTTCTGGACGCTCCTTTTGAGACTTGACGATTCTAGGATTCTTCTGGACTTCCGGGTAACACACATCCCATGCCGTCTGTATAGCGTTCCTCATGGCTTTCGGGTCTTCCGGCCTGTAATTCCCATTCCTTCCATCCAACATGATGCCCGAGACTGTCAGATAGTCATACTTGCCACCTTCAATCTCATTCGGGTTTGCCCCGTAGTAGAGAGCTGACTGAAGGTTTGTTCCTATTTGGGTTCCAGTTGGTGTCAATAGCCTGAACTGTGCTGAAGACTGGACCTCCCTTATCCCCCCGATATTCAGCCATGCACGCTTCTCAATTTCAAGTATGTCTTGAAGCGCGTCACTATGCTCTTTGAGGAATCTCCCCAAGAATGCGAAATAGGCTTCGACTTCCGACCGTAGAGGCTCCTGGATGACAAAGAACCTCTGACTGTATCGAATTCTGCTCCACTCGTCATCCCACGTTGTGATATAATTAACTCTAAATTCAGATTGGTTTCTGTCAAATGACTCCTGTATCTTGAGAATCTGCCCGTATAGCGGACCTAGAGCTTCATCGATCTCGAATCTGCGAATCTCATACTTGCGAGTGTCGCGGGAGTTTAGCCGTGTGAAAAAGTATGACAGTGATACCGTGAGAATGATTAGAAGAACCGGAAGCAGCGTTTCAAGCGCATGATACACCACGGTCGCAGCGACACCCAGGGCGGACAGAGTTGACGCCGTAAAGCTGGCTACCTCTTGTCTGTCCATCAACCTAGCAGCGCAATGTTGGCACTTTTAGCCTCTCACCACATATCAGAAGCATGGAATCCGAGAGGTCGAGTATCCTCACTGGCAGAAGGTAGACTTGAACGGCAAACTTCAAGACCTTCGCGGTGTCATCACGGGTTTAGATGGCCAACGCTTCCATCGATATTCTCGGTAGTTTCAAGGTTAACCGTTGGTACAAGCTGGCCATCTATCTGGGTGCAGTTCTAATCATTCTAGGCTTTGTCTTTGTGAACAATTCCAATGTGGCAAAATACAACACTTTTGCCGTCGAGAGTCTTATTTTGGGACTGGTAGTTTGGATGCTTGATGATACCATCTTTGTGATTGGCAGTTCGAGTATGGATGATGCGTATGGTAGCAGCGCGAAGCAGAATGCCGCCAAGAATACCATGATGGGAATCTATATTGTGCGCTGGATTGGACTCGGTATTTGGATAGTTATCATTCTAGCTTCCATTTGATGGATTAGTATGAACGAAGACTTCCCGCCTAACGGAGGAGCATGGATGCCGTTTCTCATGAAGAAGGGTAGATTTGCAGAGTGCATGATACTTGGTTGGCAGGAAGTCGAGGACAAGATTGACCAGATGACCGTTCAGGAGTTCCACCTCCTTTTTGCTCCTCAGAAGGATGATCCGCGGGTTGACATGCTCAGGGAAGTCAATCTAAGGAAGAAGATTGAGTTTCTCAAAGTGATGGGAAGAATCAGTGAGGGTGACGCTTCAGTGATTCACAGGTTCAGTGATGAACGGAACAAGCTGTTTCACGGAGATGTCTTCAGAAGTGCCCATCCAATCAACATGGCTGTTGCGGAGAAGAATAGGCTGATGGAGCTTGCAAACAAAGCCTCTCAAATCGCTTCGAATAGGACGTTCGGTGTTTGGTTTGACGAGGGAACGGGGGACATGGGAAACAAGAACGTGGTCAAACCGGACAAACCCAGAGGAGTGAGGTTCACCGACGACCTTCTTGACGGAAGCTTGAAAGTAATTGCCGACACGGGTCTTATGAAAGATATCGAGGAGGTCGTCACAGAAGAAGAGTCGGAAGACGAGCATGAGTGATCGGGACGGCTCCTATTGCGCGAACTGCAATTACAAGTTCCGAGATGATGAGACTGGCCGCCCTTGTCCAAAGTGTGGTGGCACGGAGCGTATCGCGAAGGTATTCCCCAAGGCTAGTCTGAGTGTCTCATCCAACGTAGGTGCTTTGAGCATCAGGGAATGGGCCGAACAGAACCAGAAGTTAGTCTTGCTCGTTGCGGCTCTTACCGTCTTTAGTGCCTTGTCAGGATTCTTCATTGGAGGCTCGGTAGGAGTTGTCGTTGACCTTGTACTGGGAATTACCGCGTTCTTCTTGGGCTTTAGGACCGGAAGTAGACACAAGGATACTGACAGACGTGGTGCTTAAGAGAAGATTCAAACTACTAACCTATGGGACGAACCGTTCCGACAACTAACCAGTATACGCACGGGACGATAAACGACCTGCGTGTCATCAGGGACTATCTCAAATCGGCAGACAAGCCTCTCTGGGACGAATTCATGATCCTTGCCCATCTCAACGAGAGAGCCATTGGTAGCGCGGTCTTCACCGACCCGTTGCAGGCTATGATGCTTGCCCAGATGTTCAAGATGTTCAAGGTCATCAAGAAGCTAGGAGGGGACTTCTCGGAATGGGAGCAAACGGGGTTAGACTCCGCAGACTCAAAGCAGTCCAAGTCCCTTCAAGTTTCCCCACACGACCAACGCAAACGCTAGTGCGAAAAGAGCTTCTAGGGCGAACCCCAGACATAGCACAAGGAGACGTCGTTTGCCCCAATCAGACATCAATCTCCAATACGGAAGAACGGCAAGACCGATGATAATCGCCTTTTCGATGATGACTCCCGGATACTCACCGAATGCCGAGACGAATAGGAGCGAAAAGGGAGTTGCTTCCTTTATTCCCTCACTAAATCCGATGAAGGTCGTCGTCAAGTCGAGTAGGTTCATAGCGACGTTCACCACGAGAGCAAAAGCGAAGAGGACCTGAAACGCGTAGACGAACTCGTCTCTCACTGACTGTCCTCGGTTATGCAAATCGTTGTCTTAGGCTTCCACGTCCTCAGCTCAACTGATAAGGTTGGGTTGACCGCTTTCTCCCACCTTAAGCGAACTGTAGCCAGTTGGGGTTAATGCTTAAGCAGATAATGCTTGTCATTCCTAGGTATTTGCACTTTAGCCGGATGGTTCGTCGGAACAAGGATTCAGGAATAGCCGTATGCAAAATAATCTCGAATTAGGCAAAGTAACGCTTTGTTTTACCGTAGAGCCTAATTGACCCAGTTTCTTCCAAGCGTTTCCTTTGATACCAAAGAGTAGACTTATTCATATTCAATTCATGGTGAGATTTCGTCAAAATCTGGTCTTTCACGGCCTGCAACTCAAACGAACTTCTTACCGTGACTGGCTTCAGAACGAATTCCAACCTCTGGTTCTTGCCTAGTAGGAAGCTGGCAAGTCTACGTGTGCCCAGGATGATCTCCTCTAACTTCAGGTTGAACTTGAACTTCTCGAAGAGCAGGTGGATTGTCTTCTGCGATAGCATCGCCTCGTAAGTGTCTGTGAGGTAATGGTTCTTGTCCTTGGAGTTCAACTGCTCTAGAGTCTGGATTACTGCATAGTCCGAGTTTGTCCGCCACAGCTCCATCAGGTCATAGACCAGCCCTCTGCTCTTCCCCATCTCGTGGACGAAGGGGATGGAGTTGTCAAGCCCTATCGAGTTGACGGCACGCCTGACGTAGGTCTGCAAGAGAGCATACGAGTAGTTCATCAGGGCGTTGACGAAATCAGGAGCTTTCTGGTTGTGCTCCGTCGTGGTCCTGCCTCTGAACTGGAATCCCAGCTCTCTGCAAACCTTTTCAATCTGCTTGAAGTATTCGACTGCGTACCTCGCCTCATGGTTCCGCATGTAGACTATGTTGGCTGATTGGCGGATTGACAGCTTGGGAATCATTGGTATTTGGATGGGGTGGTTCTTCGAAAGGCTGGAGAGGAACTCTTGCTGCCTCCTTTCCTTCGTCTCGATGATGGACTTGGCTATGCTAAGGCGCTTCTCCATGTCCAGGTATGATTGATACTGCGCGATTTTCAGCTCATTTGAGATGGGGTCTTCAGGCAACATCTGTGCCAAGATGTTCCCTCTCCAGTTGAGGATGTTCACGCTGACCGAGTGCAGGACGAGCCAGTTGATGGCCGCGAACGTGATGAACCCGTTAGGGCGCTGGATGACTATCGAGTCGTAGGGGATGTCCCTTGGCGCGAAACGCTCTATTTCTTTGTCCCTCTTCTTGTTCCTAATCACCAGCGAAGACTCGTCGATGCTGATGCTAACTGCTTGGGCGTCGATGTAGAGCGGCCTCACAGCTCTATACCTCTCAATTGCTTTTCTTCGCGAGCAAATCGCTCTATCTCCTCCTTGTACCATTGATAGCCTTCCTCCCGCAACTCTGGCCTTAGGAAGCGATGAAATGCACGACGTCTATTCTTCCAGATCAGCTGAGCGCCCAGCCATGCCACTACGTGAGAGCTAATCCGATTGAAATCGTCTCTAAACTCCGGATTGAGCCTGTAGACACCGTTCTTCGAGAACAGGTATGCCTTGTCTTCAAGGAATCTTAGATGATTGGCTATGACCCCTCTTGAGAGCTGGGTCGCCTTCAGCAGCTCATCAAAAGTGAAGAAGCCAAGTTTGAAGAATCCTGATTTGTCCTCTTTGTGCGCGATACGCCTGGACTTCTCGTCATAGTAGGTCAGGACGCCCGACGTCTCAAGCGCCTCCATGACGAAGACTATGCGGAGTCTGCTGAGTCTCCTCCGTTCTTCGTCGGTCGCGCCTCCCATGCTTTCTGACCATCGGACCATACTCTAAGTATGGTCATGACCAAGTATAAGGCTTGCTGCCTGCTTACTGCAATGAAAGCACAACCCCAGAGAATGGAACTAGACAGGGAGCAGGTCTTGAAGGTCCTCGGGTTCATTCCAAGAACCTCTCAGAAAAGAATGGCTCTGCTCGACCAAGTAGTGACGGAACTCAATCGGCGGAACTTCAAGCACCTGGACGAAACCCGTAGAGAAGACATCCGGAGAGTGACTGTCATCGTCGCCGATATGCATCCGGAGTCGACTAACCGCAAAATCAGAGAATACTCAGAGGTCGCAATCAGACTGTGGAAGAAACAAAGGAAGATGTGATAGATTCTGACCAACATAGAAGACTTCTCACAGGCAACCCAAGAAATGGTCGATGGTCACATCAGCGAAACATTTCCAGACGCAATCCCCGTTCTTGAGCGCTGGTTCAACGGGCTTACGCGAAGTCAGCTGATCTTCTTCGAGCAATACTGGAGGGACAACGGCCCGGCGCAAACGCCGGCAAGGGCAGTGTGGGAGGCTCTCAAGCGGACACGTGAGAGGCAGAAGTTCGCCAAAGGTCCCGCTGTCAGAAGGGAGATAGTCGTGATGAAGGGCCATAGGGTCGTCGTCTGGCGCGACAAGGCAACTGGACGCTTCGTGCGGGGGCGAAGAAGGTGAGGAACATCTACTTCGCGCGGTCGGACGAGGCCCTGCTGGACATAGACACCGACCGAGGGTTCAGGCGGTTCCTCCAGAGGTTCCCGACGATATTGAGCCTCGTTGCCAGCATGGTCATCCTAGCAACCCGTCCGCACCACTACCATGTCTACATCAAGCTAAGGAAGCGACACCGCTTTGTGGACCTCTCGTCGCTTCAGACTTACCTCGGTTCAGACCGGACCAGAGAGCTGGCGAACATGTCGCGAGTCATCGCTGGTGCGACGAGGCCAATCCTTCTGATCGAATACACCAAAGTCCCTCACTGGAGGAAGCCCGACATCGTCTGCTCGTGCCCACGAAGGTGGAAGGGCAGGAAGCTATGCAACTGCCGCCACTTAATGACCGCGAGAGGTCACAAGGCGAAGTACGGATTCCTCTCGACACGCCTCAAGACTCTTGGAGTGAAAGACCCCTATGGCCACGCTTGACTTCAGCTACAACGGTGGGATGGTTAGGCTGCGAGAAGTTACCTATCTTCTGAACGTGGTCTGCGCCACCGCAAAACTCCAAAGACTCCAGGTAGACAGGCCAGAGTCCGGCCTTGAAGACTTGCGAGCGCAGATGCACCTCTTCCTTTCTGCCCCGATGGCGTCGTTCAAGTCCTCGATGCTCCAACAGGCAAGGTCAGTCTATGGCGGGATACATCAAATCGGCCTGACGTATCCTGCTTTAGTAGGATCGGTGGACAAGCAGAGCGGAGAGCTGACAGACTCCCTGGCTTGGAACGCCAGAGACTCCATACTCTTCGTGGATGAGTTCGTCTCGGGTGAGAGGAGGGATGCTTTGATTAAGGCCTTCCTACCGTTGCTCTCCGAGCAGCTATACGCCCGCTCCATCGGATTGAAGTCCGTTGAAAAATCGATCCGAAGTAACGGTAACTACTACAGGATACACAAAGGGAGGATAGAACTCAAGGTCAGGTTCGTGGCCGTCTTCGCCTCCATGTATTCTCTCATGATGTTCGCCAAGTACACAAGCCATGCGGCTCTGCTCGACCGTTGCGTCCCCATACAGTATGAGGTCACCAACGAGGAGAGGGACGATGTGGCAAGAGGGAGGTCGATTTTCAATCACGAGCCGTATAATTGTCCCAAGGAAGTGACAATCAAGAGAAAGGACTTCGAGCGCATCTTTGACTCCTGGAAGAAGAATTCTCGCGATATCCACGATCCTCGAGCGCTGGATGACTGCCTGAGGGTCTTCGCAGTCACGCAGGAGCACAACGATTCCATCTACCGGTTCATCGTCGACTCGCACGCCGGGCTCGACACGATCAAGGGAGAAATCCAACATCAGAGAGAAGCGAGAATGGAAAGGAGCCAGAACAGGTACTACGGCTAGAGGGGATTGGCGCATTGTTTCTATGCCCGAAGTGCGGTTGCGTCATGGACAACGCCAGAGAGTTTGAAGAACACATGCGGGTCTCTCATCCTCGGCTCCGCGATTCAGTCACAAGGCTGGCGAAGAGAGTCCTAAGCCTATGACCGGCCCCAGATTACATCGCCGCGAGAAGCAGCCCTAGCGCAAACCATACCAGGCAAGCGCCTGTCAGAGACGCCCACGCGAAACAGAGCGCAACTGCTCTAACGCTCATCGGAGACTCCGACGGATAGAATACGAGGCCAACAAACAGCGTGACCACGACACCGCCTATGGCGCCGGCTCCGGCTATCAGAGCCCAGCCGCTGGCGGTTATTACTCCGTAATCAAGCGGGTTGGCCACCGTCGTGGAATACAGGAGCCATGCGAGTAGCACTGGGACCGCCAGACCTACGCCGAACCCGCCCCACTCCAAGCCAGCAATGACGCGACGCCGGTTCACAGCTTGCCCACCTTGTCCTACCCCGCGAGAACAAACAAAGAAGTGGTCTCTCCGTTCTCGAATGTATTTGGAGGGATCACGACCTGGCTGTTCGCCACTTGGTAGTTTGAAATCACACCCCCGTCTTTACCCTGGAGCTCGGACATCATTCCTTCCACCTGGTTGATGGTCGTGGAATATGACTCGACAGACCCCTCCGTATGAGGGTTATTCATCAACTCCTTGAATGCCACTAAGTCCAAGGCTAGCTTGAACGAAGTGTATTCGCTGGAGCCTTGGAAGGCCTTGTCAGCGAGCCCGTAACCGTTCCACATGCTGTTCGCGTGTTCGAAGGCTTTCACGGCGTCCACGTAGTCGCCATAGTGGAGCTGATTCATTGAATAGCACAGCTCAAGGTCCGCGTATTGGGTGTAAACATCCCCCATCGCGCCGCTCCAAATGGTCTCATTGACGATAAAGCCCGTGTCGTTGGCGAGCTTCGGATAATTCAAGCCAAGAGGGATGTCCTGACCGCTGTACGTGTTCCAAACAGAGCTGTCGCATGGAATGGGTATGTAGGCCCCCAAGACGACGTCAACGCCGTTCCAATCTCCATATGAGCAGGTCGTGACGTTGAAGTCACCATAGAGGCCACCCGCAGTAACCTCCATCGTCGCACTGATCCTCTTAGCCAACGTAGAATCCCCCAGCTGCATCAGGGCTGCATAGTCCAGCTGCTGGTCGTCTGAAAGGTAGATTGTGTTACTACCTGGAAAGACCTGCAGAAGACCGCTAGGCGTGCTCAGATTGCCAAGGAAGTATAACGCTCCTTGGTCGTTGAACGAGAAGTCGGGGGTTATGACCACAGCATGACCTGCCGGCAGAATAGGTGCGGTAGAGAGCTGGATGACCGTAATGATGGCAATGACTGCAAGAAGAAGCACGGCAACTACAACAACGAACCTTCCTCTGGCCGGTTTCAACTATGGCCAATCATATGATATGTCATACTTATTCCTTTAAATCAGGCTGATACTTGCTTAGGACACGTCATAAGGACATGCCCCAATCTGATAACAAAACCGAGCTGGACAGGTATGACAGCAGGATACTGACCTACTTGCTGAAGGAAGACTGGCCAGTCACGACCGAAATGGTAGGAAAGGAACTGGAGATCAGTTGGAACACGGCCCAGGTTCACTTGTATAAGCTCAAGTCCGAGGGTCTAGTCAAGGGAAAGAGGGTCGGAAGACAGAATCAGTGGATGCTGACCGACGAGGGCAAGAAAGTTGCGGGTTGATGGATGCATTCGAAGCCAAACTTGGCGGAGGGAGCCCAATTAGCACGCCCGGGGAATAGCCTTTTGCCGTCAAACGTAATCCCCCCCTCCCCCAATGCCTCCTCGTCCGAGAACATAGGCAATAACCAACGCAAGAATCATGACGACCGTCCCTATGACAAAGAGGTCCTCAACGAGCCCTCCACTTAGCTCTCCTATTGATGGCGCGAGAGCGATTACCAGAAAAACACCTATAGCCAAAGCGAAAACAGCAGTGACCACAACGACAATCACGTTTCCGATATTGCCATATTCCATGAATCTTCGAACACTCAGGTGACTCACGGACCTCCCTTGGGACCCAGGACGAGGGCAGTGTACTTCTCAATCTCACGTTTAACGTCTGCATTTCCTTGTAGCAATTTCGTGATTCTATCTTCTTGCTTTTCCATAATTGACCAATAGCTCAGACTCTTATCCGCCATGAATTTCACCTGTTCTTTGTATAGCTCTGTTAAGTGCTTGTCCAGATATCCTTTCAACAAGCCCTTGTCCTGTTGCAACAACCAGGATCTCATAGCTGTGTCGAAGATGTAGTGGAAGAAGTAGAAATCCTTCAGCATCTGATGCTCTGTGCCCGGGTCTAAAGGATGCGGTATCCTTTGCACCGATAGGCCCAAGACTTCGGTTCGAAACGCGGAGACCAAATACGACCAAGCAGATTCCATTCTGGTGAGCGAGGCACTTAAGGGGCGAAATCTGATGTTCAATATCACCATGATTACCAAGGATGGGAGGAATTCTAATGTTGCCAACAGCAGAACATATTCCGCTAGAGTAAGTGCTTGAGAGGAGGTGAGTACGCCTCCTTGTTCCATGGCGAACAGAGTTGGGACTACGAACGATGATACTACGAATCCGCTCAGAGCTACTGACCTTACTGACCTATACCGTTGACGATAGGCGCTCCTCATTCCATTCGTTATTCTTGAGAAATCCCTTCCTTGATCCATCAAATACCTTTCAAGCATTTCCAGTGTCTGGAAGCTTGACAATGGACGCTATGTGACGCGAGTAACTTGATAAACTTCTCTCAGTCTTCGGTTCAAACAACCAATGTCCTGGAGTCATCTTGAGAAGGACCTGTCGCAGTGGCTGGAGAAGAATTGCCCACCGAATTGTAGATGTCGCAACCCAAATCAGGCGTTGGTTGGCCTTTCTTCAGATAGCTTCCGGAGCGACGGAATGATTACCGACGGACGAGTCTTGCTGGCCATAGAAGTCGAGGCAGGGCAGCCCCACCCAGACACTAATGTCGGGAAATATTGGCTTCTATACGAACGACGAAGGTATCAAAGAATCGTTTTGTTTCATATCTACACCCCACTCTTTGATTCTTACAATTCGAGGAAAGAGTTAGCTAGCTTCTATGAAACGAGGATGCATGAGCTTCATGTTCCAATCGAAATCCACATCATGGAAATCAAGGAAGGAGCCGACTACGAGACAGAGTTGGAAGCCATACAATCCCAGGTCTCCAAATCCATCAATAGCAACTTTCCGAAGAACGTGTAGACCGTCTTGCCCGGCGCCTGCTTATTGGAGTTTCCTGCCATGACCCTGACAGCAACAATGACGTCAAGATCAGCAGTAGTCTAGCCTTTTCAGTCATATGACCTGTCATATTCCAGTCCTAACTGCTGTTTTATTTTCCAAAATATTTTGCAGCAGTTAACTCAGGTCTTACTGTCACTCTCACCATCAAAAGGCCCAGCCTACTGAA
>Ga0209517_10009747_pt1 | contig 10873 bp, 10 predicted proteins | sample PeaSoiMetSII2010_FD_187695 | JGI IMG/M metagenome (GOLD analysis project Ga0209517, IMG submission 187695) | Peat soil microbial communities from Weissenstadt, Germany - SII-2010 (SPAdes) (version 2) | ecosystem: Environmental > Terrestrial > Soil > Wetlands > Peat | place: Germany... | reverse complement strand
CCTCGCGGCGCGCCGCGGCAATGGCGATGGCGTCGGCCGCCATGCCCTCCTCGAGCGCCTTGAGCCAGGATGGGTCGGCGGGGCCTTCCTGCAACAGCCGCGCGCGTTCGCGCATGGTCCGCTCGAAGGCGGCGAGTCGCGCCCCGTGGCCGGGGTCGAATCCCAGGACCAGCCGGTCGAGAAAGCGCCGGCGCGCGCCGCCGCCTTCGAGAAAGAGCCGGTCCATCTGCGGCGTCAGCCAGACGAGATGAACATGCTCGGCGAGCGCCGCCTGGCTCCTGGGCCGGGCGCCGTCGATCCGCAACAGCCGCCGCTCGCCGCTCTCGCTCCGGGCGTCGCGGCCGGTGCCGATTCGCACCGGGCCTTTCGGCGTCTGCACGGTGGCCGCGACGGCCCAGGGACCGGCCCCCGGGCGCCGGTCGATCTCGGCGAGCCGCACCCGGCGCAGGCCGCGGCCAGGCGCGAGGAACGAGATCGCCTCCAGCAGATTCGTCTTGCCGGCGCCGTTCGGCCCGGTGAGCACGACCGGCCGGTCGTCGAAGCCGAGCCGCAACGCGGCATAGCCGCGGAAGTCGCTGAGATCCACGCGCAAAACCGCCGGCCGCGCGATCGCCTGAGATTGCTCGCGCGAGTCGGTCATGCGCTTCAAATGGGGATCATCGTCGGCCGCCGCCAGGGCGCCGATTCTCGCCGAACCGTGCTGCGCTGGTGCTGCGCTCACACCCGCATCGGCATCAGGACGTAGAGCGCGCTCGCATCGGAAGTGTCGCGCACCACGGTCGGCGAGGCCGCGTCCGACATGGCAAAGCGCGCGCCCTCGCCCTCGATCTGATCCATGATGTCGAGGAGATAGCGCGCGTTGAAGCCGATCTCGATCCCCGGCGCGGTATAGCGCACCTCGATCTCCTCGGTGGCCGTGCCGTTCTCGGGGCTGGTCGCGGAGAGCGTGAGATTGCCGCGCTCGAGCGCCAGCTTCACCGCCCGGCTCTTCTCACTCGAGATCGTCGAGACGCGGTCGACCGCCTCGGCGAAGGGCTTGCACTCGACCTCGAGGATGCGGTCGTTGCCGGTCGGGATGACGCGGTCGTAGTCCGGAAAGGTGCCGTCGATCAGCTTCGAGGTCAGCATCGTCGCGCCGAAGCCGAAACGGATCTTGGTGTCGGAGAGCGCGATGGCGACATCCTGGTCCAGCTCCTCGAGCAGCTTGCGCAGCTCGGTCACGGTCTTGCGCGGGACAATGACGCCGGGCATGCCGGCGGCACCCTCGGGCAGCGGAATCTCCATGCGGGCGAGCCGATGGCCGTCGGTCGCCACCGCGCGCATCATCTGGACTTCGTTGCTCTTGGCGGAATGGAGATAAATGCCATTGAGATAGTACCGCGTCTCCTCGGTCGAGATGGCAAAGCGCGTGCGGTCGATGAGGCGGCGCAGATCCGCCGCCGCGAGCATGAAATTATAGGGCAGCTCGCCGCCCGCCATCAGCGGATAGTCCTCCGGCGGCAGACAGGCGAGGGTGAAGGTCGAACGGCCGGAGCGCAGGGTCATGCTGCCCTTGTCGGCGCCGGCGTCGAGTTCGACCTGCGCCCCTTCGCGCAGCTTGCGGATGATGTCGTAGAGCGTGTGCGCCGGGACCGTCGTGGCACCCTTCCGCGCGCTTTGCGCCGCCACCGTGGCGACCACTTCCAGATCCATGTCGGTGGCGGAGAGCGCGAGCTTGCCGTCATCGGCGCGCAGCAGCACATTCGACAAGATCGGAATGGTGTTGCGCCGCTCGACGACGCTCTGCACGTGACCCAAGGCCCGAAGCAGGGCGGCACGTTCGATGGTCAGTTTCATGGTGGCGATTGACGCTCGTTGTTGGCGGGCTTGTCCGTCCCCAGACCCCTCTGGACACCGCCGCCGCACGGGCTGCCTCGGCCGGCGCGGAACGGGACGAAACTATAGCACAACGCCCCGCGAGATACAGCCGGGGCGGGCGGTCGCAGGGACACCGAGAGCGGCGCAAAAAAGTTGACTCGCCGCGGACGCGGGCTTATCTCTCGGCCGCTCACCACCGCGCCGCGGTGAGGAGCGCAGCGTAACCTTTGAGACGATGATGGACAGCCACCCTAGACGTGCCGCCGTCCTTGCCGCTCGCGCGGCGATGGCGGGGGCCTTCAGCAAAACGGACGCTCCCTGCGGCGCGCAGGGTGAAGCCAGGGTGGCCTGACCGACAAGGCCTCACCGGTTCACCGCCAAGCCGCAGGCAGCGGAAGGAAGGTGAACCATGAGGGACATCCTCGCATTGGCGCTCATTCGGGCGGAGATGTGCCGAGCCTATGTCGTGGGCCGGCAAACGCCGGCGGCGTGTGCGGCCGGTAAGGTCGGCCAACGCGCCGCGGGCAAGGCTTTGCGCTCCATTCGGCGGATGCATCGTAGGCTCGCTGTCGCGGCGGAGCCGGGCCATCGGCGGATGGCGGCGTCGGAGCGCTCCGCTCCTCCTGACTGACGCGGTCCCGCGAATTTCACCCTCACGAAATTCGAGGCGGGCGGCCTTGGCCGCGCCGCAGGGATCAAGGCGTCCCCATGGGTATGGGAGCCTTCGAGGAATTGCGTCATGAGCATCAACGATACGCCGCTCGCCATGGCCCCGCGCGGCGGGGCACAACTCGACCAAGCCCATATCGGCCCCATCCGCGGGGCGCTCGGCACCATCCACTTGGGCGACCACGGCCCCCGCAATGGCTGGTGGGCGCGGCTCAGAACGCTTCTCGCCATTCTCGGGCCGGGGCTCATCGTCATGGTCGGCGACAACGATGCCGGCGCTTTCAGCACGTACCCAGGCGGGGCAGGATTACGGCACCGCGCTGCTGTGGACGCGGCTGCTTCTGGTGCCGGTGCTCTACGTCAATCAGGAGATGGTCTTGCGCCTGGGCGCGGTCTCCGGCGTCGGCCATGCACGCCTCATCCTCGAGCGCTTCGGCCGGTTCTGGGGTGCCTTCAGCGTCATCGATCTTTTCGTACTCAGTGCGCTGACGATCGTCACCGAGTTCATCGGCATCAGCCTGGCGCTCGACGTCCTGGGCCTATCCAGGCCGTGGGGAGTCATCGCCGCCGCGGTGCTGGTGATGGCCGCGGTGAGCACCGGCAGCTTCCGCAGATTCGAGCGCGTCTCGCTCGTCCTGGTCGCCGGCAGCCTGCTGCTCATCCCGATTTTCCTTGCCATTCATCCGCCCCTCGGTGCCCTGGCGCGCGACTTCGTTGTGCCGACGATGCCGACGGACGGCGTGCTCAGCGAGGTCTTGCTGCTGATCATCGCCATCGTCGGCACGACCGTGGCGCCGTGGCAGCTGTTCTTTCAGCAGAGTTACGTCGTCGACAAGCGCATCACGTCGCGCTTCATCGCCTATGAGCGCATCGACCTCGGCATCGGCATCGGCCTCGTGATCATCGGCGCCGTCGCTTTGATGGCAGTCGCCGCCGCGACTTTCGCCAGCCGGCCCGAATACGGCAATTTCACGGATGCGGCCGGGGTCGCCGCGGGATTGGCGCGGCATGTCGGGAGGTTTCCGGCGGTTCTCTTCGCGCTGGCGCTGATCGACGCCTGCGTCATCGGCGCCTCGGCGGTCTCGCTGGCGACCGCCTATGCCATCGGCGACGTGCTCTCGCTGCGGCATTCGCTGCGCCGCAAGCCGCGGGAAGCCAAGGCGTTTTACGCGGTGTATTGCGGCTTGATCGCGCTCGCCGTAGCGCTCGTGCTTGCTCCCGGGACACCTTTGGGTCTGCTGACCAACGCGGTCCAAGCGCTTGCCGGTGTGCTGCTGCCGAGTGCGACGGTCTTCCTCCTGCTGCTTTGCAACGATCGCGCGGTGCTCGGCCCGTGGGTGAATGGCCGCGCCCTCAATTTCTTCACCGGCGCGGTGATCGCCGTCCTGGTGATGCTGTCGGTCATCCTGACCGCCGCGGTCCTCTTTCCCGGGATCGGCGACCGGCAGATGCTCGCCGTCCTCATCGCGGGCGGCGCGCTCGCCATGCTGATCGCCGCGACCGCCTACGGCTTCGAGCACCGGCAATTCGGGGCGCAGCGCCTGGCGGCAAGCGACCGGGCGCAGCGTCACACCTGGCGCATGCCGCCGCTTGACGCCTTGCCGCCGGCGCGGCTCGGCGTGCTGAGCCGAGTCTGGCTCATTGTGCTGCGCGGGTATCTCATCGTCGCCGGCGGGCTGGTCCTGTTGCGGATCGCCGCGCTCGCCATCGGCTCGGGCTGAACGGTCATCACGGTGAGATTGACGCGGGTTAGAAATTTGTCGCCGTGCGGGGATGGCGCCAGGGAAATGCGAAGGGGTGGCCGATGACCAGAGCTAGGCCGCGCGGCTCGGCATTGCGGTTCTTCGCCGCGTTGGGGGCCCTCGCGGCGGCTCTGCCGCCCGCGAGCTATGGCGAGGACGCGGCCGCGCCGGAGGACTGGAGCATTCATTTCCAGCTCACCGGAATCTACCAAGGCTATCCCGCCTTCCACTCGCCCTACCAAGGGCCCAACAGCCTGTCGGGCGACACGCAGATCCGAGAGTCCGTGAGCGGCACGGCTTTTCTCGGCCGCCGGCTGCCGTGGCAGGGCGGCGAGCTCTATTTCAATCCCGAGTTCAATCAGGGCTTCGGTCTCAGCCATACGCTCGGGATCGACGGCTTCCCCAACGGCGAGGCCCAGAAGGTCGGGTTCGAAACGCCGAAGCCCAATGTGGCGCGGTTGTTCGTGCGACAGATTTTCGGCTTCGGCGGCGAGCAGGAGCACGTCGAGGACGATTTCAACCAGCTAGCGGGGTCGGTCGACGTCTCCCGGCTCACGATCACGGCGGGAAAGATGGCGTTGCCCGACATCTTCGACAACAATCAATATGCGCACGATCCGCGCGTCGATTTCATGAACTGGAGCTTGTGGGAGGCCGCCGCTTGGGACTATCCGGCCGATGAGAAGGGCTTCACCGACGGTGTCGTGGTCGAACTGAACCAGAAGGATTGGGCGTTGCGCGGCGGCTGGGCCCTCGAGCCCAAGCTCCAGAACCAGCGCGACCTCGATCCTCGGTTTTTGAAGCGCTATGGGACGGTGGCCGAGCTGGAGACGCGGCATAAGTTGTGGGGCGAGCCCGGCAAGCTACGCTATCTCGTCTTCCTCAACCGGGCGCCGCAGGCCAACCTCGACCAGGTTGCGGCGGCGGCCGTGGCAACCGGGACGCCGGTCAATCCGCTACCGTTCCGAACGGATCACTGGAAGCTCGGCGCTGCGGTCAATCTCGAGCAATCCCTAACCGACGATCTCGGCATGTTCTCCCGTCTGAGCTGGAATGACGGCAGGACCGAGGGCTGGTCCTTCACCGATATCGACCGCAGCCTGTCGGCGGGCCTTAGCCTCAAGGGCACACGCTGGGGCCGCGCCGCCGACACCGTCGGGCTGGCGGCGGCGGTCAATGCGCTCTCGAAGCCGGCGCGCAATTACTTCGCTGCCGGCGGGCTCGGCATTCTCGCCGGCGACGGGCGCCTCGATTATGCCGCGGAGGGCATCGTCGAAGCCTATTACAGCATCGCCATCGCCGAGCCGGCGTCGCTGACCTTCGATTATCAGTTCGCCGCCAATCCTGCCTTCAATCAAGACCGCGGCCCGGTCTCCATCCTCGCGGCGCGCCTGCACCTCGAGTTCTGATGGCCTCAGGTCTCGAGCATGCGGCGCAGGAGCTCGATGTCTTCGGCGAGCGTGCGGTCGGCGGCCCGGAGCTCTTCGATCTTGCGCACCGCGTGCATGACCGTCGTGTGATCGCGCCCGCCGAACTTGCGGCCGATCTCCGGCAGCGAGCGCGGGGTCAGTTGCTTGCAGAGATACATCGCCACCTGCCGCGGGCGCGCCACGGCGCGGGCGCGGCGGGCCGAATGCATGTCCGCCAGGCGGATGTTGTAATGCTCGGCGACGCGCTTCTGGATCTCGTCGATGGTGACCCGGCGGTCGTTCGCCCGCAACAGATCGTGCAGCACGTCCTGCGCGGTCTCCATGGCGATCGGGCGGCCGACCAGTTGCGTGTGGGCATAAATTCGGTTGAGCGCGCCTTCGAGTTCGCGGACGTTCGAGGTGATCTTGTGCGCCAGGAATTCCAGCACCTTCGCCGGGACCTGAAGCTTCGATTGTTCCGCCTTGGCCTGCAGGATGCCGAGCCGCAGCTCGTAGGTCGTGGGGTGGATGTCGGCGACGAGGCCCCAGCCGAGGCGGGAGCGCATGCGCTCCTCCAAGCCCTCGAGATCGGTCGGCGACTTGTCGGCGGAGATGATGATCTGCCGGTTCTGGTCGACCAGCGCGTTGAAAGTGTGGAAGAACTCCTCTTGGGTCGACTCCTTGCCACTGATGAACTGCACGTCGTCGATCATCAGCACATCGACCGAGCGGAATAGCTCCTTGAAGGCCATAGTGTCCTTGAAGCGCAGCGCCCGGATGAACTGGTACATGAATTTCTCGGCCGAGAGGTAGATCACCTTGCTGGCCCGGTTGTGCTTGCGGATATGCCATGCAATGGCATGCATGAGATGGGTCTTGCCGAGTCCGACCCCGCCATAAAGGAAGAGCGGGTTGAACGGCACCTTGCGGCTGGGCTCGGCCGAGGCCTCGGCGACGCGGCGTGCGGCGGCATGGGCAAGTTCGTTGGGCTTGCCGACGATGAAGTTCTCGAAGGTGAAGCGCGGATCAAGCGGCGCGCTGATGTCCTTCTCCTCGGAGCCGTCCGCGCTCTCGCGCGGCGCGGGATACGCCGACGGCTGGGTCCCGGGAGCGGGGGCGGCGGGGGCGGCGGGTGCCGCCGTCTCGCTGATGAGGATGTCGACGGCCATCACCGTCGGGTCCTCCGTATTCCACAGTGCGCGAATGCGGTCGCTATAATGTTGCGCCACCCAGTCGCGTAGAAAGCGCGTCGGCACCGCGATGCGCACGCGGCCGGCCTTGACCTCGTGCAAAGTCATCGACCTGAGCCAGCTGCGATAGGCGGCGTCGCCGAATTCCTCGCGCAGGCGGGCGCGAACCCGCGCCCATTGCCCCTGCGTGTCGAACCTGCGGCCTGAGGCCTCCGCCATCGCGGTCACTCTGCGTACATCCGCGTCGCGCGGCTTGTCGCGTGACGCAGCGTTGTGCCGCAATCCTGTCGCTGATCAGCCGCCATGTCGGATATCGCTTTCACAACGCCCCCCGCACGCATTTCACATCGACCCGCCCATCCTTTCCGACAACGGCGGCGCGAAGGCCAGGCGTTACTTGGCCTGCTGTTCTAACGTCGCGCTTGATCGCCAGCCGCTAAAGGCTTGTCGCATTAGACGCACATGGCGCTCGGCACGTCGCAATTTTTCTGAGAAGCACCCCCGTTGGATCGGCGCTTGAAAACTCTACCTTCCACGGTCGGTGAAAGGCAATATGAAGGAAAGGTGAACTCGAAAATTTTTTTGCATCGCGGCAGCGATGCCACGCCGCGCCGGCGCGCTGTGCGCGAATTTGATCGGCAAAAACAAGAAAGGCCGCGGCATTCCGCCACGGCCTCGCGCTAAGACGGAGAATTCTTCTACAACGTCTTGATGCGCGCAGAGAGCCGCGAGATTTTGCGCGCCACCGTGTTCTTGTGCAGCACGCCTTTGCTGACGCCGCGCTGCAGTTCCGGCGCGGCGGCGGCGAAGGCCAAGCGCGCTCCCTCCTTGTCGCCTGCGGCGATCGCGGTCTCGACTTTCTTCACGAAGGTGCGAATGCGGCTTTCGCGCGCGCGGTTCCGCATCGTGCGGCTCTCGGTCTGGCGGATGCGCTTTTCCGCCGAAGGATGATTGGCCATCGATGACCTTCTGATACGGCGACGGGAAGGCGGCGTATATATAGAGCGACGCTCGCCGCGTCAAGCGTGCCGCGCCGCCTCACTCGTTGGTGAAGCGGGGCTTGCGCTTCTCGACGAAGGCGGCCATGCCTTCCTTCTGGTCCGCCGTGGCGAAGAGCGAATGGAAGAGCCGGCGCTCGAAACGCACGCCCTCGGCGAGCGTCGTCTCATAAGCACGGTTCACCGCCTCCTTCGCCATCAGCACCGAGGGGCGCGACAGCGCCGCGATCTGCGTCGCCATCTTGATCGCTTCCTCGACGAGCTTGTCGGCCGGCACGATGCGGCTGACGAGGCCGCTCCTCTCGGCCTCGGCGGCATCCATCATGCGGCCGGTGAGGATCATGTCCATCGCTTTCGCCTTGCCGACGAAGCGGGTCAGGCGCTGCGACCCGCCGGCGCCGGGGATGACGCCGAGATTGATCTCGGGTTGGCCGAATTTGGCGGTGTCGGCGGCGATGATGGTGTCGCACATCATCGCCAACTCGCAGCCGCCGCCCAGCGCGAAGCCCGCCACCGCGGCGATGACCGGCTTCCGGCACGTCGTCACCCGCTCCCAACTTTTGGTCACGAAATCCGCGAGATAGACATCGACGAATCCCCGGCTCTGCATCTCCTTGATGTCGGCGCCGGCGGCGAACGCCTTGTCGGAACCGGTCAGCACGATGGCGCCGATTGCGGCGTCGGCCTCGAAGGCGTCGAGCGCCTCGCCCACTTCGCGGACGAGGGCATCGCACAGCGCATTCATTGCCTTCGGCCGGTTGAGGGCAATGAGGCCCACCGCGCCGCGCGTCTCGACGAGGATGTTGCTGTAGGTCATTTCGGCTCCTGTTGCGGCGAAAGGGTGAATCCGACGGTAAGGTTGCCGTCGCGGCCGCGAAAATCGATGCGCAGCAGCTCGGCGCCGCGCTGCCAGCGATCGGCGCCGCTCCGTGCCCAGCCGAGCTGCGGCAGGCTCGCGGCATAGAATGCTTCTACTTTCTCACGGCTCAGCGCGCCGCGCGCCCGAGCCTCGACGATGCGGCCCTCGGGCTTGTCGAAGACCAGCGTGCCCTCGGCGATGGCGACGAGCCCCGGCATCAACGGCAAATCCTCGGTGCCGGCGACGAAATCGTCGGCCCGTGCGGCGCTCGCCAGGAGCAGCAGCGCGAGGAGGAGGAAGCGCGGCATCGCCCCATTATCCTCAGCGCTGGCGCTTGGCACAGTAAAAAGTCGAGCGGCCGCTCTGCACGATGCGTCGGATACGCTTGCTGCAATCGCAACCCGGGCAGGGCTCGCCTTCCTTGCCGTAGACCGCCCATTGATGCTGGAAATAGCCCAACTCGCCCGAGCTCTGTACATAATCGCGCAAAGAGGAGCCGCCGGCGGCGATGGCGCGCTCCAGCACGTGGCGGATGGCGGCGGCGAGCCGCTCGGCGCGCTGCCCGCTCACCGTGCCGGCGCGCCGGCGCGGCGAGAGCCCGGCCCAATAGAGGCTCTCCGACACATATATATTGCCGAGCCCGGCGACCACGCGCTGGTCGAGCAGCGCCGCTTTGATCGGCGTCGCCTTGCCAGCGAGCGAGCGTGCCAGCGCCGCGCCGGTGAAGGCGTCGTCGAGCGGCTCGGGCCCCAAATCCTTGAGCCGCGGATGGCGCGCCAGATCCCTCCCCGCGACATAGTCTAGGAGACCGAAGCGGCGCGCGTCGTTGAAGCACAGGACCGCCCCGTCGTCGAAGGCGAAGACGACATGGTCGTGCGGATCGGCGGGCGCCGGCGCGCCCGCCTCGCTCAGCACGAGACGGCCGGACATGCCGAGATGCGCCAGGATGACGCCGCCATCGTCGAGATGCATGAGGATGTATTTGGCGCGGCGCCCGATATGCCGGACCTGCCGCCCTTCGACCCGCGCCGCCAGGCCCTTGGGCAGCGGTGCGCGCAGATCGGCACGGTTCAAGGCGAGGCGCGTGATGCGGCGGCCGGCAAGGCGCAAGGCCAAGCCACGCCGGACGGTCTCGACTTCGGGCAATTCGGGCATGCGAGCGGCTTTTATAGATCGCCTTCGATCGGCGCGCTATGCTTCGCCGCATGGCCGGCGGGGAGACAAGCGAGACCGATTTCGGCTTTCGCCGGGTGGCGCTCGAGGACAAGGCGGGGCTCGTCCGCCGCGTCTTCGACAGCGTCGCGGCGCGCTATGATCTGATGAACGATCTGATGAGCGGCGGCGTCCACCGGTTGTGGAAGTCCTATCTCATCGAGCGCCTGAACCCGCGTCCCGGGCAGATGCTCCTCGATGTCGCCGGCGGCACCGGCGACATCGCCTTGCGCTTCCTCGACCGCGCCGGCGCGGGCGGCGCGGCATTGGTCTGCGACATCAACGAGAGCATGGTGAGAAGCGGGCGCGACCGCGCAATCGACCGCGGGCGGCTGCATGAGATCGCCTGGCTCGTCGGTGATGCCGAGGCGCTGCCGATCAAGAGCGGCGGCGTCGATGCCTGCACCATCGCCTTCGGGCTGCGCAATGTCAGCCGCATCGACCGCGCGCTCGCCGAGATGCGTCGGGTGCTGCGGCCGGGCGGCAGGTTCCTGTGCCTCGAATTCAGCCATGTGGTGCTGCCGTTCTTGGCGCGCGCCTATGATCTCTATTCCTTTCAGGCGCTGCCGCGGCTCGGTCAATGGGTGGCCGGCGACCGTGACGCCTATCAATATCTGGTGGAGAGCATCCGCCGCTTCCCGCCGCAAGCCGAGCTCGCCGAGCGCATGCGCGCCGCCGGCTTCGAGCAGGTGGGCTTCCGCAACCTCAGCGGCGGCATCGCCGCGCTGCATTCCGGCTGGCGGCTTTGAGCCCAGGCGCCTCGGCGCGGGTCTGAGCGATGTTCGCGCTGTCGCGCGCTTTGCGCAATCTTTTCCGGCTCTTCGAGATCGTCCTCACGCTCGCCCGGTATGATGCCCTCTTTCTGCTGGAGCGCGTCGGCGGGGCGGCGTGGCTGGCGCGGCTGCTGCTGCGGCTGCTGCGCCGTCGCGATCCGCTG
>Ga0209517_10009746_pt1 | contig 10873 bp, 13 predicted proteins | sample PeaSoiMetSII2010_FD_187695 | JGI IMG/M metagenome (GOLD analysis project Ga0209517, IMG submission 187695) | Peat soil microbial communities from Weissenstadt, Germany - SII-2010 (SPAdes) (version 2) | ecosystem: Environmental > Terrestrial > Soil > Wetlands > Peat | place: Germany... | reverse complement strand
ACAGGTAGTCCCGACACGCTTGCTCGGTGTCGAACCGAGCCTCGAAATCGGCCAGACTCCGGGGATACTCCTCCACAGCCGGCCATGCTACAGGTTGGGGCCACCTGAGTCAAGTAAATACCCCCTTTACGAGTTTTCCCTGAGCATCAAACCGCCCTACCGCCGTAACTCGCATAGTCCCGCCGACAAGGTCCGAAACCGTCACGGTGCAGTATGGCCGATCAGGGGCTGGTTCAGGAAGCGGCCCTTGGTCAATCTCGGTAATCTCCACTTTGTGAATGAGGATCAGGCGATTATTCTCGACGCGGTAACGATCTCCTGGAAATCCGCAGTAGCCGAAAACGCCAGGAATATGGTAATCCATGCTGATCTCATGCTTCTTTGGATCGAAGTCAACATTATGCTTTACTTTCTTCCCCAATTCCTGTGTCAACTCGTTCTGGACGAAGAGCCCGGAACCCGGAGCGTAGACCCAGTACGACTCGACCGAATACATTTGGCCAAAGCCGGTGAGGACGGAAAAATCGAGATACCCGTCGAAGTTGATGTCAGACGCACTGAAGGTGGCGGCAAAATTAATTCTTTGTTCTCCGTTCATGATCGGTAACAACTGGAGCCGCTTTCCGTCCTGGCAGCGTGCCACCTCAATCTCACCTCCCTGCGCGAGACCCTCCGTCAGCGGGAAGGAACGAACCGTGATGCGGAACCTCGGTCCGCCGCGTTTTACGGATAACTGGAAAGAGAGCGCAGGTGGAATGTCCTTGCGCGAGAGCAGAAACCCCAAGCCCTGGGAATCGGGGGGACGTGTCGGGAGACCGTCGCAGACATCCGCCCACAGTGCCGGCATCCCGCAGAGGGCGAGCACAGACCATCGCCGCCACATTTAAATGCGACCTCGCTGGGCGCGCTGCTGCACAAAGCGCCCTGGAGGAAGTATAGCAACAGCACAGTTGCACTTGAAGTTCAAAAGATTGTGGCTTCCGCTGTTTCTTTGATCAAGTCGTTCCTCAGTTGAAGAAGTTGTATCAACCGAGACCGAATGATAAGCCGTTCTGAAATCGTGCCCATTAGCCAAAACGGCATGCTGAAACGCAACAAATCGCGCATCTGAGTCTTGTTTACACCCAGCGGTTGAAAGAAGTGATCGTGCTGAAAAGATTTGAACATCCCCTTGACCATGCGGTCCTGAAAGAAGAGTGGCTGTTGAAACCCGGTGATTTCGCTCATATGGGAGATGGTGATCCCGAATTGCTTCGTCTTCCACCCGACTCGCTGTCCGGGGCCAATGATGCCGGAGGTAACGCCGCTGACCGCTCTGATGTGGTGCGCCTTCGCCGCCTTCAGCTCCAGATCAATGCTTAACGAGAGCTGAAAGCAGGTCTCAACAGGCGCTTCAATCAGCGTGACCTGCTCAATAATGGTCATGCGAAGTCAATTGGGAAGTCGAGAAGAACACCTAATTCTAATCATAGTTTCTTCGGGACCTTGACCCCTGACCCGTCTCACTCGAAGCCTGAGTAAGACGCCGCGCGTTGTGGTTGGCCTCCGATACCGCGCAGGGTCCTTCGTCTTGCATCACCTTCGGTTTTCGCGTACCTTGAAGGGCGTGGAAGTACACTTCACGCCTGAGCAGGAAACGCAGCTTTCCGAAATCGCCGCCCAGGCCGGTACCGACGCCGAGCGATTAGTGAAGGACGCAGCCTTGCGCTTGATTGAGGAAGAGGCCCGCTTTCGTGCAGCCGTGCGGGAGGGTATCGCACAGGCCGACCGGGGCGAGTTCATCGAAGAAGAAATGGACGCGCGTTTAGAGCAGATGTTGCGCTCCTAGAATGCGTATCCGTTGCACGCCTGCCGCCGCAGCGGACTTGCAGAGCATTAGCGATTATCTCAAGGAACACCATCCGCATTACCGCGAGCCAACCATGCGCAAGTTGTACGGGACTACCGCCGAGTTGAAGCAATGGCAGGGGCGTGTCCGTCCCGGACGCGAGGGCGGAACCCGAGAGGTTTTGTTTCGTCCCACGCCCTAATGTGGCGGTGTACCGCGTGACAGGGCAGACGATCGAAGTCATGCGAATTTGTCACACTGCGCAGGACCGGCCTTAGCTCCCCGCGACTGTCTCACAAAGGGTAAGTTTCGCCCCCTGCTAAAATTGTTCTGCTAAAATTGTTCTTGACATGCGTCATGTGGCACGTTACGGTACGGGATGATACGGACAATTCGCCACAAGGGACTGAAACGGCTCTTTGAACAGGACGACCCGAGCGGCGTAAACCCGGAACATGCTGGCAAGCTCCGCGATATTCTGGCGACCCTTCACGCAGCGCCCACAATTGCCCATATGGATTTACCGGGTTTCCGCTTGCACCCGCTCAAAGGCCAGATAAAAGGTTTTTGGGCCGTGACAGTTCGGGCTAACTGGCGGGTGATTTTCCGCTTTGCCGAGGGACACGCCGAGGACGTTGATTATGTCGATTACCACTAGACAGGGAGAACGACCCATGACGATGAAAAATCCGCCGCATCCCGGAGGTGTCGTGTTGCGCCAGTGCATCGAGCCGTTGGGCTTGAGCATCACGGACGCCGCTGCCGCCCTTGGGGTGACGCGCAACACGCTTTCCGAACTCGTAAACGGGAAGCGCGGCATATCTCCCGAAATGGCCGTGAGGCTGTCCAAGGTTTTTGGAGGCACCGAAGACGGTTGGCTTGTGCAACAGGCGCAGTACGAACTCGCGCAAGTCCGCCGCGACCACATAAAGCTGAAACGGCTCCAACTGGCTTAGCCCCGTCGTGTCTCACAAAGGGCCCTTTGTGGGACAGGCAAGGCGGACGGTGTTGAGGGCCCACCTACCTCCAAAGGGTGATAATGAGGCTGTGTTCGGATGGTTTACGTCGAAAGCGAAAGAGCCCAAGCCCCACTGGAACGGAGACCTCACTCATTCTGAAATGGCCGACCTCATCGAGCGGTTCTTGGACGGCAAATTTCTTTATCCACAGGAATGGAACGGACTTCGTTGATACATCGCAGAACGATTGGAGGACGGACGCCTTTAGACGTTGCTGTTACGAGTCGGACGCCATTGTAAACTGCCCGGACCCGCAGGACCCAATCGCGCTTTCGGTCCTTCCGTCGTTAGTTCGGTCGTTAGTAGTGTCGCTGCGCGCCTGGTCAGCGTCTCACAAGGGGTGAGTTTTGACCCATTCGCCGAACCCGCGCCAATCGCTGGGTTGACGGGTGTCAAATATCGGCGGCGGCGCTCCGCCACGGTTGCGGTTCAGAACCGCGCGGGCGGCGAGAAACCCCTACGCTTTGGCGCGGCGCACGGCGGGAGGGCGGAGTTGTGCTTCCTCGAGACGCTTGGCTTCCTGCCAGGTGAACACCATGCGCTGCACTACCGTCAGGTTGGCCAAAACCGCGATCACCCACAACACCTCGGGGAAGCGGTCGAACAGCGCGCCGATGATCAGCAGGACCACGCGCTCGGGGCGCTCCATGAAGCCGACTTTGCAGGTCGGAATCGAATTCTCGGCCCGCGCGCGGGTGTAGCTGACCATCACCGATCCGGTCATCACCACGGCGGTGAGCACCACATAGAACGGCACGTTGAGGGACCCGTACCACACCAGCAATCCCATCAGCAGGAACAGGTCGGAATAACGGTCCAGCACGGAGTCGAAGAATCCGCCGAAGCGCGTGACGCGGTTGGTTTCGCGGGCCACGCGGCCGTCCACCATGTCGAACAGTCCGGCGCCGATGATGACCACTCCGGCCCAGCGGAACTGCCCCGCGGCGAGCAGAGCGGCGGCGCCGATGTTGATCAGCAGTCCGATGAAGGTGAGGACGTTGGGATGGATCTTGGAAAGCGCGAGGCCGCGGACGATCAGCAGAATGATCTTTTCGCAACCTGTGCCGATGGCGCTGGTAACGGTCATTTTACGTCGGCTTCCTTTCCGTCAACCTGGTGAATGGTGCGGAGCTCGACGATCTCCATCTCACGGCTGCCGCCGGGAATCTGGATTTTTACCGAGTCGCCCACCTGCTTGCCGAGCAAGCCGCGGCCGATCGGCGAGCTGGTGGAAATCATCCCTTTGGCCACATCCACATCCTCGCTCGTAACCAATTTGTAGCGGATCTGTTCGTCCTTTTGAACATCCAAGACTACCACGGTCGAGCCCAGGCCGACACGGTCGCGGGGGATCGTGGACATGTCCACCATGGACAGCTCGCGCAGCCGGGACTTGACCTGGTGGAGCTTGGCGTTGACGAAGCCCTGGCGCTCCTTGGCGGCGTGGTATTCCGCGTTCTCGCTCAAGTCGCCGTGGGCCCGGGCTTTCAGGATCTCCCGGGGGAGTTCGACGCGCAACTCGTTTTCGAGCTGCGCGGCTTCTTCCTGAAGTTTGCGGATCAGTTCTTCCATTCGCTCCTAAAGGGCCGTCCTGCAAAAATTATAGCGCGGTGGGGATGGGGACGGCCGCTTTCGGCCCGCCGTCGTCTGATTCGCAATGGCAGGACGATCGGGGACCAGCTTCAGCCGGCCAATTCGCGGCGCATGCTGTCGAGCGATTGCTGCATGGAGGCGTGATCGGGCCAGCCGCCGAGGCCGGGGGAGTCGGGCTGCGCGACTTCCGCGAACAGGGAAACCAATTCGGGATCGCGCCACCCGCGCCGGGCCTCGTCGAGCATGATCTCGACGGCTTCCTGATGGGACAAGGCGGGCTTATACGGGCGCGCGGTGGTGAGCGCGTCGTAGATGTCGGCGACCTGTAGAACGCGAGCCAGCAGCGGGATGTTCTCGCCCCGCAATCCGTCCGGATAACCCGAGCCGTCCCAGCGCTCGTGATGGCTGCGGATGATCGGCAGGACCGGCGCCAGGGTCTTCATGGGCCGGCAAATTTCTACGCCGCGCACGGTGTGCAGGCGCATGATCTCCCATTCGGCGTCGCTCAGCAGGCCCCGCTTGAACAGAATGGAATCGGGTATGCCCACCTTGCCGATGTCGTGGAGGAAACCACCCCGGAACAACGCCAACTGGTCGTGCTTGGCGAGGCCGGCGGCCTGCGCCAGCGACACGCTATAGGCGGCCAGCCGTTCGCAATGGCGGCCCGTGTAACGGTCGCGCTGCTCCACCGACTGGGCCAGGGCGAACAGGATCGACTCGGCTTCTTCGAGCAGGTCGGTCAGCGCCTTGTGCCGCAGCATGGTGCGGATACGGGTGCGAACCAGCTCAGGCTTAAGCGGCCGGATCAGGAAATCGTCGGCGCCGGACTCGAGGCCCGCCACTTCGGTGGCGGCTCCTTGGACGCCGGTGATCATGAGAATGGGCGTCAGTTGGGTGCGGCGGTCGGATTTGAGCAGGCGGCAGAATTCCGGGCCGCTCATTTCGGGCATCATCAGGTCCACCACCACCAGGTCCACTTTTTCCGAATCCAGCATCGAGAAAGCCTGCGCGGGCCGCTTGGCTTCGAGAATCCGGTAGTGCGCGGTTCTCAGGATGGCCTTGAACAGGTGGCGGTTCAAGTCCAGGTCGTCGACGATCAGTATGGTGGGGGCCTGGGGGGCGTCCTCGAGCACGCTAACCCAGTGCGGCGACTGGATATGCGGGGCCGCCAGCATGCGTTCCTCTTGCGGCGACGGGGAGACGGCCGGTGTCGTGTCGGACTGCGTGGTCGTCGCGGTGAGGCCTACCTTCGGGAGCACGGGAGTAAGAGAATCCTCTGAGCAAGCAATCGGCGGAACGATCCGAAACCTTAAGCCGAAAGATCCCCGCTTTCCAAACTGGTTGGGCCCTGGTACTAAGGTCCCAGGGCGGCACCGAAGCTGTTCAGCACGGCCGCCGGGGAAAACCCTTGTGGAACCAAGTCATGTTGAACCAAGTCATGTTGAACCAAGTCAAACGGCGTGGAGCGATCCGGCGTGGGGCGATACGGCCCGGGACCAGGAAGGGGCGTCCCCGTTCCCGGCAGGAGGCGGCCCAGAATGCTCTCGACGTAGTTGCGGGTTCCCTGGGATGGCTGGGACTCCGCCGGCGCGGTCGACCCGTCCGGCGCCGGCGTTATATGCGCCTAAAGCCAGGGACACGTCGCCTTGATAGCGGTCCAGGAAGCTGGCGCAGCAAGCGGCTGCCCGCTTCGATGCTTTGTCGGGCGTCCCAGGGATCGCTGACGCCCAGCTCGATCTGGGTCACCGGCATCAACTGCATCAGGCCCATGGCGCCCTGGCTCGAAAAAGCGCACGGATGAAAGCCGGATTCCTGGCGGGCTACCTCTTGGATTAGAAAGGGGTTCAGGTTCTGCGCCTGAGCCGCGGAGTTCACCAGGCCGGCCAGTTCGGGCGCCGGAACGGGGTCGCAGGCCGGCTGTTCGCGGAGCATGAGCGAGGGCTGCGGAACCCGGGAATTGCCGGGTTGAGCGGACCACGCTTGCATTGGCGCAGGGCGGGGTGACGCCGCACGCGCGGTCTCGGACTGCTTGCGCGCGGCATTCTGCTGGACGGAGATCGAGAGGCCTGCGTCTGCGCGCGCAGGTGCGCTGCATGTTCCTGAGGAGTTTCAGCGAGCAGCAACAATAACCACCACATCAGGCTCTTGATCGGCGGCCCGCGGCGGGACCGTGAGCCCGGATTTTCCCGATCCGGCTAGTTGAATGTACGGCGAATGGGTTGGGCGTGCGACCTTCATCGGATAGAATTTAGCAGTGGAAGCAAGCCCGGGGCGGTCCAATACAGCCAACCAGCGTCAGGCGCAGCAATCCGCCGACCGCATCCGGCTGTTGCGGGAAGAACTGGCCACGCCGGAGCTGCAACGGATTCTCGCCCTGACCCCCGACCAGGAGAGCCGCTTCGACGAATGGTCGCGGGCGCGGCTCGCCGATCTGGCCCGGCAATTCGACGTCGATACTTCCACGGCACAGAAGCGCGTGTCCTGGGGAATGCGCATTGTCTCCACTCTCGGGGGACTGGCCATCTGCGCGGCTGTGGTGCTGTTCTTCGTGCGCTATTGGGGCTACCTGGACACATCCGCGCAAGTAGCGATCGTCGCACTCGCGCCGCTGATCGCGCTGGCGGGGGTCGAATTTGCGGCGGCGCGTGAACGGACGCTGTACTTCACCGGCCTGCTGGCCCTGGTGGCTCTAGCGTTGTTCGTGATGGACCTGGCTGTGCTCGGCAACGTTTTCAACATCCTCTCCACGGAACGCGCGTTGCTGGCCTGGGGCGTATTTGCGCTGTTGCTGGCTTATCGCTATGGGCTGCGCTTGCATCTGGCGCTGGCGCTCCTGCTCTTGATCGGCTACGGCGCCGCGCTGGTGACCGCGCAGTTCGGCTATCGCTGGTTTGACTTTGACGAGCGCCCTGAACTGGTTGGGATCCTGGCTCTGCTGGTTTTCTGGACGCCGCTTGCCATTCCGCATAAAAGCCGCGAAGATTTCCCTCCGGTGTACCGGTTGGTCGGCGCCATCGTCTTCTTCGTCAGCGTGCTTTCGCTGGCGGAGTGGGGGATACCCAGTTACCTTCCCTTCAGCCAAGAGAACATCGAGCGTCTCTACGAATTTGCCGGGCTGCTGACTTCGGCCGGAGCCATCTGGCTAGCCCTCGGCCGTCAATGGAACGGCGTGGTGAACACTGCAGCCACGGCGTTTGCGATGTTTCTCTTCGCGCGCTTGTATCACTGGTGGTGGGATTGGTTGCCCAAGTACCTGTTCTCCGCCTCAATTGGGGCGCTGGGCATTGCGCTGGTGCTGGTCTTCAAACGCGTGAGGACGCGAATGGCGCGGGCGGGAGCACTGGCATGAAGCGATCCTCACTGCTGGCGGCTGCAGCCGTGGTTGTGGTGGCGAACGTATTCGCCCTAGTGCATGCGTCGAGGAATCGCTCCGGCGCGGTGGACTCGGACATCACGCTTACGGAGCGAGAGGTGTCTGAGTCCTACGGTGCGACCGACGAAGACAGTGGAGTGACGGTCAATCTAAATCCCCTCCAGCCGCTTTACGGTCAGGACAGCGATCCGCCGTGGTTGGATCGGAAGATTTTGGAAGAGCTTGGGTTCGATACCAGCGCTGCGTCTGTGGAGAGCGGGCGCCTTGAACTTTACCCGCGCCAGCGCCCGCGGCGCGCATTTGTCGCGCTGGAATACGACGGGCCGGGTTGGCGCAAGTGGATCGATGCCCGGGAACGCCGGTTCCCTCAAGCCCAACTGAAGCAGCGTGAAACATCGACGCGTTTGATAGCCGTCGATGCCGGCCGCGATGCCGCGCAATTGCGCGCGCGCCATCCCGACCGAAATTCCGTGATCGTCGTTCCCGGTGTGATCCGGATGGCCGTGGAACCCCGGCGCGGCAACGAGCCGGCCCGGCCTTATGGCCTGATTCAGGAGATCCCGACCTCGCTTCACGTTCCGCGGCCGTTCAGCGATATCTTCCGCCGCCTGAAGAACCGCGGCACCGCCCAGTACCGAGTGCATCTGCGCTACGGGGCTGCGCTTGAGCCGTGGATCGCCGGAGTCGAGTTCGTTACCCCGGTTGCCCCTTAGCCGTCGCGTTTAGGCCTCTCGGCGGGGAAATGCGACACTGATAGTTCATGCGCGAAATCGTTTCTCCGGCCCGGGCGATCCAGGGCGCGATCGCTCTGCCCGGCGACAAGAGCATTTCCCACCGTTACGGCATGCTGGCCGCGATTGCGGAAGGGCGCAGCACCATCCATAACTATTCGACCGGGGCGGATTGCCAATCGACGCTCGGGTGCATGGCGGCGCTGGGGGCCCAAATAGAGCATCAGTCCGGGCGGCAGGACGGTAAAGTGCTGATCGACGGCGGCGCGCTGAAGGAAGCCGCGGGGCAGCTCGACGCGGGCAACTCCGGTTCGACCATCCGCATGTTGTCCGGGATTCTGGCGGCGCAGCCGTTCGATTCGGCGGTCGGCGGCGACGAATCTTTGTCGCGGCGGCCGATGGGGCGAATTATCGCGCCGCTCGCGCAAATGGGCGCGTCGATTGACGCGCGGGACGGCAAGTTCCCGCCCTTGACGATTCACGGACGGCCGCTCCAGGCCATCGATTACACTCTGCCGATGGCCAGCGCGCAGGTCAAGAGCGCGGTCCTGCTGGCGGGCCTGTTCGCACGAGGCGACACGATTGTCCGCGAACCGGTGCGCACGCGCGATCACACCGAACTGGCGCTGGCGGCGTTCGGGGCGGAGATCGAAAGCGAGCGGAAGGTGATTCGCCTGAAGGGCGGCGCGCGGCTGACTGGGCTCGAATTGGCGGTCCCGGGGGATCTGTCGTCGGCGTGCTTCTTTCTGGTCGCCGCCCTGCTGGTGCCCGAGGCCGACCTGGTGATCGGGGCCGTGGGCTTGAATCCCACGCGCACGGCGCTGCTGGATTTTCTGGTGTCGATGGGCGCTCCGATTCAGGTTTTGGACGTCCGCCAGGCCGCCGGGGAGATGGCCGGCGATTTGCGGGTGCGGAGTCCCAAGACGCGTCTGACCGGCGGACTGATCGAGGGCGCGATGACCGCGGCGCTGATCGACGAGATTCCGGCGCTGGCGGTGCTGGGCGCGGCGAGCGAGGGTGGGCTGCGGGTGCGCGACGCGCACGAGCTGCGGGTGAAGGAAACCGACCGCATCGCCACCATCGAGGCCGGGCTGAAGCGCATGGGCGTGGAGATCGAGACCTCGCCCGACGGATTCTTCGTTCCGGGAAAGCAAAGTTTCCATGCCGCGGAGATCGATTCTGCGGGCGACCACCGCATTGCGATGGCCTTCGCAGTGGCGGCTCTGGCGGCCGATGGACCGTGCGCTATCGACGAAGCCGAGTCGGCAGGGGTGTCTTTCCCGGAGTTTTTCGCTACACTGCGACAGATTGGGGCGTGACGGGGGCGTGAAGGGGCGTGAAGGGAACGATGCCGGGTTCAACACACGGGTCAACCCCCAACGGGGTCAAGCAGGACCGGGACCTGACGGTCTCGGGATTGATCCACGATCTGAACAACGTCTTTCAGACGCTGGTGGACGCGGCCGATTTGTTGTCGGCCGATCCGCGCTGGTCGCCGATCTCGGCGGCTCTCATGCGCAGCGTGGAGCGGGGCAAGCACATCGCGGCGAGCTTGCAGGCGGGCGGGACCGGCGCGAGCTTGGACCAGATCCTCGCCGATGCCATCACGTTTGTGCAGGATGCGAAGATGATGGGCGGCCAGAGACTCACCGTCCGCTTTGAGTCCGATATCGAGCCGGGGATCGTGCTGCGGCGCAACTGGGCTTGGGAGCGGGTGTTCATCAACCTGTTCCTGAACTCGATGCGGGCCATGCCGGAGGGTGGAACGATCCGCATCCGGGCGCGGCGGAGCGCGGGGAATCTGGAGATTCGCGTGGCGGATGAAGGCTCGGGCATTCCCAGCCGCATTCTGGAATCGCTGTTTGAGGCGCATGTCTCGGAGAGCGCCTCGAGCGGCTTGGGGCTGCACATTGTCGAAACCATCGTGAAGCAGGACGGCGGCGAGGTGCGGGCCCGCAACCTTCCCGAGGGAGGGGCGGAGTTCCTGATCACGCTTCCGGAATCCGCCGCGGCTCCACGCCGCACTCGCCCGGCACACGCGTGAAGGCGCGGTGGGGCAGTTTCCATGCGGGCACTGATACTGCTTGAAGATGGATTGCTTGGGGTGTGCGGCGGGGTTTGGCGTGGGCAGCGCGTTCCAAGGTTCAGTTGGCAGACGATAACATACTTTATCGTCTAGTAAAGGGGATGGACGCCACCCGCCTAGTACTTACTTGCAGAAATAACAGTTAAGATGTAGAATCGGGCATGGCCCGATCATTGAACGCCGGGATACGACTGACGGAGCAGGAAGAGGCGGTGTTGCGAAGTTGGACACGCAAGAGCAGTT
>Ga0209517_10009745_pt1 | contig 10873 bp, 10 predicted proteins | sample PeaSoiMetSII2010_FD_187695 | JGI IMG/M metagenome (GOLD analysis project Ga0209517, IMG submission 187695) | Peat soil microbial communities from Weissenstadt, Germany - SII-2010 (SPAdes) (version 2) | ecosystem: Environmental > Terrestrial > Soil > Wetlands > Peat | place: Germany... | reverse complement strand
AGCCCCATTCCCCCGCCATTCGTAACTGATGATCGGTGACCGGCTCGCCGATTTCTCACGAAAAACCTTAATGAAAACTTTCTCTGAATCACCTCTTTCCGCTCTTCTGAAGAGCAACCTGGCGAAGCATGGCTTCGTCGAACCGACTCCCGTCCAAGCCGCCGCGATCGAACCGGCGCTCGCAGGCCGCGATCTGGTGGCGACCGCGCAAACCGGGACCGGCAAGACGCTCGCGTTCGTCCTCCCGGCAATCGACCGGCTTGCTGGTCAAGCTGCGCCCGGGATCCGCGCCGTCATTCTTGCCCCCACGCGCGAACTCGCGATTCAAATCCACCAGACGTTCGCGATGATGGCGATGGGATCCGGCATTCACGCGGCGATCGCAGTCGGTGGACTGAATGAGCAGACGCAACTCCAGAACATTCGCAAAGGCGCGCAGGTCCTGATCGCGACTCCGGGTAGAATGTTCGATTTCGTCAGCCGAAAGCTTCTGAATCTTCGCAATGTTCAGATTCTGATTCTGGATGAAGCCGACCGGATGCTCGATATGGGCTTCCTTCCCACCATCGAGAAGCTCATCGCCGCCATGCCTTCGAACCGCCAGACGCTGTTGTTTTCGGCGACGATAGAGCCCTCCGTAAAAAGTCTGATCGACAAGCACGTTCGCAACGCGGTGCGGATCAGCGTCGGTTCGACGACCAAGCCCATCGACAAGGTTGAACTGCACGTGTACGAAGTGGAGCAGGATCGCAAACTGGGTCTACTCGCTTCCATGCTGCGCCAGGAAGAAGGATCTTTTCTGGTCTTCGCCCGTACCAAGCACGGAGCCGATCGCCTGGCGAAGAAGCTGGCGCGGGAGGGCCTGAAAGCAGCGGTCATCCACGGCGACCGCACGCAGAATCAGCGCAATCAGGCGCTGCGTGGATTTCAGGAACGGTCCTATCGCATTCTGGTGGCCACCGATGTCGCAGCCCGCGGAATCCATGTCGAAGGTATTGCGCACGTCGTGAACTACGATCTCCCGCAAGTCCCGGAGGACTTCATCCATCGCGTTGGACGAACGGGACGCGCGGGAGCCAGCGGAACTGCTTCGACGTTCGCGACGCGCACCGAGCGTCAGGAAGTGGTTCGCATTGAGCGGACCATCAATACCAAGCTGCTGAAGCGCGAGGTGTCGGTCGATATTCCCAGGGAGCAGAAACATCTCGCCCCGGTGATCGCGATGCCTTCCGGCCCGCAGCATCGCCATACGCGGTCGTTCGCGCCCCGCCACAAGAGCGGCCGCCGCCGCGCAGTCTAGTAGTTCCCGACAAATCTGTGTGGAAACCGAAGATTAACCGCTCCCTTCGGTCACGGCTCAGGCTCGGCACCTCCGCATATCAGCAGCTTATGCGAGCCATGACCAGAGGGAGCGCCATCATTCACTTGAATCAATCGAGGGTCACAGTTACGGTAAGGCTGTACAAATCATGAAACGTAAACGCAGGGGGAACGAAAAATGAAACCACTGCCAGCGCCACACGTACCCGGCGACACGGAGGCCGAACGGATGAGTAACGCCGTCCGGAGGATGTTCAGCGTATCGAAGGAAGAATTACAGAGGCGGGAAGCCAAATGGAAGCGCGGACAGGTGCGGAAGAAGCGCGCGAAGAGAACGACCGGCTGACGCTACGACCTTATCGGGTCGCAATGAAACAGAACATGTTCCCCTGCGTTTCCTGCTGGGTACTGAGACAGGTGAATCCGACGACCGAACCTTCCATCTTCACGCTTCTCTGGTCGGTTCCTGGACGTACCATAAGGTAGTGAATTTCCCCGCCCTGTGCGTGAGTCGTTACGGGTCTAAAGACCAGAAAATCCAGAGTTACGCTCGCCATGGCGAGGCAGCAAAGAGCGATCAGAATTTTAGTTTTCATAGCCGAGGCTATCAGCCCTCGATTGCATGTGACAGCGCCTAACGGCATAGGTCGACTATTTTGTCAACTATATTACTACCAAAGGGAGCGGTTAATATAGCGGGTGCTCTCGCCACCCGCATCTCTTCATTGGGATAAACTGACCCAATGCGATTCATCCCGGTTCTTGCCTTCTTCTCCCTCATAAGCACGGCCGGGGCGCAGCCGATCGACTGGACCAAAGTCAACGATGAAGCCATGCGTACGCTCCAGGCGCTGGTTCAGATCGATTCGACGAATCCGCCCGGCAACGAAACCCGCGTGGTCGAGTACGTCAAGAAGGTATTCGACGCTGAAGGCATTCCTTCCATCGTCGTATCAAAAGACCCGGCGCGCGCCAATCTGATCGCTAGGATCAAAGGCAACGGATCCAAGAAGCCGCTCCTGATCATGGGGCATAGCGATACGGTCAAAGTGGACCCATCCAAGTGGACCATTCCGCCGTTTAGCGGCGCGCGCGTCGGCGGTTATGTATACGGCCGCGGCGTCATCGACGACAAGAGCGATCTGTTCGCCGCCATGATGACCACCATCCTGCTTAAGCGTACCGGCACGAAGCTCGACCGCGACGTGATCTTCGTGACCGAGGCAGGCGAGGAAGGCTCGTCTGGCTTCGGCATCGGCTATCTGATCAGCGATCACTGGAAGGATATCGAGGCGGAAATCTGCCTCGCGGAAGCCGGCGGAGTCACGCGGCGCAACGGCAAGCCGGTCTTCGCGACCATCGAAACCACCGAGAAAGTTCCCAAAGGCACGCGCTTGGTGGCCACCGGACCATCCGGCCACGGCTCGCGCCCGATGCGCGGGAATGCGATTGCGCATTTATCGGAAGCAGTCGCCAAGATTGCGGCGTGGGATCCTCCCATGCGGCTGAACGATACCACCCGGACTTATTTTGAAAAGCTCGCGCAGATCAGCGAGCCGGCCGAAGCCCAGCGCTTCCGCGATCTTCTGGATCCGGCCAAGTCCGCCGCGGCGCGCGAATACATGGCGGAGAACGAACCGACCTTTTACTCGATGCTGCACACCTCGGTGTCGCCGAATATCATCCAGGGCGGGTTCCAGCGCAACGTGATTCCGTCCGAAGCCACGGCCACGCTGGATATTCGCGCCCTGCCGGATGAAGACATCAACGCGTTCTATGACCTGATGCGCAAGGTGATTAACGATCCCGCGGTGAAGGTGGAACCGGGAGGCCAGGGCGGGGAACGGCCCATCCCGCCGCCATCGAGCATCACTTCCGATGCCTACCGCGCTCTCGAAGCGGCCTTCACGAATGTGTACCATGTTCCGGTGCTGCCGCTGATGCAGACCGGCGCGACCGATATGGCGCAACTTCGCGCCAAGGGAGTTCAATGTTACGGCGTCGGCGTGATGGCGGATGAGGAAGATACACTCAAGGGCTTCGGAGTCCACAGCGACCAAGAAAGGCTGCTTGAAGAGGCCGTCTACAAGCACTTGCAACTTTTCTGGCAGGCCGTGACGTCGATCGCAGGCGCAAAATAGCCAGTTGACCTGATATGATAGGCCACTATGAAATCCAGTTTCCTGCTGCTCATCGCTGCCGCGGCGTGCCTCAGCGCGCAAATGAAAACGCCGAACGTCGAATTCGAAATGATGACCTGGGCCGAGATCAAGAGTGCCATTCACGACCGGGGTTTCATCAACGTGATTGTTTACAACGGCGGCACGGAGCATCGCGGACCGCAGAACGTGGCCGGCGGCCATACGCTGATGGCTCGCGAGACGGCGCACGAAATCGCGGTGAAAGTAGGCCACACGCTGGTCGCCCCGATCTTGGCGTATTCCCCGAATGAAGCCTCCGCTGATCTGCCGGGGACCATCGGCCTGACGCCAGAAATTTTCAAGATGGTCAACCAGCGGATCGCCGAGCAGTTGATCAAAGACGGATTCAAGAACGTGTTTCTGATGGGCGATCACGGCGGCGGGCAGAAAGAACTGGGCGAGGTCGCCAAGGAACTGGACGCGAAGTATGCTTCGCAAGGAATCCATGTTTATTTTTGCGACGAGATGTACGACAAGGCCCAGAACGATTATTGGAAATGGCTGGCCGACAACAATTATCCCTCCTACGGTCACGCGAGCATCATGGATACGTCCGAGATGCTTTACCTGAGCACGCTGAACGGTGGCGATAAGGGTTGGGTCCGCAAGGAACTGATCAAGACCGCGGTCGGCGATCCGGTGCCGGTGCGAGGGCAGAAGCGGGATCCCAATGTTCCTCGCATCAACAACGGAATCACCGGCGATGCCCGTCCGTCCACGCCCGAGCTCGGCAAGCGGATTTACGACATGAAGGTCGACTACGCCGTAAGGCAGATGAACCAGTTTCTCAACAGTCAGAGCAAGTAAACTCGTCGATTCTCCCGGCAAGAATTGCCGCTCCGGAAAGTCTTATCTATCCGCGCTCGGCCAGGTGCGCTTAAGTTTTTGATTTCCTTTGATAATCGACCGCGTTACGTTTCGCGGGTATGTCTCGTCGTGGCATGCTGATTGCTGCATCCACTTGTGACAGGTCAAAGGAGCCAAGAGATGAATCGACGACTATTTGGCTTAGTGATCCCGGTGATTCTCGCTGTTCCGGCGTTTTGCCAGGATCGCGACACCAAAGACGGCGTGCCCATTTATCGCGTCACGGTGGTGGAGCGCTCCATGAAAGCGATCAATTATGCCTATCGAACCGGGCCAACCATGATCGACTTCAGCGGAACGGTGCTGCTGCCCAAAGCCAAGGGCGAGGCGGTAGTGGAATCGAAGCAGGGCCGCACCGAAATCGACGCGCGCTTCGAGAATTTTTCGGCCCCGCAGGGATTCGGACGCGAATACATGACCTATGTTCTCTGGGCGATCACGCCGGAGGGCCGGGCGCGCAATTTGGGAGAAGTGGTTCCCGGCAGCTCTAACAAAGCCACTCTGCACGTCACTACGGACCTGAAAGCGTTTGGCTTGATCGTGACGGCCGAACCGTACTCCGCGGTCCGCCAGCCCAGCGACGTGGTCGTCGCCGAAAATCGCGTGCGCGAAGACACCATCGGCAAGATCGAAGAAGTCAACGCGAAATATGAGCTGCTTCCGCGCGGCCACTACACCTGGAACATTAGCAGCCAACTGCAATCGGAAGTCGCCAACGCACCCAAGGTCTCCATGCGGAAATACGAAGCGCTTCTGGAGCTGTATCAGGCGCAGAACGCGATCGCGATCGCGCAAAATGCCGGCGCCGATCGGTACGCCGCGAACACGTTCGCCAAAGCGCAGGCGCTGATGACGGAAGCCGAGCAATTGAACGCGAATAAAAACGTCGACAGCCACCGTGTGGTGGATAGCGCCCGGGAAGCCGCCCAGACGGCGGAAGACGCTCGCGTGATCGCCGAACAGCGCATCCACGACGATCAGATCGAAAAGGCCAAGTCTCAAGTCGCGGCAGCGGAGCAGGCCGCGGCGCAGGCCAAAGCTACGGCCGAACAGGCACAGGCGCAAGCCGCCGCGGCGCAGTCGCAGGTGGACGCTGAGCGCGTGGCTCGCGAGCGCGCGGAAGCGGAGGCAGCCGCCGCACGGGATCGACTCCGGCAAGTCGAATCTAATGCACAGGCGATCCGAGCCAACGCGCAAGCAGCGTCCGCAGCAGCAGATGCCGCCAAGCAGCAGCGGGCTCAGCTCGAGTACACCGAGAATCAGAAGGCGGATCTCAGAATGAGACTGCTGGAGCAGCTCAACGGGGCGGTATCCACCCGCGACACGGTTTGGGGCTTGATGGCGACCTTCCCGGATCGCGGCTTTAGCGGAGCGGCCACTTCCGCCGCGTCTGCCGACGAACTCCGGCGCATTTGCGAGATCGTGAAGGCGCATCCAGGATTGCGCGTCGTGGTAGAAGGTCATTCCGATGGCGCAACCAGCGATTCCATGGCCTACAAGCGCGCCGTCGCGGTGCGCGATGCGATGGTGAGCGACGGTCTTCCCGCCAATCTCGTCGAGGTTCGCTCGATGGGCGACTCGCGTCCCTTGGTGTCCAACACCACGGAGAGCGGGCGTGAGCAAAATCGCCGCGTGGAAGTCATCATTGCGGGCAATCCCATCGGCAAGTTCCCCTTCTGGGACCATCCATACACGTTGGCTCCGCGGCAGTAGCCGCGAACTCGTGGGAGAAAATAACCGCTCGCTGGCGAGTCTGTGTGAAAACCGGCGATTAACCGCTCCCTGCAGTCGCGGCTCGGGGTCGGCACCTCTATATACCAGCAACTTAAGCGAGCCGCGACCAAAGGGAGCGGTTAATATAGCGGGTTTTCACACGGACTCTGGCGCGCGCGGCTCGGCTGGTAGCTGTTGTTAATGGAGGGCCGCTAGCCGAGCCGTGACGGCGAGGGAGCGGTGGATATCATTTCGGACGGCGCTAGCGGCTGGTGGCGAGCACCGTGACCCAGAACGGGCCTTCTACGCACTGAAACCCAATGCGCTCGCGAACTTCGGCCCCGCAGATCCGCAGGCTGTAATCGCCTCCGTCGACCACGGAAGGCATCGAGATCCGGATTCCGCTGGTCAACACGCACTTCAAGTTGCCACCGATCATATTGGCCAGCTCGCCGAACGCATCGCGGACCACATCGTCTACGACCGCGGGCGGATCTTCGGAAAGAAAGCGGCCCGCGAACCGGCAGGCTTGGTCGCGATCGCACTCGATCAGCACTGCGCCATTCCAGTCGCCGGTAAGATGAACCGCTGCGATCAGGCGGTCGCCGCTCGGGAACCACGGGGCTGTCGACTCGGCCGTTTCCATATTCAGCATCGTCGCAAAGACCGATGCCACGATCTGAATCAACTCACCCGGTACCAGTTCGACGCTCACTTCAGTCGGCATATTTTTCCTTAGCGGGCCGCGTACACGGTCGCGCCTCCGGCAATCTGTCGTTCGAAGTGCTCGTCTACTCCGAAAGCCGTCTCGGCTCCGCCTAACAGCAGCCACCCTCCCCGGAACAGCGTACCGTGCAGCTCTTTCAGAATGCCCATCTTCGTCGGGCCATCAAAGTAGATCATCACGTTCCGGCAGAACACCAGGTCGAACGGCCCCAGGGAGCGCATGCTCTTGCGCAGATCGATGGTCTCGAAGCGGACCATCTGGCGGACTACGTCGCTCAACTGCCAATCTACGCCAGCGCGGCGAAAATGCTTGACCAACAATGCGGCCGGCAAGCCGCGATTCACCTCAATCTGCTGATATTTGCCCGCGCGGGCCCGCTCCAGCGTCTGCGAGGAAAAATCCGTTCCCAGGATCTGTATATTCCAGTCGGCAAGACCCTCCTGGATCAGAAGCATGGCCAGGCTGTACGCTTCCTGCCCGGTGGATGCCGCGGCCGACCAGAAGCGCAGCTTTTTAGTGTCCCTCCGGTCCTGGATCAGCCGTGGCAGCAGGACCGTCCGGATCGCGTCGTAGTGCGCGGGATCGCGGAAAAAGTAGGTCTCGTTGGTGGTCATGGCTTCTACCACCTGGCGGCCGATCTCCGCTTGACCGGTCGCCAGCAACAAGGCGCATAGATCGTTGATCGAACCTAGGCCCAGTTGCCTGACGATCGGCGTGAGCCGGCTGTCGAACAGATAATGCTTGTCGGCTTCGAGCACGATGCCGGTCTCCGAATAAACGTGTTGCTGGAGGAAGCGGTAATTTTCCGCGTCGATCTGCGCGACTGACGATTGGTCTTGCATCCGCCTACTTTCGCCCCGCCATCCGCAGAACCTCCGGTACCACTTGATCGAGCGGCAGCACGCGATCGGCCAGACCCGCGCTCACCACCGCGCCGGGCATCCCCCACACCACACTCGAAGCCTCGTCCTGCGCCAGAATCGTCGCCCCCTGCGCCTTCAGGATCTGCGTGCCCCGCAATCCGTCCTGGCCCATGCCGGTAAGAATCACGGCGATCGCGGCGCCGCCATAAACTTCTCCGATCGACGCCAGCAGCGCGTCCACCGCGGGCCGGCAGGAGTTCTGGGGCGGCGTTTGATCCAGACACACGCACGCGCCGCCAGGTCCGTTCGACGCCACCTTCATGTGATAATCCCCCGGCGCGATCAGGATCTTCCCCGCCGCGATCCGTTCGCCGTGTCCTGCCTCCTGTACCGGGATCTTGCAAATCGAGTGAAGACGTTCCGCCAGCAGCCGCGTGAATAACGGCGGCATATGCTGGACCACGAGTACCGGCAATGCGAAATCCGGAGGCAATTCCGGCAGGATCTGCCCCAACGCGTTAGGCCCTCCTGTAGAAACCCCGATCCCGACCACCTGAGGCCGGATGGCCGCGGCGGTTCCCCGCCAGGCTTGCACCTGAGGCGCAATCGGCGCGATTTCAAGACGAGCTTGAACAGGCATATAGAAGAACTGCTTGATCTTGGGGAGCAGTTCCTCTCTGAGGCGCGCCATGGAGCGGTCGAGCGATCCTTCATTGGAAGCTTTGGTGACGTAGTCGTCGGCTCCCCGGCTCAATGCTTCGAGAGTCGCCGCGCCGCCCCGCTCGGTGAGCGTGCTGAACATGATCACTCTCAGGCGGGGATAGTCGCGCCGGACATGCCTCAGCATTTCAAGGCCATCCATTTCCGGCATCTCGATGTCCAGCGAAACAACGTCGGGATTCAATTGAGGAATCCGTTGCAGAGCGATCGCCCCGTTCGAAGCCGTGCCTACCACCTCAACCGCCGGGTCCTGTTCCAGCGCGTGGACCACCAGACGCCGGATGACCACCGAGTCGTCCACTACCAGCACGCGAATCCGTTCCCCCGGCTGGAGGCTGCGCTTGTTTATCGCGATCATCCACGAAACCTCACGGATGAATCCCGGCCAACTGCAACTTATCGAGTAGTATGTCTTTGGTGAACGGCTTCATGACATACTCGTTGGCGCCGGCTTCGAGCGCTGCCGTCATCTGATCCAGCTCCGTCTCTGTAGTGACCATCACCACCGCGATCGAGGCCAGTTCCGGTTTCTGCCGGAGCCGCTTCAGCAGCTCCAGCCCATTCATTTCGGGCATATTCCAGTCCGCCAGAACCAGTGTCACCGCGGTCTTCTCGGCTTCCATCACTTCCAGAGCTTCCCGGCCATTGGCCGCCTCGCAAACTTCGTACCCGAGCCCCTTCAACGTCTTGGCGAGGATCATCCGGACCGCCCTCGAATCGTCTACGATCAGTGCTTTCGACATCGATTCCCGTTGCTGCGGTCAGAACGTGAACTTCGAGATGACCTTTTGAAGCTGGGAGGCCATGCGGCTTAGCTCCTGCGAGGCTTTCTGCGTGTCGTTCGCTCCCTGCGTGGTGTTCTTCGCCGCCACGGCGACGCCGCCGATGTTTTTAGCGATGTCGCCCACTCCCTTGGCCGCTTCCGTGACGCTGCGGCCAATCTCGTTCGTGGTCGCCGTCTGCTCTTCCACTGCGGAGGCGATGCTGTTCGAGATGTCGTTGATCTGGTTGATGATAGTGCCGATCTCTTCGATCGCCTTGACGGCGCCCTTGGTATCGGTCTGAATCGCTTCGATCTTCTGGCCGATATCTTCGGTGGCCTTGGCGGTCTGCTTGGCCAACTCTTTCACTTCGTTAGCGACTACTGCGAATCCTTTGCCGGCTTCGCCTGCACGCGCCGCCTCGATGGTCGCGTTCAGAGCCAGCAGGTTGGTCTGCTGCGCGATCGACGTAATCACTTTAATGACATTGCCGATCTCCTGGCTGGACTCGCCCAGCTTTTTCACGGTCTCATTGGTGGAATGCGCCACGCTGACCGCGTTCTTAGCCACGCGCGCCGATTCGTTGGCGTTCTTGGCGATCTCGCGAATGGACGCCTGCATCTCTTCGGAAGCCGACGCGACGGAAGAGACATTCCTCGAAACATGCTCGCTGGCCGCGGAGACCACGTTGGCCTGGGTCGCTGTTTCCTCCGCGTTGCCCGCCATCTGCTGGCTGACGGCCGTCAGTTCCTCGGAGGACGACGACAAGGCCGTTGCGTTTTCCGCGGTGACTCGTAACGGCTCGACTACCGCGTCCTGAGTCTTGTTCACGCCCTCGACGATTTTACGGAAGTCGCCTTGATGCTTGGTGGCATCGGCGCGGGTGGCCACCCGTCCGTCGGCCGCCGCCTGCGCGAGCATCACCGTGTCGGCGGCCAACGCGTTGATGTTGTTCTTCAGCAAAACCAGCCACTCGTGAATCTGGTCCTGTTCGGAAGCTTTGCCCATCGCCGCCGTCATGTCGCCGTTGGCGATTTTGGTGACATATGCGATCAATTCGGTCAGCCATCCGTGCACGCCGTTGACTGCATTTTTCATCTTCTCGTGATCGCCTTTGCATGCGATCTCGACTCTCTCCCGCAGGTTGCCGCCACGGATCAGGCCCAGAACGCGGTTACCTTCGCCGATCGGAAGCAGGATCGCATCCAGCATCTCATTCGCATCCTTGATGATTCCGGCGTAGGCCCCCTGGAACTGCTCCGGCTTGCCGCGCTCCGACAAGCGCCCATCTTTCGAAGCATCCGTCAACCGCACCAGCTCTTTCTGCAACGCTTGCAGCACCGTGGCTACAGTGTTGACCGCCTGCTTCATCTTCTCGTGGTCGCCCTTGTAGGTCTGGGCGATCAATTCGTCGACCTTGCCGGCGCTGATCTGCGCCAGGATTCGGTTTCCTTCTCCGATGGGCAACAGGATCGCATCCAGCATTTCGTTGACGCCGGTCACGATTCCCGCGTAAGCGCCCTGGAACTGCTCGGGCTTGCCGCGTTCCGATAAGCGCCCTTCTTTCGAAGCATCCGTCAGCCGCGCCAGCTCCTTCTGCAATCCTTGCAGCACGATGGCGACAGTGTTGACCGCCTGCTTCATCTTCTCGTGGTCGCCATGGTAGGTCTGCGCGATCAATTCGTCGATCTTACCCGCGCT
>Ga0209517_10009744_pt1 | contig 10873 bp, 10 predicted proteins | sample PeaSoiMetSII2010_FD_187695 | JGI IMG/M metagenome (GOLD analysis project Ga0209517, IMG submission 187695) | Peat soil microbial communities from Weissenstadt, Germany - SII-2010 (SPAdes) (version 2) | ecosystem: Environmental > Terrestrial > Soil > Wetlands > Peat | place: Germany... | reverse complement strand
CGGCTCAATCCGTGCCCATTGCTCGTCACTTAACCAGAACAGATGCCTGCTCATCAATTTCTTCCCCAATACGAATCAATATCGTATTGTTCAAACGGAAAGATTAATGAGTTTTGACCCTAGTCATTCCGGGGCGCCCGAAAGCGTGAGCCCGGAATGACTGCTACGCAGTCATTTCTTCACCAGCGGACATTCGCTCTCGCTGAGGGGCCTTGCGGCTTCCTCCGCCGGGATCGTCGCAACAAGCTTGTAGTAATCCCAGGGATATTTCGACTCCTCGGGCTTCTTGACCTCGAACAAATAGGCCGGAAGCATCTTGCGGCCGTCGATGCGGATGGTCCCTTTGCCGAACAGGATATCGTCGGTCGGCAACTCCTTCATCTTGGCGACGACCTTGGCGCCGTCATGCGGATTGCCTCCCATTGCCTCCAGCGTCTTGAGATAGTGCAGCACGCCCGAATAGAGCCCTGCCACCGTCATCGAAGGCATCGTCCCTTTCGGCGAAAGTTTTTGGAGGCGCTTCGACCATTCGCGTGTCTGGTCGTTCATGTCCCAATAGAACGACTCGGTGAAGGTGAGACCCTGCGCGGTCTTCAGCCCCAGCGCATGCACGTCAGTGATGAAAAGCAGGAGCGCTGCGAGTTTCTGACCGCCCGCGACGACGCCGAACTCTGCCGCCTGCTTGATCGCGTTGGTGGTGTCGCCGCCGGCATTGGCAAGCCCGATTACTTTCGCCTTCGATGATTGCGCCTGAAGCAGGAACGACGAGAAGTCCGAAGTGTTGAGCGGATGCTTGACCGCGCCCAGTACCTTGCCGCCGGTGGCCACAACGACCGCGGCGGTATCACGTTCCAGTGCGTGGCCGAAGGCGTAATCGGCGGTCAGGAAGAACCAGGTGTCGCCCCCGGCCTTGGTCAGCGCCTTGCCGGTGCCGTTGGCGAGCATGTAGGTATCATAGGTCACCGACAACGTGTTCGGTGTGCAGGCCTTGCCGGTGATGTCGGCGCTGGCGCCGCCCGAATTGATCAAGATGGAGTTCTTCTCTTTCACCAGATTGGAGACCGCGAGCGCGACGCTGGAGGTCGGCGTATCGACGACCGCATCGAGCTTCTCGACGTCGATCCATTGCCGCACGATGTTGACGCCGACATCGGGCTTGTTCTGATGGTCGGCGCTCAGCACGTCGATCTTCCAGCCCTTGGCGAGGAGGCCGGAATCCTCGACCGCCATTTTGACCGCCGCTACCGAATTGGGACCGCCGATGTCGGCGTAAAGGCTCGACATGTCGTTGAGCACGCCGATTTTGGCCGTCTTGTCCTGAGCCAGCGCGGATGTCGCGAAACCAAATCCAGCGATCGCAAAAAGCGCTGCGTAGCGCCGCGCGTGTGTCGTCCTCATCGTAAACCCTCCACGTGTTGAAACCGGGCGGGCTCTCATTCTGGAGCATTACCCAGGGAACTGCCCGATAGTCCTCCTTATCGTGGCTTGCGGCAATGCGTTATCGCAGCGCATCCGAGGTTAACCTGAATTTCTGGACCCGCTTTGCGTTGTCGACTTCGGCTGTATAGACGTTGCCCTTGGCGTCAACCGCCATGGCGTGAACCCAGTGAAACTGTCCGGCGTTGCGGCCACCTCGTCCGAAGCTGCCGACGATCGTTCCGTCGGCGCGATTGATGATGCGGATCTCATTGTTCTCGCCGTCCGCGCTCAAGAGATAGCTCTGCTTGGGATCCGGCCAGATCGCGATGTCCCAGACCGCGCCGTTGCCAAGCGTGTTCTTTTCGAAAAACCACTCCTTCACAAAGGTGCCGTCCTTCCGGAACACCTGGATGCGGTTGTTGATGCGATCGCAAACGTAAACGAGCCCGTCATTGGCAATTTTCACGCAGTGCACGGGGTTGGCGAATTGCGGCGATGCGGGCGCCTTGGGGTCGTAAGGCGGCTGCTTGTCATCGTTCGGTGGATTGCCATAGGCGCCCCAATGCCGCTTGTAGGCGCCGGTGGTGGCGTCGAACACGATGATGCGGCGATTGCCATAACCGTCGGCGACATAGATTTCGTTCGCATCCTTGTCGATCGCAGTCTCGGCTGGCCTGCCGAGCTGGGTCGTATCGTTGCTTCCCTTGCTTGGTGCGATCTGGCCGATCTGCATCACGAACTTGCCGTCGAGCGTGAATTTCAGGATGGCATTGTCGTTTTCGGCGTTGCCGCCGATCCAGACGAAACCTCGCTCGTCGACTTCGATGCCGTGTTCGCGCCCGACCCATTCATAGCCTTCCCCGGGGCCGCCCCAGGCGCGCAGCAAATTGCCATTGGCGTCGAATTCCAGCACTGGCGGCGCCGGGACGCAGCATTTCGAGCGCGGCGGGATCAACGTGGCGCCCTTCTCGTCGTCGGTCAGCGACCGCGGGCGATGGATCATCCAGATATGGCCTTGCGCATCGACGGTGATGCCTCCGACCTGACCAAGAATCCAGTTGTTCGGCAGCGGCTTTGGCCAGGCCGCATCGACGGCGAAGGCTGGAATTTCGCTGGCAAGCGTCGGCGCCGACGCGCCGATCAGCATGATGACTGCGATGCAGATGGCCTTGAGAAACTTGCCGATGACAGGCAACGAGCGAGTGTGGCTCGGGACCGGCGCCATGACATCCTCCCGTGTTTTTGTTTTCGATTGGCTCGGAGTGAATAGCGGGGAGGTGCGGGAGTCAACGGCTGCCACCGTCGTTGCGAGCCAACGGGTGGCGCGAACGCACGGCTGATGACAGGCTCCGCGAAGCAATCCGTCTAGGCCGGCGCGCGAAAGCTCATCAGCGTGCGCGTTTTGTAATCGTAGAATTTGCCGGTTTCGCTCCACGACGGCAGGCACATCGGCACGATCAATTCCGCGGCCTGTTCCGGCGTGTCCAGCGTCAGCGGGTCCTCGCCGGGAAAAACGGTGGCGCGCATGCGCGTGCGGATCGGGCCCGGGTTGAACAGATTGACGCGAAGCGGCGTCGATGCGGTTTCATTGGCCCATACCCGAACCAGGGCTTCAAGCGCAGCCTTGGAGGCCGCGTAGGGGCCGAGATAGGCGGACGCCTTGTTCGCGGCAGCTGACGTGACGAACACCGCACGGCCGGAATCGGATTTCTTCAGGAGCGGCTCCATGCAGCGGATCAATTGAAAATTGGCGGAGACGTTGACCGCCATCACATCGTTCCACGGTTTCATCTCGATATGGCCGAGCGGCGAGGAAGGACCGGCAACGCCGGCATTGCCGATGAGAATATCGAGCTTGCCATGGCGCTCGTGCAGGGCCGCGCCAAGCCGCGCGATGCCGTCGAAATCGGTGAGGTTGAGCGGCACCAGTGTGGCGCTGCCGCCGTCTTTGCGGATCTCGTCGTCGAGTTCCTCCAGGCCGCCTTGGGTTCGCGCCACCGCCACGATGTGAGCGCCGGCCTTCGCGAGCGCGCGCGCGGTGGCATAGCCGATGCCGCGCGAGGCGCCGGTGACGAGAGCAATGCGCGAGGCGAGGGGGAGGGTCATTGAAGAGAACTCTATCGTCGTCCCTGCGAACGCAGGGACCCATACGCCGTGACGTTTATAATGGGGGAAGCTCTTTGTATCTAACGGTGCCCGAAAAACGACGGCCGGTGGTTATGGGTCCCCGCGTTCCGCGGGGACGACAGTCAGCTCGCTTCCGCCAACAGCGACAATTGCCGGGGCTGCGGCTCGACCTGGGTCTGGTCGGTGAGGCTGGTCGGATAGGCTCCGGTAAAGCAGTGGTCGGAGAATTTCGGATTGGCGGCATCGCGGCCGGGATAGCCCATGGCGCGATACATGCCGTCGATCGACAGGAACGCCAGCGAATCCGCGCCGATGATCTCGCGCATCTGCTCGAGATTGTGGGTTGCAGCCAACAGCCCGCCACGGTCGGGCAGGTCGATGCCGTAATAATCCGGATGGATGATGGGCGGTGAGGCGAGGCGGAAGTGCACCTCGCGGGCGCCGGCGTCGCGCATCATGCGGACGATCTTCTTCGACGTGGTGCCGCGCACCAATGAATCGTCGATCAGGATGATGCGCCTGCCTTCGATCGCGGCACGATTGGCCGAATGTTTCATGCGCACGCCGAGCTCGCGCACGCTCTGGGTCGGCTGGATGAAGGTGCGGCCGACATAGTGGTTACGGATGATGCCGAGTTCGAACGGCACTCCGGATTCCCTGGAGTAGCCGAGCGCCGCCGGCACGCCGGAATCCGGCACCGGCACCACCACATCGACCTCGACATGGCTCTCGCGCGCGAGCTGCGCGCCGAAGGCCTTGCGGACCTCGTAGACCGATCGTCCGCCGACGATCGAATCCGGGCGCGAGAAATAGATATATTCGAAGATGCAGGGCCGCGGCGGCTTCGGCGGAAACGGCTTGTGGCTTTGCGCGCCGCGCTCGTCAAACACGATGATCTCGCCGGGCTCGACGTCGCGGACATATTTCGCGCCGATGATGTCGAGCGCGCAGGTTTCCGACGCCAGGATCGGGCAACCGTCGAATTCGCCGAGCACCAGCGGCCTGATGCCGAGCGGGTCGCGCGCGCCGAGCAGCTTCTTGTTGGTCAGCGACACCAGCGAGTAGGCACCTTCGATCGCGCGCAGCGCCTCGATGAAGCGGTCGATGAAGCGGTTGCGTTTGGATTGCGCGACGAGATGCAGGATGACTTCGGTGTCGGTGGTCGACTGCATCATTGCACCGCCCCGCACCAGCTCCCGGCGCAAGGTAAGGCCGTTGGTGAGGTTGCCGTTATGGCCAACCGCAAAGCCGCCGGCATTGAGCTCGGCAAACAGCGGCTGCACGTTACGCAGGATGGTTTCGCCGGTCGTGGAGTAGCGGACGTGGCCGATGGCCGCATTGCCGGGCAGGCGCTCGATCACCTCGCGGCGGGAGAAGGTGTCGCCGACGAGGCCCAGCCGACGCTCGGAATGGAACCTGCTTCCGTCGAAGGAAACGATGCCAGCGGCCTCCTGGCCGCGATGCTGCAGGGCATGCAATCCGAGCGCGGTGATCGCTGCGGCTTCCGGGTGGCCGAAAATGCCGAACACGCCGCATTCCTCGCGCAACGTGTCGCCTTCAAGGTCGGAGTCTTCAAGATAGAGGGGGCCGAGGTCCGGCCCGGGTCGTTCGGCGTCGTCGGAAGGGCTCGCTTTACAGTCCATCGCGCCTCTCTTTTGACCAATTACCGCTGGCCACGCATCACCGGCCAAGACCCACGGCCAAGTATTAACGTCCCGCGGGCTTTTCGATCAGCTTTTTCAGGCTGTCGCGGGCAGGCTTAGTATACCCGTCGCCCGAAGCCGGCGCCGCCTGGTCGGCGTCAGTCTGCTCATCTTCTGGTTTATTCTTCTTGAATCTCTTTAAAATGGTGTTCTCGGGGTCGTCCGGCAAGAGCCCCTTGAGCCATTCGCCGGTCGAATCCAGCATGGTCCGCGACTTGGCCCCGACCACCCAATCCGGTCGTTGCTTGTCCGGAACCAGCCAGACGAAGAATTCATAGGCCACCACGACGATAAGCAAGCCGCGCGCCAGTCCGAACAGGAACCCGAGCGTGCGGTCCAAAGCCCCGATCCGGGAATCCAGGATCATGTCGGAAATCCGCACGGTGATCACGGAAACCACGATCAGGGTGCCGATGAACACCCCGGCGATCACGACGATGCTCGCGATCGTATCGCTGTTGAAATAGGCCTTGGCGGTCGGCAACAGTTTGGAGAAGGAATAAAGCGTAACCAGCGCCGCCGCACCCCATGCCGCGATCGAGAGAATCTCGCGCATGAAGCCGCGGACCATCGCGAGCAGGCCGGAAATCAGCATTACCGAGAGCAGGACGAGATCGAGGATCGTTATCGGCATCGGCTGGTCAGGTCCGCATCAAAAGTCACAACTGCGAATCGGCTTGTCGGCACCGCCTTAAGTGACGGTCCCATGGGGCGCCCGGCAAGGCCGGAAATCGCGCCATCCAGCCCCGCGCGGGGATGTATAGCGGCGAGGGCGGGTAACGTCACGCCCAGCTAGCCGTCTTGGCGCCGGAATCTCGCAGGTGTGGCATTTTTTTCCGCTGCCGTGCCGTCCCTGTTGCCTTTGGGCGAACCGCGCGCGGCGATTTCCGCAACCAGGCTGGTCAATCCTCCCACGGTATTGAGCGCGAGGCCTGAATCGCTGCCGACCTCGCCACGGGCCGATTCGGGCAGCACGGCGCGGCCGAAGCCGAGTTTTGCCGCTTCCTTCAGCCGCGCCGAGGTCTGCGCCACCGGCCTGACCGCGCCCGAGAGCGAAATCTCCCCGAAATAGACCGCATCCGTCGGCAGGGGCGCATTGACCAGCGACGACACCAGCGCTGCGGCAGCCGCGAGGTCGGCGGCGGGTTCCTGGATCCTCAAGCCCCCTGCGACATTCAGATAGACGTCGTGGCCGGACAGTTTGACCCCGCAATGGGCCTCCAGCACCGCCAGCACCATCGAGAGTCGGCTCGGGTCCCAGCCCACCACGGCGCGGCGGGGGGTTCCGAGCGACGTCGGCGCCACCAGCGCCTGCAATTCCACCAGCACCGGCCGGGTGCCCTCGATGCCGGCGAACACCGCCGTGCCCGGGCTGCCGAGGTCGCGCTCGGACAGAAACAGTTCGGACGGATTGGAGACCTCGCGCAGGCCCAGACCCGTCATTTCGAACACGCCGATCTCGTCGGTCGGGCCGAAGCGGTTCTTGACCGCCCGCAGGATGCGGAATTGCTGCGAGCCTTCGCCCTCGAACGACAGCACCGCGTCCACCATGTGCTCGACGACGCGGGGGCCGGCGATTTGGCCATCCTTGGTCACGTGGCCGACCAGGATAATTGCGGCGCCTGATTTCTTGGCAAATCGAATGAGCGCCTGCGCCGACGCGCGCACCTGCGTCACCGTACCGGGCGCGGATTCCACCGTGTCGGTCCACATGGTCTGGATTGAATCGATCACGATCAGGCGCGGCACCGCCCCTTCGGAAAGCGTCGAGACGATGTCCTCCACCGAGGTTTCCGCGGCGAGTTGCACCGGCGCATCGGCAAGGCCGAGACGCTCGGCGCGCAGCCGGACCTGGGCGACCGCCTCTTCGCCGGAAATGTAGACGGCGCGGTGGCCGGCGCGCGCCAGCAGGCTCGTCGCCTGCGTCAACAGCGTCGATTTGCCGATGCCGGGATCGCCGCCGACCAGCAGCACCGAGCCGCGCACAAAGCCGCCGCCGGTGACGCGGTCGAGTTCGGCCATGCCGGAGGGGAGGCGCGGGGCCTCATGGCTCTTGCCTGTGAGAGTCTCCAGCGCGAACTTGCGGCCCTTGCGCTTGCTGCGGATCGAGACCGGCATCGTAGTCGCGCCGGTCACGTCCTCTTCCGCCAGCGTATTCCACTCGCCGCAGGAATCGCACTTGCCCTGCCAGCGGTTATAGGCCGCGCCGCAGTTCTGGCAGACGAAAGAGAGGGTGGACTTGGTCATCGGGGCTTCGTTCGGCAACAGATTCGAAGACGAAGGCCTCCCATAGCATGGAATGAGGAGCGGCAATGCCCGGGATGTTCACCCCGGGCATTATCTCTTGCGAATAACGTTATTTCACCGACACAAACGGCACCGCCGAACCCGGCACCATCGTGGTCGGCAGGACGCCGTTCCAGCGCTCGGCCTGCACCAGGGTGACGAGGTTGGGGTTGGTGCCGAGCGCCTTGGCGCGGGCTTCGATGGCTGCGGCCTGGGCTTCGCCGGTGATCCTGATGTTTGTCGCCTGAGCTTCGCCGTTCAGCCGCGTGGCGTCGGCGTTGGCCTGCGCCTCGGCGCGAACCGCGTTGGCTTTCGCGGTGGCCTGGGTGACGGTGATCTGGGCCTGGACCTTTTCGCGCTCGGCGTTCTGCTGCAGCTTTTGCACCTCGACTTCCGCCAGCATGCGCTGCTCGATCGAGTGCAGGTAGTTGGCGCTGAACTCGTCGGCCATTCGCTCCGGTTGGTTCAGGGTTCGCCGACGCCAGGCAGCGGATTTTACGAAAATGCCGCCGTCCACAGCATCGACAGCCCTGCTGCGAGCATGATGGCGTCCATCAGGCGCCGAAATACCTCCGGCTCAAGCCGTAGAACGAAGCGTTTGGCGATGAAGGCGCCGAACATCAGAGAGGAGCCGGCGATTATCCCTTGCAGCGCGATGTCTATGGTCAGCGCGCCGAAGCGCTCAAAGGTCACGGATTTGCTGACGTACATGCCAAGCGAGCTCGCCGCTTCGGTGGCAAGAAATGCGCCTTTGGCGAGGCCGTAAAACAAAAACAGCGGCACGCTCAAGGGCCCGGTCGAAACCACGATGCCGGTGAGATAGCCGATCACGGCGCCGCCGGCCGCAAGGTGCCAGAGCGACAATTGGAAACGGCGGCCGGCGAGCCAGTGCCGCGTCGGCACCATCGCGATCAGGAACAGACCGATGCAAATATCGACGGTGCGCGACGGCAGCATCAGCAGCGTGCGCGCGCCAAGCGCTGCGGCCGGAATGGCGGGAAGCGAATAGGCGGCGCAGGCGCGCCAGTCGACCTCGCGCCACCAGGCGAGGATACGCGACAGGTTGGCCATGATGGCGGCGATCGCCATGATCGGCACCGCCTGTTTCGGACCGTATTGATAAATCAAAACTGGCATCAGCATGATCGACGAGCCGGTGCCGACAATGCCGCTGATCGTGCCGGCGAGGAGTCCGACCGCGAGGACGAAGATGAAATTCAAGAGGCGCGGTCTCCTTGCGAATCGAGCGCAACCCTGAGCCTTAAGGAGCGGCGCTTCCACGCGTCGCGTCAAGATTGAGGAGCGATTTGCCGGATGTAGACGACCATTTCGCAAAGGGCTACCGTAGCAAGCAGAAAAAGGGGCGGTCGATGGCGATCGATGACGTCCTTGGAACCAAGGGAGGCTTGGATGGCGAGGTCCAAATCCACATCTCAAGATCGGGATATGCGCGGTCAGGCTTTGGAAGCGGTTGCCGGAAACGGGTTGATCGATCGTCGCGCGCTGTTGGGGCGCGGCATGATGTTCGCGGGCGCGATGAGTACGGGCGTGGGACCCGCGGCTGCGGGTGCCGAACCGCTCGCCGATGATCCCTGGAGCCTTGAAATCGGCGACCCCATGTCGCCTTACCAGGTGCCGTCGAAATTTGAGGCGAAGGTCAAGCGAACGCTCAGTAACCCCAACAACGAGCCGCGCAATTCACACGCCCGCACGCCGCATCATCTGCTTGAGGGCACGACTACGCCGAACGGGCTGCACTTCAACATCAATCACGGCGGCGTCCCCAACATCGACCCGGACAAGCATCGGCTGGTGATCCACGGTCTGGTCAAGCAGCCGCTGGAGTTCACGCTCGAGACATTGTCGCGTTATCCCTTGACCTCGCGGGTGTCGTTCCTCGAATGCGGCGGCAACAGCGCGCCGATGTTTTCTCCCGAGCCGATGCAGGAGACCGTGCAGGCGTTGCACGGGCTTGTCTCCTGCGCGGAGTGGACCGGCGTCAAACTCTCGACGCTGCTTGAGGAAACCGGCATCGATCCCAAGGCCAAATGGCTGATCGCAGAGGGCGCCGACTCGCCGCATTTGAGCCGCAGCGTGCCGGTGAAGAAGGCGCTGGATGACGCCATGATCGCGCTCTATCAGAACGGCGAGCGCCTGATGCCCGGCAACGGCTATCCGATGCGTCTGCTGCTGCCCGGTTACGAGGGCAACATGAACGTCAAGTTCCTGCGCCGCATCAAGCTCGTCGAGCAGCCCCAGCTTAGCATGTATGAGGCGCGCACCTATTCGCAGATCCTGCCGAACGGCAAGGCGTACCGGTTCTACTTCCTGCAGGAGGTGAAATCGTTCATCACCTATCCATCGCATGGCATGGCGTTGAAGGGCCCCGGGCTTTACGAAATTTCGGGGCTTGCTTATTCCGGCACGGGCCGGATCGAAAAAGTCATGGTTTCGGCCGACGGCGGCCAAAGCTGGGCGCAAGCAGCCCTTCAGGAGCCGGTGCTGAGCAAGGCCTTCACCCGTTTCCGCATGCCGTGGCGATGGGATGGCGGTCCGGCCACGCTGCAGAGCCGCGCCTGGGACGAAGCCGGCAATGTGCAACCGACCCGCACCGAATTCGTTGCCGCGCGCGGCGAGCTGACGAAACCGCCGCCGATTCTCGGCTTTCCCAATCAGCACTACAACTCGATCACCAGTTGGGGCGTCGGCAGCGGTGGGGAGATCAAGCATGTTTACGCCTAAGCACGCGATCCTGGCCGCCTCGCTCCTGCTTGCAGCGACCGCCGGCGTCTCATGGGCCGAGACGCCTCATCTTGGTAAACCCATCGATGAGGCCGCGATCGCCAACTGGGACATCAGCATCCTGCCGGATGGCACCGGACTGCCGAAAGGCAGCGGCACACCCGCGCAGGGCGCGCCGATCTTTGCCGAGAAGTGCGCAGCCTGTCATGGCGACAACGGCAAGGGCGGCGGCGCCGCTGCCGCGCTCGTGGACGATCGCCAGATCAACGGAATCTCGGCGTCGCAGAAGACCATCAAGAACTTCTGGCCGTATGCGACGACGATCTTCGATTTCGTTCGCCGCGCGATGCCGTTCCAGATGCCGCATTCGCTGACGGACGACGAGGTCTACGCGCTCACGGCCTACATTCTGGCCGAGAACAAATTGATCGGCGCGAACGATGCCATGAATGCGGAAACCCTGCCGAAGGTGAAGATGCCCAATCGCGACAACTTCATTATCCGCTTCCCGGATCGCATCTAGATGGCGGGCGCTCGTCCCGCCCGAATGACGCTCGGCCTAAATGGAAAGACCGCCTCGCGGCGGTCAATCCCGA
>Ga0209517_10009742_pt1 | contig 10874 bp, 10 predicted proteins | sample PeaSoiMetSII2010_FD_187695 | JGI IMG/M metagenome (GOLD analysis project Ga0209517, IMG submission 187695) | Peat soil microbial communities from Weissenstadt, Germany - SII-2010 (SPAdes) (version 2) | ecosystem: Environmental > Terrestrial > Soil > Wetlands > Peat | place: Germany... | reverse complement strand
GAGATGGACCTTGCCCATGAATTGCGTTTTGTAGGTGATGGGCGGGAACTCTTGGATTATCTTTACAACGAGGGAGATTTTTCTGACCTGGAAAAGTACCCCAGACCCAACCTGATCCTTCTCGATCTAAATATGCCGCGCATAGATGGCCGTGAGGCGCTGGCAATAATCAAATCCGATCCGCAACTGAATAATATCCCCATACTCATCCTCACAACATCCGGGGAGGAGCGGGACATAGCCTTGGCCAAGAGGGCAGGGGCTTCCGCATTCCTGTCAAAACCTGAGGCCTTTGCGGATCTGACTGATATGCTCTCGAAGTTTTGCATAGCAATCCTGCATAATCCGAATATTCCCTTTCAGGTGATCGGATGTTAACCCAACCCTGGCGCTTCGCCTGGAATGCGCTGCCCTCGCGGAGCGCCAACAGCATCCTGCCGATGTACGTTCCAAATCTCTGAGGCGCCCATCCCCTTAGGCTCAAACGCCGGAGGCGATCCGTTGGACATCCGCTGGTCCTGCCATCTCACATTATCAAAGCGCGAAGGCGGCAATACCGGTTTTCCCATAGCTGTGATAAAATACTTTGGCGTAGCTTTTTAACTTTTCTGCGCTATAGAAGAGGTTATAAGATGGTGTGGGTGGTTAAAGCGGGAATTGAAAAGAGTGTAACGAGGGGACGGTTGGACTCCCGGCGGCTTTGAAGGTTATTAGCAAACCTCGCGGAGCGTGGAGTTTTTGCCCGCGATAAGATTTTTTGGATTCAGGGAGAGGCTGATGAAACCGTACAGATTCGCATTACCGGTTTTTATTCTTTGTTTCTGCCTGTTTCCGGCGGCGCTCGTGGCCGCGCCGGCCGCCTTACCCGCCGCCGGCTTCAGCATGTTCTGGGCGATTATCTCGATTTTCTTTGGAGGAATGGCCCTCAATCTTACCCCATGCGTTTATCCTCTGGTGCCCATTACGATATCCTACTTCAGCGGCGAATCGATGGTTCTCAAGCCTGGACGCGGCGCCATTGTGATCAATGCTCTGCTCTATGTTCTGGGAATAGCTGTAACGAACTCTATGCTGGGGGTTTTCGCCGCGCTCTCGGGGCGGCTTTTGGGCACTTTGCTTCAAAACCCCATAACTCTTGTGCTGGTGGCCCTGGTTATGTTTCTTTTTGCCCTGAGCATGTTCGGAGTCTGGGAATTCCGGCTGCCTTCATCGATAACCGGTGCTGCCGCTCGAAATTACGCCGGTTACCTCGGTAGCCTTTTCATGGGGTTGACTCTGGGCGTAGTCGCCGCCCCGTGCATTGGGCCGTTCATCGTCGGGGTTCTAGTCATGGTTGCCAATTCGAGGGACCCTGTTTACGGTTTTTGGATTTTTTTCAGTCTGAGTCTTGGAATGGGATTTCCGCTTTTTGTTCTAGCCTTGCTTTCCGGCCGATTAAGCATGCTTCCCAAATCCGGTGAATGGATGCTGTGGGTCCGCAAAGCAATGGGATGGGTAATGATCGGAGCGGCCGGCTATTTCATTTTTCCCATAATGCCCGGTATCCTGGGGGCAGGACTGCTTTCGGTCATCGCTCTGGCGGCTGGGGTTCATCTGGGTTGGATAGGTTCGGCCGGGGGCCGGTCCGCAGCCTTCAAATGGATAAGGACTGGCGTCGGGATTGTTTGCATCTGCCTGGCAGGCGCGATTATCTGGTATGCCATGCCTGGTGAGGCAGTAAAATGGACGCCATATTCGGCGAAAGCCCTGGAACAAGCCAAAGAATCGGGTAAACCCGTCATACTTGATTTCTACGCCGACTGGTGTCCCGGGTGCCGGCATATGGACCGGATCACCTTTCATGAGCGCTCGATTATCAAGGCCGCCGCAAAAGATTTTGTCATGATTAAGGTAGATTTCTCTCAACGAGGAGATCGTGCAAAAGAAAGTCTGGCGCACAGTTATAATATTCCGGGGATACCCTGTGCCATTTTTCTAAAGCCCGGGGGTGAGGAGAGGGTCGAATTGCGGGTTTCGGGAATCATGCCGCCGGGCGAGCTCCTGGCGAGGATGAACCGTTTGAAGAATGGCGACGGTTCTGCGGATACGCAGTAAGTCCCGCTTTCACTAAGACCCGGAGACCTGAAGGTCTCAGCGAGAGTTCCTGAGAGAGCCGATCTCGTCCATGACGGCCGTGGACCTGGCCAAGGGTTCGTTATAGCCGTATTTGTATCGGTGTTTTTGTGTTATTTAAGTATTTTGATGATATTTGGGCAGGAGTTTACCAATGCCGCTTGAAAGAAAATGCAGACTCGGGGTTCTGGTTCTGGTTTTAATCCTGATGCTGGGGTTCTATGGGGCCGGAGGGTGGGGCGGAGTTGATTCCAGGCCACCCGCTCCTACATGGTTCGTGCCCTGCTTTGGGCTTCCGGAGAAGGCTGAGCTTTGCGGTGAAGCGGTACCGCTTGGGTCTGCCGACGTTCGCGAAAGGTTCGACCGTGAGTTTACAATCCTTACGCAAAGCCATGCGCAGGTTTACCTCTGGCTAAAAAGAACAGAGCGCTATTTCCCATGGGTCGAGAAGCAACTGGCGACCAGGGGTCTTCCGGACGATCTGAAATATGTGGCTGTTGCGGAAAGCGATTTGATCCCCATGGCCATCTCACCTGCGGGCGCTGCCGGCCCCTGGCAGTTTATGGCAAGCACGGCGGCTTCCTGCGGCATGACGCAGTCGACCGCCATTGATGAGCGCTATGACTTCGATAAATCGGCTACCGCGGCGTTCGGCTATCTGAAGAACTTGCACGACGAGTTTCAGAACTGGACGCTTGCCATTGCCGCCTTTAATTGCGGGGAGCACCGTATTCAGGTTGAAATCGGAAAACAAAAGGCCAACAATTATTATTCTCTCAAACTGCCTCAGGAAACAGAGCGCTACATTTTCAGGATTCTGGCCATAAAAGAGGTTTTGGCGAACCCTGAGCAGTACGGCTATCACCTTCCCAAGGGGGCCGGTTATCAACCGATTATTTTCGAGAGGGTAAAAGTCGAGCTTCCAGGCCCGATGCCAATCGCCGTGGCAGCCGAGTCTGCCGGGGTTACCTACCGGGAACTGAAGGTGCTCAATCCCTGCCTGGTTTCGGACGTTATCCCGAAGGGGGCCTTTACGCTACGAGTACCCGAGGGTAGGGGACAGAGATTCGAGCAGGAGTTGGTGGCTTGGAAGTCCACATTTAAGCCGAGCGTTTTGGTGCACAAGGTTTCGCGGGGTGATACGCTCGATTCGATCGCCCAGAAGTACAATTCAACCAAGCAGCAAATTTGTACCTGGAACAAGATTGCCGGAAATAAAATACGAGTCGGGCAGACGCTCAAGATTTACAGGTAGGGATTGTTTGATTGATGAATCGGCATTTTGTCTCGTTTTTAGGCGCGATTCGCGCCCCGCTTAAACTCTTGACAAGCATTTCCGGGAGAATTACGATAACACGCCGTTTAGGTCCAAGAACTTAATTATTCTGGAGAAATATGGATAAATACCACAGATTTTCCAAGCTGCTTTTGCAGAGCCGGCATGCCATAGCCCTGACCGGCGCCGGGATATCGGTGGAGAGCGGAATACCCGACTTCAGGGGTAACAACGGATTGTGGACCAAATACGACCCTTTTGAATACGGGCATATAGATTCTTTCCGCGCCGACCCTGCGAAGGTATGGAAAATGCTTATCGAGATGGGCGCTCTTGTAGAAGGAGTCAGCCCCAACGAAGCGCATGTTGCGCTGGGTGAACTCGAGAAGCTAGGTATCATAAAGATGGTTATCACTCAGAATGTGGACAGCCTGCACCAAAGGGGCGGCAGTTCCAATGTCGTTGAATTTCATGGAAACTTCCGCAGAATGCACTGCGACAACTGTGAGAAGCCTTTTCTGCGAGCGGACATCTCACTGGAGAGTCTTCCTCCTTTATGTTCGTGCGGGGGACCAATTCGGCCGGACGTTATCCTGTTCGGGGAGGGAATACCTGCCGAAGCGTACTCGCTCGCATTCGATGCGGCGGAGAAGTGCGACCTGATGATTGTAGTCGGGACTTCTGCCAGGGTTGCTCCCGCCTCCCACCTTCCACTGGTTGCCAAGAGGAGGGGGGCTCATATTCTGGAAATAAATCCGGTTGCCTCCGAAGTGTCCGATCAGATAACGGACTTGCACATTATGGAGTGCGCCGCAGCGGCTTTCAGGAATATTATGAAAATTGTCAGAGCGATGCATGAAGGGAATACAAATTGATGCCTATACAATTTTTGTCGGCGATAGCATATGGTGCCCGCGATTTCGACGCGCCTTATCAGAGATCGGCAGACAGCGTGATGGATATGGTCTTCAATGCGGGACCGATGGTGAAGTTCGTGTTATTGATCCTTATGGTGCTTTCGGTATCGTGCTGGTGTGTTATAGTGCTCAAATACCGCATGCTCCGCCGGGCGAACCGGGAGTCGGTTGAATTCATATCCCTGTTCAGACAGCGTAAGAACTACTCTGCGCTATACCGGGACTGCGAGAGGCTGGAAGACAGCCATCTCGCACAGATTTTCCGGGTAGGCTATGCGGAACTGAGCAGGCTCGGGAAATCGTTGGAAACAAAGAACGTGCTGGAGCTGTCTTCAAACCCCGAAATCCTGCTGGAGAACGTTGATCGGGCGATTCAGGGTGGAATGACTTCGGAGCGGCATAGATTGGAGCGCTTTCTGCCTCTGCTTGCCACAACCGGCAGCACCGCCCCGTTTATCGGCTTGTTTGGAACGGTTTGGGGCATCATGACGAGTTTTCAGCAAATCGGTATCAAGGGCGCCGCCAACCTGGCCGTTGTGGCCCCGGGAATTTCGGAGGCCCTTATTGCCACTGCCATTGGTCTGGGAGCAGCGATTCCTGCGGTTGTCGGCTACAATCACTTTTCCACTAAAATCAGGGGAATCGAAAACGAGATGAGCCATTTTGCCGCCGATTATCTTAATATGCTCAAACGCGACCTGATGCGCAAGGGCAGGCAGGAAGAAGCGGCGCAGAGCCAGGGCCCGGAACAGAGGTTTGCTTTGCAGGATTGAACTTAAAGGATAGAGGCTGATGCAAGCCAACGGAAGCGGTTCCAGAGGAATGGTTTCTGAAATTAACGTTACGCCGCTTGTCGACGTAATGCTCGTTCTGCTCATCATATTCATGGTGACGGCCCCGATGATGACCCAGGGAGTTGATGTGAAGCTGCCTGAGAGTTCGGCGCCGGCCATCCCGTCTGATGATGAACGGCTGCTCGTCACGATTACTCAGGACCGCAAAATCTATATCAACGACAATCTCGTTGAGTCGGGCGAACTGGAATCCAAGCTGGCGGCCATTAGTCAGAACCAGCTAAATAAGAAGGGTGTTTTTCTGCGAGCCGACGAGAAAATCCCTTATGGGTATGTAATGGAGGTTATGGGACTTATAAGAGAGGCCGGAATTGATCAGATAGGGATGGTGACCGAGCCTGCGAAAAGTCCTGTTAACAAGTCTCAACAAAAGGGCAAGGGCAAGATTTGATTTCCCTTCACAGTCTGCTGCCGCATGGCGGCCGGTGCGTCCTCACGAACAATCGGACGCGAACTTACAGCGTCTAAGGCCGGCCGAAAATGCTAACGCGAACCCGAACGTAGTGAGGGTTCAGGGGGGAATGAATGGAATCCCTGGAATTAGGTGATAAGAGAATTCCCAAAAAGGACCTGGCGGCCGGGATCGGGGGCTCGCTTCTAGTCCATTTATTGGCTTTCAGCATCGCCTTTATCTGGGCGTTTGTGATGCCGCACAAACCGTTGAAGCCTCCCTTCTGCACGGTTAATCTGGTGTCTATGAAAGACCTGGGAACTGGCTCCTCGGAGATCAAGGGCAACCCCAAGGCGGCTGAGCAGGCGGTGGTCTCCGAGAATGTGGCGACTTCGGGCAAGGCGAGCCGAAAATCCGAGCCGGTTGCGCCGGTAAAGCGGTTGGCAGTCGATGAGGAGGTAAGAAAACCGGAGGCGCAGATCAAGAAAATCGAACCCAAAGAGGTTCCCATTGCGTCCCAAAAGCCACAGAGCCTTGAAGCTATTGAAAAGAACCTGGATAAGCTGATTGCCAAACCGAAAGTAATTCCGCACACCTCGGTGGCGACTGCAGAGCAGACGGCGCCTCAGCCCACAGCTCCGGTTCATCAGGCTCCGGCAATGAACCTGCCGGGGAGTGAAAAAGCGACGCGCGGGACATCGAGCGGCGCGGCCGAGGGAGGGGCCAAAGGTGCGACGCAGGGCAGTGTCTTCGGGTCTCCTGACGGAAGTGGAGCTATTTCTGCCGCTGCGCAGATTTATTATGAAAAGGTTAGAAACGCGATAAGACAGGAATTCAAACTCCCCGATCAGAATGTTGGAAGCTTGGAGACCAGTGCCCTAATAGTGGTGAGCAGGAATGGAGAGGTGCTCAGTTTAGAAATCGAGAAGTCTTCTGGAAACAGTGTCCTTGATGCTGCAGCGGTTCGAGCAATTCGAAATGCAAATATACCCGCGATGCCTCCGGTTATGGAGCGTCCGAAACAGGACTTCAGGCTCAAATTCAGCTCGCGGGGTGTATCCTAGAAGAAAGGTTTTATTTAAAATCCATGAGTCAACAGTTCATTATTAAAACCGTCAGAATTCTTTCTGTATTGTTCCTGGCTCTGATTTCACTTGGTTTCGCCAAAGCCTCGTCAGCTCTGGTTGAGTTAGAGATCAGCCCGTCAGCTATCCAGAGGATTCCAATTGCCGTCCCGGATTTCAAATACATGTCACCGGAGCAAACCCAACTGGCCCGGGAAATGAGCGACGTTCTCTCAAACGATCTAAATATCTCAGGCGTTTTTCGGCCGCTGGACCGGAAGGGGTTTCTGGAAGACCCTCAGTCAATGGGGCTTGAAGCTTCCGAGATCAAGTTCCAGGATTGGAGCCGCCAGGGGGCAGACTTTCTGGCTCGCTGTTCTTATCAGGTCCAGGGGAATTCAATCAAATTGGACGGCTGGCTCTTTGATATTGCAGGCAGGAAAATGGTCGGAACGCACAAGAGCTATGCCGGCGAGTTGCGGGCCTGGCGGCAGATGGTGCATGCCTTTGCTGACGATATCATGTTGATGGTTACGGGCGAGCGTGGGGTATTCGATACGAAGATTGCCTACGTTCAGAGCGTCGGAAGCGTCAAGGAGATCTTCTACTGCGATTTTGACGGCAACAATCCGGTGCAGGTAACCAGGGACAACAGCATCGCGCTTTCTCCGTCATGGAGCCCCGACCAGACCCAGATAGCCTTTGTGAGCTATAAGGACGGATCACCCAAAGTCTACGGGGTAAATGTGCACAGCAATTCCAGTTACCTGATCAGCGGTTTTCCGGGGATGAATATCGCTCCTGCGTGGAGACCGGGAAGAAATGAGCTGGCTGTTGCTTTGAGCAAAGATGGAGGCCAGGACATTTATCTGGTAAGCCCGACAGGACAGATAATACGGAAATTCGGGGTAGGTTTCGGGGCTTCGATAAGTGTATCTCCTTCATGGTCGCCGGATGGCCAAAAGTTCGCCTATGTTTCCAATGAATCCGGGAATCCGCAGATATACATTTTCGATGTTACGACCGGCCAGAAAAAACGCCTGACATTCAACGGCAATTATAATGTGTCTCCGTCCTGGTCGCCAAAAGGCGACTGGATCGCTTACAGCGGAAGGGAGGGGGGCGCATTCAACATCTTCATTATTAGTCCGAACGGCAGTGATAATCATGCTCTTACCTACGGAGCCAGAAATGAAAGTCCGCGCTGGTCGCCTGATGGGCGGAGTATTGCGTACAGCTCTAATAAGCAGGGGGGGGCCGCAATTCGGATAATGTATTCGAATGGGACTGGGGATTGGCAGCTAACGCGGCAGAGCGGGGCGCAGGAGTTGCCTGACTGGTCACCCAGAAGGAATCGCCAGTAAGCCGAATCGCCAGGAGGGAAAAGGAATGAAAAGCAAACAAAGTATTTTTTTCGTTTTGATGATTTTCGCGTTTATAGCCGCAATTAGCGCATGTTCGCAGAAAAACGTTCCTCCTCCGCCCAGCTTCGGCGCTCAGGGGCAGGAGTATGGTGCTGCCACAGGGGGGCCGATGGACGATGCCAAGTGGCGGGAGTTGGGCATCAACTCGGAGGCTGAAAAAAGAGAGTTTTTGGAGAAGGCTAAAGCCTTCGAAAACGAGGATGTCTACTTCGACTACGACGCGTATACTATTACAGAACCTGCAAAAAAGGTACTTGACGAAAAAATCGCCTTTCTGAAAAGATACCCCAGGGTGGCGGTGACTATCGAAGGCCATTGCGACGAGCGGGGAACAACCGAATACAATATTGCACTGGGGGAAAGGCGTGCCCATGATGCACAGCAATACATTCTCAGTTCGAACTCTTCTAACCTGAAGCTCACCACGGTCAGCTACGGCAAGGAACGCCCTGCCGCTGTCGGGCATGATGAGGCCTCCTGGGCAAAGAACCGGCGGGCTCACTTTGTTTTGAATTATTAAAAATCTCTTTTTCCTTATGGATATGTCCGGGCTGTGGCAGTGCGGCCCCTCCAGGACATCTGAATGAAGGGCTACTAAGGAAAGGGAATTTATGCCTGGTGGAATCGAGAAGAGATTGTTGCGGTACTGCGTGGTTGTTTTCTTTGCACAATTGCTTGTGGGGTGCGCCTCGACGTCGGAAACCACAACAATTCAAGAAAACCTGTCTATTCTGAACCAGCGACAGAGCGCCATTGAGGCGCGCATTCAAAGCACCGAAGGAGCAGCTCGAAAAAGCGGGGACCTGTACTCTCGGATGGAAGAACTACAAACGCAAATGAGGATATTGAACGGCAAGATCGAACAACTTGAGCATAAAATCGATCAGGTCCAACGCACCCGGGTTTCTGCTGCCCAGACGCCGGAACCTTCAATGCCTCCTTCCGGGACCGTTGTGATGGAAGAAGCGCCACCATCCTCGCATGCGCTCCGGCCGCAACAGCAGGCCTCCGTAACATCAGGAGCGCCTGCCGTCGAGATTTCTCCCCGACCCGGTGTCCAGTCGCCGTCCCCGGAAGCTCAGGTTAAAAACTCCGAACAAACGGAATTTGACAAAGGTTTCCACCTGATGCAGGAAAAGAAATATGAAGCTGCAAGAATAGAATTTCAAGGATTCGTCTCGAAGTTTCCCAAATCCGGCCTGGACGAAAGTGCTCTGTATTACATTGGTGAGTGCTACTTTTCGGAAAAGCACTATGAGGACGCAATTAAAGCTTATCAGCAAGTGGTAGACAAATACCCGAAAGGGGGTAAAACAGCCGGCGCCCTTCTCAAGCAGGCAATGGGATGGCAGCAGATGGGCGAAACCACAATGGCTCGTATCATCTACACGCGGCTTGTGGAAAAATTCCCCGGCACACCCCAGGCCCAGGCCGCTCAGAAGAAATTGCAGCAGCTGTAGAAAGCGCGAATTTATTGCTTCGCGCTTTGCGCGGGCTGGATGGGGATTCCAAGCCGGAATTTAGCTCGAAAGGTCTGTCGAAAAGGTGACCAAACCCGGTATGAAGATGGTTTTGGGAAATTGTTTCATTTCGTTTTCCTGATTCTGAATCCCTCAGCGCTCAATATCTTAGCGCGTTAAAACCGGTTGACAGTGACCCCCGGACGGCAATGTCGTTGATTTAAGGAAATGCTCGAGGTCGAACGGTGTTACCCCGTGCCGGCTCCCGCCGGCATGACGGAATCATTAGCAATTTTCAGGCTTTTCACCCACCGGAAAACTCTTTTTTCATCACCTGGCTAAACCGAGCGTATGGACCCGGGGGAGTTGGACTACTCTATTCCCACCATAAAAATACATCTTTTACTCCAGTAAATACTTTGTTCACCCCATATATATTCTTTTTTGACCGTTGTATTCGTACACACGAATAGAGTTCAGCTCATTAACTGTGAAATTGCGGGCGAGTGTATATTCGAGATCATGGCTTTTCGGAGGGACAATATGCAAAACGGCTCGATTCAGACTTTTATGAACCAGTATGGCATATCGATGCAGTTGATGAAGGTAAGTCAGGCCACATCCGGCCGCACTCATCCCCAGATGGACTTGGACCGCTATAGATGCCAGATCAGCCGGCCCGGGAAAGAAATAGATCTCTATGTCGTAGTGCCTCCCGAAGAAGACGCCATCACTCCCTCCGATGTGCTGTTCATGCTTATTCTGGATGCCTCCGGCTGCGAGATGTTCAAGGAATATTACGCCAGGCACGATGAATTCAACGAGATTTTTTCAGGTTCGGATGCAAGACTGGACGGCTTTGATGAGTTTTGGCTGGAATACGAATCCAGGTGTGAGCAGAGTCGAAAGCTCCGGACTTTTCTGGGCAAAAATCTCTATGAAAAGCTGATAAACCAGTTCGGCTTCGATAATTAAGAATAGACCCTTCTCGTATCCTTCCGTAAATGTTACAGCCCCGCTCGGGGCTGCAAGTCAAAAGCCTTTACCGCCCCGGGACGCGGGGTTTTTATAGTTTATGGTGTCCCAATTAGCCTACCGGCGTTAGACATGGCCAGATTCCTTATAGCTTTTTTGTCAATCTATTCGCTCTTGCACGCATTCGTCTATGCCCGTGTCAAGGTCCTGTTGCCTGAAAAGTGGCCCGTTCATCTTCTGCTGATTTTGTTCATGGCCCTTATGGTTTTTGCGCCAATCGGGACTCGATTGCTCGAAAGAGGCGGCCACCACGTACTGGCGCGTGCAAGTGCTCTTCTGGGATATGGCTGGTTGGGATTTGTCTTTTATTTTTTCTGGGGTTTTTTGCTTCTGGGGGTTGC
>Ga0209517_10009741_pt1 | contig 10874 bp, 10 predicted proteins | sample PeaSoiMetSII2010_FD_187695 | JGI IMG/M metagenome (GOLD analysis project Ga0209517, IMG submission 187695) | Peat soil microbial communities from Weissenstadt, Germany - SII-2010 (SPAdes) (version 2) | ecosystem: Environmental > Terrestrial > Soil > Wetlands > Peat | place: Germany... | reverse complement strand
CGTCACCCCGGTCGAAAACATTACGCGAATCGAGCGCGCAATCTCTTCATGCGGCGCGGCGGGCGAGTTGTAATCGACGCCCGCAAATCCATTGACCTGCAAATCCACGAATCCGGGACTTACCCATGCGTCTTCAGACGAATCGAGCACCGGATCCACATGCTGGATCACCGAATCGAACTCTATCTCGATGTGTTCCCGAGTCGCGACGTTGTAGCCGGTACATTTCCCGCGGGTCATGGTTTTTGCACAGCATTCTCACAATCGAGTCTCGCTAACTTCGGGCAACCGCACGCGCAAACAGTTGTTGAAAACCCGAAATACGCTCTGGCGCACTGCCGCGAGTCCTGCTACAACTGACTAAGATTTCTGCGCGAATCTGGGCTCGTGTGTCAGTCTCGGGGGAGGTGGCCGCAGGCTCAGTTCGCGCGGAAACTCTATCGGCGAATTACTTCGAGGCCCCTACCGGCTGCGCCACAGGCGCCAGCCAGCCGAAGCGATCCGGCGTTCGACCTTCCACGATCGCAAAGAACTCGCGCTGCAGCCGTTCTGTGATGGGGCCTCTCTTACCCGTCCCGATGGTGATCCGGTCCACCGAACGGATCGGCGTAATCTCCACGGCGGTGCCGCAGAAGAACAGCTCATCGGCGATGTACAGCATTTCGCGCGGAATCAGGCCCTCGGTCACAGGAATTTCCAGATCGCGGGCGAGCTGCAACACGGTATCGCGCGTGATGCCGGGCAGAACACTCGCGCCCAGCGGCGGCGTGACGAGTTTCCCATCGCGAACCAGGAAAATATTCTCGCCCGACCCCTCGCTCACGTATCCGGATGCGTCGAGCGCGATGCCTTCGTTGTATCCGTTCACGCCGGCTTCCATGCGGATCAGTTGCGAGTTCATATAATTCCCGCCGGCCTTGGACAGCGCGGGAAGCGTGTTGGGAGCCATGCGGGTCCAGCTGGAAACGCACACGTCGACGCCCTGCTCGAGCGACTCGGCGCCCAGATATTTGCCCCACGTCCAGCAGGCGATGTAAGTTTCGATGGGATTATCGGCCGTGGGCATGACGCCCATGTTTCCATATCCGCGAAACACCAGCGGACGCAGATAGCAGGATTCCATCTTATTGACGCGGATCAGCTCCGCCATCGCGTCGCAGAGTTGTTCGATCGAGAAGGGGATTTCGATGCGATAGATCTTGGCGGAATCGTGAAGCCGGCGGGCATGTTCTCGGACCCGGAAAATCGCCGGTCCGGTGGTGGTTTTGTAGCAGCGGATTCCTTCGAAAACGGAGCTGCCGTAGCTGGTAACGTGCGCCAGAACATGAATCTTCGCGTCGTCCCAATTGATGAAACGGCCGTTATGCCAGATCTTTTCGGTGGGGGTGATCATGAGAGAATTATATCGTGGGAACCTGTAAAACGTTCTGTCTTACTGTAACGGGGCCGCGGCGTTGAACTGGGATGCTGTCTTGTTTGATTTTGACGGCGTGCTCGCCGATACCGAGCCAGTCCACTATTCCTGCTGGCGCGAGATCCTGGAACCTTACGGAATTCAACTCCGCTGGGACTTCTATCAGCGGCAATGCATCGGCGTTTCGGACCGCCTGATGATCCATCAACTGGCGGCCGAACGAACGCCGCCGATTCCGTTCGAAGAAATCTGGCCCGAGTATTTGAGGAAGCAGACCATGTTCCGGACCCGTCTGGAACAGGAACCACCGTTTCTATCGGAAACCGTCGAGATGGTGCGGGAAATCTCCAATATCTATAAGTTAGCGGTGGTTTCTTCAAGTGGCAGATCGGAAGTGGAGCCGCCCATCGAACGCGCCGGAATCAGGCCATGTTTTCAAGCGTTTGTCTGTGGAAAAGAAGTCCCTAACTTGAAGCCTGCGCCGGACCCGTATCTGCGAGCGGCGGAACTGCTCGGCGTCAGCCGACCGCTGGTGGTGGAAGATTCGGACGCAGGTGTCGCCAGCGCCAAAGCGGCTGGATTTGACGTGCTTCGCGTGAGCAACGCGGCTGCAACCGCGGCGGAAGTTCGCGCCAAACTACTCTGACTCGGGAACCGGGACCTGTTCGACAATCTGAATCCCGAACGCGTCCAAACCAATTACCCTGCGAGGATGATTGGTCAGCAGGCGAATGGTGGAAAGCCCCAGGTCGGCCAGAATCTGCGCGCCGATCCCGGTTTCGTGCTGCGGCGGAGCCTTCCCTTCGGCCACCGGGAAATGACGACGTTCGGTGCCGGTTTTGTGCAGATAAACCAGCACACCGGCGCCCTCTTCCGCAATCCGGTGCAGCGATCCGCTGATCATCTGCCGGCAGTTGCATTGCGTGGATCCGAAAACCTCGCCGAAAACGCAGCGCGCGTGCATCCTTACTAATACGTTTTCACGACCGGCGACATCGCCCAGCACCAGAGCGACGTGAGTTTCACCGTTGAAAGTGCTTCGGTAATTGATGGTCTTGAAGGAGCCGAACTCGGTTTGCAGGCAACCTTGCCCCTCGCGTTCGACAAAATGTTCGGTTCCCAGGCGATAGCGGATCAGCTCTGCGACTGAGATCATCTTCATGCCGTGGCGCTGGCAAAATTCGGCGAGCTGCGGCACGCGCGCCATGGATCCGTCGGGATTCATGATCTCGCAGATGACTCCGCCGGGCTCGAATCCGGCCATGCGGGCGAGATCCACCGCGGCTTCGGTTTGCCCGGCGCGCACCAGAACGCCGCCTTCGCGGGCACGCAGCGGAAACACGTGACCGGGGCGCGCCAGATCCCGCGGCCTGGTGTGAGGATCCATCGCAGTCAGAATCGTGTGGGATCGATCCGCCGCGGAGATGCCGGTGGAAACGCCTTCCGCCGCGTCAATCGATTCGCAAAAAGCGGTTCCGAAACGCGACGTATTCATCGGCGATACTAGCGGGAGATGCAGTGCGTCACAACGCTCGGCCGCCAGCGCCAGGCAGATGAGGCCACGCCCGTGCGTCGCCATGAAATTAATCGCTTCCGGCGTGATGGACTGCGCGGCGATGGTCAGATCGCCTTCGTTTTCGCGATCCTCATCGTCGACCACGATGAGCATGCGGCCGGCGCGAAAGTCTTCCAGGGCTTCGGGGATGGAAGCGAACGGCATCTCCTCTAAGAATAGCGGAAAAAAGGCTTATTGCAGTCCTAACCTCTTATCGAGGTCTGCCGTGATGGCAGGCAATCGCAAAGGATCGCGTACCAGGTTGCCGATTCCGTTCTCCGTGTAGTTTTCGTAGAACAGCTCCACCGCGGCCAGCGATAGCGCGTAGGCGTTGGTCGCGTGCTCGGTGTCCATGCGCGACCAATCCTGGCGAAGGTTTTCGAGCCGTGGTATTTGCCCGCTCCTGATGGATTGATCCAGTTTCTGCCGCGTCGCGGCGCTCAGCTTGTCGCCCGAGAGCTTCTGCGCCAGGCCTTCCTGAAACCACGCGGGCCAGCGCCCCAGCATCGAAAGACACGCGTGCGTGGTCTCATGCGCGAACACACGCCGCGTGGACGCGTCCAATCCTTGGCCGCCGAGAACAGGCACACGGATACGCCCGTCGTACTGCCCGCCGTTCCACTCCGCGACGTCCACCGTTTTTCGATAGGCTTCCTGGCTCTGCACGATGGCGACGATGCGCTCCTCGGCGTTGCAACCCAGCTCGCCCGAGATGCGCGTGAATTCGTGATCCAGCGCGCCCAGCATTTCCCGCGCAGCGTCCGCGGATACGGTCGAGCTGTCATAGCGCAGCACAACTCGCATGCCCACGAGCTTGTCGCTGCTCTGGTCGCCCTTGGTTTCGCGCTCGACTCGTAGGAAAATCCGTTCCAGATCCTTGTTAGGGGCCAGCGAGAGAGATGTTCGCCAATAGTCGAGCGCTTTGCGGCTATCGTCGGCGCGCCACGCCGCGATGCCCGCCAAGGCGAGCAGATTCGGGTCCTTATTCTTGCGAAGCTCGGGGTCCAGAAGTTGCAGAGCTTTCGCCGGCTGGCTCGCTTCGATCAAACGGCTGGCCTCCGCAGCGATGCCGGGCTGCGCGTGTGCCAGCGCGGGCAGCGACGCCATTACTTGCGACGATTCGAGCCACGACGCATCGCGCCGCTTTTGATCGAATTCGTCAAGCCCTTCGATCTGGGTCGACGAAAGGTAACCCTCGACGGTTTTCCCATCCTGCTCGACGGCGACTTTGTAACACGGCGTGGCTTCACCCGACAGGGCATAGCGAATCGTAACCGGGGCGCCGGAGGGGAGCGTCGCGACGATGTCGGTATCGCTCGCGCAGCCGGTGCGCAGCGGCGTATGGTCCTGCTTTACAGAGATCGCCAGCAACAACAGGAACAGCGTGCCCATGGTACGAGCTTAGGGCCGCTGTAGGAAAAAGACCCTCGGGGAAACCTCTTAAAATCGCCGTGAATCGGCGTTTATCCGCGACTATTAATCCACTCGACGGTCTTATCCGCAAGCCGATCCAGCGCCCGAACTGCCAGCGCGAGGTGCTCTTCCTTCGTATCCTCGATCTTGTTATGGCTGATTCCCTGAAGCGATTGGACGAACATCATGACCGTCGGGATGCCTGCGCGCGACACCTCGGCCGCATCGTGCAACGGCCCTGACGGCAGGCGATGCGCGACGCCCGCAATCTCATCCACGGCCTGTTCGCAACGGTCGATCAGTTCCGGATGAAACGCGATGGGCTCGATGTTCCAGATCCGCGCCCACTCCACCGTGCACTTTTCTTCGCGTGCGAACCGTTCGCTCGCCTCGCGAGCTTGCGTGTACATCGCGGCCAGAACGCCCGCGTCCAGATCGCGCTGATCGAGCGCGGCTTCGCATCGACCTACTACCGCCGTCACGATTCCAGGAAAGGTCTTCACACTGCCGATGGTGCACACTGCGTCCGGATGCCGCCCCGCGATGGTGCGAATTTCAAGCGCGAGCTTCGCCGCCGCCGCCAGCGCATCGCGCCGTGCCTTCATCGGCGTCGACCCGGAGTGCGCCTCCTGCCCATGAAACACGATGGTGTGACGCTCCACGCCCTTGGTCCCGAGCACCACTCCCAGCGGCAGATTCCAGCTTTCCAGAACCGGACCCTGTTCGATGTGCAATTCAAGATATGCCGCGGCGTTTTTTCGTTCGATTCCAGCGTCGGGAAAGCGATCGATGTCCACGCCGCATCGCTTCAGCGCGTCATCGAGGCGAATGCCGTCCTTATCGACGCGCACCCGATCGGCCGCGATGCTATGCGTTCCCGCGAATGCCGACGATCCGAGCAAACTGCGCCCGAACCGCGCGCCTTCCTCATCGGCGAAATCGACCAGGCGAATCGTGACCGGCGGACGCCCGTGATACTCATTCGCGAATCGCCGCATCACTTCGAGCCCCGCCATCGCTCCTAGACAGCCGTCCAGCCATCCTCCATTGGGAACCGAGTCGAGATGGCTGCCGAGGATCAGCGCTTTCTCGGACGCGCCCGGCAACGTCACCCATCGATTCCCGGCTGAATCGAAGTGATGCTCCACCGGCAGCCCGTCGAGCTTGGATGCAAACCACGCGCGCGCTTTCAGCCACGTGTCAGTCCAGGCGACGCGCTGTGCTCCGTTTTCGTCCGCGGTCAACGCGCGCAATTCTTTCAGTTCGTCGATGGTGCGCTGAGGATTCAGGCTCATGGCATGTTCACCTGCGGCAATTCGATGAAGCTAGATTGGTAAATCCTCTGGGTTGCTTTTTTATAGTCCTCCGGCTTCGCCCAGAAAATATTTTGCACGAAAGTCTGCGGATTGCGATCGTACAGGGGGAACCAGCTCGATTGGATCTGTACCATGATGCGATGGCCGGGCAGGAATACGTGGTTCGCGGTGGGCAGTGCGAATCGATACAGCAGCGGCGCTCCCGCTGTAATCGCTTTGGGATTTTCCAGGCTCTCGCGATATCGCCCGCGAAAAATATCGGCCGAGACCATCAATTGATAGCCGCCCATCGCCGGCTGCGAGGCGACTTCATCCGGATAAACGTCGATCAACTTCACCACCCAATCCGAATCCGTGCCGCTGGTTGACGCCGTCAGATTCGCGACGGGCTGCCCGCTGATCTTCACCGGCGCGGTCAAAACTTCGGACTTGTAGACCAATACATCGGGACGCCCCGAAGCTTCGCGCTGATCGTCCACCAGCCACTGCGGCCACGTCAGTCCGTTGTCATAGCCGATCGGCTGGCTGGGGCGCGAACGGAATGGCACCGGCTTCGCTGGATCGGACACGTATTCCTCAAAAGGGGCGATGCTGCCGATGATGCTCGTGAAGCTCAGCTTGAGTCCGCCGCCAAGAAACAGCGGCGTGGCCCGTTCCCCAACAGGCCATTTTTGTAAACGACGCCATGTGTTGGTTCCGGTCTCAAACGCGGTCACCGGAGCGACATTCGACTTCGGCGCGCCGTCTTTCAAATACTGATCCAGGAACGGCCGCAGAATTTCCTGGCGGAAATACAGGCCCGTATCGCTATTGAACTTCAGCGCGCCCAGCGTGCTGCCGTCCGCGATCTCCTGCCCGTGATGCCAGGGGCCCATCACCAGAAATACTTTGTCGTTCGCGGTGTCTTTCGGCTTGATCGCCTTATAGACCGCGATCGCGCCGTAAATATCTTCCTGATCCCACAAACTGTGGACCAGCATCACCGGAATCTTCAGCGGCTGCGCGGCCAGCAACTTGTCCATGGCCTGATCCTGCCAAAACGCATCGTAGCTGGGATGCGCCAGCAGCTTGCGCCAGAATCCGATCTGCTCCAGGCCGCGCCGCTGCCCCAGCTCGCCTGCCGACCCGGCCTGCATGTAGGTATCGTAGTCGTCGAAATTGCTGGTGAACCATTTCGCGTCGTTGCCGCGCGTGGCTTCCTGTTCGTAAACATAGGGCATGTTTTGCTGGCGAAACGCCCCATTGTGAAACCAATCGTCACCCATCCAGCCGTCGACCATGGGATTCATGGGCACGGAAACCTTCAGCGCCGGATGCGGATTCACCAGCGCCATCAGCGGCAGGAACCCGTCATAAGAAATTCCCAGGATGCCGACTTTGCCGTTGGTCTCCGGAATATTTTTCACCAGCCAGTCGATGGTGTCGTACGTGTCGGTCGAATGGTCCACCATCGTGGGATTCTGCCGCCCGTGCAGAGGACGATTCATCACATAATCGCCCTCGCTTCCATATTTGCCGCGCACATCCTGGATCACGCGGATGTAGCCGCCGTCGACGATGACTTCGACGGCGTTATCGTAGCCCTCAAGAATCGGCCCCAGATGCGAGCTATGCGCGTGCGTAGTGAGCTCGGTTGCATTGTAGGGAGTTCGCGTGAGCAGAATCGGCGCGCTCTTGGCTCCCTTCGGCACCAGGATCACCGTGTGGAGATGGACTCCGTCGCGCATGGGAATCATGACTTCGCGGCGCTCGTAGTCGAAGCCGTAAGTGGAGGGCTGAAGTTTAGCGGGCGTTTCGCTGGGCAGGTTGGGGTACGTCCCCGTCTGTCCCCACGCCAAGCCAACCGATAGCGCGATGAAGAATCGCATCATGGTAGAGAGTCTCCTCAGATCCCTGTATGGTACCAACGGCGGATTGTGCCAAACTGGATGCTTGCAGCAGGAGGCTCATGAGCGATCGCATGGAGTTTGAAACGGTGTGTCCGAACAATCACAACCAAACCGTGACATTCAGCCGGGAGAAATTCGAAGCGGAATTGAAGTCCGATACGCTGATGTTCCACTGCAATACGTGCGATGCGAACTGGCCTCCGACGAGTGAAGAAATCGCCAGACTTCGAAAGCACTTCTCGAACAAACCAAACTAGCGCTCGCAGGGAGCGAGTCCGTTCGCTGGATAATCGCACTTACGACGCCCGTCATCCCGAGCGATCTGCTCTTAAAGCGTCGATAACAGCCGAACGAAAAGCAGATTCCTCGCTCCGCTCGGAGTGACTCTGGGGTCGGATGACGGCATGATCCCAGGTCGGCCGGATCGATCCCTATCGATACGGCGGCACTTCAAGGCTGAAAATCGCGCTCTTCGGCCATTGCGCGTCGGCGATCGTGATTTTCGTTTGCCTCGCATCCGCGACGCCCATCGTGCGCAACGGAACGCGCACGTCGAAGAAGTGGTCCCCGGCCTGAACCAACGGATCGGGATGCGGGCCCGCGGTTGCCTGGAAGATCATCTGGTTGGCGCGCTCCAGCATCAGCCAATACGACACGAAAGGCCGATGACTGTTCGCGCGGCCACGCTCATCGAACGTGGCCTGGTCTCCGATGTTCGCGGTGGCGTGCAACACGAACTCGCCCACGCCGGAAACGCCGACTTTCATCACGGGCCATCCCATGGGCGGCTTCTCCGCCTGGCTGCCGGGCGCGGGGATCGGCGCAGACGATTCGATCCGAACATATAAAAACGACTCATCGTAAGTGGCCCGCACTTGCCAGCCCCGCTTAGCCGCCTCCGTCGCATTGAACGCCGGCGCGACGTTCGGCCACGGAGCTCCGGCGCGCTCGAAGGCTCCGGCGGGCGGCGGAATCAGGGCATAGACCGAGTCCGCGTGGTACGGCTTCTCGCTCCAGAGCTGGTCCTTGATTTTCCATTGTGCGTCTTCCTTGACGAGACGCATGCCCAGGAATTGCCCTTCGCCGATTTGTCCCAGCAGCACGGCCTGGTCTCCCTGCACGAAAACCCTGGACGAGGTGTAGTGCGCACTCGGCCGCGGGCGGAAATAAGGCCGCATCTTCTCCGCGTTCGCCACCTCTTCGCGAGACCACAGCCCGACAAAGGCGTTCGCGTCGCCGGTTTGCTCGGCCTTCTCCATCTGTTTGTAAACGGCAAGGACTTGGTCCTCAGCGCGCTGGGCCAGGCACCCGATCGTGGATATGCATAAACAGACGAGTATCCGCATCTGTAGGATGATATCGGCGGGAGTGGCGCCGCGCTTTATCCCGGTAGGTGCCTGTCTGCGCTAGAGCCACGCCCACCGAGAGCGCGATGAAGAATCGCATATTTAGAGAGTCTCCTCAGATCTCTGTAGGTAGCAATCGTGGATTAGCGCACCGCCTACGCGAAAACGGCTAATTTCATCCCGCGCTGAACGATTCGACCTAGGAGGAAAACGATAAAGCTCGTCCCGTATGCCGTAAGGATCGAAGCCCCTAAGCGAGAGGAGTAATCGTCGCCAGCCCACGAGTCGAGTCGATCCACCGCAGCCCATCCGCTGAGCAAAGAGACGAGCGCAAGCCAATCCAATTTTCTGGCGATAGGATCGTGCGGTCTCCTCACGAGGAGATCCGCAGTGATGATCGCGGCGATCATTGCTGTGATTCGAGCCGCCGGCGCTGGCCAATTCGAAACGATCGGGGAATCGCTCGCGTTCATCGCAGTAGTTATCAGAAGCGGTACCGAGAGCGCGGCGAAGCGGAGGTTTCGGTTTTGGATGATCGGAACCAAGGCGGCATCGAGCATTTTCGCGCAGAATCTCGCCAAGCCAAACAGGGTAATCAGCGCGATCATCATCCATTGAGGCAGAAAATGCAGCGAATCCGCGCCCCATAACGCGAGGTTGATATTCGCCAGGCTGCCGAGATCGCTGCGCCAATGGTAGGCAGCGGATTGGATCGCGCTGACGGCGAACAGAGTGCCCGCCATCGGTAGCCCAAGCCCAAAAATACCAATTCGCGCGACATCTCCCTTACCGCGGCTACGGTGCCCGAAAGCCGAAGCAAGAAAGGACAAGGGCCCTGCGATCATCAGCGGGTCGGCTACGTGGCTCCAGAACGTGTCGGTTGGGGCGCCGGAATGGTGAAGATCGCTCCAGATGTAAGGAAAGTAGGCCCGCACGCGAATCGCTGCCGCGATCAGCATCGCTATGCCGAGCTTGTTTGTGAAGCACGCGAGTCTTGCGCTCGTCTGAAGGCTCTGGACTCCAGTCACGAACACATACACTGCCAAGGCACCGGCGGCGATGACACATTTGAAAGCGGAAAAGTCGAAGTTGAACCTCAAGAACCGTGAGGTGATCGACCCCACGACGGAGGCGGTCCACAGCAGGGCCAACGCGGCACAGCCGAGGCGGACGGCCGCCCCAAGGACTGTGCCGAACGACACCTCAGCGACCTCGAAGAGAGACCTTTGCGAGCCGTACGCTGATAATGCAGGGCCGAGAAAAAACAGGGCCGGAACGAGCGCGCATAGTCCAACGAGAGAGACAAAGTAGGACGCGGGCGAACCGCTGAACGAAAACTGATGTGCCGGTTCGAACCAAAAGAAAAAGTTAAGGAACAGCGTCGCGAGGATTATCGCAGGTAGCCGCCAACTAACCGAGCCCGCAGAGTCATTGGCCGCGTCAAACCATTGCAGTCGGACCACCGGATTGTAGACACCAGTACGTCGCGCAATGTTCCGATTGCCAGATTGCGATTACGGCTTCCCGCCCGCCTTCACCTTCACCGTGGCCCACTTCCCCATCAACGAACTATAAACCGCCTCCTCCTTCACGCACGCTTCGATCTGCACCGCGGTCGGAGCCATTTCCGACGCCTGCATTGGCATCGCGGCTCCGACCATCCTTGCACCGATGTTCGAAAGATTCGCGGGAGGCGGAGGTTCAGGCGCGCCACCGCCGCGGCCTCCTCGACCACCGCCGCCTTCCGGAGCTTCCACTGGAGCGATCTCTTCCACCTGTTTGATCAGCGCGTCATTCGCCGCCGATTGCGGACGAGCCTTCAACTTATCCAGCAGCGCCCGAGCATCCTTATAAGCAGCCGCCGCGCTCGTCGCGCCGGTTTCCATCTGCGTGGTCAAAGTGAAAATCCGCTGCACTTCGGGCGTGATCTTCACGCGAGGG
>Ga0209517_10009740_pt1 | contig 10874 bp, 9 predicted proteins | sample PeaSoiMetSII2010_FD_187695 | JGI IMG/M metagenome (GOLD analysis project Ga0209517, IMG submission 187695) | Peat soil microbial communities from Weissenstadt, Germany - SII-2010 (SPAdes) (version 2) | ecosystem: Environmental > Terrestrial > Soil > Wetlands > Peat | place: Germany: Weissenstadt... | reverse complement strand
CCGGGGTGTAAGCGCATCGAATGCGTCGGCCTTGCTTAAATCGCTGCTTTCCTTCGGATAATGAGTGAAGAGAAAGCCATTGTTCCCAGCCCAGAGCTCAACTCCGGTCTCCGTGCTCAGCGTCGGTACTCTCATCACGATGGAATTTCGCCAAGCCCAGGGAAGCACTGTCGCGGTCAGAAACAGCGCGCATGCCACGGCGGCCCGTGTTCGGCGTTGCCAAAGCAGCCATACTGGCGCCAGCGCTGCAAAAGGTGCAATGGTCGCGCGCGTCAAAACATCGAGGCCAAGGACCAGGCCAGCAAGCACACCTGTCGACGGTGTGCCTGCCCGCGCTGCCTGCCCGAGAACAAGCACAGCCACGACGGTGAAGAGCGTAAAAAGGCTGGTTTCCTGGAGTGCAGTGTCGTGGAAAACCTAATACGGATACACGGCAGTGATCGCGGCAGCCAGGGTTGCGGCGCGATCGGCGGCCGGTCCGGGGAACAATCGGCACGCAAGCAGGGCGGCGCAGATGGCGATGCATGCGCCGATCGCGGACTGGGCGATCACGACGGGCCAGAATGCTTGATGGCCCAGCGTCAGGCCGGCGAGGAGGATCGGATAGAGGGGAACACGAAATGCCGTCGGTGGACCTCCAACAGCAAACCCCTTACCCGCAGCGATACTCTGAGCCAGGTCGAAAAAGAAGGTGTAGCCGTCGACCCAAAACTTCGCGATGCCGGAGTAATAAAGCCGCGCGCTGATGCGCAGGGCAACTGCCAACGCAGCAAACCAGTACACGGCGCGGGGCAGGTTCAGCTTTGGGAGTCTCAGGGGCATGCGTGCATCGTAAAGCGGCTGGTCCCTATGGTGGGAAGCGCGCATTCGTGGCAGCCTGGTGGAGTCTGACTGCGCGGCCCCCGATTGAGATTCGCCAGCCTCATCGGAGCAGCTTGGCGGCGTCTTTGGCGAAGTAGGTAACAATGAAGTCGGCTCCGGCGCGGCGGAACGAGAGAAGCGCCTCGATCATGGCACGATCGCGATCGAGCCAGCCTTTCTCAAAGGCGGCCTGGAGCATCGAGTACTCGCCGGAAACCTGATAGGCGCCGATGGGGACGCCGAAACGCTCGCGCGCAGCCCGGACGATGTCGAGATACGGCATGCCGGGCTTCATCAGGACCATGTCGGCGCCCTCCTCGATGTCGAGATCGATCTCGCGCAGGGCCTCGCGCAGGTTCGCGCCGTCCATCTGGTAGCTGCGGCGGTCGCCGAATTGCGGCGCGGAGTCTGCGGCCTCGCGGAAGGGGCCGTAGAAGGCGGAGGCGAACTTGGATGCGTAGCTGAGGATCGGCGTCTGGAAGAAGCTCGCGGCGTCGAGAGCGCGGCGAATGGCGGCCACGCGGCCATCCATCATGTCGCTGGGCGCCACGACGTCAGCGCCGGCGCGGGCCTGGCTAACGGCGGTGCGGGCGAGAAGCTCGAGGGTGGGGTCATTGTCGACTTCGAAGTTGCCGCCGCTCTTGACGACCACGCCGCAGTGGCCGTGGCTGGTGTACTCGCAGAGGCAGACGTCGGCGATGAGGACGAGTTTCTTCGCGGCTTCAGATTGCTTGAGTGCGCGAAGGGCCTGCTGGACGATTCCGTTCTCTTCCCATGCTCCAGTGCCCTGATCGTCCTTCGCTTCGGGCAGGCCGAAGAGGAGCAGACCGGCAATGCCGAGGCGAGCCGCTTCTTCAGCTTCGCGGACGGCTTCGTCGACGGAAAGGTTGAAGACGCCGGGCATGGAGCCGACCGGGTTCCGCACGCCTTTACCAGGGCAGATAAAGAGCGGATAGACGAGGTCGCCGGGCTCGATTGTGGTTTCGCGGACCAACGCGCGCAACTGCTCAGTGCGACGCAGGCGCCGCATCCGGTTGGCAGGGAAGGTCATGGATCGATTGTAAGGCAGGGATGAAGCCGCAAGTCGCGGGTCGCCGAGACAAACCGCAGGCGAGCCGGCATGAGAACACGGGGAAGTGGGGGAGGGCTGCCGGTTACAACTGCTCGTAAAGCGTCCAGTTTCGTGAGCCGATGAGGATGATCAGTGTTGCGATGCCCATCGCCAGGCCGAAGGGGAAGAAATGGAAGAGGTTGAGGATGGCGGCGATAATGGCGACGATCCGTCCCCATTGGGTGCGTTCCAACAGGCCCCAGCCGGCTATGGCTGACAGGATGGCCCGACCCAGCAGGAAGACCCAGGCGAAGCGCAGGAGGGCGGGGAAGAACCACATTTGCGGAATATTGCCGTGCATCCACGGGGCGGAGCCACCCGAGAAAAAGGAGTGCAGAAAGGCTAGGCCTACGAAGCCGAAGACGACAGAAAGGCCTGCATAGACCAGCCATAGGATGCCGAGGACCCTGATCTTGCTGGCGTAGGCTGCCAAAACGTACTCGAAGCCGGGAACCGGGGCGCGAGCGGCGCTACCGTGCGGTTGCACTGCGGGCAAACTGTCTGCCCGAGATCCAACGTGTGGCCACATCCACTGCAAAACATGGTGCCTCCTTCCAGATCGGTTCCAGAATTCATGTGTCGTCGTGAGGGCTGTGAAAGGTGGCATTTTCTTGAGGAAAATGCCACTCGCCTGCTGTGGTCCTTGGGTACGGCAATTCTGGAACCGCTGTAGTCGCAGTATAGATACGGAGTCAGCGGTCGGAAGGTTCCGGGGCCCCGAAGCACGCTTGGTTTGTTCACGCAAAAGGCGCGATTAGAGCGGTTCCAGAGTTCCCGTGCCCTATTCAGATTTGTGAAAGTTGGCGTTTTCTTGAGGAAAACGCCACGCAGCAGTAGTGGTTCCTGGGTTTAGCAACTCTGGAACCGCTGTAGTCGCTATTTGGTGGCGGGGGGCGGGAGCTTAATCCAGTGTTCCTCATGGCGGTTATCACGGAGGACATAGCCCGCGATCCGGCCGGCTGCGTCGCGTTCGAAGGTGAGCTGCACGTTATGTGCTCCTGTGGCATCGACGGGGCGGAAGAAAGTGTCGGCCGACTCGGCCTCGAGGCCAACTACATCGCCGCTGGGGCTTCTCTGAAAAAGCTGGTCGCCCTGGCGGAGGATGGTTTCGATGGCATGGCCGTTGGGTTCGCGATATTGGCCGGCGAGCGAGTCGAGCTGTGGAGTGTTGAGCTTGATAGTGGGCGGGCGGAGGGGAACGACGAGGCGCTCGGCAAGGACCTCAGGGTGGGTAGGAATGCGCTGAGCCAGCAGCCACGCTGGTAGATCGGGTTCGTCGTAGGCGCGGGTCCAACAGTCGTGCGCGAGGCCCTGGTAGATCCAGAGGCGAACGTCGCCGTTGGAGGATTTGAGAGCGTCGTACATGAGTTCGCTCTGGCGTGGGGCGACGGCAGTATCGAGGCTGCCATGAAAGAGCCAGACGGGAGTGTGGCCGACGGCACGAGCGTACTCCAAGGGGAGTGCAGAGACCTGCTGCCACCGGTCGGGCTCGTAGCTCCAGAAGACGCCGCCGGCGGCGATGGCGATGGCGGCCCATTTGCGCGGATGGAGCCGCGCGAGCTCCCAGGCTCCATAGCCGCCCAGGGAGAGGCCGCTGAGATAGGTGCGCGCGGGGTCGCCGTGGAATTCGGCGGACTCCTGGTCGAGCGCGGCCATGGCGAGATCGAGCATGGCGGGATCGGTCCAGTGGGCGGATTGCGGGCACTGCGGCATGACGATGACGAAGGGCCAGCGGTCAGGGTGGTTGCGGACGGCTTCAGGAAGGCCGACCTGCGTTTGCCACATTCCTTCGGAGCCGCGCTCACCGCGCCCATGGAGAAAAAGAATGATGGGCCACAGCCTGCCGTCGTCGCGACGCCAGTCTTCGGGCAGGTAGACCTGAAAGCGATAGGTGATGCCGTTGAGGGCGATGCGGCGATTGAGGAATCCGGTGTCCTGGGGCGGCTGTAGCCGCGGAGGCTGAGATTTGGAGGCGGCTCCAAGGGCAATGGCGGGCCATGTTGTACAGGCCAGCGCGACGGCGGTCGCGGAGATGCGAAGCCAACGGGACATGTTGCCAACCATCATAATGAGTCGCGGGCGGGAGGCCGGATGATTTTGTACGCGGCGCGCCGGGCTCGCGGCCGCTGATCCTGCCGATCCTTGCGGAAACCTTACAAATTGCATGCAACAATCGAACCTGCGATGCTGACTGCAGTCATGACGAAATTGCAGGGCGGAGACACACTGGACCACTACCGTCTGGAGGCGGAGGTTTCGCGCAGCGGCATGGCCACACTCTACCGGGCGACCGATGTGCGCAACGGGCGGCAGGTGGCGGTGAAGGTCCCGCATCCGGAGATGGAAGCCGATCCGATTCTGCTGGAGCGGTTCCGGCGCGAGGAAGAGATCGGGCAGGAGATCGACCACCCCGGCGTGGTGAAGACTTACGACGGCGAAGATCGCAGCCGACGGTACATGGTGATCGAGTGGGTCGAGGGCCGCCTGCTGCGCGCGATTCTGAACGAGGAGCGGAAATTACCGGTGGAGCGGGCGGTGGCGCTGACGGTGGCGATTTGCGACGCGTTGGACAATCTGCACAAGCACGGCGTAGTGCACCGCGACCTGAAGCCGGAAAACATCATGGTGGATGCGGAGGACCGCATCAAGATTATCGACTTTGGCATAGCGCTGAAGGAAGAGGCGCGTCGGATCACGCAGACGGGTCTGACGCCGGCGCTGGGAACCCCGGACTACATTTCACCCGAGCAGGTAAAGGGCCAACACGGCGATCAACGCAGCGACGTGTACGCGCTGGGCGCGATCTTGTATGAAATGCTGACCGGACAGCCACCGTTTACGGGACCAAATCCGCTGGCGGTGATGAATGAACGGCTATTGACCGATCCCACTCCGGCGCGCGAGCTGAACGCGGCGATTTCGCCGGAGCTCGAGGAGATCCTGTTTCGCGCGATGGCGCGCGAACCGCGGCATCGCTATGCGACCGCCTCAGAGATGGCATGGGAGCTGGAACACCAGGAGCTGGTGGGAGTGGAAAGCGACGAACGCCGGCCCGTGCGGCTGGGGCGGTTTGCAATCAACCGGCGCAAGATGGCGCTGTACGCCGCGCTGGCGCTGATTCCGGTGCTGGTTTTTTGGGTCATGATGCTGCTGGCGAGGCGGTAAAAGGCCGGCGGCCGAGTCGCGTGGGATCAATTGAAGCTCCTGCCTTAGCGATACGACTCGTCGCTGTGGATGACGAATTCGGGATAGGCTCCGCCGCCGAGCTCGTGCAGGTCCATTCCCATTCGCTCGCCATCGGGATCGACACGGAAAGGTACGAAGCGGTTCAGCAGGGCAAAAAGCAGATAGACAAGCGGGAATATGAATCCGAGCAGAGCGGCGATACCGACGACCTGGGCGAGAAACTGGCCGGGCTGAGGCGCAAAGAGGCCGGCGGCAAGGAGTCCCCAGAGGCCGGCTGCGCCGTGGATGGTGATGGCGCCTGAGGGATCGTCGATGGAGAGCGCCAGCTCGAGCAGCTCGACAAGCAACGGCGTAAAGATGCCGGCTACGACGCCGACGAACAGAGACTCGAGGGGCGTGGCCAACGCAGCGCAGGCGCTCGAGGTGACGAGGCCCGCGAGCCAACCATTTGCGCAGAGGCTGGCGTCAGGCTTGCCGAAGCGAAAACGCGTGACTGAGAAGGTTGCAGCCAGGGCGCCGGAGGCAGCGAGCAACGTGTTGATAGCCGTGCCGGGTAGCGCGGCGAGAGGAGCATGCATCCAGAGAAGCGCTCCGGCTGTGTTCCAGGCAAGCCATCCGACGAGCGCGAGCATGGAGCCGAAGACGACGTAGACGGCGTTGTGGCCGGGCATGGCGGTGGAGAGGCCTTCGCGCGGGAACTTGCCGCGACGAGGACCGGCGATCCAGACGAGAGCGAGCGCGCTGAGGCCGCCGAGAGCGTGAACGGTGGCGGCGCCTCCTGCGTCGAGGAAGCCGGAGCCGAGCGAGAAGTTCGCGCCGAGGGCGGAAAGCCAGCCGCCGGACCAAATCCAGTGAGCGGCGAGCGGAAAGACGACGGCGGCGAGCACGGCTGCCGATGCACAGCCTGCGGCGAGGCGCAAGCGATCAGCTCCGGAGCCCCAGGGCAGCAGGACGGCCATGGCCACGGCGAGGAATTCAAAGAGGAGAGCAAGTTGAGCCTGAGGAGCGGCGGCGCCAAGACCGTGGAGCAGAAACGGACCAAGGCCCAGCACGCTCCAGGATTTGCCGGCGGCATGCAGAACAACGGCGTTGGATCCCAGCGAGCTTGCAAAGGACGCGCCAACGAAAGCGAAGACGATGATGGCAACGGCAATGAGGGCGAGGTTGCCGAGCATGGCTTGCGCGGCCGAACGCGAACGGCCGAGGCCGCTGTTGATGAGCGCCACTCCGGCAATCGCCATGGGAGCAAGCAGCAAGAGCCCAAGCGTGAGTGCGACCGCGGCATCGGACATGGGCGGGATCGAAGCGGGAACCGGAACAGGAACGATTGGAGGGATGGCGTTCATGGGCGGCTTGCCCCACGCGGCGGCATGTGGCCGCGTACCGCAACCACCAGGCCCATGGCTTCAACTGCCAAACCGCAAAGAACAAACGCCACGCGGCGCGGCGTGTCAGGAAATAGCACCAACGCGGCCACAGCCAGAAAGAATCCTGCGGGCATGACGAGCAGTCCGGCGTACTTCATGGTCTTTCCTTTTCGGAAATCCGTTTTCGGTGGGGACAACGCCCGGTCTCAAGGTCCAATGAAACAGATTCAGATTGCGAGGATTCTTGAGGCACCACGAAAACGGGCGTAAATCCTGCATGAATTCTAAAGCATTCGATCTGCAAGGCCCCGGCGGGCGCTGCGGTTCGCGGACCGGTTCATAGTGTGGGAGCATGCGGCGGACCTTTATAGATTCCTTTCGCCCCTCGGAAAATAATGGCCTGTGAGCATCCGTCTTGACCGTGCCGGCAGACTTCTTTCGCTGATTCTCGGCATCGTCGCCCTTGCCTGTGTTGTGTTGCTGCTCGTCCAGGACGCCGAGCCGCGGTTGTTTCCGTCCGGGAGCCACGAATTTCTGGCCGCATTTTCGCTGACGGCGATCGCATTCGCCTACCTGGTTTTCCAACTGGCGTATCGGCCCGCGCTCATGGAACTGGCGAAGGCGATCTTGCTGGCGGCGGCCTTTCTTTTCTGGGCGGCGAACGAGTTCTGGCCGAATCTGCCCGAGGCGCCGCTGTTCAACGACATTGCGATCGGGCTTTTCGTTCTGGATGTATTCCTTGTGATCAAGGGCTGGCCGCCAGCGTCGAAGGACGTCTTTTTCTCCGAAAGGGGTGGAGACAACACCGCTCGATTCGAAAAGGGTTGTTGCTGCGGTGGTCATTGTCGGTGGGATGCCGATGGCGTGATGGAAGAGATGAGCGTGGGTGGGTAAGGGATGGCAGCGGCAGTCCGATCGTGACCTTTGACCCGGCGTTCAGGGCAAGTTTGCCGGGCAAGGGCTCCGGCATGATATTTTGGCGGTGACCATTCCAATCTCTGGCGCGTGCGAGGCCGGAGAGCAGGTGGAGTGTAGTCTGCAATCGCACTTGTCACAACCGATTTTCTTTTCAAGCGGTTGCAGAGTTGGATTCCCACAAAAATTTTTCGCGATGTGGCACGGTGGTCTTGATGCGCCCATGCCGTTGGCTGCTATATTGAAATTTCGGGCTTCCCCGCCCCCAGCGCACATTTCTATTGCAGAGCGTTTCTTGTACATCACCCATGTGACCGCAAGCACATGCGGCGCATACAAAGACGAAAGTCAAACCGGGAATCGTTCATGGCACAAATCTTCGACCGCAGCTCCAATGCACTGGCCCGCATGAGCCTGGTGTTGACGGGGTTGATTGTCATTGCCCTGGGTGTGACGCTGGACCAACTGCAGCGTTCGCCGTGGGTGACGCGCCAGGGCCAGCGCGCTGACCAGCCAGTGCCTTTCAGTCACAAGCATCATGTGCAGGGACTCGGTCTGCAGTGCCAATACTGCCACACGACGGTGGAGAAATCGAGCTACGCGGGGATTCCGCCAACGCGGACGTGCATGAACTGCCACGCGCAGATCTGGACCAACGCGCAACTGCTGGAGCCGGTGCGGCAAAGCTGGTACACCGGACAATCCATTCCCTGGATCAAGGTGCACGACCTGCCCGACTTCGTCTTCTTTAATCACGAGATTCATGTGAACAAGGGCATCGGGTGCGAGACCTGCCACGGGCGTGTAGACGAGATGCCGCTGATGTACGAGCAGAACACGCTGCAGATGGAGTGGTGCCTGGACTGCCATCGCAATCCGGCGAAGAACCTGCGGCCGACCAGCGAGATCTACAACATGGCGTGGCAAGAGCCGGCCGAGGACCATCCGGTGTGGTGCGCGGCCGTGAATGACAAGGCGGGCGTACCCACGGCGCAGACAGTGAGCTGCACAACGAAGGATCCGACGGGGAATCCGGCGGTGCTGGCGGCGATGACGCCGGAGGCGCTGCTGCGGCCGGCTTCTTTGACCAGCGGTTCCGCAGCGGCCGGCGGATCGGGGACTGCCGAGGCGGTGAATGGGTCCGCGGCGTCGCTTGGGGTGCAAAAGTTCACGAGCCAGGAAGAGCTGGGCATATTCCTGGTTGGCCACTACAAGATCCGCACACCGAAAGACCTGACGAGCTGCGAGGTGTGCCACCGATGAGCGGGCGTGCGAGCGACATGGAAAGAAGCGCGACGATGAAGCAAGCGGCAAAAGAGCGCACCGCAAAGGCTAAAGCCCCCGAGTTTTCGGAGCCGGAGCCGGCACGAGCAAACTCGTGCCCTGATACAGGACTCGACAAGAAGCCCGTACCCGAGCCGATGACGCTCGAAGCGGTGCGCCGCGAGCTGAAGGGCGTAAAGGGCAAGAAATTCTGGCGGTCACTCGATGAACTGGCGAACACGCCGGAGTTTCAGGCCGCGGTCGAGCGGGAGTTTCCCTCGGCGACGCAGGAGTGGGTGGACCCGGTTTCGCGGCGCGGCTTCCTTAAGTTGATGGGCGCTTCGATGGCGCTGGCGGGGTTGGCCGGCTGCACGAAGCAGCCCGACGAGCCGATCTATCCCTACATCAAGGCGCCGGAAGATTTGATTCTGGGCAAGCCGATGTACTTTGCCACGGCGCATCCATTCGCCACTGGCGCGGTGCCGCTGCTCGTGAAGAGCGACGAGTTCCGGCCCATCAAGATCGACGGCAACCCCGATCACGCTTACAACCACGGCGGCTCCGATCCGTATTCGCAGGGCACGCTGCTCGACTTATACGATCCCGACCGCTCGCAGCACGTGACGTATCGCGGCGAGAACCGCGAATGGGGCGAATTTGCCGGTGCGCTGCGCGACAAGGTGACTTCGACCAAGGACGGAACGGGAATCTACTTCCTGAGCGCGACGATTTTGTCGCCGACGCTGGCGCGGCAGTGGAAAGAAGTGCAGACGGCGTGGCCGAAGGCGAAGCTGGTGCAGTACGATCCCGCGCTGGCCGGAACGATTTTGACGCAGGGATTCAACGTCCAATATGACCTGAGCGGCGCAGACGCGATCGTTTCGCTGGACGCGGATTTCATTTCGAGCGCCGCTTATCCGGGCTTCCACAAGTTGGTGCGCGACTACGCCGAGCGGCGCAAGAAGCCGGAAAACGGAATGAACCGGCTGTATGCGGTGGAGAGCACGACGACGACCACGGGCATGAAGGCCGAGCACAGGCTGGGATTGCGCGCAAGCGAAGTGCCCGCGTTTGCAGCGGCACTGGCTGCGGCGGTGGGCGTGCCGGGCGTGAGCGCTCCGAGCTACGCGTGGACCAATGAGCAGCAGAAGTTTCTTGCTGCGGTGGCCCAGGATCTGAAGGCGAGCGCAGGAAAGAGCGCTGTGCTGCCGGGACTTTACCAGGATCCATCGGTGGCGGCGCTGGCGGTGGCGATCAACAACGCGCTGGGCAATGTGGGCAAGACGGTTTTTGTTGCGAGCGAGCCGGCGATTCCGATGCCGAGCGATCAGTTGGGCGATTTCAAGGCGCTGGTCGCGGATCTGAACGCCGGCAAGGTGGATTGGCTGGTGATTCTGAACGCCAATCCGATTTACGATGCGCCCGCCGATCTCGATTTCGCCGACGCCTTCAATAAGGCCAACATAGTGGCGCACCTCGGTTCGCATTACAACGAGACCGGACAGCAGTCGCACTGGCATATTCCGGCGGCGCATTATCTGGAGTCGTGGTCGGACGCGCGGGCGTACGACGGAACGGTTTCGATCGTGCAGCCAATGATCGATCCGCTGTACGGCGGGCACACGGCGCACCACGTCTTCCAGGCGCTGCTCAATGAGCCGATGATGAGCCCGTACGACGCGGTGCGCGAAACGCAGAAGGCGAACATCAAGGGAGATTTTGAAGCGGGCTGGCGCAAGGCGCTGCACGACGGGTGGATTGCGGACACGGCGTACGGCAAAGGCGATGCGGCGAGCGTGAAACTGAGCAGGACTGTTCCGACGCCGACGCCGAAAGATTCGCTGGAGATCATCTTCCGGCCCGATCCAAACATTTACGACGGGCGCTGGAACAACGTTGGCTGGCTGCAGGAGCTGCCCAAGCCGGTGACAAGCCTGAGCTGGGATAACGCGGCCATCATGAGTGGCGCGACGCTGACGAAGCTGGGCCTGGAAGAAGACGACATTGTTGAGCTGTGCGTAGGCGACGGGAAGGTGAAAGCGCCGGTGATTGTGGCGCCGGGACATCCCGACAACTCGGTGACTTGTTACCTGGGCTACGGGCGCGAGTTTGCAGGGCGCGTGGGATCGGGGCAGGGATTCAATGCGTACCTGATCCGCACCACGTGGGCG
>Ga0209517_10009739_pt1 | contig 10874 bp, 11 predicted proteins | sample PeaSoiMetSII2010_FD_187695 | JGI IMG/M metagenome (GOLD analysis project Ga0209517, IMG submission 187695) | Peat soil microbial communities from Weissenstadt, Germany - SII-2010 (SPAdes) (version 2) | ecosystem: Environmental > Terrestrial > Soil > Wetlands > Peat | place: Germany... | reverse complement strand
TGTTGGATCCGGAGAAAACTCGCATTTACGAATGCCTTCCTGGGCTAAGCAACAAGCAAGCCGAGACCTTCAAGAAATCGCAAGGCGCGTCGCTCCATTTCATCCTCAATGACCTTATCACCAAAGACAATCGGATTCCACCGCGGGGGTTCACCAACGCCGCGTTCGCCAGCCACCTGGCTGCGCCGGTGGGCGCCAATTACGCCGACGGCCAGTATTGGGATGAGCTGGATTTCCCGCTGCCACCAGGCACCGCTGAGGTGGGAGTCAGGCTGATGTACCAATCTGTTTCGTGGGAATACCTGAAGTTCCTGGTAGAAGAGAATAAGACCGACAATTGGGCGACAAGGCTTTATGAGGCGTGGGAGCAAACCGGCAAATGCCCGCCCGAGGAAATCGCATCCCTCAAACAACCCGTCAGTGAATAGTCCGGCCAGTGGATGTGGCCGAGGCAAAATCCAACTCAGGCTCATGGGCAAAACACGCTCTTAGACAGAAAAATGAACAAACAACTCCGTTCCAGGTTAGTGGCGGCCCGATGTAGGTTCGGGAAACTGCGCCCTGAAATCGTCCGAGGGGGCTACACCTCGGCTGGTGAGTTGTGGGCTCTCAGCCGTGAAGGCCAGAGAAAGGACCAAAAGGACCAAAAGGACCCAAGGGACGAAAAGGACGGGAGGTGGGCACGAGCGGTGGGAAGCGCTGTTTCATGGAGCATTGAGCATTGTCATTGAAGTCGGACAAATGGGATGGGGGCGAGGGTTCCGTGGACCGTGGATCGGCGGTTTTTGATGAGGCGCGCTTTCAGCGCGGGGGATGTTTTGTTGGGATTGTGAACCCAGGGCTTCGCTGACTCCGCCCTGGGCTGGTATGAGACGGGCCGTTGGCCTGCCCGGCGTGGCTGCCGCCTGAAGGCGCCTGAAGGCGGCGTTCCGGGGGCGTTGCGCGGGGCGAAAGCGGCTGGCTCGCTTTCGCTCGCCGACGCCAGGAGCCCCGGGCCAGGCTGGCGGGGGCGGTGGGGAAGCGCGCCGGATTCATTGAGCATTGAGCATTGAGCATTTTCCATTGCGGAGAGGAAGTCGGACGAATGGAGGGTGCAGGAGCGGGCGACAGTTCTGGGGTGGTGGATCGGCGGTTCCTGATGAGGCGCGGTTTCAGCGATGGGGATGTCTTCTTGGGATTGTGATCCCAGGGCTCCGCTGACTCCGCCCTGGGCTGGTATGAGACAGGCCGTTGGCCCGCCCGGAGTGGCTGCCGCCTGAAGGCGGCGTTCCGGGGGTTCGCGCGAGCGGCGTGCACGAAGTAAGGGCAAGGCGAAAACGGCTGACTCGCTATCGCTCGCCGACGCCACGAGCCCAGGGCCAGGGAAAGTGTTGGCCGCTGACGGCGCGGAGGGATCGTGCTGGAACAGAGTATGAGGGAGGAGGGAGTTCAGGCCTTGGTGTTGGCGAGCTCCAGGTAGCGACGGCGCCATTCGGCGCGGGAGAGCTTGCCGCGGGAATTGGCGCCGAGCGTTTCAACGAACCACCATTCTCGAGGCAATTGCCAGGCGGGCAAGTGCTCCATAAGAAATCGCCTGAGCACTTCCCCACTTACGTTCGCTTTGAGCGCCAGGCAGGCCACGATGCTCTCGCCCCGCTCCGCGTCGCTGCTCGGGACGCCAAAGGCCACGCACTCGCGCACTTGCGGATGGGCGGCCAACGCCCGCTCGATGGTCTCAGGAGAGACCTTGCGTCCGGCGACGTTGATTTGATCGCTGGCACGGCCGCGCAGAAAAACCAAGCCGCCCGCCAGTTCCGCCAGGTCGCTGGTGCGAAAGAGGCCCTCTCCGAGGCTCGCACTCCGCTGCGGCCAATAACCCTCTGCGACCGCACGTCCACGGACCTCCAGGCAGCCGTCTTCGCTGACCGACAGCTCGACATTGCGCAGCGGCGCGCCCGCGCATGAACCATCCGCACGCGGTTCCATGGTAGCGTCATAGGCAATGCCGCCGCATTCGCTGCTGCCGTAAAAATTGTGGACCTTCAGGCCGTAGGCCGCGAAGATGCCTTGTTCAAGGTCAGGCGGCATGGGGGCACCGGCCGAAATCGCCAAGCGAATGTTGGCCGGAATTGCTTTGGCCTCGCGCCAGGTTCCCCACAAGGCGGGCACGGCGGCCAGCGTGCAGTCGGATTGGCGGGCTGCGGCTCGGCGCACGGCTTCCGGGAGCGCTGAGCCCACGACGAACAATGGAATGCCCTGGAGGAGCAAAGGCAGGACCAGGTTCGAAAAGCCGTAGGAATGCGCCATCGAGATCACACCCAGGTTGGGCCAATCGGCGCGCAACCCCATGGTGGCGCAAATGTTCTGGGCGTCGGCCATGAGCTGGTCAGCCGTAAAGGCGACCAAGCGGGGGGCGCCGGTGGTGGCAGAGGTGGTTTTGAGGTGCACGATCCCGGGGGGCAGAGGAGTTTGAAGGCGCGGCTGGCTCTGGCCCGGCTCGAGCGGGCAAACGACTTGGCCCGAGCGCCACGCGCGGAGAACGGCAAAAACGAAATTGACGGAGCCGGCCAAGGGAAAGGCTACCGGGGCCTGGTCGCGCCCGGCTCGTTCGCCGGACGCGGCCAACTCGCCAAAGGTCCATTGCCGGCCATCCGCCAGGCTGTGCAGCGCTAGCTCACGCTGCCGGTCGCGGGCAACTTGAAGCCAGCGTTCATACAACATCTTGTGCTTAGGTACTCGCCTGCGGCGTATCCGGCAAGAGAATCTTTGTGGTGGCGGGTCCGCACCTTCGCTTTTGCGCATGCGTTGGTACCATGAACTTCGGTGGGAATTTCACTAGCCATTGGTCATTGGTCATTCCTCATCGATCATTGGGACCATGAACCAGGACGAGGGAACGGACCCCTCACCCCGACCCTCTCCCCTTCCGAAGGGGCGAGGGAGAGGCCTCGCGAGCGGGGGGTGCAGTTCGCACGGTTCATAGGAAAGGGGGCTCGGACCGATCGGACGGATCGGACTTCGCCTCTAAACCGGGATGAACGTTTGGCGCAGGCGCTTGTCTGAGTGTGGATGTGGGCGGCCGTCCATTTTTGAGTTGGCGGCACAAGGAAATTCTGATTGTCTGTGGTTATGAAACGATTGATGCAACGCATTCTTCCAGCCTTGGTTTTGGGTTCGCTGCTCGGCAGTAGTGCCTGGGCGCAGAACCGTATTGCCACGGTCGATCTGCGAAAAGTCTTTGATGGGTATTGGAAAACCAAGCAGGCGGACGCCGCCCTCAAAGACCGGGCATCCGATATGGAGAAAGAGCACAAGAACATGCTCGACGACTGGAAGAAGGCGAAGGATGACTACCAAGTTCTCCTCACTGACGCGGCCAACAAGGCGCTCTCGGACACGGAGCGAGAAAAGCGCAAAAAAACCGCCGAGGACAAATTGAAGTACATCAAGGACACCGAGGACACGATTGGACAATATGAGCGCCAGGCCCGCACGACCCTCGATGAACAGCGCAAGCGCATGCGCGATAATATTTTGGCAGAAATTCGCAACCAGCTCAATGCTATGGCCAAGTCGGGGGGTTACAGCATGGTGATGGACACGGCGGCCCAAACCGCGAACGATACGCCGTTCGTGCTTTATACGAATAATGAGAATGACCTGACGGACACGCTACTCCAACAACTGAACGCCGCTGCCCCGCCCGATGTTCCCAAGACCGATGAAAAAGCTGCGGAGGTAAAGGATAAGAAGAAATGACGAATGACGAATGACGAAGCCCGAAAGAAATCCGAAACCCGAAATGACGAAAAGAGAAACAGCAGTCAGCAGATGATCGGGGGGAAGGCGAGCCACCGCTCCGCGCGAGTCATTGCTCATTTTTCATTGAAGAAGCGTGTCGGCGCAGCGGGCCACGCTCCGGCTCTCCCTCGGTTCGGGCGCCTGTCCCGAGGTGTCGGGACGTTGGCGCGTGCTGAAAATTTGCGCTACCTTTGCGGAGGGGTGGAGGCGTGCGCTTTCTGGAGTTGCTAACACTTACTGACATTAGGCAATCTTCTTTGGCGGCTCAAGCCTCGCTGAGGCGCTTGAGGGGTTTCTCGAAGAGCATTTGGTGGGCTTCCATTAAAATGGCCGGGATGCGCGCGGCGAATGGGCTGCGGCTTAGACTGCTGCCGAGCGTGACCTTTTCCAGTTCGCCTGCATTCTCCCCCGGAAACCAATGATCGCCCTGGCCGAGGAGATTGTAGCGCATCTTGCCCCAGCCGACTAAATCAAGCGCTTTGGCGTAGGTCCACAAGCGGAGAATCTCCAGCAGGTTGATTTCCCCCGGCACCTCGACGTACTGCGGCAGCCCCTCGGTCCAGCGCTCGCACCAGTCAGCCCCGAGCTGCAGCCTCATCTCCGCCCGCAATCGCTCTTCGATGGGCGCGATCGTCTCCGTGATGCGATCATAGTAATCCAGGGCCTGGACGTGCTCGTCAAAATCGGAGGGCCGGGCCGCGCCGCAACTCAACGTGTGGACCTGGGGGCGAGCAAGGCAATATAGGTCGTTGAATTGCATCGGCGTGAGGGGCGCGCACAAAGCCCTCAGTTTCTTGGGGGCTTCGTAGAGCTTGCCGCCCTTGTCGTTGGGGCTGATGATGAACACGCCCATATCGCGCGCGTGGGCGGCTTCGATGGCGGGCCAATTCAAGGGGTTGACGAAATACCAGTGGAGGTTCAAGTAATCGAATTCCCCGCTCTGAATTGTCTCGAGGATAATGTCAGTGGTGGCGTGCGTGGAGAAGCCCAGGAAGCGCACGCGGCCCCGTTTTTGGAGTTCGCGGGCGGCGCTGACGCAACCGCCGGGCTTGAGCGAGTGGCGCAGCAACTCGCGGTTGTTGATGCCGTGCAAAGCCAGCAGGTCCACGTAATCGAGCCGCAAATATTTGAGCGAGGTGTCGAAGGTGCGCAGGAATTCCCGGGCGCTTTCCCGCGGCCCGACTTTGGTTTGCACCAGGATTTTTTCGCGAGGCAGGTGGAGGAGGATGTGGCCTAATTGCATTTCCGAAGTGCCATAGCCGCGGGCGGTTTCGAAGTGGTTGATGCCCAACTCGAAGGCGCGTTGGATGGTGGCTTCAACATTCGCCTGGTTGTCGCGAGGGAGCTCCTTGGGCTCTACGTCCTGCCACTTGAACTGGTAGCGCATTCCGCCGCAGGACAAGACGGGCATCGTGAGCTCGGTACGGCCAAAGCGTCGGTATTTCATGGGTCGGATTATGGCATTCCTGGGGAACGAGGCAACCGGGATTCCCCGGCGTGGCGATGGAGACTCGGACCGATCGGACCGATCAGACTGATCGGACTGATCTGGCCCGGGAGCGCGAGCGTGGACGCGGGCACGGGTGCGCGGGGCCTGCGTCGATGGCAGCCTCGACAGATGGAAAGCTATCGAGGGTGTCTAATCGGTTTTCTCTTTCGAGCAGGCCGAGGCTACCTCGGCACGGGCTTTTTCGAGATCGACGTTCAGGTTCCTGAGCACCAGGGCCGCCACGCCGCTGTGCTCCCGCAGCAAGCCTAGAAGGATGTGTTCGGCGCTGATTTTGGAATGGTTCAGGGCCTTGGCCTCAGTTGCGGCCAGCAGGATGGCCCGCTTGGCGCGTGGCGTGTAAGGCGGCTGAGCAACTGGCCGCCCGCTGGGTCCAACGCCTACGATTTTCTCGATTTCCGCCCGGACTACTTCGCGCGCAACCCCCAGCTTTCGCAAGACCTCAACCGCCGCGGAGTCAGACCCGAGCACGCCGAGCAGCACATGTTCCGTGCCGACAAAATCGTGATGGAAGCGCGGTGCCTCGGTTCTCGCGATTGCGAGGGCTTGCACCGCGCTTGGGGAACAATTGTCGAATGCGTCCGCGGTCAGGCTGGGATCCCGCCAGCGGAGGGCACGCCGCCAGCAGACCACCACCAGCCAAACGAGTCCGACAACCGAGAGCACGGCAGAGGCCACGGGCAGCCGCAGGTCGGAGGGGAGCGGAAGGACGACGAGGAACAGGAGGAATCCGAGCGCACAGAACAGGAACAAAGATTTGAGGGCCTGGCGGTGACGCCGGGTTGGCCGGGTGGCCTTGGCAAATTCTTCCTTTAGGGCGGCAGCGGTTCCCAGGCGCTGGACCGCCGCCTGGAAGGCCTGCTCCTCGTTCGAACCTGAATCCACCTGGCGCTGGATTTCCTCGCGCAGATGGTTCTCGAGTTCATCCAGTATCTCGGGATGGTTGAGTCCGGCGACGCGCAACTGGCGGCGCCACTCCGTGATTGCTTGGTTCAAGTCAAACATGTTGTGCCTTTCGAGGACCGGCGAGGATCGCGGCCAGGAGCTTTGGCCAAGGCGCTGGTCGGGCGTTTTCTGCCGGTCGATTTCGGTTCCAATATACCTAGCGTGGCTAGGTATGTCAATAGTGACCCAAGTCCAGAGGAGTGGTTGCCGCGAGCCCGGCTAAGCCATGACAAAATGGGCTAGAGGGGCATTGACAAGATTACGAGGGATGGCTATCCTGAGTTTGAAAGTTGACTTTATGTTGCTTCGAATTTGTTTAATTGCGGTCATCTTGGCGGGTTTGGCGGTCTGTGGCGTCAATGTCGCCGTGGTGAAGGATAAGATCAACGCGCTGACTGAGGAGCGTAATAATGAGAACAAGGGGCGGTTAAAGGCCGAAGGGGAGCTGGCGAGCACGCGCAAGGAGTTGAACCAGACGACGGCCGACCTGAAAAAGACCAAGCAAGATTTGGCCGACGCGAACGAGAAGGAAGCCAAAGCGGAGTCCGATTTGGCCGCCCAGACCAAGCGCGCGGACAAGCTGACCGAGGATCTGAAGAAAACCACCGACGAGCGGAATGATGCCCAAGCCAACCTGGCTGCTTACGTGGCCACCGGCTATAAGTCGGAGGAGATCGTGAGGATGGGAAAGGCTTATCACGATCTCCAGATTACTTACGATGAGGCCAAGCTGGTGAACAAGGCGCAGGCTCAGAGAATCGCCTCGCTTACCAACCAGTTGGCGATTTACACGATAGCCAACTATGTGGTGCCTTTGCCCTCCAGCCTCAAAGGCAAGGTGTTGGTGACGGATCCGAAGTGGAACTTTGTCGTGCTCAACGTGGGGGCGGACCAGGGGGTGCTCGATCATGGTGAGTTGCTCGTCAACCGCGATGGGCGACTGGTAGCGAAGGTTAAGGTCAGCAGCGTCCAAAAGGATCGTTGTGTTGCTAACGTGATGCCCGGCTGGGAATTGGGACAAGTATTGGAAGGCGACCAAGTCATCCCAGCCTACCCCGCTTCATGAAAACGCTGCCTGGACATTCGCGCGCTCTCTTCCTGCTGCTTTTGGCATTGGGCGCTATGGTTATGAGCGGGTGCGCCAGCACCGAGCCCGACAACCTTTCCGAGCGACCGTGGAACTCGCCCAAGGGCTGGGAGAACGGGCTGCCCAGTACCATGACAGAAGGGCGCTAAGTACTGACCACCGTAGATCCGGTCACGGATCTACGATTCCCAGTACCAAGGGTCCGTGCGCGGCAGGCCGCCCGCAGGAGCCGACACGCAGGTATTTTGTGTGACACGAACTCACAGGCCGGAGGGTGATCACTCAACCTTGAGCTTCTTGATTTCGTCACTCTCGAGCGCTTTGGCTGAGAACTCGGCCAATAGCGCGCGATCCTCCAGCGTGTAGGTGACATCCCCGGAGAGGATTTTGAGGTTGGAGTCAATTTCCTCCTTCAGGCGCATCCCGATGTTCAGGAGATCAATGCGCTTGTCCTGGAGCACATGGCGGATGGCTGCGCCCGGCAGCCGTGCGAGCCGTTGGGTGTCGAATCCTGGCACAATGTAGCCTGACCAGGCGGCGAGCATGCCTGCGCCCATCACCTTCATGGCGACGATTCCCATGCCCCGTTCGTAAGCCTTGGCGACGCAGGCATTGCGCAATTCGATCATCCTGGCGGAATAAACCTGGTCGTAACCTCGGGGGAGATAGCCGTAGGACAACATGCACTGGTCGAATGCGCCGGATGAGATCAGAGCCAAGGCCTTGTCGAAATAACCATGCGCGGAGAACCCGATGAAGCGCGTGATCCGTTCGTCGCGCAACTTGGCTAACTCGGCGTGAATCTTCATCGCCTGAGCGACCGTCATTTCTTCGAGTCCCGGGGTGCCGTGGATCAAGAGGAGGTCGAGATGGTCAGTTTGGAGTTCCTTGAGACACTTTTCCACCGACGGGCGCACCTCGTGTGGCACGGTGGTGTCCACTTTGGTCACGAGGCAAACGTCGGCGCGCCGGTCTTTGAGGGCCTCGCCAAGGATCGCTTGGCTCTCCATGTAGCCGAAGCTGGTATCGAAGTAGCGCAGTCCTCGGTCGTAGGCGTAGCGGACCAATTGGATGCGCTTTTCGTACGAGAGTGGATTGAGCCAGGCCTTGGGCAGGGCGGCGCCACCATAGCCAAGGATTGGCAACTTCAATCCGGTCTTGCCGAGCGCGCGGCTGGGAATACGCTCTGCGCCGCGGTTCCCCTCCGGCGCGGTTGTGGCTGGCAAGCCTGAAGAGACCGCCAAGGTGGCGGTCGCCTGGGCGGCCATTTGTAGGAACGCACGGCGGGCCAATGGTTCGTGGTGTGTGTTCATGGGTATTTTTGGGACGTTAGCCTAATGAGTGGCTTGGGGCTGGCCCAAACTTCGTTGTTACGCGGCCGTCTCACAGCATCGAGAACCTTCTACCTGTTTACTTACGAAACCAAGGCGAAAGGTTGCGCGGAAAATTTATGCCCTAAGATATTCGAGTGTTTCTCAGGCGGCAGGCAGCTTAAGCCGGGCCGCCTGCTGGGCATTGAGCATCGACAGGTACGCGACCTTGCCCTCAAGTTTCGGGCGGAGGGCGGAGGCGCGTTGTCCTTGGGGCTGGTGGCTCAGGCGATGGGCCATGGCGCGCAAACGGCGGCGCTCCTGGCGAGACAGGCCGAGGGTCTGGTTGACGACCACGCCCGTCACGATTTGACGATTGCCCTGACCCATCAGGCGCGTCTTGTCTGCGTTGATGGTGAAGCCCTCCTCGAACACGATGCGACCTGCAAGCGAACGCAGCTTCAGCGCCGCGTTCCGGTCCATCTCTCCCGAAAAGGAAAGATCGTCCGCGTAGCGCGTATAGACGAGTCCCCGCTTTCGCGCCAGGCCGGCGAGGCGACGGTCGAGGCAACAGTCAAAAACAGGTAGCCGCCGACAGGGAGTCGGCGCTGAACCAGTGCTGCGCTTAGGCGATAGGGAATCGCGGAGAAGTTCGCGCGACTCACATCGGCGGTCGCCCCGAAGTCTTCGGGTCCGGCCGGCGCTACCTGAATGGTTACTTTTTCTGATTGCCGGCGTCGGACAACTCGGAGCCGGGTCGGGTTTCCAACACCAGGACCTCGAACGGTTCCAGGGGAAACGTATGTGCTTCGCCCCCGTGCAGTTCGATGGGCGCCTGGCCGTGATCTTTTTTCCAGGGGCTTGAGGCGGTGAACGAGTTGACCTCACCCTGCGGAAGTTCAAACAGCGCCTTTAGGTCCGTCGTAAAGTTCATGGGCTTGTCAGAGGGATTGCGCAACACCAGAATTCCCTTCCGGGGTGACCAGGAGGCCCAGCCATACACCTCGCCTTCGCCGGGGTCGCCCCCCACCCAATGAGTATCTACCAACACCTCGGCGTTGGCGCGCGACCAATTTGCCGCCTCGGCAAGATCATCCCAGTTCTGCTGGTTGAGCAACTTGGGAGTAAGGTAGAGCTCCTGCAATTGGGTGCCGGAACCAAAGAAGCTATGCACCTCGTCGCTAAAATCCTGGTCGGCCGTGCTTTGCAGTTTAAGCGCATTGGTGGCAAAAATGATGCCGTGAAGCATCAAGGAGTTCAGCGGATAAAGCGGGCCACGCTGCACCACATTCTCATACGTCTGCCAATCGCGGTACGTGAGCCATTGCTGGCGCGGAGAGCCCTGACCTCGGAAGTCGTGATCCGCGCCGCCACGCCAGGTCGAATCCACGTAGAGCAGCCAGAAAGGCGAAGGCCAGGTGCCGGTCGTCTGGTTGATGTAAAGATCCGGCCTGGCAGCGCGTAGATCGGCGATGAGCCGCATCATGCCGTCTCCATCGCGAGTCAGCCCCGTCTGGCTCGCCTTGGCGCCCGCCGCCAGGCCGTCGAACTTGAACTGGTTGACGCCGTATTGGCGGACCATTTCCAGGCAGATGTCGTGGAACCGTTGGTAGTATCTCGGGCCGGCCAGGGAGAAGCCATTGGCATTGGTCTCAAAGCCTTGTTTGCACCCGAAACTGAGCCGCTGTTCCCTGGCATGGTCGTAACCGCCAAAAGGCGATAGCCATACGCCGATACCGGCGCCATATTCGGCGGCGGCCTTTCTGATCGGCGTGAAGCCGTCGGGAAAGCCACGATGGAAGTTCCAAAGCGTCCGGTTATCGTCCCAGCCGTCGTCGAATAGAAAGGAGTTCAGCTTCACCCCACGCTTGATCACCAACTCCTGCCCCACAGACCGAACGGCCTCCAGGCATTCGCCCTGGTCGTATTTCCGGTTGTCCCACGCAATGTCAAACCACGAATTATAATGCAGGAACGGCCGGTACGGGTGCGCCCGTTCGCGTCGGACGTAGGCGAGAAAACCCCGCCGCAGTTGTCCGGAGGGTGCCACTCCCAGCACGCAACTCTGCGTCAGCGTTTCGCCCGCTTTTAAAAGCGCGTTGCGGACAAATCTGCACCGCAAAGCGTCGTTGTCGTCGGCCAGGTTCTGCGCCATCGGATGTTCGTAGCCGAAGAAGAAATCGCCCGCGGTCGCAGGGGAGCCATCCACCAAGCCGATGGTTTTGACCCCGAGAATTACTTCGTC
>Ga0209517_10009738_pt1 | contig 10874 bp, 9 predicted proteins | sample PeaSoiMetSII2010_FD_187695 | JGI IMG/M metagenome (GOLD analysis project Ga0209517, IMG submission 187695) | Peat soil microbial communities from Weissenstadt, Germany - SII-2010 (SPAdes) (version 2) | ecosystem: Environmental > Terrestrial > Soil > Wetlands > Peat | place: Germany: Weissenstadt... | reverse complement strand
AACCATGCAGGACTTGTTGGGCGTGGACATCAGCGTGGGCAGCGTGCAGAAGGCGTGGGAGGAAACCGCCGATGCGGTGGAAGCACCCTACGCAGAACTGAAGCAGGCTTTGCCCAGCGAGCCGGTCTTAAATGGCGACGAAACCGTCCTCAGACGACGAAAAATTGGGGGGAGCGTCACAGTTCGCGCGTGCGCGCGGAGTAAGCAAGGTGCCAAAGATGGTCCCTGTGAAAAACTCTTGGACCTGCTCGCAGGCCGACTTTGGACCGGGCAGGTCCAAAAAACGGTCAAGGCGGCGCTCCAGGGTCCAAATCCGGTCCAAAGTGCATTCTTGTAAGTCTTTGAAAACACTAGAGACTGGTCTGCCAGTGATTGATCCCGACCGCAGCGCCTGCATGACATCGACGCGGGCGGCGCGGGCCGCCAGCAGCACCGATGCGACCACCGCGGCGGCCACCGGCACCACCACCGAGCCAGCCCCCGGCACCGCCCCCGGCAGCCGCGTATCCGCAAAATAGCTGCCCGCCAGTTGCGCCAGCGCCAACCCGCACGCCGCGCCTGCCACCACGCCCACCACCGCGATTACCACGCCTTCGGCAATCACGCTCGTCAGCAGATGCCGCGGTTCGGATCCAATCGCCAGCCGGATACCGAACTCGCGTGTCCGTCCACTCACGGAAAACGCCAGCACGCCCGCGATGCCCACCACTGCAATCGCCAGCGCGACTGCCGCGAAGCCGCCGAACACCAGCGCCGATCCGGCGTGAGCACTTCGGCGCGGATGTCTTCCAGCGTCGCGGCTCGCTCCACCACCTGGTCCGCCGACATGTCGCGAATGATGCGCGTTAACGGCGAGACCAGCGCGTACGGATTCCCGCGCGCGTGGACGAACAGGCGGCCTCCCCAGAGCCGCTCCTGCCCGAACGGTTGATACACGGTCATCGCCGGGCCCGGCACCACATTCTCGTCGTCGATATCGGCCGCCACAATGCGCCGCGGCGCCGGACTGATGTCGATGAACTTCATCAGCGCATCGGTCCACATCATGTGCCGGTTCACCGCATCCTGGTTCGGGAACATACGCTACGCCAGGCTCTGGCTCACGATGACCACCGGTTCCCCGCCCCGCGGATCAGCATCGTTGAAATCGCGTCCGGCGACGATCGGGACGCCGAGAGACGCGAAAAATCCGGGCGATATGGTCCGGAACCGGCCGCGAGGTCTTGACACGCGCGCGCAGATCCTGGATTTGCGGGACGGAGAAGTGCGTGTTTTCGACGCCGATGCCGCGCGCGCTCTGGCGGATGTAGATCAGCCGGTCCTCGTCGCGATTGGCAAGCGCCCGCAGCAGCACGCCGCGCACCAGGGCGAAGATGGCGGCGTTAGCACCAATGCCCAGCGCAAGTGTGAGGACTACGGTTACCGTTAACCCTTTGGCGCGCACCAGCGAGCGTACCCCGTGTTTCAGCTCACCGAAGAAATTCATAACCCAGGAGGCCGCGCACGTGCGTTCATTGGGAATTGGCTTCGTTCCGAATCTGAACTCGAAGGCTTCGACCCTCGATCGCCACGCCTGTGCCACCATGAACATATGAAGCTACTATGGTGCGCCGCTCTCGCCACGGCCACTCTCTCCGCGCAGACCTTCCCCGGAGCCCGCGCGCTCGACGACGCCATCAACCAGGGCATCGAGCAGGGCCGCCTGCCGGGAGCCGTCGTGCTGGTCGGACACAACGGCCAGGTCGTGTACCGCAAAGCCTACGGGAAGCGGGCGCTCGTCCCGCAACCGGAAGCCATGACGGTGGACACCATCTTCGACTGCGCGTCGCTCACCAAGGTCATCGCCACTACCTCGTCTCTCATGAAGCTGTTCGAGCAGGGCAAGTTCCGGTTGACCGACTTGGTCACTGACTACATCCCCGAATTTCAGGGCGGCAAGACCGACATCACGCTGCGCAACCTGTTTACGCATTTCTCCGGCCTGGCGCCGGACGTGCCTCTCAAGGAGCCCTGGACGGGCTACGACACCGGCATCCACCTGGCCTGCATCGATAAACCAGCCGGCCCTCCAGGCGTGCGCCACGTGTACAGCGACATCAACTTCATCCTGCTGGGCGAGATCGTGCATCGCCTGAGCGGGCAGATGCTCTCGGACTACGCGCGGCAGAACGTCTTCCTTCCGCTGGGCATGAAGGACACCATGTTCCAGCCCCCGGCATCGCTGGTGCCTCGCATCGCGCCAACGGAACGGCCCAACAAAACCAGCTCGCCTTTGCGCGGCATGGTGCACGATCCGACGGCGCGCAACATGGGCGGCGTGGCCGGTCACGCGGGCCTGTTTTCCACCGCCGACGACCTGGCGCGCTTCGCGCAGATGATGATCGATGGAGGCGAGCTGAGTGGCGCGCGGATTTTCAGCCCGCTCACGGTCACCAAATTCACCGAGCCGCAGACGCCGCCCGATCAGCCGATCCTGCGCGGCCTGGGCTGGGATATCGATTCGCCCTATTCCGGTAACCGCGGTGAATTGTTCCCCATCGGCTCCTTCGGCCACACGGGCTTCACCGGCACTTCCATCTGGATCGATCCATCCACGAAGACCTACGTCATTCTGCTGGCCAACAGCGTCCACCCGGATCTGCGTCCGGCCCTTACAGGCCTGCGGTCGAAGGTCGCGACCATCGCGGCCGCGGCGATGGGGATCGGCGCGCAGGGGGTCACGCTCACGGGCTACGCCGAGACGCAGAGCGGCGCCGGCGCGCGCCGCGAAGTGGTGCACAACGGAGAGACGCGCACCGGCCTCGATGTGCTGGTGGCGGCCAATTTCCAGGCGCTGGCCGGCAAGCGCGCCGGCCTGATCACCAACCAGACGGGCGTGGATCGCGACGGGCATCGCAACATCGACCTGATGCGGCAGGCGGGCATCAACCTGGTGGCGCTCTTTTCCCCGGAACACGGATTCGCAGGGGTGGAGGACCGCCCCGGAATTCAGGATTCGACCGATCCCGCGAGCGGCATCAAAGTCTACAGCCTCTACGGCCAGACGACGCGTCCGACTCCGGAGATGCTGCGCGGCATCGACGCCCTGGTCTTCGACATTCAGGACGTGGGCGCGCGCTTCTACACGTATGAGACCACCATGGCGTACGCGCTCGAGGCCGCCGCCAAAGCCGGCATTCCGTTCTACGTGCTGGACCGCCCCAACCCCATCACCGGGACCCGCGTGGAGGGTCCGCTGTTGGATTCCGCCAACCGGTCTTTCGTCGGCTCGTTTGCGGGCCTGCCCGTGCGGCACGGTATGACCATGGGAGAGCTGGCGCGCCTGTTCAATGGCGAGAACAAGCTCGGCGCCAGCCTGACGGTGATCGCGATGGAGGGGTGGAACCGCGGCGATTGGTTCGATTCCACGAGTCTGCCGTGGATCAATCCATCGCCCAACATGCGCAGCCTCAATGCCGCGGCGCTGTACCCCGGCCTGTGCCTGCTGGAGTCCGCCAAGAACTGGTCGGTGGGGCGCGGGACGGATGCGCCGTTCGAGCAGATCGGCGCCGATTTCATCGGCGGGCGCGAGCTGGCGGCGTATCTGAACAAGCGCCAAATTCCGGGAGTACGGATCTATCCCACCAGCTTCACGCCGTCGGAATCGACCTTCAAGGGTAAGCGCATCGAGGGCCTGCGCTTCCAGATCACTAATCGCGACTTGCTGGATTCCACCCGGCTGGGCCTGGAACTGGCTGCGGCCATTCAGCAACTGTATCCGGGAAAGATCGATTTCACGGTTTTGAAACGCCTCATCGGCAGCGACGACGTGATTCGCCGCCTGCAAGCGGGCGAAGATCCGCGCACCATCCAGCAGAGCTTCATGGATGGGATGGACGGATTTGTCAAGATGCGCGAGCAGTATTTGCTGTATCGCTGAGGGAATCAGCCGCCGCTCGAATCATGCCCGCCGACGCCGGCGAGGTCTTCGATTTTGGTTCCCTTGCTATCGATCCGCTGGGCGATGGCGCCCCGGATATCCATCTGGTCTTCGGTCGCGCCGATTCCGGAGAGTTTCCGGTCCTGGCTTTTGATTACCGTTTCGGGAAGCGGTACAGGTGCCATGCTTGCCCTCCCCAGGGTGATTTGAGTATTCGCTAGTTGGGGGCCGAAGTCAATAGGCTTGCATTTGGCTGGTGGTATCTACGATACTCGCAATCGTGATGGCTCTTCCCCAGGCGCCGGTTACCGATCTGAATTTGGTTGGAAAAGTTCTCAGCCCGGAACCACTCCGAACCAATGAAGAACTGGACCGCTTTTATCGGCGCGAAGTGAACGAGGTTCGTGGAGAAGATGCGACCGCGCGGCTGGCGATGAAATATCGCCAGGCCTTCGATGGGGCTCCGTATAAGACGTTTGTTATGGGCCATCCCGGTGTCGGCAAGTCAACCGAGATTGCTCGATTGCTTCGGCAACTCGCCGACAAATACCGCGGCATCCGGTTCAGCATTGCGTCGGAACTGAACCCGTACAGCTTCAAGGTCTTCGATGTTCTCCTGCTGATGATGATAAAAGTAGTTGAAGAGAGCCGGGCGCGGTTGGGTGCCGGAATCTGGGATTCGGCGATAACCAAAGGGCTGCTGGATGATATCCTCGCCTATTTCGCGGACGAAAAGATCACGGAGACCAAAACGCGCGGAGCGAACGTTCAAGCGAGTGCCGGAGTGAAGGCGGAGTCCCTTTGGTCCAAACTGCTACCGGTGTTCGCCAACATAAAAGGCGAGATAAAGTTCGGCACGGACCGGAAACAGGAGACAGTCGAATATCGGCTAAAGCGCCTCCCCGATTTGGTCGGCCTTGCCAACCGCCTCGTCAGCTTCTGCGCGGATGCGCTGAAGAACGTCGAAGGTAAGGAGTGGCTGTTCGTCCTGGAAGACTTCGACAAGTCCGGAATATCGGGTGAGCAATTGCAGCAGGTATTTGTTGAATACGGGACCGTGTTTCATGAACTAACAGCCCACATGCTGTTCGTCATCCCGGTATGGTTGGGCTATTCGCAAGAAGCCGACCGGCTGCCGTTTCCTCGAACGTTAGTTCCCGACACCCCGGTGTTCGATCGTTTCCATGTGGGACATGAACAGGGCCGGTCGGCGGTCCGCAAGGTCTTGAGTGCCCGAGTCAGCCCAGAGCTAGTCGAGTCGGACCAGGCCGAACGCCTCATCGTCGCCTCAGGCGGCAACTTGCGGGATCTGTTCTCCATGATGTCCGACGCGGCGGACAGGGCGCTCCTGCGCGATGCGGGTGCCCGGCAGGTAAACGAACAGGACGTCACAAAAGCCATCAACGTCATGCGCCTCGAATATCGGAACCGGCTCGGCGAGAGCCCGCACGATCCCAAGCCGGTCCACTGGGAAGAGAAATCCGAAAAGCTGCGTGCGGTGTATTACGGTGACCCGGGTTCTGGTGTGCCAGGGCCGGTTCTTTACTCCTTGCTCCGCGCCCGCGCCGTGCAGGAGTTCAATGGTGTGGGTTGGTTCGGCGTTCACCCGCTGGTGGTCGATATTCTGAAGGAACAGAAGAAACTCGAAGAGGGCGCTCGTGGCGGGACCAGTTGACATCGCGCCCGGATCCATCCAGGAGACGTTCGAGATTCTCAAGCGCTGGTGTCTGCGTTCGGGCTGGGGACTGGCCCGTGCGGGTTGGGACTCGGCCATTTCGCGCGAGCGGGTGACGGACCTGTTGCGTTCCGCGTTGATCGAAGCAGGCGTTCCGTTTCAAGAAATGGACCTGCCCGCAGGAACGTCCGGCGATACGGTCGCGCGGGATCTGCTGAACAAGCTTGCCACTTTCCCGCCTGGCGCCGTTTCGATCACGGGACTCGAATGGGCATATCCGGAAGGAGGCTCCCTCCACGAGACGTTGGGCGCCCTGAATTTTGTCCGCGAAGCGATTGCCTCGTTTCCGCTTCGGCAGATTTGGTGGATGCCGCAGCACATTGCCGAGCAGTTCGCGGTGACGATTCCCGATTTGGAATCCTGGTTTTCTCTGCGTCTCCATTTGGATGAGGTAATCCTTGAAGACTCAGGGGGACAGTCGCCAGATATTGGAGGCCGCGCCATTAGCACGGCGGAGGCCGGCCACCTCGCGGATCAGCTTGTGTACCGCATGCAGAACGCCGAGCGCGCCGGCATACCCAGCGAAAGAATCTGGTCTGAATTGGGACGCCCGTTGCTGAAGCTCTTGACGGAAGGTGGGCTGGATGACCACAGAGAATACTGGCTCGCAAGGCTCAGTAGCTTCCGCAGCCGGTTGGAAGAGCGGCTTCGGACCCTTCAGACGGAGAAAGGCGAGCACGACCTTGAGACCTTGAAGGCAAAGGCGGACCTGGCCGACCTGGCGAGGGAGCAGGGCGATCTGCTTGTGGCTGGCCAACTGTGGTCATCCATTCTGGAGGCTGTGCCGAACTCGATACCCGCGATGGCTAACCTGGCAGCGGTCCAATCGGAGCGAGGCCAACTCGCGGAAGCTCGCGAACTGGAGGAGCGGGTGGTCCGTCTGCTGGAGGAAAGGTCGGGCCCTGAACATCCAGACCTGCTGCTACCCCTCAACGATCTGAGCGTCACGATGCGTGACACGGGTCACAACGCAAGTGCACGCAGGCTGCAGGAACGGGCCGTAAGTATCGCCCGCAAGGCCCTGGGGGATGAGCATCCGCGAACGTTGCTCCTGATGATGAACCTGGCCAACACTCTCCAGGAGCAAGGCGATGCCGGTGCCGCCAAACGGCTCCTGCAACAGGTGGTCGCAGCCCAGAGCCGCAGGCTCGGCCCCGAACACAAAGAGACGATGATGGGCCGGCTCAACCTGGCGTTGGCTCTCAAACGGTTGGGGGATTGGCAAGCGGCCCGAACCTTGGAGGAAGAAGTCCTCGAGAGCAGCCGCCGGCTGATGGGCGAACGACACTTGCTCACCACCCAGGCCGCGGCCAATCTACTGTGGACGTTGCGCCGGCAAGGCGCGTTGGCGGAGTCCGGCACTCTGTTTCACAGAAGCCTGGAATGGCTTCTGGCCGCTGACCCATCATCCCTCTCAGCCTCTCTTCGCCAAATCCAAAATGATCTCCGACCGTTGGTTGCAACTCTGGAAGCCGCTTCCCCGAAAACCTAATACACGGTCCTCTGCCGGCTTTCCCCCTTGCTCGCGAGCGAGAACCGCGCCTCGCCCGCGCCGCCCTTGGTGATGATCTGGCACACATATTCGCCGACTGCGGGGCCATGCTTGAATCCGTGACCCGAGCCTCCACCCACCAGCCACACGTTGTCGAAATCCGGATGCCGGTCGATCAGGAAATCGCCGTTCGAGGTGTTTTCGTATTGGCAGACACGCGACTCGGTGAGCGGAGCGTCGCGCAGATCGGGGAAGCGTTCGGCCAGAAATCGGCGCGCCTCTTCCAATCCCGCGGCGCCGATTCGCCGGTCGCCTGTATCGGGGTCGAAGGCGTCTCCGTGCCGGTCGAAAGCGAGTTTGAAACCGCGGCTCTCCAGATCGGGGAATCCATAGGGTCCGCGCGGGTCCGCGAAATCGATCCACGCCGGAAGATGAGGCGGCGCGAATCGCCGGTCGCCCGCGAGAGGAGCGAAGAAGAAAACTTCCTGGCGCGTGGGATAGATCCGGGCCGCGAGCAGGCCGGGGAATATCATCGGCAGCCAGGGGCCGCAGGCGAAGATGACGAGGCCGGCGCGAACCGGCTCGCCGGAGGCCGTGCGCACTTCCGCCGGCCCGGGCCCTGACAGAGGGCGAATCGCCTCGTTGGCGTAGACCACTCCGTGGCGGACGGCGTCTTCCACTACCGCGGCCACCGCGCGCCGCGCCATCAGCGCTCCGCTCTCGGGCTCCAGGATGCCGTACACCCGCGGGTCCGCGATGCGCATCTGCGGATAGCGCCTGGCGAGCTCGGCGTTTGGCACGATCTCGAAGGGCACGCCGGTTTTGCGCAGCGTCTGTTCGGTGGCGACGCTGTAAGGGTTGTCCGCGCGCGCCATCCAGAGCACGCCGGTGCGCTGAAACAGCGGCTGCTCCGTGTGGCGGAACAGGTTTCGCCACAGCGCCAGCGAGCGCATGGCCATGCGGGTGTAGATTTCGTCCGCCCCGTAGCCCATGCGAATGATGCGGCTCTCGCCGCCGGAACTGGCGCGCGCGTGGCCGGGACCCCACGCGTCGAGCAGCAGCACGGATCTCCCGGCGCGCCGCAGGTGCCACGCGATCCACGACCCGAACACACCGGCGCCGATCACGGCCACATCGTAAGAAGATTGCCGCACGAGCCTGTTGTAGCACGGTCTGGTACGCGCTTTCATTTTTTTGTTGACACCACCGAGAGGTGAGCGGTACCTTGGAAAAGGATGGATGCGGTTCGCAGTTTGAGCCTTGTTCACCCGATTGGCATTGGATCCTCGGTAGGCGAGGCGTCCGCGCGGCATACAAGCCACTGCCCTCCGGCGTCGAAAGATGCTCGGTAGGGTGGACCAGGGACTCCCGGGTTAAGGGTTTCTCTAACGTGGCTGGGGTCTTCGGATCTCTTACGGCGTGCGGTGCTGAAGCTTGGACCAGTGGGGGAATCCGTCAGCAATCGCTCGCGATAGTTGGCCATTTCTTCCGCCCCGGGGGAAATGGGTTTTTATTTCCCTCCTGAGCTTCGCTCGTCTCCAGAAAGGTATATGGAACCGTCCGACGATAACCCTCCTAGTACGGGAGGAATTTTGTGGGAGTTCCGGTGGTAGTTCGATAGCCTTGCTCGCCAAAGGCGAGTGCCTGCTATCGCCTCGGCCGCCGCTTCTTCCACACGTTTTTTGGTGGTGAACGCGGAGGGCCGAAGGCGAAAGCCCCTTCGACATCTCCAGCAACCGGCACTTAGCCATACGGCCCGTGGTGTGTTCAGACGGGCAGAGAGGAGATCGAGCGATGAACAACAAGATACTCACGATGCCCGCGCCCGGCGTGGAGACAGAAGTAATGCCGGCCCGCGGGCGAGTGGTGAAGTCCAAATGGACGCGCGACCTGCTCACCTTCCTGATGGTGCTCGGTCCGGGCCTCATCGTGATGGTGGCTGATAACGATGCCGGAGCGGTTTCGACGTACAGCCAGGCCGGCGCACAATACGGCACTCATTTGTTGTGGGTAGTTCTGCTCTTATTGCCGGTCACATATTTCATACAAGAGATGGTCGTGCGGCTGGGAATCGCCACGGGCAAGGGCCACGCGGCCATGATCTACCAGCGCTTCGGCAAGTGGTGGGGGCTGTTCTCATTGATCGACCTGGAGTTGGTCAATTTCCTGACGCTGGTGACGGAGTTCGCGGCCATCGACCTGGCGCTCACCAAGATGGGAGTCGATCCGCGAATCGGCGTGCCGCTGGTGGCCGCGGGCCTGGTATTGCTCGTGCTTTCGGGAAGTTATCGGCGGTGGGAGCGGACGGTCGTTTTCCTGTGCCTGCTGGACTTGGTGTGGTTCGCCATCGCGTTCGCCGTGCGGCCGCCATTGGCGCAAATCGTGCGGGGATCGGTGATGCCGGTTATGCCGGCGGGCGGGCTGACGCCAGACCTGATATTCCTGGTGATCGCGATCGTGGGGACCACCGTGGCGCCCTGGCAGCTCTTCTTCCAGCAGAGCTGCATTGCCGACAAGCGCCTGCGCTTCGCGGACGTGAAGTGGGCGCGGCTGGACACGTTTTTCGGCGCCTGCATCACCATCACGGTGGCGGGATGCATGATGCTCGCGGGAAACGCGTCACTGGCGCACGGGTTCAAATTCACCGATCCGGCGCAGATGGCCATGGATATCGGCAGCTTCACCAACGGATTCTTCCGCAACGCCATCCTGCTGATGATGATCAACGCGGCGGTGCTGGGGACCACGGCGATTTCGCTTTCCAGCGCCTGGGCGTACGGCGAGGTGCGCGGCTGGCCGCACAGTCTGCAGCTACCGGTGAAGAAGGCGCCGGGATTCTATGTGGTGTACCTGGTGTCGGTTGCGGCGGCAGCCGGGCTGGTGCTGATTCCGCGCGCTCCGCTGCAACTGATCATCCTGAGCGTGCAGGTGCTGGCGGGCGTGATGCTGCCCTCCGCCATCATCTTCCTGCAACTGCTGCTCAACGACAAAGAACTGCTGGGCGAGTATGCCAACAAGCCCTGGAATAATGCGGTGAACTGGACCATCATCATCGTCCTGTTTGCCTTGTCCCTGATTTTGGCCGCGCAGGTTGCGGCCCCGAACCTGTTCCCGGCTTCCTGAGCGGGCAAATCGAAAGGAGAACGAAAATGGCGACCAATCAATTCGTGGTGATTCACCCGCTGGACGATCTGCCGGAACAGAAGGCCGATATCGAAAGCCTCGGCCCCATGCCGATGACCACCAGTGTGCGGGTGTCGTTGATGAGCCTGCGCGCGTACCTGGTGGCGATGATGCTGATGGTGCTATACCACGTGCTGGGTCTGGCGGGACGGTTCCGGTAACGCCGGCGGTCTTTCCGCCGGCCTTACCGTGAAGGATCACATGACATTTGAGTGCATTGACGATTCTGATTCGAATATGACGGAACCCCCGAGTAGACCGGGCGAATCCGGCCTGGCAAAGAATTAGCAGACCTCGTCTTCTGTGCGACGGCCTGCGGTTCCCCAGGTCCGGCATCAGATGCTCTTCGAGAATCTGGCATGCCTTCTGCCGCGCCAGCCCATGGAGAATCTGCCCCAGTTGGCGGCGCGTCTGCCCGAAGATGGCTTTCCGCCGCCGTTTCGGCACGAACACAACATGGTACTTGCAGTCCCACTTGGAATGGGATAGGCTCTGGTAAAGCTCTGATATTCAATCCTCCTCATCGTTGGTCATCAAGCCACTTG
>Ga0209517_10009732_pt1 | contig 10878 bp, 8 predicted proteins | sample PeaSoiMetSII2010_FD_187695 | JGI IMG/M metagenome (GOLD analysis project Ga0209517, IMG submission 187695) | Peat soil microbial communities from Weissenstadt, Germany - SII-2010 (SPAdes) (version 2) | ecosystem: Environmental > Terrestrial > Soil > Wetlands > Peat | place: Germany: Weissenstadt... | reverse complement strand
ATCTATCTCATGCTCTACGCCCCGTTCGTCGCCGGCGTGCAAATCATTCTGTATGCCGGCGGCATCATGGTGCTGTTCCTGTTCGTGATCATGCTGATCTCGATCGAGCGCACGATGAAGGAGCGGCAGTTCAACAAGCAGTGGCTGGTTGGCCTCGTGGCGGCAGCGGCGCTGGGCGGGTTGTTCATCGCCGTCTATACAAAAGGGAAGACGCTTTTCCCCGAAGGCCGGCTGACTTTCGCCGAAACACAAAATACGCAGGGCGTGGCGGAGCTGCTCTACGACCAGCACAAGGGTATGTACATGTTTTCCTTCGAAATCGCGTCGCTGTTGCTGTTAGTGGCGATTATCGGAGCGGTGGTAATGGCGAAGAAGAGGATTTGAAAGCAGCAGTTAGCAATTAGCACTTGGCATTTAGCCCTTAGAGATTGTTGCTGGGATCGACAGAAAAGCAGGCGGCTAAATGCCAAGTGCTAAAGGCTAGAAGCTAGGAGCTAGAAGCTCAAATGGAATCCATGCTCCACATCTCGACCCTGCACTACCTGGTCCTGGGCGCTGCCCTGTTCCTGCTAGGCGTGATCGGTGTGCTCACGCGCCGCAACGTGATCATTATTCTGATGTCGATTGAGCTGATCCTCAACGCCGTCAATCTGAACCTGGTCGCCTTGTCCCGCTACTGGCAAGGAAGGGTTGGCGCAGGGGCTCTGCACGGCCAAGTCTTCGCGATTTTCATTATTACCGACGCCGCCGCCGAAGCCGCGGTCGGCCTCGGCATCCTGATCGCCTTCTTCCGCAACAAGGAGACGGTCAACGTGGACGAAGTGAATTTGTTGAAGTGGTAGGAAGGCAGCAATTAGCAATTAGCACTTAGCATTCAGCCATGCGAGGTTCTTGCAGCAATCGGCAAGTCCCAAGCAACTAAATGCTAACTGCCAAGTGCTAAGTGCTCAGCCTCATGGGCTGAGTGCTGAATGCTGAGTGCTGAATGCTATTTCTAGACCACATCTGGCTGATCCCGCTGCTGCCGGCCTTGGGCGCGACGCTGATGTTCTTTTTCGGCCGCAAACTGCAGAAGCGGACGGTCAGCGCGGTCTGTGTCGGCGTCGTCGTGCTCGCGTTCGTCATGGCCTGCGGCGCGGTCCTGCAATACACAACCTGGGCTGCGGCCAACGATCACAAGCCATACCAGACCATCCTCTACACTTGGCTTGGAACCGACACCGGCCACACCAGCTACGCGACCCAAGGCGGCGCCCAGGCCACATTCCAGGCCGACGCCGGATTCCTGCTCGACCCTCTCTCCAGCATCTGGCTACTGTTCGTCACCGGCGTCGGCATGCTGATCCATATTTATTCCATCGGCTACATGGGACATGAAGGCGGCTACTACCGCTTCTTCGGATACCTGAACCTGTTCATGTTCTCCATGCTGATGCTCGTGCTGGCCAACAACTACGCGCTCATGTTCGTGGGCTGGGAGGGCGTGGGCCTGTGCTCGTATTTGCTGATCGGCTTCTATTTCCATCGCAAATCGGCCAGCGATGCGGCGAATAAGGCCTTCATCGTGAACCGCATCGGCGACGCCGGATTCATCCTGGGCATGTTCTTCATCGCCTGGATCTGCGGTTCGCTGCGCTTTATTGACGTGACCGGGTTCGCGCGGGAACACGCCGCCAGCTTGATGGGGAATCCCCTCATCACCGCCGCCACGCTGCTTCTTTTTGTCGGAGCCTGCGGCAAGTCGGCGCAGCTTCCGCTCTACGTCTGGCTGCCCGACGCCATGGAAGGCCCCACGCCCGTCTCCGCGCTGATCCACGCCGCGACCATGGTGACGGCCGGCGTCTACATGGTCGCCCGCTCGAACGCGCTGTTCGTGCTCGCCCCAAAGTCAATGCTGGTCGTGGCCGTTGTCGGCGCGCTGACCGCCATCTTCGCCGCTTCGATCGGCCTGGTGCAAAACGATATCAAGCGCGTGCTGGCGTACTCCACCGTGTCGCAGCTTGGATACATGTTCCTGGCTCTCGGTGTGGGAGCCTTTGCCGCAGGCGTCTTCCACGTCTTCACCCACGCCTTCTTCAAAGCCCTGCTGTTCCTCGGCGCCGGGTCGGTGATCCACGCCATGAGCGGTGAGCAGGACATGCGCAACATGGGCAACCTGTCCGGCAAGATTCCCACGACTTTCCGCACCATGTTCGTCGCGACCTGGGCGATCAGTGGTCTGCCGCTCATGGCAGGCTTTTTTTCCAAGGACGAGATTCTCTGGCAGGCGTTTAAGTTCAGCTGGTATCTATGGCTCGTCGGGTTCGTCACCGCGCTGATGACTGCTTTCTACATGTTCCGCCTGATGTACCTGACGTTCTGGAGCCCGTCCCGCGTCGCGAGCCACGAAATCGAGCACCACATTCACGAGTCGCCAAAGTCGATGACCGTGCCGCTGGTGATCCTCGCCTTCTTCTCAATCACCGCGGGATACCTTGGCGTTTCGCCGAGCATGGGCGGTTCGAACCGTTTCGGAAAATTCCTGGAGCCGGTCTTCGCCAATCATGTAGAAGTAACTGAAGCCGCGCCCGCGAGCGAGGAGGGGAGCCGCGCCACCGAGTGGCTGTTGCTGTTGCTCTCGGTCGCTGCCGCCGGAACCGGATGGTTCATGGCCTCGCGCTCTTACGGCAAAGCGAGCAAGGGCTACGTCGAGCCCATCGCCGCCCTGGCTCCGCCTGTCTATGACGTTCTGCTCAACAAGTATTACGTGGATGAAGGCTACGACTACGTCTTCACCGGCCGCCGCAAGGTGGGCGACATACGGCTGGGTGCAATGGGCCTCGGCGAAGCAAGTTCATGGTTTGATGCGAACATCGTTGATGGCGCTGTGAATGGAGCAGGCTGGATCACTCGCCTCACGGCGACAATTTCCAAGTGGTGGGATACCTGGATCATCGACGGCGTCGGCGTCAACGGCCCCGCGATTCTGGCGCGCATACTTTCTTATCCGGCGCGCATGTTCGAGTGGGGCCTGGTGCAATGGTATGCCCTGGTCATGACCGCAGGCTTGGTAGGTTTTGCGTTCTACTATGTCTACCACTGAGCTGGTAACGATTTGCGTAGCGCCACCGTCCCGGCGGCTGTCATGGCGGCGTCCCGCCGCCACCTGCGAGGGCAAGATGCCCTCGCGACAGCCGGCGAGACGCCGGCGCCACAACTGAGAAAGCTCTCATGTACAACCACATCCTCTCCATCATTCTCTTCACGCCGCTGGTGGGCGCCATCCTGCTCTTGTTCGTCCCCAAAGAGAACAAGGCCGCCATCCGCTGGATCGCCAACATCTTTGCGCTCGGCGGCTTCCTGATCTCGCTGCCGCTGGTGCCCTGGTTCTGGGCGCTGCGCTTCGATACGACCCAGCAGTTCCATTTCATCGAAGGCACGGCCAACAACTGGATCCCCTCCATCGGCGCGGGCTACGTCCTTGGCATCGACGGCATCTCCTTCCTGCTGGTGATGCTGACCACGCTGCTGGGATGGGTCTCGATCCTTTCTTCCTGGACCGCCATCGAGAACCGCGTCAAGGAATACTATATCTGGTTCCTGATCCTGCAGACCGGCATGCTTGGCGTCTTCATGGCGCTCGATTTCTTCCTCTTCTTCGTTTTCTGGGAAGCCATGCTCGTGCCCATGTACCTGCTGATCGGCATCTGGGGAGGCCCGCACAAACTCTACGCCGCCATTAAGTTTTTCCTGTACACGCTCGCTGGTTCGGTGCTGATGCTGCTCGGCATCCTGTTCCTCTACTTCCACCATCACAGCGTGACGCAGGTCTACACTTTCGCCATTCCCGAGCTCTACAAGACTGCACCGCAGATTTATTCCGACTACGGCCCGCACATCGCGACTCTGCTCTTCCTCAGTTTCTTTTTCGCCTTCGCCATCAAAGTCCCGATGTTCCCCTTCCACACCTGGCTGCCCGACGCCCACGTGGAAGCCCCCACGGCCGGATCCGTCATCCTGGCCGGCGTCCTGCTGAAGATGGGCACGTATGGTTTCATCCGTTTCTCGCTGCCCTTTTTCCCGGGAGTGCTGGCGCACGGCAGAGTTCGTTTCTGGGTGATGACCCTCTCCATCATCGCCATCATCTATGGCGCTCTCGTCTCGCTCATGCAAAAGGACATGAAGAAGCTGGTGGCCTACTCTTCCGTGAGCCACCTCGGCTTCTGCACGCTGGGGATTTTCGCTTTGTCCGCATGGGGGCTGAGCGGCTCGGTCCTGCAGCAGATCAACCACGGCATCTCGACCGGCGCTCTCTTTTTGATTGTCGGCATCCTCTACGAACGCCGTCACACGCGTGAGATTTCCGAATACGGCGGCATCTCCAACGTGATGCCCGTCTACGCCACCATCACCATGATCATGTTCCTCTCTTCGATGGGCCTGCCGCTGCTCAACGGCTTCATCGGCGAATACACCATCTTGTGGGGAACCTTCATGCAGAAAGATATCGCCGGACATCCCGGCTGGTTCTGGACGGCCTGGGCCGTCCCTGGGGTCGTGCTCGCCGCAGCGTATCTGCTCTGGCTCTACCAGCGCGTTTTCTTCGGGCAAGTGACGAATCCGAAGAACGAGAAGCTGCACGACCTGACTCCGCGCGAAATCGCAACCTTCGCGCCGCTGATCGTCATGGCCTTCTGGATCGGCCTCTATCCCAAACCGTTTTTTCAGATTCTCGAACAGCCCGTGAATCATTTGGTCACCGTCATGCAGACTGGGCAGGACGCTGGCACGATGAATGCTGCGGCTCAGCCTGCCATACCGGCTGCGCCATCCGCGCTGGTTTCGGCTCCGTCTGGTTCTCCGGTCCATGCTCCTAAGGCCGCAACCGCATCTCCGAAAGGGAAAAACTAGTGGGCCCGTCTCTCGGATTCTCGGCGACCGACTACGTTCTGGCCCTGCCCATGATCCTGCTCACGCTGTTCGCGCTGGGCATTCTTTTGATTGACCTCATGCTCCCGCGGGAACAGAAGTGGCTCAACGCGATCACCGCCTTTATCGGACTGCTGTTTTCAGCCAAGGCCGTGTACAACATCCAGCACTTGCTCGGTAGCGCGCCGGGCTACCAGGGCATGATGCGGACCCTGCTGGTGGACCGCTTCGCCATTTATTTCTTCTACCTGTTCCTGGCCGCTACCGCCGTCGCCATCCTGATGTCGGTGCGCTATCTCGAAATCGAAGATGAGAATCACGGCGAGTATTACGCCCTGATGCTGCTCTCCGTCGTCGGCATGATGTGCATGGCCGCCGGCTTCGACATCGTGCTGATTTTCATCGGCCTGGAACTGATGGCCATCTCCACCTACGTCCTCGTCGGATTTCTCCGCCGCGACCGCCGGTCCAATGAAGCCGCGCTGAAATATCTGCTACTGGGCGCATTTTCCTCGGGCATCTTCGCCTACGGGCTCTCTCTGCTTTATGGCCTGACCGGCAGCACGAATCTGCTCGCGATCGGTAACCAACTTGGCTACGTGGTGCGGGACCCCCAGTACAGGCCGGTCGCTATCATTGCCCTGCTGACCACGCTCACCGGCCTTCTGTTCAAGATCGCCGCCGTCCCCTTTCACCAGTGGGCACCCGACGCATACGAAGGCGCGCCCACCAGCATCACCGGATTCATGTCGGTCGCCGTCAAGGCTGCCGGATGGGCTATGCTGCTGCGTGTCATCGGGTGCACCTACCCAACCTATCCCAACGTCATATTCGGCTTGGCGGCGATGCGGCCGGTCTATCTCCCGGTTGTGGTTTTCGTTTCCATCGCCACCATGACCGGCGCGAATTTCGCCGCGCTCACGCAAACCAACACCAAGCGCCTGCTGGCCTACTCCTCCATCGCCCATGTCGGCTACATGCTGCTCGGCCTGATCGCTGGCACGGCCACGCAACTCAGTCCTGACGGCATCAAGGGCATCCTGATCTACCTGCTGGTTTACACGTTCATGAATCTCGGCGCTTTCGGCGTGATCACTTCGCTGCGCCACAAGAAGGTGATTGGCGACGAACTCGACGACCTCAACGGCCTCTACTCGCGCGCTCCGGTCGAAGCCGTCCTCATGCTGGTCTTTATGCTGTCGCTGGCCGGCATCCCGCCGCTCGCCGGATTCTGGGGCAAGTACTTCATCTTCCTCAGCCTGATCTCGACCGGCCACTACGTTCTGGCCTCGCTCGGCGTGCTCTACTCCGTCTTCGGCCTCTACTACTACCTGAAGATTGCCAACGCCATGTTCATGCGCGAGGCCGAGGCGGGCGAAGAAAAGCTGCCGGTAAGCTATGCCATGCGCGCCGCCCTGGGCCTGACCGGCTTCGCCACGCTCTTCATCGGAATCCTTCCCAACCGCTTCATCGAGATGGTGAACTGGGCCCTGGGCATCGTGCAGAACCCGTCGGTAGCCAACTTAGTTCGGTGACAGCCTAAGTCCACGTGGGGACAGCCGCCCCCAGCTCTCCGGCCGAGCGAAGCTCGGCTCCGTAGCAGGTGTGGGGACGGGTCTTTGACCCGTCCAGGCCCGGCGAAGCCGGGCTGCTTTCCTATTTCTCCCACGGACTGGCGTAGAATCGTCCTTCGCCATTTCGACCCGGCAGCCAATGTCCCCCACTCCAGACCAAGATCCCGACAACAAGAAAAATCCCTGGGTCCAGTTCGGCCGCTACAGCCAGCTGGCCTTCATGCTTCCCGCCGGCACCGCCGCCGGATGGCTCCTCGGCTCCGCCCTCGACCGCTGGCTGCACACCTCCTGGATCAACATCGTCGGCCTGCTCCTCGGCATCGCCGGCGGAATGATCGAACTTATTTACACCGTCTCCCGAGACACGAAGTAAGATCACAGGAAAGAGAGATCACAGGAAGGAGGCGGCCTTTGGGTGGCGCAGGGCTTCAGCGCCGCGCTATGCAACCATGAACGAAGCTCCGCCGAACTCGGCCGCCGGCGTCCCTGCCGACTTCCATTCTCGCGCCCTCGACCGCATCCGCAATTTCATGCTGGTCCTCGGAACGGGGCTATCGCTGGCCACCTGGTGGAGATTTGGACGTTGGGCGGCCCTCGGCTTCCTCCTCGGATGCGTCATCGCCTATCTCAATTTCCAGTGGCTCAAGAGCGGTGTGAGCGGCTTGGCCGATCGCGTGACCAATACGGGAAAAGCGCAGTCCAGTAAGGGAATCGTGGCCCGTTTCCTGCTGCGTTACGCTTTGTTGGGAGCCGCGGCGTATGGTATATTAACCAGTTTTCCCGCAAGCCTCCGGGGTCTGTTTGCGGGGTTGTTCTTGCCCGTTGGGGCCATTGCCTGCGAAGCCGCTTACGAACTGTACGTGGGCATAACTCGCGAGGTCTAGCGAAAGCGCATTCATAAGTAGGTTTTAAACTCACGGCTCGAAGCTCATAGCTCCAAGCTGCTTTCTATGCCCGAACAACTCTGGTTCACCGAAATCCTCAACCGCCTGTTCGCCGGACCGGTGACGGCGTTGCTCGGCCTGTTGGGCATCAAGCCGGATCACGCCGAGGCTCCCATCACGAACGCCTTCGCGATGGAATTGCTCGTGTTCTTTTTCCTCCTCACGATTTTCCTGATGGTCCGCTCGCGACTCTCGGTCGAATCTCCCGGAGGCCTGCAGCACGCTTTCGAATTCCTCGAAGGGATGATCCTCGACACGAGCCGGGACATCATTGGCCATCACAGCCAGCCCTATATTCCCTTTTTCGCCATCGTTTTCATCTTCATCCTGATCTGTAACCTTGTCGGTCTGATTCCCGGCTTTGAGTCGCCCACGGGCGTTCCCGTGGTGCCGCTGGGCTGCGCCATTTGCGCGTTCGTGTACTACAATGCGCAGGGTTTCAGACATTCCGGACCGAAATATCTCCTGCATTTCTTCGGTCCGCCCATGGAAGGCATGCCGGTCTGGGCCCGCATCCCAATGGCGGCGCTCATGCTCCCCATCGAGTTGATCAGCAACTTCGCCCGCCTGCTTTCGCTCACGGTTCGTCTCTGGGCCAATATTTTTGCCGGCGACCTGATCACGCTGGTCTTCTTTTCCATGATCCCGATCGGTATTCCGATCCTGTTCAGCGGCCTGCATATTTTGGTTGCGGTTCTGCAGGCCTACGTGTTCATGCTGTTGTCGATCATTTACGTTTCCGGCGCCGTCGCCGAGGAGCACTAAACGCAGTAGCCAGTGATCAGTGGCCAGTGATCAGAAAGACCGTAAAGGGCATGCCCGTTGCAACGGGACGCGATCAGTTGCCAGCAGTCAGTCTCAACCACTGACCCCTGACAACTGGCCACTGGCCACGAGTCGCAAGCGTGAGGGCGTCTGCAAGGTACGGCGTCAACCACCCACTGGCGGCAATTTGATACGAGGAGAAACACAATGCGTAAACTGAGTCATCTGTTCATGACCCTCTCAGCCCTGTGCTTTGCCGTGCCTGCCTTCGCGCAGGGCGGCGCAGCCAGCCCGACCAACTGGATCGCCATCACCGCCGGATTCTCCATGGCGATCGCTTCCGCGGTTTGCGGCTTGGCGCAAGGCAAGGCCGTAGCCGCCGCGACCGAATCCCTGGCTCGCAACCCAGCCGCCCGCCCCGGCATTCAGTTCGCTCTGATTCTGGGCCTGGTGCTGATCGAGTCCCTGGCGCTCTACACGCTGGCGATCATCTTCTTGAAGGTGAAGTAGGGACAAGGTTTCAAAGTTTCAAGGTTGCAAGGTTTCAAAGGGTCCCCAAAAACTGCTGACCTAAATCGAAAAGCCTCCGCGTGCGCGGAGGCTTTTTGCATTTCCCGGCAAGACTCGACTACTCTGTGCAACCCTTGAAACTCTGAAACCTTGAAACTTTGAAACTGTGTTACTACACCTTCCGTTCGCCGCTCCACTCCTGGCTCTTGTTCTGCGGAGCGTTGTTCAACGCGTCCACCAGGATCCGGCGCAGACGATAGCGGCTTTCCAGGTCGCTGTCCACAATCTCGAATCCCATTTCATTCACGCGGGCCCGGCGCAGCAGCACGTGGGCTCGAATCCTCGACCGCAGGCCCTGCGAAATCTCCAAATCGGCCTCGCTGCCGATGCGCAGATTGTCTTCCTTGGTGGCCATGCCGCCGCCCAGACTCAGCTCGCGGATCATGATTCTCGATTTTCCCCACGAACTCCCAATGGTCGCGGCTACGGTCTTCGACAACACCATGCGCTCGTAGCGGCGCTGCCGCACCCACGGGCAAGCAGGCGCCATATCCAGCGCCGCGATCGCAAGTTCTGCCGGTTCCAGCCCGCTGTCGGAGAGTACCTGCGCACTGTAACGCGGATCCGTCTTCGACAAAGCCTGTGCCGCGGCAATCCGCAATTCACGATGATGCAGCCAGCCAAAAGTCTTCTTCGCTTCCACGATTTCCCTGAGCGTCTGCACCGCGTCAGGATCGCGCAGCCTCCCCAAGGACTCGACGGCTTTGAGTTGCACGAAAGGAGACCGCGAAGCAGCATCTCCCGGCCGGGCCATGGCGATCAGCGGTGGGACGGCCGTGACGTCGCCGCTCATGCCGATCTCGTCCACCGCTTCGGGCAGCACCAGCGGATCGAGAACTTCCGTCAGCTCCAGCAGGGTTCGTCCGCGGTCGGGCGCGTTGCCGTAGGCGATCTGCCTCACCACCACGTCGTGATAGAAACGATTCCATTCCGGCAGACGGACGGGCAGCAATTCCAGAAGAGTCCGCACATCCAGCCGGCTTATCAGGCCAACCGCAGTCGAAGCCTGGCGTGGCTGACCGGTGCGCAAAATTTCCCGCAGCTGGGTCAGCGCCGGTGATCCCAATTGCGTCACCAGTTCGATCATGCGGTCGCACTCGTCGCGGCGCATACAGCGGAAGAAGCGGTCGGCCAGATGCTCCGCGCCTGCCTGGCAGGTCCGTCGAAGCACAGCCAGCAGGTCTTCGGGCACCGGGTTCAGGCGCAGCGCTTCCTCGATAAACTCCGGCAGCCGGTTCTCCACACCCACCCGGGGACGCAGGTCGTTCATCAGCACCGGGCGATGTACGCCCACCTGTTCCATGCCGGCGCAAACCTCGCTCACCGCTGCATAGTTCTTCGACGCGCTCGATTCCTGGCTCAGGCGCACGAAAGCGGCGCTGAACATGCTTTGTGATTCCGGATCCTTGTCGGCGATCAGCCCCTCGGTCAGCCTGCGAATCGCCAGTCCCAGCGGTTTCCCCCCCAGACGCGAGTAAAGGTCGGCCAGTTGGCTCAGACCCGTCGCCGTTTTGCGGCGCGATTCCCCGTCCTTGGCCGCCAGGCAGCTCGAATAATTGTCCAGAATCTCGGCCGCGGTCTGGTTATCCTCGCGGTCCAGCAGCACTTCCACGAATTGGCGCACGTTGCGCGGCGGCACGCACGGCGCTTCGTGCGAAAGCAGCACGCTCTTTTTCCCCGACTCCGGCACTTCAGCCCAGAACATGCGGTCCAGGATGTCGGCGTGCGATTCCACCAGGATCCCGGCCTTGCTCATCTTGTCTTCCTGCATCTTCAGAATCTGGCGCAACGAGTCCATCTGACGGCTCATGTGCTCCATCATCTGGTGCACGGCATTCACCTTGATTTCGCCCTTCTGGTAGCGCTCCAGAGCGAAGCGGATCGCCATGTGCTCGGCCGCTTTCATCAGCAGCGGCGTGTCTTCCTCCTCGGCCGAGGCTTTGGCCGCCAGACTTCCCAACAACTGCTGCAGATTCAGCCGCGTGTTCGGATCAGTCTGGATCAGTTCCTTCTGCAGGTCTTCTTCTTTGATAGCGGGATCCTGCTGCACTTGTCCAAACCGCGTCAGCAGCCGGATGGCCTGAATGACTTCCTGTTCCTGCAGCGGAACGACACCG
>Ga0209517_10009731_pt1 | contig 10879 bp, 10 predicted proteins | sample PeaSoiMetSII2010_FD_187695 | JGI IMG/M metagenome (GOLD analysis project Ga0209517, IMG submission 187695) | Peat soil microbial communities from Weissenstadt, Germany - SII-2010 (SPAdes) (version 2) | ecosystem: Environmental > Terrestrial > Soil > Wetlands > Peat | place: Germany... | reverse complement strand
ATGCTGAGGATTACCAATGATTATCAATCTGCTTGTAATCACGCTACTCTTGTCGCTCGTTGTGGCTGGCCTAGTAGCTTGGTTCTTTCGCAAGCCGATCAGCACCATCATGAACCGCATTGTCGGCGATCCGCTAGCCTCTGCGTGGGTGAAGTACGTGATGGTCGCGATTGTGGTAGTCGGCGTCGGTGGCGGCGTCCGCCCGTGGGACTATGAAAAGTACATCACCCCGACGAAAGACCAGCCCCTACCGGTCTTGAACGCGGACCGCTGGATTCTGGAGCTCTACCACACTGCGATTGGAGCCGCGCAGGCTATCACGTGGATGCTGCTCGTATTCTTTGTTTTCGCGCTCATCGCTTATGTGCTCTTGCGGGGGGCGGAGCTGAAACAAGGAAAGTAGTAGCAGTCCGAATGATGAGTGCTCCGTTCCGGTCACGCTGAAATGAAAGCGTCTTCCTGCGGAGGTTGACGCTATCAGGCCCTTACGCTTGTAACCTTTCGGTTACGAGTGAAATGGCGACTACGCTCAAAACCTACCAGGAGTCTTGTCTGGCGGTGACCCCGCCCGACAGCACGGTGTGAAACGTCAGGCTTTGGCTCCTACCGATGATGAGAATGGGGGGGGCCAACAGGTTCATCGGCGGCTTTAAGGCGCTTCGGAACGACAACGGGTTGGGGTAGCGGTGTTCCAGCACGTCTCTGCATCCGGCTGAACCCACAACCCATCCCCCCAACTCCCGTGACCCAAATCACACCCGCAGGTGACAGGCAGCATATCGAAAACCACCCCCCAGTGTGATCCTTAACCTGAGCATGGGAGGTGTTCCATGACACTCTCCGAGGCTAGAGTCGAAGAGACCCACAGCGCGCTCGCGGAGCGGAAATCTTTCGTTCCCGTCGCGCCCAGGAACGTCCTGTTCGCCACCGACTTTTCCCCGACCTCCGAGGCAGCCCTGCCTTACGCCACCGCTGTCTGCCGGCGTTTTGGCAGCACCCTGCACGCCGCGCATGTGCTTTCCGATGCCAACCTGCTGGTGATGACCGGCGGTGTGGACTACGTCAGCATGGGTACCATCTACGAAAGCGCGCACCAGGACGCCTCCGAAAAACTTGAGCACATGGCGCTCCGTTTCGAAGGCATCCCGCACCACAGTTACGTGCGTCATGGCCTGATCTGGAACAACCTGGCCGAGATCATCGCGGAAAATGATGTGGACCTGATCGTGGTCGGAACCCACGGCCGCACCGGCCTGGGCAAACTCCTCCTGGGCTCTGTGGCGGAGGACATTCTTCGCCACGCGCCGTGTCCCGTGCTGACCGTCGGTCCCAAGGTTTCGGGCCGGGCCAAGCTTCCCGCCTTCCCGACCACGGGCCGTGATCTCGCCCCGCTCGAACTCGATCTGCGCCAGATCGTGTTCGCCACCAACTTTACCCACAGCTCGGAACTCGTCGCCCGGGCGGCCGTGTCCCTGGCAGAATCGTTTCGCGCGCGGCTCACACTCGTGCATGTCTTCGAGGACTACACCCATCTGGGAAGCCAACCCGACCTCATCGAGGAGGGTGTGCGCCGCTTGCAGGAGTTGCTCCCGAAGAATGCAGCTCTGCAATACACTCCGGACACGGTGCTCGAGTTCGGCTCGGCCTACGAGCGCATTCTGCGCGTCGCCTCCCAGCGGGAAGCGGATCTGATCGTGCTTGGTGCCCGCACCGCCGCTCACGCCGGCAGCACGCACCTGCCCTGGACCACCGCCCATCAGGTGATCGCTCAAGCGCACTGCCCCGTGCTGACCATTCGAGAGTAGGCGCGGCAAACGGAAAGTAGGCGGAAGGAACTAGCAAGGTGCTAGAGTTCCCAGTTGATTCTCTCCGCGTACTCCGCGGCATTGCTCCGCACCCTCTGCGATCCAAGCTTTTCGCGGCCCCTGATTTTCTTCGCGCCCTTCGCGGCTTTTCTTTGCGTCCTTCGCGGTTAAGCTGTTGGACTGTTGGCCCCGCGACTCCCACGAAAATGCTCTAGAATCAGGCCTGCGATGGCTCTCGCCGAAAAACCCGCGCTCCAACGGCTGCGCGTCACGCTGCGCGGCGCCGTGCAGGGAGTCGGCTTCCGTCCCTTCGTTTACCGCCTCGCCACCGAGATGTCTCTCACTGGTTGGGTGCTCAATTCCTCCTCCGGCCTCGTGGTGGAAGTCGAAGGCCCGCCCCAAGAACTCCGACGCTTCGAGCAACGTCTGGAGCGCGAGCGCCCGAAAGCTTCGGTCGTGACGGTCCGCGAATCGGCGTGGCTTCCGGCGCAGGGCTTCACGCGTTTCGAGATTCATCATAGCGACACCGATTCCGCCAAGTCGGTCAACGTTCTTCCCGACCTCGCAACCTGCGCCGATTGCCGCGCCGAGCTGTTCGATTCCGCCAATCGCCGCTTTCAGTATCCCTTCACCAACTGCACCAATTGCGGCCCGCGCTACACCATCGTCGTCGACATTCCGTATGACCGCCCCAACACGACCATGCGTGAGTTCGTGCTGTGCCCCGACTGCCGCGAGGAGTATGAAAATCCTTCCAATCGCCGCTTCCACGCTCAGCCCAACGCGTGTCCGGTTTGTGGCCCCAAGCTGGACGGCACCATTCGGGACACAGCCGAATCCCTGCGTCGCGGCGAAATTGTCGCTCTAAAAGGCATTGGAGGATTTCAGCTTCTCGCAGATGCCCGCCAGGCCGCTGCCGTGGCGCGCCTTCGCCAGCGCAAGCATCGCGAGGAGAAGCCTTTCGCGCTCATGATGCCGTCGCTCGAAGCGGCGCGCGCGTATTGCGAGATTTCGGCGGCCGAAGTCGAACTGCTCGAATCCCAGGCCGCGCCCATCGTATTAGTTAAACCCAAAAACGCTACCGACATTGCCTGGAACGTCGCCCATTGTTCTCCCTACCTTGGCGTCATGCTGCCGTACTCGCCGCTGCATCACCTGCTCATGCAGGAATGCCGGTTCCCGTTGATTGCGACCAGCGGCAATCGCAGCGATGAGCCCATCGCCATTGCGAACGACGAAGCCACCAGCCGCCTCAAAGACATCGCCGACCGTTTCCTGATGCACAACCGCCCCATCGTGCGTGCCTGCGACGATTCCGTGGTCCGTCTCTCCCGCGGACGCGCCGGAATCCTGCGTCGCGCCCGTGGCTACGCGCCGCTCGGAATTCGCGTCGGCCACAGCTTGCCGCCCGTGCTCGCCGTCGGTGGACATCTCAAAAACACTGTCGCCATCGCCGTCGGGCAGGACGTCTTTCTCAGCCAGCACATCGGCGACCTCGACACGCTCGAAGCTCGCGGCGCCTTCGAGCGCGCCATCGCCGATCTCTGCCGCCTCTACAGCTTCAAGCCGGAGGTGGTGGCCTGCGATCTACATCCCGATTACGCGTCTACGCACTGGGCGGAAAACTCGGGCCTGCCGCTGATTCGCGTGCAGCACCACCAGGCTCACGTCGCCGCCTGTGCCGCGGAGAACGATGTCGAAGGCGACTACCTCGGCGTTTCCTGGGACGGCACCGGATACGGCCTCGATGGCGCGATCTGGGGCGGGGAATTCTTCCGTGTGGAAAATCGGCGCGCGGAAGGGAATCGTTTCGAGCGCATCGCGCACCTGCGATCCTTCGGCCTGCCCGGCGGCGATGCGGCCGTGCGCGAAGGCTGGCGTTCCGCCGCCAGTTTGATATACGAGGCCTTTGGCCCGGAATCAGAAAACCCTGGGGTGCCCCACGTCTCGCCGGTTTTGCGAGACGTGGGAACAGGGGACCCAGAGGCCGGAAGAATCCGGCCCGACCCGTCGAGGGCTCGCCATATGCTCGAACACAAGATCAATGTCGTCCCCACAACCAGCGTAGGCCGCCTGTTCGACGCCGTGGCTTCGATCACTGGCGTCGCTCAGCAGAACCGCTTTGAAGGTCAGGCCGCCATGCTATTGGAAAACGAAATCGGCGCGTTGCGCACCGAAGAAGCGTATCCTTTGAGTAGTGGAGACTGGGGTCCCTTGATTCAGGCGATCGTGGCTGACCAGCGCGCCGGAGTATCTGTGCCGCTGATCGCTGCCCGCTTTCACAACGCGCTGGTCGGATGGATTCTGGATGTGGCCGCCGAGGCCGGACTGAAGCGGATTGTGCTCAGCGGCGGCGTGTTCCAGAACCGTTATCTGACGGAGCGCGCCGCAGCGAAGTTAGAGTCGCGCGGCTTTACCGTGTATACGCACCGTCAGGTCCCGCCCAACGATGGCGGCATCGCTCTGGGGCAGGCTGTGATGGCGCTTCGCCAAAACACGTAGGGGCGGACGCATTCGTCCGCCCCCGCCCCGGACGAATGCGCCCGGGGCCACATTGGGAGGCGGGCGAAGTTTTGAAAGGGCGCGGCTTCAGCCGCGCACGGGCGCGACGCTGGAGCGCCCGCGGGAGGAAATAAACATGTGTCTCGCTGTTCCAGGCCGCATCGTTGAGATCACCGACGGGGGCGACATCGCCTTCCGCATCGGCAAAGTCGACTTCGGCGGCGTGCGCAAGGAGATCAACCTGGCCTATACTCCCGAAGCTGAAGTCGGCAAATACGTTCTCGTCCACGTGGGTTTCGCCATCAGCGTCATTGACGAAGCCGAAGCGCAGCGCGTCTTCCAATATCTCGCGGAACTCGGGGCGCTGAAAGAGGAACTCGGTGAAATTCCTCAGTGAATATCGCGACCAGAAGGCCGCCGAGCAACTCGCCCAGGCCATCCGCAAGCGAGTCACGCGCCCCTGGACCATCATGGAAATCTGTGGCGGCCAGACCCACACCATCGTCAAGAGCGGTCTCGAAGACTTGCTGCCGCGCGAGATCACGCTCGTCCACGGCCCCGGCTGCCCCGTCTGCGTAACACCGATTGAACTGATCGACAAAGCGGTCGCAATCGCCGCCCGCCCCGAAGTGATCTTCTGTTCCTTTGGCGACATGCTGCGCGTTCCCGGCTCCTCCAAGAGCTTGTTTGACGTCAAAGCCGAAGGCGCCGACGTGCGCATTGTCTACTCGCCCCTCGACGCGCTGAAGCTGGCCAAGACCAATCCCGGGCGACAGGTCGTTTTCTTTGCCGTCGGCTTCGAAACCACCGCTCCGGCCAACGCCATGGCCGCGTGGCAGGCCGATCACGACCACGTTGAGAATTTCTCCCTGCTAATCTCGCACGTGCTGGTTCCTCCCGCCATGGAGGCGCTGCTTTCTTCTGAGAATTGCGTCGTCCAGGGATTTCTTGCCGCTGGCCACGTCTGCACCGTCATGGGCTACGAGGAATATGTCCCGATTGCGGCGCGTTACAACGTTCCCATCGTCGTAACCGGTTTCGAGCCGATGGACCTGCTCGAAGGCATTCTGATGACCGTGACGCAACTCGAGGAAGGCCGTCATGAGGTCGAGAACCAGTACAGCCGCGCGGTTCGGCGGGAAGGGAACCGCCCGGCGCAGGAACGAATCGCCGAAGTGTTTGAAATAATTCCGCGGCAGTGGCGCGGCCTGGGCGAGATTCCGGCCAGCGGCTTCCAGTTGCGCGGACGTTTTAAGAAACACGATGCCAATCTCCGCTTCCCCTCGTCGGGCGAGCCCGCGCGCGAGTCGCCGGAGTGCATCGCTGGACTGATTCTGCAAGGCATCAAAAAGCCGCACGACTGCCCGGCGTTTGCCGTGAAGTGCACGCCGGAAAATCCGCTGGGCGCTCCCATGGTATCGTCAGAGGGCGCGTGCGCGGCCTATTACCACTATGGCAGACGGCAAACCCACGACGTTCACATTGAGCTGCCCAGTCCCGCGAGTCGCTGACGATCGCATCGTTCTGGCGCACGGCGGCGGCGGACGCCTCACCCACCAGCTCATCGAAAAGATTTTTCTTTCCGCTTTCTCGAACGCCGCGCTGGACCAGCGCCACGACGGCGCCGTTCTGCCGCTCGATGGATTGACGACCGGTTCGCGCCTGGCCTTCACCACCGATTCGTTTGTCGTAAGCCCGCTGATTTTTCCCGGCGGCAACATCGGCGATCTCGCCGTCAACGGTACGGTCAACGATCTGGCCATGTGTGGCGCGCGCCCTCTCTATCTCAGCGCCGGATTCATTCTGGAAGAAGGCCTCGAGATGGAAACGCTGCGCACCGTGGTGAAGTCCATGCAGGAAGCCGCGGCCAGGGCTGGCGTGCAGCTCGTGACCGGCGATACCAAAGTTGTGGACAAGGGCAAGGGAGACGGCATCTTCATCAACACATCCGGCATCGGCGTTGTCGAGTACAGAACTCGTCTCACAAATGGCTTTGAAAGGGTGCGGCTTCAGCCGCGCCATCAAGAGCCAACAACGACGGGGGCTTTAGCCCCTGAGGGAGGACCCACCATCGGCCCCACCGCGGTTCAGCCCGGAGACGCCGTCATCATCAGCGGCGATCTCGGCCGCCACGGCATCGCCATTCTTTCCGTGCGCGAAGGCCTCGCATTCGAATCGCCGATTCTCAGCGACACAGCGAGCGTCTGGCCCGCGGTCGAAGCCCTGTTGAGTGCGGGAATTGAAATCCACTGCCTGCGCGACCTGACCCGCGGCGGCCTGGCCACAACTCTGAACGAGATCGCCGGCGACCGAAACGTGTGCATCAAACTGGAAGAGTCTTTGATCCCAGTGGACGAGACCGTGCAAAGTGCCTGCGAGATCCTCGGCCTCGATCCACTCTATGTAGCCAACGAGGGGCGCTTTGCCGCGTTCGTTCCGGAAGCGCAAGCCGCCGCCGCGCTAGACGTTCTAAAGAAAGTTCCAGTTTCTCAGGGATCGGTGAGGGTGGGGAAAGTCGAAGAAACTCCCGGCCGCACTGTCGTCCTGCAAAGCCGCATCGGCGGCAATCGCGTCGTAGACATGCTGAGCGGGGAGCAGTTGCCCAGAATTTGCTGAAGTCAGGAACCCGATTTTCAAGGCAAGCACCACGAAGACAAACGCAGGACTTGGAGGGTACCGTTATGGGTGCAGCATCAAGACCCACCAGTATGACGGGGGCGGCCGGCGTGCACCTGCTGACCGGAATGCTCAGCGCGATGAATCTTCCTGTTGGGATATCTCAAAAGAACGTTCCCAACGTTGACCTCTTTGTTGGATCGAATCTAGGAACAGCGGTCGCAATCCAGGTAAAGACAATGAGGTCCGCGCAAAGGAAGGGCTTCTATGAATGGCGTTGCAGCCCAACCCGTCTCAAGAGCGGGTTCTATGCGTTCATAGACCTGCGCCAAAAGCGCGATCAGCCGCGTCTCTCAAAGCTACCAGATGTCTTTGTCGTACCCGTGGAAGTGGTGAAGAAGTGGAAGCATTATCCACCTAAGAAGTCATTCGTAAAACCAAAGACGGTCGACCTCTCGAAGTACAAGAACAACGCTGGTTGGGACTTGCTCCTCCGAGAACTTGGCTATATCGCCAAGTCAGAGGCGTAGTCCGGGCTAAATGCACTTTGTGCTTATTGCAGAAGCGGCCTGTGCATAGGTCCTTCGCTTCGCTCAGGATGACACGCGCTAAGAAGGGCACCTACTTACCCCTCCCACGGATTGACCAGCCTCACCCCGCATCCTTCGAAAACATAGGTGTTGCGCGTGGCCAGCGTCGCTCCGTGGACTCGTGCGATCGCGGCGAGCTGGGCATCGACTCCGGACATCGGTTTCGCCTGCCGGCGGCGGGATGACGCAATCTGCGAGAAAGCATGCGCGGCTCTGTCCTCAAAGGCCAGAATGCGCTCCGCGAACACGTCCCCGAACATTTTTTCGGCGCCCGCCCGAACCACGTCGCGTCGTCTGGCTGAGGAGATCAGCTCGATGCCGTAAAGAATTTCTGCCACCGTAACAGCGGTGACGTGCAGGTCTTCGGCAGCCTGGTTGCTGAACCAGCGCAGAACCATCCGCTCCGGCGTCGGGCGCATCAGTTCGGAAACGACATTGGTATCGAGAATGATCATCGGGCAAATTCTCACCACGGAGACACGGAGTCACAGAGAACGCATATACACATGTTGATTTTTGATTGTTGAATGAGAACCGCTACCGGAAGCTCAGGGTTGTCATTGAACAATCAACAATCGGAATTCAACAATTCTCTCTCCGCGTCTCCGTGCCTCCGTGGTGAAAACTCTCTACTCCCTCTCACCGAGCCAATCCGGATCACGTATGGCCTCGCGGGGAAGACGTTCCAGTTCCACTCCTCCCAGCGGACCAAAGATCTCGCGGATGCGCTCGGCCAGGTTGGATTTCTTCTTCGAGGTCCGGGCCAGCGCGCTCTTCAGGATTTCGCGCGCTTCCTGCTCCATCGAGCGTCCGTTCATGGCTGCCCGGATCTTGAGCTTGCGTTTCGTGTCCTGTTCCAGATTCCTGATGGTAATACTGGCCATGCCATCAATGATAGCAGTGCAATCAATGATTGCATATCCCCCCATCAACCCGTTCCCGAGCTCAAGCGATGCCACGCGAGGTACCCTTCGAATCACTACCGCCGTTCCCGTATCTTACTGATTCCAAGCCACATCCTCCTTAGTGAGCCAAATCACCCCCGCCCGTGAGGATTATCACTGCCACTCCCCTATAGAAGCCGACAATGAATAACAGCATTATGTCAAAGCGGTACCTACGGAGGTAGGACTATGTCTGTGTTAACCGCCCCGGGAATCAAAGTGCCCGGAGACTACATTGAATCCGTGATGATCAGCGTGAAAGCGAAAAATCCAGCCGAGCCTGAGTTCCATCAGGCGGTGGCAGAAGTTTTTGATTCTCTGCGGTTGGTGCTGTCCAAGCACCCCGAGTATCAGTCGGCGCGTTTGCTCGAAAGAATTGTCGAGCCCGAGCGCGTCCTCATGTTCCGCGTGCCGTGGTTCGATGACCAGGGCAACATTCAAGTCAACCGCGGTTTCCGCATCGAGATGAACAGCGCCATCGGCCCCTACAAGGGCGGACTGCGCTTCCATCCCTCAGTCAACCTCGGCATCCTGAAGTTCCTGGCGTTCGAACAGGTTTTCAAGAACTCGCTCACCACGCTGCCCATGGGCGGCGGCAAGGGCGGGTCCGATTTCGATCCTAAGGGCAAGAGCGACAACGAGGTGATGCGTTTCTGCCAGAGCTTCATGACCGAACTGCAGCGGCACATTGGACCGGACACCGACGTTCCCGCCGGCGACATCGGCGTGGGCGGACGCGAGATCGGTTTCCTGTTCGGCCAGTACAAGCGGCTGCGCAACGAATTCACCGGCGTCCTGACCGGCAAAGGCCTGGGCTGGGGCGGTTCGCTGATTCGTCCCGAAGCCACCGGCTACGGCTGCGTCTACTTCGCCAACGAAATGTTGAAGACGAGGAAAGACAAGCTGGAAGGCAAGATCTGCCTGGTTTCCGGCAGCGGCAACGTCTCGCAGTACACCATCGAGAAACTGCTCGACTTCGGCGCCAAGCCCGTCACCGTGTCCGATTCGAACGGCGTCATTTACGATCCCGATGGCATTGACCGCGAGAAGCTGGCCTGGGTCATGGACCTGAAGAACGCGAAGCGCGGACGCATCCGCGACTACGCCGACAAGTACAAGAAAGCCATCTTCATGCCCACCGACATCAAGCTGGATCACAACCCGCTGTGGAACGTGAAGGCCGATTGCGCCTTCCCCAGCGCCACGCAGAACGAAATCACCGCGAAAGATGCGGCCAACCTGATCAAGAACGGCTGCAAGCTGGTTGCCGAGGGCGCGAACATGCCGTCCACGCTCGAAGCCACCAAGATGTTCCTCGATGCCAAGGTCTTGTACGGTCCGGCCAAAGCCGCCAATGCCGGCGGCGTGGCCACCAGCGGCCTCGAAATGTCCCAGAACAGCCAACGGCTGAGCTGGACTCGCGAGGAAGTGGACAACCGTCTGCACAAGATCATGATCGCCATCCACCAGACCTGCTTCGAAACGGCCGAGAAGTACGGCACGCCCGGCAACCTGGTGAACGGCGCCAACATCGGCGGCTTCCTCAAGGTAGCCAACGCGATGCTGGATCAGGGCCTGGTGTAACAACACGTAGGGGCGGACGCATTCGTCCGTCCGGCCGGGCCAAGCCCGGCTGCTGAAGTGAAGCGGGTGCCCCGTCCTTGTCCCTGCGTTCTTTGCAGGGACAGGGCGGGGTTTTTGACTTTCATTTCCCGCGATAACAAAAATCCTCGCTGCTTCCCACGGGCAGAAAAGTTAAGACCTCGACCGGATACCTGCTGCACCACAAATGGTGCAACATCCTTGTAATCGACTGAAACCTAGAGAGTTCCGCACTTTAAGCGTTGTGTAAATAAATTGCTGTAACTCATTTATACAGAACAACTTAGATCCACTCATTAAATCGATTTAACCTGCCGCTGGAGCGCCCCGGAATCCAACCGATCTGAGGTATGATCGGGGTCCGGAAAGTTCGTCCTGCGCCTTTTGGCGCTCAGCGCGAGGCATTCCTCGACGCGAGCAGCTCGGCGACGAACTGTCGAGCTTCGCTCGACCGGACAGCCGGGGGCGGCTGTCCCCACATAAAAACCAGGCTGTCCCCGCGAGTATGATTAGCTGTTAACAAATCGCCGCCATGTCCCTTCGTCCCATTGCCGAGCCCATCCTCGACGCGGAAGAGCGCTTTGAAGGCTTCGAAAATCTAATGCCCTTCAAGGTGCACAACATTCTTCTCGTCTCCAGCCTGTACGACTCGTTCATCCTGCGCGAAGACGGGCGCCTGAACGAGCTGCTCATTGACGAGTCGCTGGAGCTGAACCTGCAGCAGATTCCCGGCATCACGCACGTTTCCAGTTGCGCCGAAGCGCTCGATCTGGCCCGCGCCAATCCGCAATTCAATCTCATCGTGACCAACCTCGCCGTC
>Ga0209517_10009730_pt1 | contig 10882 bp, 6 predicted proteins | sample PeaSoiMetSII2010_FD_187695 | JGI IMG/M metagenome (GOLD analysis project Ga0209517, IMG submission 187695) | Peat soil microbial communities from Weissenstadt, Germany - SII-2010 (SPAdes) (version 2) | ecosystem: Environmental > Terrestrial > Soil > Wetlands > Peat | place: Germany: Weissenstadt... | reverse complement strand
TTCGATTCGGCGTATGAATGTGTGCTGATCGATCGCGCCATCAACGGCCAGATGCGAAAGCTGCTGGTCCACATGAACAAAAGCGGCGTGACGTTCGTGCTGGATCGCGCGACGGGCGAATTCATTGGGACTTTTTCAACGCCCGAAGTGCAGACCTGGATTTCAGGGGTTACCGAAGACGGCAAGCTGGTGGGGCGCAGAGAACCCGAAACGGGCAAAGTGGTGAACACGTGTCCCAGTGCCGCTGGCGCGAAGAGCTGGAATTCGACTGCATATTCGCCGCGCACTGGTTATCTTTATGCGCCCATCAATGAAGCCTGCAACGATCTGACGTCCACACCCACCGAAGCGTCGGAGGGCCGCTTTCACGCCAACGGCGGATTCACGTTCAAGCTTCCGCCGAATCGAACCACCTATAGCCACGTGGATGCATGGGATCCCATCACGCGCAAGCGCATTTGGAGCATGCCGTATCGCTACGTGCTGCTCGCATCGGTGCTGGCCACGGCGGGCGACCTGGTGTTCACGGGCGATCCCGAAGGCGATTTCTTTGCGCTGGACGCGCGCACGGGAAATAAGCTTTGGAGCTATCAGACCGGCGCGGGCCATCGCGGGTCGGCGGTTTCGTATTCGATCGGAGGCCGGCAATATATCGCGACCCCGACGGGCTGGCAGCAGGCCATCACCGGGGCGCAACTTGCTCCTCTGTTTCCCGATCAGAATTGGCGCGGAGGCTCCACGTTGATCGTATTTGCCTTGCCGGAGGGAGCGAAATGAAAAGCCTGCTGTTGTTTATGCTTCCGGCGCTGGGGTGGGCGCAGAGCTCGGGCGAGAAGGTGTTTGCGCAATCGTGCGCAACGGGATATTGTCACGGAGCAAAGGGCGTAGCGGCGGGTGCGCCGAGGCTGGCCGGACGCGGGTTCGATCAAACATACATCACAAATACGATCGTGCGCGGGTTGCCTGGCACCGCGATGCCCGCGTTTGGGACCACGTTGTCGCGCGCTGATTTGATCGCCGTGGCCACGTATGTCGCGGGCTTGAACGGAATCGCCAATCCTTCCATTAATCTCGGCCCACCACCCGCCTCCGCATCTGCCGAGCCTGCCCTTCCCCCCGAAGCCGAGAAAGGTCGCGCGCTGTTCTTCGATGCCGTGCGCGGTTTCGGACGCTGCTCGACTTGTCACGAAGTAAATGGCATCGGGATTTCGGTGACGACGCCCATTGCCAAGGTTCCCGCCGATGCCGCGGCGCTGCGGGCGCTTGCGACGCCGGACGTCCGTACCGCCACCGTGGACGGTGAAGCCATGCCGGCTTTAGTCGTCAGCCAGGGCAAGACGCGCGCGCTGTTTTACGATCTGACGTCTGTTCCGCCGGTACTACGGACCGTGGATCCCGGTGCGTTGAAAGTTGCTGAGGGCAGCGCATGGAAACATGCAGTAGTGATGGCAGCCTACAACGATGCTGAGCTGGCGTCGGTACTCACCTACTTGCGGGAAGCGCTGAAGCCTTAACGTTTGCGAACATGTAAATATGGCGCTTCGGTTCACCACATCCTACGTGGAGGATTCGATCGGGGTCTTCCACTACTACAAGAAGCTGGCCGAGCGCGCGATGGCCCAACTGAGCGACGATCAGCTCTTCGCCGCCCTGGATGAGGAGTCGAACTCAATCGCCATCATTGTGAAGCACATGTCCGGGAACATGCGCTCGCGTTGGACCGATTTCCTGGCCAGTGACGGCGAGAAGCCCTGGCGCGACCGCGACGCCGAGTTTTGCGATCCACCGGCTACCCGCGAAGCGCTGCTCCAACTTTGGGAGGATGGCTGGCAGTGCATCCTCGGAACATTGGAATCGCTTTCGGATGCCGATCTTGGCCGCAGCATCACGATTCGCGGTGAAGCGCACTCGGTGATGCAAGCCATCAACCGGCAGGTGGCGCATTATTCGTACCATTGCGGGCAGATCGTATTTCTGGCGAAGCATCTTTGCCATGATCGATGGCAGAATTTGAGCGTGCCGCGCGGCTCGTCCACTGAATTTACGCGCCGCGTGCAAGCGGGCGAAGCGAGCCAACGCTGATTTCAAAGACTTTGTCCCAGGACCTTTCTCTGCCTAATCAAGGCGCCTGGCTCGCCAGAAACGGCGCGGCATTGGCTGGGTTGATCTTCTTGTTGGCATTTTACTGGCGTGGACTGGGCGACTGGTTTTATCAGGACGATTTTGGATGGCTGCACCTGGGCCCGGCCACGGATTTTGGCAATCTCCTTTCGATCCTGTTGGCTCCTTAGGCGCACGGAAACATCCGGCCTTGGAGCGAGAATCTGTTCTTCTACGGATTGAAGGCGCTGTTCGGCGTCAACCCACTGCCATTCCGGATCGTGGTGTTCGCCACTGTCGCAGCGGACGTAGTTCTGCTTGCGTCGGTGATCCGTCGGCTGACTGGCTCGGTGTTCGCGGCAGCGATTGCTCCCGTTCTCTGGCTCTCGAATCCAAGTGTTGCGCCGGCACTGTAGCAGATGATTGTTTTCGCGCTGGGACTGGGGTCGCTCGAGACCGCGGTGATGTATCCGGTGATCGCTCTGGCATATGCACTGATTTTCGATCGCGCAAAAGTGCGGCGAACCGCGCCTCTGTTCGCAATTTCGGCGGCGTACACGGTACTTCATTTTTGGGCGGCGCCGGCGGCGAAGTCGGGCCCCTACGCGATTCAAATCGACGGGCGCATTTTTCAAACGCTGGCCACCTACGTCACGCACGTGCTCGGTCCGCAACAGCTGGCGCATTTCCATTGGGACTGGCCGGCCTGGCTGACAATCGCGGGAACGGCGATCATCGGCGCTGGTGTGATTATCGCGATCGTCGTGGCGGGGCGTATAGGATTGTTCGGGTTGGCCTGGTTCCTGGCCCTGTTGGTCCCCATGCTTCTCTTGCCGGACCACGTTGAAGATTATGCATTGACCGGCCCGGCGATGGGCGTCGCGATGATCCTGGCCGGAGCGCTGGCCCGCCGGCCTCCAGTGATCATCCCGGTCGCGGTGTTGTATCTTGCCATCAGTTTGCCCGCGGCGTGGGAAGTGACGAGCTGGCAGGTGGAGCACAGCCGTCTAGCCGGTGATTTGGTGCGCGGCGTCGTGGCGTATGACCGCGCACATCCAGGCAAGCAGCTGCTCATCACGGGCCTGAGCACGGAGCAGTTTTATGCGGGATTCGCGGATCGTCCGTTGGAGACATTTGGCTTACAGAATGTTTATGGGGGATTAGCGAAGCAGGTTCGTTCCGCAGTTGCAGACCGATCTCGATTGCTATATGGAGCTCTACGATCGCGAGCGCGCTCATCGCGGCTATCGCACCCAGGGACGCACTCGGCTGCAGGCTTTACTGGAAGGTCGAATCTATCTGAAGACGCCGCAACTGTCCCCGCGTCCTCCGATAAGTACATCTCAACTATGCCACGACGAAAGATCATCGAAAAGTGGCTATCGAAAACTGCAGACTTCGCTAGCCACTGACGGATCCTAGTGAACGCGGTAGCGAACGATACCTAGGGGTGGTAACACGGCTGGTTATTGGTCGACGGTTGCATGGTCGTGGGACAAATCAGAGCAGCATTGCCGTTGTACAACATTGTATTTGCATTCGATCCAGTACCGAGGACTACGTCGCTTGCGTTGGGATATGTGTTTGGAGCCGTGCAGTGAGTATACTGCTTCCCTTCAATTGAATAGGAGTTATTGTATTCGATCGTGTTGCTGTTCAACGTAAATAGGGGGTTAGCAGCAGGAGGGCAAGAACCGGAAGGAACATCTGCCATCTCGATACCGGATTGGTGATTATGTTTCACGATGTTGCCGTACATAGTGGCGCCACTCACGTTCCAAGTAAAAATGCCGGTGCCCGCATTCCACTCAGAGTCATTCGTATTGATAGTGTAGTTTGTACCCCACAATTCGGTTCCACCCGAGCAACTGGGCCCTTGAACCATTTGACCCATAGGTGGTCCCCAGATGAGGTTGCTAATTATCTCCACATTCGTGGGTACGACGCCTGTATTCGGATTTGGCACGACGCCAACGGCGGCTCCAAGACTGAATTGACACCCATAATTACTATTGTAAAAGAAATTGCCCTGGATGAGCACGCTTTGCGACCCTTGAAGTGCCGTTGCGCCGCCACCGCTGTTCTGAACAGTGTTATTCTTGAACTCAATATCCGTGCTGTTCGATGTTCCAGGCGCGGCGTAAGTTCTTATTGCGCCGTCTCCGTTCAAGGTCGTGTTGTTTACAAAATTGAACTGGTTGCTATCTATGTAGGAGTAGTAATTTGTGGAAATCGAGAATTGTGGAGAATTGTTAAACTGACTGTTCTGGACCCAGGTGTTATAGACGCCCGGTTGTTGGAGATCTAGCTCAAAGTAATAGTTGGGGTGGTTCGCAGGATTTTTGTAATTAACCCCCATGGTGTTAGCGTTCCCGTTGAAAGTCAGACCGATGAAGTAGACGTTTTGTTGATTCATGGCGACTTGCGCGATGCAACCTGTTTGGGACGAGACTGGGCCACATAAGGGCCAGCTCGTGTTGGCCGTGCTACAGGATGAGGCTTGGCTACACCGCTCGATAATCGAGGTATTCCCAGCAGCACCCTCAACCTTCACATAACTACCAGTGACTATTAAGACCGGATAGTTGACTGACCCGTCAACATAGTAGGTTCCTGCGGCAAGAGTGCAAATGTTGTAAGCGGACGCTGTCCCCGACGTCGCTATGCAGCTTGTTAACGAAGCCGGGATGCAATTAGGGTGCGTCGTTGACGTGCCTCCCCCTGTGCAGTTATAGGCGTGTGCGGTCGGGTGTGTTATTAGTTTCGGCAAGGCTGCGTCCGCTATGCGAGACGATCCGCGGGTACCGGAGGGTTCCTCAGCCAAGGAACTCGTTGTACCGATTACACCGCGAACGCTTTCGGCTGCTTCACTAGACAGCTCTTCAACTAAGCGGCGACCGATGTCCGTGATTTCCCGTCGGAACGCTACGTTGAGTGCGTGGGTTGATTGTCCATCTTCGTCGTATGACGCTACTTCCAGGGATTTCGCACGGATCTCCACAAGCGCGGTGCGGAACTCCTCAGCTTTTGACCGCAGAGTCGTAATATCCGCTGCGTTCAAATGATTCATCTTCGCGTAATCGGCTTCGAACGCCGACAATTCCTGGGGGGCGCGATCAGGATCCGTTAGGGACAAGAAGGTGTGATAAAAATACACACTTGGATCTGCGGGCTGTTTGGTAAGTGGTGCGGCCAGCAGGCAGCACCCAAAGAGTATTCCGGCAAAAACTGATCGAAAGGGAGGTTTCATGAGCCCTAGTGTGCTCCTTCAACGCAAGAAACGCAAGCTTCATCTATATACTTTATATTGCTCCGGGCGGCATACTTTATATTGCTCTGGGCGGCGCCAAGAATCGACGATGTGCGCGGCTGGCTCCCGCGATACGAACTGCCCACGGAAACCGTGAAATCGCTGCTGGATGCCGGTAAGGCTGTCGTTCTGGATGTTTCGAGCGCTCAGGTTCGCGATGTTACCGGACAGTACGCGATCCCTTCGGCTTCGAATTAGGCGCTACGAAGTGGTCGCCACGCCGGCCGGTTTGTGGATCTCCTGCAGGCTCCAGACACGGATGGGATCGCGCTTGCGCGAAACGATCGCCTGAGCCGCGGCTTTCGCGCCGCTGAGCGTGGTGATGCATGGAATGCGGTAGGCAACCGCGGTACGGCGGATGTCGCGCTCGTCCTTGAAAGTGTGGCCGCCCGTGGTGGTGTAGATCACCAGTTTCAAAGAGCCAGCCTTCATGATGTCGATGGCATTGGGCCGGCCTTCGTTTACTTTGAAGACGGTTTTCACTTCGAGCCCGGCAGCTTTCAGCACGGCCGCCGTTCCCCGGGTAGCCACCAGCTGAAATCCGTGTTCGGCGAATGTGGTTGCCACTTCCACCGCGGCTGCTTTATCGCGATCGTTCACGCTGATAAACACCGTGCCGCTGTCGGGCAGTGGAGTGCCCGCGCTTAACTGAGCCTTGCCGAACGCTTCGCCGAAGTTTTCGCCCACACCCATCACTTCGCCCGTGGATCGCATCTCAGGACCCAGCGCTGGATCGACACCCGGAAACTTGCCGAACGGAAAGACCGGCGATTTCACGAAGCATTGCGGCACCGGCAGAACTCCGGACGTGCGGCCCCCGGTCAGATGCTCAAAGTCCCGAAGCTTCTTGCCAAGCATCAGGCCGGCCGCGAGTTTCGGCAGCGGTACGCCAGTGGCCTTGCTCACGTACGGAACGGTGCGCGATGCACGTGGATTCACTTCCAGGACGTACACGACTCCGTCCTTGATGGCGTACTGCACGTTCATCAGACCGATCACGTGCAGCGCTCGCGCCAGGCGCTCGGTGTAATTCTGAATCGTGTCGAGCACGGCTTCGGACAGGTTTTGCGGCGGAAGAACGCAGGAGCTATCGCCCGAATGTACGCCCGCCTCCTCGATGTGCTCCATGATGCCCGCGATCAGCACGCCGCCATCCTGATCGGCGAGAGCATCCACGTCGACTTCGGTGGCGTCCTCCAGGAAGCGGTCAATGAGCACGGGCCGTTCTTGCGAGAAGATCACGGCCTCGTGCATGTAGCGTTTGACCATCTCTTCGTCGTAAGCGATCACCATGGCGCGTCCGCCCAGCACGTAGCTTGGCCGGACCAGCACGGGATAGCCGAGACGGTGAGCTACCGCACAAGCCTCGTCGGCGCTGGTGGCCGTTCCGTTGGCAGGCGATGGAATGCCGAGCTCGTCGAGCAATGTGCCGAACAGCTTGCGGTCTTCCGCGAGATCGATATTGGCCGGATCGGTGCCGATAATCGTAACCCCCGCGGCCTTCAGCGGCAGCGCGAGATTTAACGGGGTTTGTCCGCCGAACTGCACGATAACGCCGTCGGGCTTCTCGACGTCGTGGATGTTGAGCACTTCCTCAAGTGTGAGCGGTTCGAAGTACAACCGGTCGCTGGTGTCGTAATCGGTGGAGACGGTCTCTGGGTTGCAATTCACCATGATCGATTCATGGTCGAACTCCGACAGCGCGTAAGCCGCATGGCAGCAGCAGTAGTCGAACTCGATGCCCTGGCCGATGCGGTTGGGTCCGCTGCCCAGGATCATGACTTTCTTGCGATCCACGGGCGCTGCTTCGTTTTCCGACTCGTAGCTGGAATAGAGATACGGCGTAAAGCTCTCGAATTCGGCCGCGCAGGTGTCCACACGATTGAACACCGCGGTGACGCCGAGTTCCATGCGCCGGCTTCGAACCGCGCTCGCACTGGCGCCGGACAACTGGCCGAGCCGCACGTCGGAAATTCCGTCGCGCTTGGCCGCGACAATCCGCTCGCGCGAGAGCGAGCCCAAGCTTTGACCGGACAGACTGTCCTCGAAGTCCGCCAGCTCGCGAAGCTGCTTCAAAAACCAGGGATCAATGGAAGTGATCTCGTGGATCTGCTCCACGGTCCAGCCTTGTTCGAGAGCAAAGCGAATATAGCCCAAACGCTCTGGATTCGGCGTGATCAGGCGTTGCCGGATCAGCGCGGGATCGAAGCTCTCGGAAGTAACCGACTTGCCGGTCTCGAGGCTTCGGAGGCCTTTGCCAAGAGCTTGCTTGAAAGTGCGGCCGATGGCCATCACTTCGCCCACCGACTTCATCTGGGTCCCGAGAACCGGCTCCGCGCCGGGAAATTTCTCGAATTGCCAGCGTGGAATCTTGACCACGACATAGTCCAGGGTCGGTTCGAAGCAAGCCGGCGTGACTTGGGTGATGTCGTTCTTGATCTCGTCCAATCGATAGCCCACCGCCAGCTTCGCCGCGATTTTCGCGATCGGAAACCCAGTGGCTTTGGAAGCCAGCGCGGAGCTGCGCGAGACGCGCGGGTTCATTTCCACGATCACCATGCGCCCGTTTTCCGGATTAATCGCGAACTGCACGTTCGATCCACCCGTGTTCACACCGATTTCACGCAGGCAGCGAAGCGAAGCATCGCGCATCATCTGGTACTCGCGATCGGTGAGGGTCTGCGCCGGCGCGACGGTGATGGAATCGCCGGTATGGACGCCCATCGGATCAAAGTTTTCGATGGAGCACACAATGATGGCGTTGTCGGCCAAGTCGCGCATCACTTCCAGCTCGAATTCCTTCCATCCAAGCACGCTTTCCTCGATGAGGACCTCATGCACCGGCGAGAGATCCAAACCGCGCTCCAGGATCTCCACCAGATCTTCGCGATTGTAAGCGATGCCGCCGCCCGAGCCGCCCAAGGTGAAGCTGGGCCGTAGGATCACCGGATATCCGATGCGAAGGGCGAACGCCAGTCCGTCGTCGACGTTATTCACCAATTGCGATTGCGGGGTTTCCAGGCCGATCTTCCGCATCGCATCCTTGAACATCAAGCGATCTTCCGCTTTCTTGATGGATTCGATGTTGGCGCCGATCAGCTCCACGCCGTACTTGTCGAGAACGCCCGCGTCGGCCAATTCCACCGACAGATTCAGACCGGTCTGGCCGCCGACAGTGGAGAGCAAGGCATCCGGGCGCTCGCGCCGGATCACTTCTTCGGCGTATGCCACGCTGAGTGGCTCGACGTAGGTGCGGTCGGCCAGGTCAGGGTCGGTCATGATGGTGGCCGGGTTCGAATTGATCAGCACCACTTCATAACCGTCGGACCGGAGCGCCTTGCAAGCCTGCGCGCCGGAATAATCGAATTCACAGGCCTGACCAATGATGATCGGCCCGGAACCGACGATCAGGATGCGGTGAAGATCGTTGCGTCGAGGCATTATTTACCCAAACCCGCTTGCTGACGCGCACGGCTAAGAATGGGAATTGCCGTCACGGAGCCGCGACCGTAAGGGAGTCGGTACCGTCTGTTCATTTGCAGCCCGAGTCCTTGATCAGCGTCATGAAATCGTCAAACAGGTAATGCGAATCGTGCGGGCCGGGCGCTGCTTCTGGATGATACTGGACGCAGAACACCGGTTCATTGCGATGCCGGAAGCCCTCCAGCGTTTGGTCGTTCAAATTGAGGTGCGTGAGGTCCACTTCGCTCATCTGGAGCGAATCGGGATCCACCGCGAATCCGTGATTGTGAGATGTAATCTCTACTTTGTTGGTAACGCGGTTCAGCACCGGATGATTCGCGCCGCGATGTCCGAACGGGAGTTTGTAGGTCTTGCCTCCCAGCGCCAGGCCCAAAATCTGATGGCCCAGGCATATGCCGAAGATGGGTTTCTTGCCGATCAGTTTTCGCACTTGGGCCGCCTGGAATTCCAGAGGCTCGGGATCGCCGGGGCCGTTGGATAGAAAAACTCCGTCGGGATTGAGAGCCAGTACGTCTTCGGCAGTCGTCCCGGCGGGCACCACGGTAACGCGCGCGCCCACGTGAACCAGGCGCCGCAGGATATTGCGCTTGATCCCGTAGTCGAACGCAACCACATGGCAAAACTGCTCGGCAGGCTGCGCGAGCGAGTCGGAAGGAGAGCACGCTGTCACCGGTTGATCCCACGCGTAGCTGGAAGGAGTGGAGACACGCGTCGCTAGATCGAGACCCGCCATGGATGGGGCTTGTCTGGCGCGCTCGATCAGTTGTTCCCGGCTTGCCGTGCCTACGGAAAGCACGCCTCGCATGACGCCGCGCGTTCGCAGATGACGCACCAGCGCCCGCGTGTCGATTTCCGCGGCTACCGGAATTCCGTTGTTAGCAAGAAACTGTTCGGCGTTTTCTTCCGATCGCCAGTTGCTGGCAAGGCGAGAGAATTCACGCACCACCAGTCCTTCGATATATGGACGCGCCGCTTCCTGATCGTACGCGTTGGCGCCATAATTTCCGATTTGCGGATTCGTCAAAACGACGATCTGCCCCGAATATGACGGATCGGTGAATATCTCCTGGTAACCGGTAATGGCCGTATTGAAGACAACTTCGCCCAGGCTGTCTTTCGGCGCACCAAAACTCTTGCCCTCGAAGACCGTTCCGTCTTCCAGGGCGAGGATTGCAGCATTCAATTCGGATTGTCCTCCAGCGTTTCTCGGGAAGGGGTGCCACTCATATTGAAGCATGTTGCGGCGCGAGGTTCAATAGGTGGCCGTCAGGGTATAATGTGGAATCGCAGTGTGTGTCGTCTGCGTGCCCTTCGACGGATTACGTAATGTGGAACGGTGACTACCTCTTCTTAATTCGCAACCTGGTGGAGAAGGACTTCAAGGTCCGCTACCGGAACATGTCGCTGGGCGTTCTTTGGTCGCTGCTGAACCCGTTGATCATGATGGCGTTGCTCACGTTCATCTTCACCAAGATCTTCGCTCAGCCGCACGAGAGGAATTTTCCGCTGGCTGTTCTGTGCGGCCTGGTTCCATTCAATTTCTTCTCGGTAGCCTGGGTCACGGGAACCACATCGGTGTTGGAGAGTTCGTCACTGATCAAAAGAGTACCGGTGCCGCGGCAGGTGTTTCCGATCGCGAGCGTTCTGTCCAATTGCCTGCATATGTTCATACAGATCGCGCTGCTGCTGGGAATCGTCCTGGTGTATGGAAGGGGCGTAAACATCCACTGGCTTTGGCTGCCGCTGATCTGGGGGTTGGAGATTCTGTTCGTGATGGGATTGACGCTGGCTTTTTCGGCGGTCAACGTTTACGTGCGGGACACGCGTTACGTGGTTGAGTCGACCAATACGGTGCTGTTCTGGCTGGTGCCGATATTCTATTCATTTGCGCTCATTCCTGTCCGCTTCCGCGGCCTATATCAAATCAATCCGGTGGCTGCCCTGGTTCTGATGATGCGAAACGTTTTGCTCGAAGACCGCGCTCCGGTT
>Ga0209517_10009729_pt1 | contig 10882 bp, 8 predicted proteins | sample PeaSoiMetSII2010_FD_187695 | JGI IMG/M metagenome (GOLD analysis project Ga0209517, IMG submission 187695) | Peat soil microbial communities from Weissenstadt, Germany - SII-2010 (SPAdes) (version 2) | ecosystem: Environmental > Terrestrial > Soil > Wetlands > Peat | place: Germany: Weissenstadt... | reverse complement strand
AGCTGGAGAAGCTGCTGGTGTGGGCAACACAGAAGGGGCCGGGACAAGACGAAGCCCTGGCGAAAATGGCCCGCAAGCGTAAGGAGCGCAACGACCTGATTGAAGCCACGCACGCGGCGTTTATTTTTACGCTGGTGGGACACGAACTGCGGGGCGAGAGCAACCTGGCGAAATACAACATGGTGCCGAACCCGAAGTATAAGCCCACTTCGCGAAATGCGATGTTGCTGACGAGAGTAAAAGGATTTGTATGGATTGATGAGCAAGCCGGAGAATTGGCCAAGGTGGAAGGCGAGGTGAGCGAAGACATCTCACTGGCGCTGTTTCTGGCGAAGGTTTACAAGGGTAGCCACTTCATGCAGGAGCGCTACGAGATCGAGCCGGGGGTCTGGCTGCCGACCTACCAGCAATATGATTTCGATGGGAGAAAATTCCTGCTGCCATTTTCAATTCACGAGCGAACGACTTATACGGATTACCACCGTGTCGGGCCGCCTAAGGAAGCTGTCGAAGTGGTGCGTGGCGAATTGAGCAAAATAGCTGGGGAGACAGCCGCGCCGTGAAACCTAATGCGATAGAATGGGTTAGATAGTACTAGTCCTGTCCCGGCCGATCGGGAGGTGCCATGATCCGCTGGCCTGTAACCCTGTTTCTATTGCTGGCGAGCCTCGTGCTGCCGAGCGGCGCACAGACGAATGGGGCGAATACGTCCGGGCAGAGCCCGAGCACAGCAACCCCACCGCAAACCGCGAGCAATCCTGCTCCAAGTCCACCGAAAAAAGTATGGACGAACGACGATCTTGGCGGCGCGAGCGGGAAGGCTTCCGCGGCGGGCGACAAAAGCAATCAGAAATACCCGCTGAGCAAGGCGCCGGACCCGGCGACGGTGGACCGGATCCGCAAGAGCCTGGAGAAGCTCGAGGGGCAAGTCGAAGATATCAATAAACAGATGGCGATTTATAGGGACTTTCTCAAGGGCGAGCCAGTGTCCACGGACAACTACGACGTGAACAAGGGATTCAGCCGGATACCGGTAGAACAGCAGATGCTGGCACTGGAAAAGAAGAAAAAGGACTTGGAAACACAGATTGACGCGCTGGACGAAGAGGCCAGGAAGAAGGGGATTGACCCCGGGCTATTGCGGACGAAGGAGTGACCCGATGAAGAACAGGATTGTGGGTCTCAGCTTTCTGCTACTGGGTTGCGCCGTGATTTGCTGCGCGCAATCGCAGGACACCCCGAAAAAGGATTCGACGGACGCCAAGCCCGCCGCTGCGCCGACGGATAAGAGTGCGCCCAAGCAGGATGCGCCAGCGACGCCGGAAAAGAAGAAGCCCAAAAAGGTCTGGACGAACGACGAGATGACGACCTTGCCGGGGCAGATCTCCGTCGTGGGCGAGGCGAATCAGGGAGTGGAGTCCAAGCGGGCGCCTGGGCACGATTCGTCATCCGGTGGTGGGGACGCCCAGCAGATGCAGATCGACAGTTACCGGCAACAGATCAGCGACCTGCGCAGCCAGATCGATGCAGCGGACCAGCGCATCGCGCAATTGAAAAATTTCAAAGGGGAAAACAGCAGCCCCACGGGTGGAATCAATATGAACCAGGGATACGACATGGTGCCCGTGGAGGATCAAGTCAAGCAACTGGAAGCGAAGAAGAAGAAGCTTGAAGCGCAAATCGAAGACGTGGAAAACGAAGCGCGAAAGAACGGCATCGATCCAGGCAAGCTTCGCTAGCGTCGAACTTTTCTAGACAAGGCAAGGAATAATCCAACTTACTTGAAGAAGCCCTTCGGGCGATGTGTGCGGACACAGCGCCGGCCTCTGTGAAGAAGTGTGTGGTCAACTGCAGATCATGCGTCGGAGCTATTTGGTTTTGCCGCCATGTTCGCTGGTCATGCCAGCAGCTTTTGCTTTGGCTTCCGGACTGATAGTGACCTTGTCTTGCGGAATCGGGGAAGAGGAAACGAGCTGTTTCGAAGCGGGCTGCGGCTGACGGTTCGATTGAGCTTGGTGCACCGACGGATGGCCATGGGTCGCTTGGATGGGCATGGTTCACCTCAGTAAGTCCATCGGCCAGCCAGCGAAAAACTTTAGGGCTGTTGGAAGAAATCGGGGAGAGAGGTGTCTAGCCGCCGGAATTCCCTGCAAGCCTAAGAAAAAGGCTGAGATAGCGTTTCAGTTTTTGGGTAATGAGGAAATTCTCTTTGACGTGGGCATGGCCGCGCTCGCCCAGCCGGGCGGCAATTTCCGGGTGAGAGAATAGGAAACGAATCTGGTAAGCGGTGCCTTCGACGGAATGAGCGAGCAGCCCGGTGTGTTTGTGAATCACCTGGGTAGGGATGCCTCCAACAGCGGAAGCCACCACGGGCTTTTTCTTCCAGAGAGCTTCGGATACGGTGAGACCGAATCCTTCGCGCAAACTCTTCTGGATGACGATGGTGGAAGCGCGTTGAAGAGCGTTCACTTCCAAGGGAGCCCATGCGGGAAGTTCCAAGACCTTAATATCGGGATCTCCGGCGGCGGCGTGTTGAACTTCTTTCAAGACTTCGGCGCCTTCCGGATCGTCGGAGGCGCTTCCTCCCGCCAGAACCAACTGACAATCGAAGTAGCGTTTGACAATGCGATAGGCGCGGATGACGCCAACAGGATCCTTGAGGCGATCGAAGCGGGAGATTTGCGTGAGTATGGGGCGCAAGGGATCGATCTGATAGCGTGAGAGCACGTCGGCAATAAATTCGGGGGGAAGCTCGCGGTTTTTTTCGGAGAGGGGATCAATGGCAGGATGGAAAAGATATTGAGGAATGGAGAGCTGGCGGGCAAATTCGGGTGAAGAAAAGATCGCGCCGTCATATTTGGAAACAAAAGGCTCAAGGAAATCCCAGACGGCGCGATCGGGATGGGAGAGATCGATGTGGCAGCGCCAGATCCAGTGAGCCGAGGAATTTTTGCGGACGGCAATCAGGCCGGCGGGCTGCGGGTCATGAATCACGACAAATTCCGAATCGAGAGAGAGGCGACGAAGATTCAGGTCGGTGTAAGCGCGGAAAACGTCGAAATCGCGGGGATCGGGGTGATACGGCTCACCATGGAGAGCGTTGTGAAATGCTTTGGTGACGGCGAAGAAGTCCTCGCCGCCGGTCATCACGTCCCAGCGGATGCGCAGGCCGAGTTCTTCCGAGAGCGGCACAAAGCGGTTGAGAATCTCGGCGACACCACCGCCAACGGCCGTGGAATTAACCATTTCGACGGAGCGTTTTTGCAGAGGTTTAGCAAGAGCCCGCAGTTCTTCGAGTTCGCCAGCGCCGATGACGGCAGCGTAATCATTTAGGGGAATGCGACTAGCGATCAGCACTGGGTTCATGTTTTCTCCTCTCGCGATCCAGAAGACGAAGCAGTTTGGCGCGCGCGCTATCGAGCGTGTTGGTGTAAATGTCAATGCGATTGATGTTGTCGGCGAGGGGCATCAAACCGAGACCGTTTGCGAGCCAGTGGGAAAAATCGTTGGTGCGCAAGTGGAGACGCAAACGCGAGGAAATGAAGTGAAAGAAGAAGCTGGCATGGCTGAGGCGCGAAATGCCATCACGAAATTCGTCGAGGTTGGCAGCGGCGAATCCGAATGGCACGGTAACCTCAACGCTCTCGCAGAAATAGAAGCGTTCGAGCGCGGACTGGCGGGCAAACTCCGGATGTTCTTCGCAGAAAGCACGGACGACGCGGCAGAGATCCTCACGAAGAGCGGCGATCGAAGGGTAATCGCGAATGTCGAGGGCGGCGAGCTGTTCGGCGAGGGCATCGCGGTTGGCATCGGCAAGAACCCACTGGGCAAAATCGTTGGAAAAACCTTCCGTAAGAAAGTGGTGGCTGCTGAGGGTTTGAAAGGTGTGGTGAAAAATGGAGGCGTCGCTGCATTGCTCGAGGCCGGCCAGGAGTTCAGCGAGAGTGCCAGCCGAGAGATTGCCGATGCGCGTGAGATAGGCAACGGTGAAAAATTCGAAGCGAGTTCCATCTAGCTCCATCGGTAGATCTCCTCAGAGGGTCTCATGACGGGAAGTAAACTCCAGTGGGCTCGGGGGCGGTAATACGAATTTCCGTGAGATCGGAGAGCAGATTAGCGGCCCAGCGGTAGACGTTATGCTCATGAATGGTCTTGCGCATGCGGGCCATGCGGAGCCCCTGGTCTTCTTCGCTCATTTCGAGCGCTTGATGAATGGCAGCGGCAAGTTGCTGGACATCGTAAGGATTGATGAGGAGTGCGTCGGGGAGTTCGTTGGCGGCACCGGCAAATGTGCTGAGAACGAGGGCACCGCGTTCATCGTCACGCGCGGCGACGAATTCCTTGGCCACCAGGTTCATGCCGTCGTGCAATGAAGTGACAAGACAGACAGAGGCAGCGCGGTAGTAGCGGAGGATTTCCTCGTGGGAGTGATGCCTCTTCAGGAGCACGATGGGTTTCCAATGCGCGGAGGGGAAACGGGCATTGATGCGGTCGGCCTCGGCGGAGACTTCTTCGAGAAACTGCTGGTAACGGGGAATGTCCGTGCGACTGGGAGCGGCAATCTGTACGAAGGAGAAGCGCTGCTGGAAGGCGGGATAGAGTTCGAGGAAGAGCTCGATGGCGCGGAAACGCTCGAGGATGCCCTTGGTGTAGTCAACGCGATCCACACCGACGCCGAGGAGAGAGGCTTCGACGCCAAGTTCGGCGCAGAGAGCCGCGCGTTCTTCGCCAGAGCTTTGATAATTGTGAGGCTGAAAACCATTGGGAGAGAAAGCGACGCTGATGGGATAAGGGCGCACGCGAGTGGTATGGCCTTTACGGTTGACGGCAAAGCGATCCCACTCCGTAAGAGCTTCGAGGGCGCGGTCCACCGTTTCCAGGAAATTATTGCAATGCGTCTGGATATGAAAACCGATTAAATCGGCGCCGAGAAGCCCGTCCACGAGTTCGCGCTGCCAGGGACAGATGCCGAATACTTCGGGATTGGGCCAGGGGATGTGCCAGAAAATGGCGACCGCAGCGTCGGGGCGGGCTTCCTTGACCATGCGCGGCAGAAGAGCGAAGTGATAATCCTGCGCGAGAAGGATGGGCGATTGAGTTCCCGCCATTTCCTGAAGGACAGCATCGGCAAAGCGGCGATTGATTTTTTGATACTGGAGCCAGTCGTCGAGGCGGAAGATGGGGCGAGTGTGGGCAATGTGGCAAAGAGGCCAGAGGCCCTCGTTGGAGAAACCTTCGTAGTAGCCGCGATCTTCTTCGTCGGAAAGCCAGACGCGGCGCAAGGTATACGTGGGTCGATCGGGAGGAACCTGGAGATGGTCCAGAGCGTCGACGACTTCGCGGTCGGCACTGCCGGAGCCGTTGGCAATCCAGGTGCCGTGGCAGGCCTGAAGGACTGGTTCGAGGGCGGTAACTAGGCCGCTGGCAGGCACGATGGTTTGGATGGCGCCACCTTTTTCCTGGAAGACGTGCATGTAGGGTTCGCGATTGGAAACGAGGAAGAGGGGCTTGGCGCCCAGTTTGCTGGCCAGGCTGACGCGAAGACGCTCAGCTGTCCAAACGGAAGACTGAGTTTCGCGGAGCTGCGCTTCCTCCTGAGCCGCGGCGCGAGCGGTGTCCAGAGCGTGAGCCAGGTGCTTCACTTCCGTGTGAATCTCATCAAAGAGTTCACCATGAGGGAGATTGGAAGAGCCTTCGGAAGAGCCGGCACGGAGCGTGTGCAGCCACTTCACGGTGGAGGCCAGAGGGGCGATGAAATTCCAGCGGACCAGAACGAAGGCAAGGGAGGTGATGAGGAGGGTCTGCAAAAGAGCAGTGAGAAGCGAATCGCGCAGTGAAAGAGAAACGCGATGCTCGATGTAAGAAGTGTCGTAGATAACGACGAGGGAGCCGGATGATTCGGCGTCGCGATGAAGTGGAAGTGCGAAGGTGTAGAAGGAGTCGCCGGCGAGGTCAAGGAACTCACCGGAACCGATATCGAGCGTGGAGGCGCGATCGGCGGCTTCGGGCCGCAAGTTAAATTTGTCTGGAAGACCGGGAGTAATGGCGAGCGGAGTGCCGAAGCGATCGTAGATGGCGACGCCAAGGAGATGTTCGCGCTGGCCGTATCGTTCGACGATGCGCTGAAGGTTTTTATCGCTGGAGCGGCCGGAAACTGCCTCGAGACTTTCCTGGAGGCTCTCTGCGAGAGTGGCGGCGCGGCGGGTGAGGTCATTGCGGAGATTGCGGCGCTCTGTGCGGACCTGGTAGGCAGCGTAAAGAAGAGAGACACAAATGACGCTGACGGCGAGTGGAAGCACAAGCTTGAGGGTGGTGCGCATGCCGAGGCCTCCGAGCGGGATTAGAGGAATCCTGACAACGTGCCAGCCCTGCACCATGGGTCTTGCGGAAGCAGCGATGAGCTAGCGACCGGTTAGTACTAGATAGAAGACAGAAGGGCTGGAAGAGAATGAGTTGACTGGGTAAGTGGGAATGAAGGCACGCGAAGCACCAAAGGAGGATTGGGAAGAAGTGAGGCCGTAAGATACTGAGGGAATTGAAAGATAATCCAAGAGTGGAGGGGTGAAGAGTGGTTGCGATGGCGTACTGGTACGGGAATAATTACGCGGACGCCACGCAGTTAACCCCTAGAAGGAATTTGGCCATGGCGCACGGGGAAGAGATGAGCCTCGTGCAGAATGTCGGCGGAGAAAGAGATGCAAGAGAAGAAAGCGACACGCTAGAGAGCATCTGAAGAGGGTAGGGAGAGCGGGGATTGTGGGATCTCCGCGTCCGTGTCCAGTACTGCTGACGGAGGACACAGGACGCGGACATGCCCGTTGGTTCAGAGTGTGGCTAACATCCGATACGTGGAGTGAGCCGTCACTTGAGGGATCGCCCTGAGTCAGGTACTTGGGGGACCCGATCAGAGCCGGGTACAGCTTGTCGGCGATAATGAGAGAGGAGGGGGCAAGGGTCAAACGAACTGGATATGTTTCTTCTATGAACCATTAAACCGTGCTTTACTCGCGAGTTATGGTCTTTTATCAACCGGCATTTTGGAGTAGGATGCTGGGGTTTCGGGGCAGGAGTATTGCGATCCAAATGAATACGACATTGCCATCCAGCCGGCGCGTCTACCGCTTCGGATTATTTGAGGCGGATGCGGAGCAGTGCACGCTAACGCGACAAGGTATCCCAGTGAAGCTGCAGGAGCAGCCCTTCCGCATCCTGGCGCTGTTGTTGGAAGCTCCGGGAGAGATTCTGACGCGGGAAGATGTGCGCCGGAAGATCTGGCCTGAAGGAACGTATGTGGAGTTTGACGGGAGCATGAACACGGCGCTGATGAAGTTGCGAGCGGCGTTGAATGACAATGCGGAAAACCCCGTGTTCATCGAGACGGTACCGCGCAAGGGTTACCGATTTATTGCACCGGTGGAAATTGCCAAAGTGGAAGGGCCGGGAGTGACGACGGCGATCCGCATTGAAAGCGACGAGGAGAAGCTGGACGGGCTGGAAGTTTCGCTGGAGCCTGTGGAGACGCGAGATGCGCAGCGAATCGGGATAGCGGAAAAACGGAAGAGAGAAGTGACGCTGCAGTGGTGGCAAGCAGTTGCGGTGCTGGCAGTGGTTGCGGCGCTGGTGGTGTATGCGATGTGGCCACAACCACAGGCGCGAGTTGTGGAAGTGCGGCAACTTACTCATTCCGGACAAATCGATCCGTGGGGAAAACTGGTGACGGACGGGAGCAGAATTTATTTCGTGGTGAGAGACGTGACGGGTTGGAACTTGATGCAGACGTCGGTGGAGGGCGGGAATATCCAGCGAACGCCAACGCCGTTTGATAACACGCGCATATTCGATTTGTCACCGGATCACTCGGAATTCCTGATCGGACAATTGACGCATCGCGGAGAAGAAACACCGCTGTGGCGCTGGCCAGTGCAAGGAGGAGCACCGAGGCGAGTAGGAGATGTGAGCGCGAAGGAAGCGGTGTGGTCGCCAAAAGGAGGGCTGATCGGGTTCGTCGAGGGAGACAGCATCCAGATTGCGGACACGGACGGGAATCAGATTCGGGAAGTGGCGCGATTTCACCCAGCGCCGCACTCCCTGTCGTGGTCGCCGGAGGGGAGCCGTCTGCGATTTATTCAGACGGACTTGAAAGAAGGGACCGATTCGATGTGGGAGATTGGCGTGGATGGAAGCGCGCTGCGCCGAGTGCTTCCGGAGGGGCAACGGGCACCGCACGAAGGAAGCGGCACATGGCTGGCGGGCGGGCGGTACTTCGCGTTTTCGTCAGGAGTGGATTTGCGGGCGAGCCTGGCCGTGGATTCGCAAGCAAACCTGTGGCTGATGGAAGAAAAGCACGGGTGGTTCGGTAACCATAGCAGCGACCCGGTGCAATTGACGAAAGGTCCGATCGCCTTTGACCATCCCACGGCGGTGGCGGACGGTTCGCGGGTCTTCGTGATTGGATCGCACAACGAGTACCAATTGTTGCGGATTGATCCGAAAACTTCGGAGAAGACGGCGATGCTGGCGGAATCCGGCGCGACGGACATGGATTTTTCGCTGGATGGGCAATGGGTGGTGTACGCGGCGCGCGAGAATGGGACGCTTTGGAAAAGCCGGATCGACGGAAGCAACAGGGTGCAATTGACAGCTGGGGGATCGGGAGCGTTTGCGCCGCACTGGTCGCCAGACCAAAAACAGATTTTGTTCACGGGATTCCTGCTGGATAAGCAGCCACGGCTGTATGTGGTTGCGGCAAGCGGCGGGGCGCCGAAGAGTGTTTTGCCATCAAATAACAAATGGTCCTCGGTTTCGGGAGACTGGAGAACCGATGGACGACAGATCGTGCTGGACGTTCAGGACACGGAGTCAGGAAAAGAGGCGAACATACGGATTCTGGATTTGGAGAGCAACCGGTTGACGGAACTGGCGGGGTCTGAAGGGCTTCTGGAGCCGCGATGGTCCGCGGATGGAAGGTACATCGCGGCGCTGAATCCGCGGAAGAAGCAGGTGTGGTTGTACGACTGCAAACGGCTGACGTGGTCGGTGCTGGCAGAAGCGAATTTTCCTTCGGCGATACGGTGGTCACCGGGAGGGGACGCGCTGTATTTTCAGGATACGGACGAAGTGGAGGAATCGGTGTTTCGCGTGCCGATGGCTACGCGAGAGGTGGAGCGCGTGACGCGACTTGGAGACCTGCTGAGTTCGGGGGCGGCGCGGTGCATCTTCACAGGCTTGAGCCCGGATGGATCGGTGTACGTTACCGTGGACCACGGTGACGTGGACGTGTATTCGGTGGATTTGAAGTTGCCGTAGAGGGCGTAACAGGGATTGGGCGGCGTAATGAGTCTTGACCGGAAGGCGACCAGATTCGTAAGACCTGCCGCACCCAGGCGGCTGGCATTTTCGTGGAACTGGGTCAGGCCGGAGGAGGCCAGATAGCCTCCGCCAAGTCCGAGCAGGCCAGTGAAAACGGCTACCTGCAGGTTCGATCGAATCGCGAGCCGAGCTGCACAGTAAATCAGTGCGAAGACGGCGATGATCACGGTCGCGCGAATGCTGTTGGTGCGGTATTGGGAGTGTAGGAGCGACGGGATTTCAAACGCGGCGGGGAGGAGCACGCTCCAGTCCACCGCACGCATCCGAATAGGTTTCGTAGGCAGGAACAGCAGAGCAGCTAGCAACATCGCGCCAATCCAAAGAGTGATGCCGGCGGCAGTCGAGTACATTCCTGCTAGCAAACCGGCTAAAATGACGGCCCAAGCAATCTCAACGTACAGATCGTGGGCATTCCGCTCGGCCCTTTGTCCCGGTGACTTCTGGGTGGTGGTCGTGGAGCATCCCATGTGATGGAAAATGTTTCCCAAATCAATATTTTCGCAATGCTCGCGGAGTTTGCGGCCGCCGCATATTTCCAGGAGCGTGAGCTCGCCTTACCGAAAAAGGCAAAAAGGCCAAAGCTCGGAAGACAGAAAAGCTAACACCCCCACACGTAAAACCGACGTGTGGGGGCACCCAAAATCGTTCAAGACTTTATGACCGGGCCCAGCACCGACCAGTTCATTCAGTCGAAACAGTCGGCGCTGTCATCTTGTCGGCCGACCTGGGAGTTTCCCGCTTCGGGTCCAGCTCTTGTAATAAAGAGCAAGGAGGAAGAGCCCGAGCATTAATACTACAGCTCCCGCGCAGATTCGAAGTGTCGTCAGCGGATAAACAACCCAAACGACGAGTCCCGCCAGTCCCCAAAACCATGTCACACAAACCACGTCCCGCTTCCCCAAGGTAAGGTGTTCTAGATAACCTAGAAGGAAAATCCCTGCGAGCACTAGTAATCTCAGAGTCATTCGAGTATCGTCCAGAAACTCACCGACGCCCAATCTATCTCAACCTAACTGTTCATTTAACATTCCTGCACTCCCATCTTGCGTAAGCGTCAGCTGTAGTCGCGAACGCAGCGACCGCAACCAGGGGAACCGAGATGAGCGCCCCAGTTGTCGCTCCCGTGGTTGCCCAAAAAGAGCCGGTCTCTGCTATGTCAGCACCTGCTGCAGCCAAGCCTGGATATTGGCGGGTGGCCCAGGTGTTGGTGCGTGGTTTGTTTTTCCTGCTGGCGTATGGCATTGTCCGTCCAAGGATACCACCTTTGTATGTGAATGAAGCGTTATGATGCGGTGGGTGCCCCACACGTCGGGTTTACGTGTGGGGATTTTGGTGTTCTTGTATGCCGAAGGGTCTGAAACGGTATTACGGACGCGGGGATCTGCACTTCCTGACGTTCAGCTGTTACCGGCGGCTGGCGGGTGGAGCAGAGAATTCTCTTGAATCATGGGACACCAAGTGAGTATATCATTCACGCACGACTCTTTGTAGGCAGCGGATGCAACCGTGGGTG
>Ga0209517_10009727_pt1 | contig 10883 bp, 6 predicted proteins | sample PeaSoiMetSII2010_FD_187695 | JGI IMG/M metagenome (GOLD analysis project Ga0209517, IMG submission 187695) | Peat soil microbial communities from Weissenstadt, Germany - SII-2010 (SPAdes) (version 2) | ecosystem: Environmental > Terrestrial > Soil > Wetlands > Peat | place: Germany: Weissenstadt... | reverse complement strand
CGCTCGAAGCTCAGATGGGTTCGAACAGATTCTGGCACATCGTATCGGTTGTCAAAGAGCGGTTGTTCTGCCTCCCTGTCCAGCAGAGTGGCTACCAGCGAACCTATTGAGCATACCAGACCCCGCTGCATTGTCAACACCCCATTACCAGCAAATCCCGTTTTCCACAAACTTCCTCAAAGCCGCTTTGTAAGTGATGCGAACACAGCGCCATGCGCCGCTTCGACCGAGTGCCACAAATGCGCCGCACCAAGAGTTTCTTCAGCGGCTTCTTCAATTCCCTTCCATAATTTCAGTGAAAAACAAAACAGGTGCCTTGGTGTGAACCGGCTGGCCCACTGACAATCCCAATCGCCTGCTTGCATATTCGGAACGCGCCGCGCCGGCCGCGCAGGTGCTTCAGCGATAGATCCACAGCCAACGTCCTAGCGTAACGCTCATCCAGACGATGGCCGCAGCTAACGCCAATTGTTTCAGGACAAACAATGCGCTGCGCAAGCGGTACGCCAGCTTCTTCTTATCGTATTGCCCGCTCTCTTTGTGCTCGAATTCCAACTTGTTCAAAAGGCCATGGGTTTCGGCGTAACCCGCCACGTACTGCAAGTAATCGAGCACCAGCACCAGGACGCAAGTCCCTCCAATGATCATCAGGTGCCACTTCAGATGCAGCACATCGCTGCTCTTCGTTGGGTCTTTATCGCCCAGCAGCAGTCCCCAAGCCAACGCCAGGACACCAAGCGCCACCGTGCGGACCTGGGTGCTTAGACGATCCGTTATCCAGTTAAGATCCTCAATGACTTGTGCTTTTGTGGGCACGCAATCGCCGCCTTATTCCTTGCGAAATCTAGCGCCGCCCCAATCTGTGCCACCAGCCGGGGGCTTCACCGGCTCCTTTTCCGTCTCGACCTCGAGGACCCGGGGCCCGGCGTTATCCGTGAGGGTGGTGCGCGTGGCCTTTTTTAACGACGCCAGGAGCCTCTGTCCAACGGAGCTCTTTTTCTTGACCGATCCCCGCTTAGCCGCTCTGGGACCCCTCTTCTTGCCCTTTGGGACCGACTTCCTTGCCTTTTTTTTCTTTGCCATTCTGCCGCCCATTCGTTGGGCACGACGGTGGCAATGTCGCCAACCAGCCGCACCGGATAAGATCTGCTGCCACGTGGCGAAGGTATACTACCAGTTCCCTAGAGAGTCAATACCTTCCTTGACCCCCTTCGCGGCTCTGCGATCAGCCGCTCGACAGCGGGCTGCCGACATCGGCGCTCCGCCCATCTGCCGTGTGCGTGCCTCGCGGGCTATCCAATACTTGTCGGGTGAAGTCTGCGGTTGTGTCGCCGGACTCTGGCCCAAAAGCGTCTTGATCAACTTGTTTTCACGGGTTGGCCATTAGCCAGCATTTCGCCCAGCAAACTCAGGGCGTGCTGCTGAACGGGTTTCGGGAGTTTTGCGTAGTCCAGGCCTTCGGAGAGGTCTTGCCCCGCATTGATGGTGTACTCGATGAAGCTGCGAATGGCCTGGCGTGCTTCAACGTCCGACCCGTCCTTGGCAATCAGAAAGAAACTCAACCCGGAAATCGGATAGGCATCCTTCGCCGAAGCGGGAGGGTCCACAATAGCCGCCCTGGCATCCTGGGACAATGCCTCGGCGAATGCTTCGACCGCTGCGGTCGTGCTGGCGGAGCTGGGTGCCACGAAATTGCCCGCGCGATTCAGCACGGAAGCGACCGGCAGATGTTCTTCCTTCGCCGCGTTTAGGTCCGCATAGCCGATGGTGCCCGGGTTCTGCTTCACGAACTCCAAAACGCCCGCAGTGCCTTGTGCACCGATTCCCACCGGCCATTTCACCTCAAGCCCGTTACCGATTCTGTGAGACCATTCGGGATTCGTTTTTGCCAGGTACGACGTGAGAATCCCCGTGGTGCCGCTTCCGTCCGAGCGATGCACGACAATGATGGCCGCGTGCGGCAATTTGACACCCGGATTGTCTTTCGCAATGGCCGGGTCCTGCCAACTGATGATGTTTCCCAGGAAAATTCCCGCCAGCGTCGAAGCACTGAAGCGCAACGGGCTCTTCACGTCCGGAAGGTTATAAACGGCACACACCGCGCCGGCGGTGACGGGAAGTTGGATCACCGGAACCATCTCCTTCAATTGTTCATCGCTCAACGGCGCATCGCTGGCGGCAATCTCCAAGCTGCTCTGTTTTAGAAGGTCCAGGCCGGCGCCACTCCCGATGGGGCGGTAGTTAATCAGCGTACCGGGGTGCGCCTGCTGATAGGTGCCGATCCACCGCGTCATAATCGGATTGATAAACGTACTTCCCGCTGCCCCGATGGCCGTCTTGATCGAGGAGGAAACGGCGAAATCTTTTTCTTTCACGGCTTCCTCACCTTTGTAATTGCAGCCCACAACAAAGGCAGCGCCGAACACGGCGGCCGCTGCAAGAACCCACGAACGCGGATTGCACATCGCGAAAGCCTCCTGGCTACGGACTGGGAATCCCAATTGGGAAGGCCAATGCTACAGCGCGCGGCGGCGGCGAATGTTAATGCATTGTTACGCCACGGTAACAATGACCGAGACGGATTACGAACTGGCCGGCCCAAGGTGCAGGCCGAGCTTTTACTTAATTGTCCTGCCTGGCGCCCCCGGCTTCAATAATTCAAAACACTCGACTCTGCCTTCGGCACGATCCGAAGCGGGGCAGTACTTGCAGTCAGCCACGAAACCACGCGTTAGTGCCTTCCCCCGCATGTCCATGAATCCAGCTGGGCGTAGACTCACGAGATTCACTTGCATTAATACAATTGATTAAGTATGGTTAATCACTCCAATGGAGCCGACGAGCCAATTTCCGTCTGCACGCCTGTGGCGCTCGACTGCGCCTCTATTTCTCTTTGTCGCATGGCTGCACTTTTTTTTGCTCGAAGCCGCTTATTCCCAAGGCGAAACTACGAGCGCCATCGTCGGACAGGTGAGCGATGCTAGCGGAGCAGCCGTGCCAGGGGCTGTGGTGACAGTCACCAACAAAGAGACTGGTTTGAAGCGGACCGCGAAGACCGATGCGTCGGGCAGGTTTAATTTCCCACAACTCAAGCCGGGCATTTACTCGGTCAAAGTGGAAGCGCAGGGCTTCGCGCCGCAGGAGAATGACGCTGTAACTTCCGGCCTGGGCCAGAAGCAAACCGTCGGTTTCACGATGAAGGTTGCTCGCGCAATGGAGAGTATCGAGGTAGATAGCGAAGCGGCGATTCTCAACCCCGAAGATGCGAACACATCTAGTACGCTCAACGCTTCTGCGCTGGAGGACCTTCCCAATCCCGGCGGGGACTTAACCTACCCCCTGCAGTTCGCGGCAGGAGCTCTCATTAACACGGCAGGCAGCGGGAATGACTTCGTCGGCGGCACGAATGGCTATGGCAACGTCGAGTTCAATGGATTGCCCGCTCTCTCAAACGGCTACATCGTTGATGGCTTGGAAACGAATGATCCGCTGACGAACCTGAACAGCGGGCTCTCGACAAACCTGGTCCTAGGATTGAACTCGATTTCGGAGGTAACCGTCAATACGCTCTCCTATGCTGTTGACCAGGGCCGCTACGGGGCGTCGCAGGTCAACTACGTCACAAAGTCCGGCACGAACCAGTTTCACGGAAATCTGTATGAGCTGTGGAGTGGCTCGAAGTTCAGTGCGGCTGACTATTTCACCAACGCCACCCCAGGAAATCACAAACCACGCTCAACAGTGAATCACTTCGGCGGAAGTGTTGGCGGCCCGATTGTCCAAGACAGACTGTTCTTCTTCTTTGATAGCGAGTGGGTGCGGATTGCGCTGCCGATCGTCACCGCCACTACCGTCCCTACTCTGTCGTTCCAGAATTACGTGTTGCAACAACTCCCCCTAGGCGGGACAGATTCCATCACGGGGTCGGTCTATCAGCCGTCACCCCAGTCGGTGCCGTTTTATCAAAAGATGTTTTCACTCTACGGAAATACCAACGGAACGCCTCTCGCCGTGCTTGGGTGTCCCTTCGATGTGGGAGGAGTTGCACCCGCAGTTGCCAACGATGGAAACGGGTGCGCCAATCGGCAGAGCGTGTCGCATTCCAGCGATGATCATGAACAGGTCCAGACGGCTCGAATCGATTACAACATCAATGAAAGGAACACCACCTGGTTTCGCTTTCAGGCTGATACCGGCGTGCAAGCTGCCTATACGGATCCCATCAATCCCTTGTTCAATGCTGTTTCTCCTCAACCGCTGTACTCGTTCGCGGCGGGATATACTCGTGTCTTTTCGCAAAATCTTGTGAACTACTTCAACCCGGCGTTTTCCTGGTACGAGAGCCTGTTCGGGCCAGCGGACCTTCAGAAAACTCTTTCCGCGTTGCCCATCGTTTTGCAGGGCAGCGGGGCCAATGCCCCTTTCACAACGCTCGGTGGGCTCGATAATACGTGGGTTCAGGGAAGACGCGCGTCCCGATTCTTTATCAACGACAACCTCGCCTGGAGCCACGGCGCACACGAGTTTCGGTTCGGCACCAACACCCGCATCTTTCGTCTGAACGATTATGACTTCGGGGAAGGTTCGGTCCCCACGGTGACCTACGCCACTCTTCCGCAATTCATTTATGGCGTGGCTTCGACGGCGACACAGACGTTTCCAACCTCCGCAAATGAACCTTTCAACTTCCTCAATCTCGATCTTTATGCTCAGGACACCTGGAAATTATTCAAGAAGCTGACGTGGACTTTCGGAATACGGGACACATGGAATTCCAATCCATTGAATCCACATAAGGAGATCGCTCGCCTAAGCGGCTCTTTCTATTCCATCTCCCATGATGTGAATCAGCCGCTAAACGCCGCAATTCAGACTGGTCTAGGAAACGTATTTTCCTCGACGCCCCTCGCGATCCTGCAACCTAGAACAGCCTTCGCGTGGCAATTTGAGCCGAAGTCCGTGCTGCGTGCCGGCTTCGGATTATTCAGCGATATCTTGCCCGGTGCCATTGCCGATGTGGTTGGCGTCAATCCGCCCTATGTGAAGACCTTCCAGGGCGGACTTCTAGGGACCGTTGGCGGTACAGAAATTGCCCCGGCAGTGCCCAACAGTGCGATTGACGCGACCGTGGCCGCGAATCAAACGTTCAGTTCCGGATTTGCGCAGGGTCAGCTATCTTGTGCGTCGGCCCAGGCGAACCCGGTATCCTGCCTTCCTCCAGTCGCGATCACAGCGGTGCCGAATGGAACGCTTCGCGCGCCATACTTCATGGAGTGGAGTCTTGGCCTGGAACATCAGTTGGGATCAACTGCAAGCATCCACGCGCAATACGTTGGCACCCGAGCAGTCAACCAGCCATACCTCACTCAAGTGAACGGCTATCAGGCTGTCGGCAGACCGACCGCCGAGAACCCCAGCAGTACCCCGTGTCAGGGATGCTTTGCTCCGTTCCCCTCTCAACAATCCACCGATCCCCGATTCGGGGCCGTTACGCAGTTTTCCACCGGTGCGAACAGTCATTACAACGGGCTTCAAATGACCGCAATGAAGCGCATGGGACACGGCCTGATGGGTCAAATCAACTACACCTGGAGCCGTTGCATGGACACTGTCTCCAACGGGGGATTCCTGCAATTTTCGGCCGGAGGGATTTTGTCCCCCTTGCCAGGAAACTTGGCGCGGGATTACGGTCCCTGCGACTACGACATCCGGCACAATCTCAATGCCCAATACGTCTATCAATTGCCTATTAAGATCCACAACCGGCCTCTGGGATATGCGCTGAACGGCTGGCAAGTGTCGGGAACCGCGTTTTGGCATAGTGGAATTCCATTTTCTGTCTTGAGCACGCCGTACTCGGCAAATGGCAATGGCATTGTGAACGGCAGCGGGCCGCAATTCGCTAGCGTTATTCCCGGCGTGCCTCTCTATGAACACAAAGCAATTCCAGGCGTCACACAACCGGGCACAGTTCAATGGCTCAATCCAAATGCTTTTGTATCCACCGTGGACCCGATGACCGGGGCGTGCAATGGTGGGGACAGCCCCGAGAATTGTCAATTCGGAAACCTCGGGCGCAACGCACTGCGAGGCCCCGATTTTGCCTGGAGTGACTTCTACCTCACGAAGTGGTTTCCGTTGGCGGAGCGCGTGAAGATACGCTTCGACGTCCAATTCTTCAATGTGTTCAACCATCCGAATTTCGGCCTCCCAAGCGTGGTGCTGGCCGGCATTCCGGGAAAACCTTCTACCCAAACTGGGTTTGGGGCGCTTACTTACACGACTTCTCCGCCCACCGGCCTGCTCGGCGTCGGGTTGGGCGGTGATAGCACGCCGCGCATGATTGCCTTTCAAGCGCGCTTGGAGTTTTAGGCCCGCTGTCATTTAGCAGCGTGTGAATACGCGGTTTGGCTCGCGCGGATTGCAGGGAGCGAGGAAAGGGCCGCGGCGCTGGTGTGCAATTTTGAACATTTCCGCTGCGTCGGATTCTTCTTGCCCCATCTCAGAACATGTGCCACGATTAATAGTGTTCTCCGGCTTCGCTCCGCCCGCGAATCTGGTCGCGGGCGCCCGGTACAATGCGCAAAACTCTTCACCTCTATCTCGTCAAGCCTTCCCAATATGATGATGAAGGCTATGTGGTGCGCCATTTTCGCGGCGTCCTTCCGAGCAACACGCTCGCGTGTCTTGCCGGGCTCACCGAAGATGTGGTCAAGCAAAACCGCCTGGGCGACGCCTGGAACATCAAGGTTCACCTGTTCGATGAAACGGTGGACAAAATCCCCGTCAAACGCATCTGCCGTTCCCAGCACTGGGGTCTCGCCAAGACCATCGTGTGCCTCGTCGGCGTGCAAACCAACCAGTTCCCGCGCGCCTGCGATCTTGCGCACACCTTTCGGCGCGCCGGCCTTACCGTTCTTATTGGCGGGTTCCATGTCAGCGGCTATCTTGCCCTTCTCCCGGATATCCCTCCCGATATACAGCAGCTCCTGGACGCGGGCGTTACCATCGTCAAAGGAGAGGTCGAAGAAACCTGGGGCGACCTGCTGGACGATGCCGTTCACGGCCAGCTGAAGCCTCTCTACGATTTCCTGAACAACAAGCCCGATCTCTACACCAAACCCATCCCCGCTATTCGCAGGAAGTATTTGCGCAAGTTCGCCGCCTCCAATTTCGGCACCCTGGATTGCGGCCGCGGCTGCCCGTTCGAGTGCACCTTCTGCACCATCATCAACGTCCAGGGCCGCAAGATGCGCTTCCGCTCCGCGGAGCACATTGCCGAGTCCATTCGCCGCAACTACCACGAAAATGGCATTACCTTCTATTTCTTCACCGACGACAATTTTGCGCGCAACAAAAATTGGGAAGCCATCTTCGACGTGCTCATCCGCCTGCGCACCGAGGAAGAAATTCCCGTGCGATTTATGATGCAGGTCGACGTGCTCTCCTGGAAAATCAAGAACTTCGTCAACAAGGCCCGTGAGGCCGGCTGCCTCAATGTCTTCATCGGTATGGAGAGCGTGGACCCCGGTAACCTCGCCGCCGCCGGCAAGAAACAGAATCAGGTCAGCGAATACCGCCAGCTAATTCAGTCATACCGCGATTCTGAAATTTCCACGCACGTTGGTTACATCATCGGATTTCCATTTGACACCGTCGATTCCATCCGCCGCGATTTAAAATTCCTGATGAACGAAGTCTGCCCGGACCACGCCTCTTTTTTCATCCTCATGCCTCTGCCCGGCTCCATGGACCACCTCAACATGCTGCGCCGCGGCGAATGGATGCACCCGGATTTCAATCTCTACGATTCCCAGCATGAATTGACTCATCATCCTTACCTGAAGGACGGCTCCTGGAAAGAGACTTATTTCGAGGCTTGGCGCACCTTTTACAGTTTCGAGAACATGAAAGCGGTCCTGCAACGCAGTCCGCGCTCCAATTATTGGAACAATTTCCTGCGCTTCATCTGGTACAAGAATTCCATCCAGACCGAAGGCCGCCACCCCATGATGTGCGGCTACCTGCGCCTCAAGGGTCGGACCGCGCGGCGTCCCGGCTTCCCCGTGCTTTCCCGTTGGAACTATTACCCGGCCCGCTTCAAGGAAGTTCTCGGCGACCTCCGAAGCATGCTAGGCGTCCTGGCGGAGATGGAGGAACTCTGGCTCCAGACCCGCTTCCCCTCAGAAGCAGAACGTCGCGTGGTGGCGGAAATCGCCGTGCTGCGCGAGAAGTATGGCCAGCTCAAAATTAAGGATTTCCAGGCGGCTTACCAGCGCGCCAAGGAGCACTTCCCCACGCTCCACGTGCCCTCCAAAGTCACGCTCTTCTGGGCCAAGTGGAATCCCTTGCTCGTCTCCCGTTACGTGCATACACGCGCGGACCTCGACGCCTACTGGAAAACGGTTCACCTGCGCTGGACGCAACGCCACATCTTCCGTATTCCCGTCTTCACGATGCCGTTGAATCTCCTTCGCGATGCCCAGCTCTCTCTCCTCTTCCTGTTTCACATGGGCCGCGCCCTTTAGCCAAATTCTGTGCCTACATTTCGATGTCGCGGGCGCATTTATTTGCAGCTCGCCCGACACGTAAGAGATCTTGCTACCGCTCAGCCGATTTGACGGCAATTCCCATGGCTGCGAGTTATCTTTCTGCCCATTTCCAGAGCGAGCCTGCCGTGAAACGCGGAGCTTGCGATTGCATCGCTTCCGAGTTGCCGACCATCCTCCCCAAACACAGAAGACAAGCTTCCTTTTGGCAGCTCCAAGAGCGCATTGCGTTTCTCGTCAACTGAAGCCCAGTATAGGTCCTTCATAAACAGGGGCTCGCCATGCTGCACGGGTTACGTGACAGCGCAACTTCTCCAGCATCTCCTGCGGTTCCTCTGATATTCTCTCCCTGAATTTGGGGTGTCTCATGGCTCAACTCAGCGGTGGCATCGGCAATGTAACCACGAATACAGGGCTTGTAGAGATGGCAATGGCGTATTCCCGCAGCCGGATGCTTTGCGCGGCTGCACGCCTCGGCGTTGCCGATGCACTTGGAGACGAGGTTCGTAGCGTTGGTTTCTTGGCCGAATACTGTCAGGCAGATGCCGACGCTCTGTATCGCCTGCTGCGCGCCCTCGCCAGCATCGGCGTGACAGAGGAGACAACGCCCGAACACTTTCGGCTGACTCCGTTTGGCAAACCGCTGCGGAGGGGTGTGCCTCAGTCCGTCTGGGCAGCCGTCATTTTCTGGGCGGATCTACTCGCCGATAGCTGGTCCCTGCTTACCGACTGTGTTCGAACTGGCAAACCGGCCTCACAGGTGCGCGATCCGAAGATACCTTCTCGCTGGTCGCAGGACGCAGAAGCTGACTCGATTTTTCGTGCCGTGATGGGCACGGCTCCGGCAGAAGATTACGCTCCCATCGCAGAGGCATGGGATTTTTCCCGCGCGAAGGTGGTCGCTGACCTCGGCGGGGGTGGCGGGTCGCTCATTCTTGCTGTACTGGGACTCAACTCCCATCTGCAAGGCATGCTGGTCGACCGCAAGACCAGCCTGGATGCAGCTAAATCGCGCTTTGCGGATGAAGATCTTTCCTCCCGATGCGAACTGATCGTCGCAGACCTGACCCAATCGGTCCCGGCCGGTGCCGATGTGTACATGCTCAAACATGTCCTGCACGGGTATCGGGACGCGGAAGCTGTTACAGTTCTCAGGAACTGCCGTGCAGTCATTCCGCAGAACGGCAGTTTGCTGGTCATTGAATTCGTACTGCCTCCGCTCGTCTCTCATTCAGATCCGCAACTGGAAGGCCGCCTGATGAGCGATCTCAACATGCTTGCTGTTACCGGCGGTAGAGAACGTAGCGAGCGTGAGTGGAGAGCACTTCTTGAGGCAGCAGGATTCATTCTGACCCGGGTGTGCCCGATCGGGGGCGACACTCTTATGGTTCGGAACGTCGGGATTCTCGAAGCGAAGCCAGCTCAGGGATAAGCCCAGGCTAATCCGAACGTTGGACAGTTTTGTTTGGGATGACATCCACACAGCGTTGTTCCCGCCACGTACGGAGGTCCGCATGTGCACCGACCCCAAAATCGCAAAACGTTGTTTTCGACGATTCCCAAATCGCTGGTACACCCATTGAGTGTGGTGAAGGGCTCCAAATTTCGGCTTGTTGGTTGGTAACGGGCCACTCGGAAACTCTCGCACGGCGCCTGTGAGTTTGGACCTCCAACCCTCGCGCCTCCAGCTTTCGCCTTGCCGCGTTGGCGTTGATGTGCCACCATGACCGCGTCAATCCGGCATCGCTCCGGCCTGCACGCCCCGGATTTTTCTCCCGATCCGCACTCTCACTCACAGCCTTCCGGAGCCACTGCTGTTCTGGCATCTTTTTCGATTCACGGAGGAACAGACCATGGAAAAAGACCTCTCCCGCCGAAGATTCTTGGAACGCGTTGGCTTGGGAACCGCCGCTGGCGTAGGGCTGTCCCTATTCAATGAATTGGCGGAAGGGCGTCCGGCCGCCGCGAATCCTCTGCCCAGCCGCACTCTGGGCCGCACCGGCGCAAAGGTCTCCATTCTGGCCTTTGGCTGCGGCAGCCGGTTCCTGATGTACGAGCAGGAAGACCAGGCCACGGCAGCGCTCAACCGCGCCATCGATTTGGGCATCTCGTATCTCGACACAGCCTATGCCTACGGCGATGGCAAGAGCGAGACGCGCGTCGGCAGGGTCATGGCCGCGCGCCGCAAGGAAGTCTGGCTGGCCACGAAAATTCCGGACCGCTCTTACGACGATTTCATGCGCCGCTTGGAGGGCAGCCTCAAGCGCCTCCAGGTGGATCAGGTCGATCTGCTGCACATTCACAGCCTGGGCCAGGCAGCCGATCTGGAGAAAA
>Ga0209517_10009726_pt1 | contig 10883 bp, 11 predicted proteins | sample PeaSoiMetSII2010_FD_187695 | JGI IMG/M metagenome (GOLD analysis project Ga0209517, IMG submission 187695) | Peat soil microbial communities from Weissenstadt, Germany - SII-2010 (SPAdes) (version 2) | ecosystem: Environmental > Terrestrial > Soil > Wetlands > Peat | place: Germany... | reverse complement strand
AGAAATAGGCAAGATAGTTGGCCGCCTGCACCAGGCCTGACTGTTCTTTGTTGATCCGAAGCGTGTCCTGAAAGTGCTTGTTGAGGATGTCGATCATCCCATTGCAGAAGCCCCACAACAAGAAGAGCGACGTGATCAATACAAACGTGACGGCAACGTTGTTACCGTCTGCTGTGCGAAACAAGCCGCCATTGCCAGTCCGACCGACGGTGGCTCTTGACGCGCTCGTGGAAGTGTTCATCCTGTTGACTTTCCATTTCCGAGAATGCAGTTCACTTTAGGAGCAGAACCCGTGTATCCAACCTGCACGTCCGAATAATGCCGTAGCCCGTGGGCTCTCTACGCGCTCTCCAAAATGATGTTTGCGTATTGGGTCGTGTCGCCGGTGCGAATCAAACCGACAGCCTTCGGTACCCGCAGCTTGAACTGCGTATGAGGCTCGTACTTTAGCGGAATGCCGTGCAGAGCCCCCGCAAATCCCGAGCGGGTTTGAGCATTGTTGGCCTTGATGAATTCTCGTGCCATCCATGCTCTGCCAACGACGAAGTTACCTCGGATTGCTCGCAGGACCTCGATCACGGTCGGAACATCATCTACGAGCGAAATATCCACGGTCTCGATTTCGGACCAGAACGGAAAGCCGCGATCGGCAATGACTAGCGTGTTGGTGTGGCGCACGCGGCTGATAAGAGAGTTGATCTGAGGGTTCAATATCCCATGCTTGATCATGACAGAGCCTTGAGCCGAATCTAAAAGCCACGCAAATCGGTGCTGGTTCGTTTGGGCAAGCCCGGCGCCGGTGTTCGTTTGAGGACGAGATACTCGATCCCAAGCGCCGTGCAGTACTCACGTTTGCCACCAACATCACCATCTTCGTTTACGGCATAGACGTCAGGCTTCAACTGGCGGATTTCCGGATCGGCATCCAGCCAGCCATCGCCGCTCGCAATCAACGCGTTCTTTACGTACTTGATGGAGCCAACCATATAACGGCGTTCTTCTTGCGGCATAAGCGGATGTCCTTCGCCCTTGAGCAGCCGGATGTTCGCATCGTGACCCACTATAACGTAAAGCTCGCCATAGCAGCTTACTTCTTCGAAGAAGCGCACATGGCCGGAGTGGAGCCAGTCATAACAGCCAGTGACGACCACCTTCTTTCTTTCTGGCGCGGATGGTGCTGGCGACGCGTCCGGAAAGCCATTGAGCTTCTCGTCTGTAAAGAAGTGGTACGTGATTCTGTTCTTTCGGGCATATCTTTCACGCGAAGGATTTGCCGTTGGTCGATAATCTGCCCAGACATCGGCGCGTAGATTTCTTGGCAGCGAGTCACAATCGCTGGATGCATCTGCTGTCACTACCTTGCTGACGTAACGTACGGCGCTGAGGAAATAGCTTCTTTCCGCGAGCGAAAACTTCGGCGGCCTGCCGGCGGCTTCTCTAATAACGGCATCCGGCCAAAGCAATACGGTGAGTTCACCAAGCTTCGCGGCCTCTTCGAAAAAGCGAATATCTCGCGATGTGATATCGTCGAATCCCCCGCTGGCCACGACTTGTGAACGCGACAGGATCAAGCGTGGTTTGTGTCCGTAGTGCGAACGTTGACCTTAAATGCGCCGGGAACAGGATCTTCGGAAACAACAATCAGATATCCCCCTCCGCATCCTGAGAACATTGCTCCAAGAAAGCAGCGTTGATAGATCCGCAGAATTGCCTTCAGGTCGATCTTGATCAAAGGATGGGCGATGACGTGCGGCAACAGCATTTCCCAACACCGCATGGTCTCGTTGAGCGACGCACCGAGGGCATCCGCGTTCATCTTCTTGATCGCATCGAAGCAATCCATCCCGGTCCGCCCCAGACGCGCTACCCATTTGGGCTCCAGTCGCTTTACGCCGAGCGGGTTGTAGCCCAGCGGCCGCGGCTCGATGGGCAGCAGGTAGAGCACCTTCTCGAGCCAGCGAGCGTGCCTGGCAGAAGTGACGGATTCAATGTGTGTCGGAAAGACACCGCCGTTCGCCGCATAATCGTAGTCCAGTCGATTCACACCGGGATAGATCAAGCCGATCATGTCCTGCGAACCGCTCGGCTCCGCCTTACCCTTGTTCTCCGCTTGGTACAGCTCACGCACAAGTTCGTCCAGCGGACGCTTGGGAGGCCTGCCTCTCCACAGACGACTCGCGACCGCTCGTGTGCCGCTCGCAAGTCCGGAGCGATCCATCGGCCGAAAATTCGGCTCGATCTGAACGACAACCATTGCTCCTGGCGGGTGCGGATTCAGTTGCGAGACAAATGGCTGATCGATCCAACCACCCGCGAGCTGGAGCCGGTTGGGAATGGCGCCAAACGCCTTGTTGAGTGACGAAGGCTCTTTCATGTCCGTCAGCCGATGCCTACGTGCTCGCCGGCCTTGCGACGCTCGTATTGGTCTTTGATCCATCCGTAGGTTATCGGCAGCCCTTTATCCAGTGGCGTGTCAGGTTCCCAGCCAAGGACTTTCTTGATGAAGGTATTGTCTGAATTGCGGCCCGCGACTCCTCGTGGAGCGTTGAGATCGTAGCTGCGCTTCAATTTCTTATCCGCGATCTTCTCAACCTTGCTGACCAATGTATCGATGGACACGAGTTCGCTGGAACCAAGGTTGATCGGTGTCGCGATCAGGTCGTCGCAATGCATGATTTTGTCAATGCCTTGCACGCAGTCGTCAACATACATGAAGCTGCGCGTCTGCTTGCCATCACCCCAGATCGTGATCTGGAAGTCGTTCTTGTCGATCGCTTCGATCATCTTGCGGCATATCGCTGCGGGAGCCTTTTCGCGGCCGCCGTCCCACGTGCCGTGCGGTCCATAGACATTATGGAAGCGGGCCATAAACGTTTTCATGCCGCGCTCATGCCAGAATTCCTGGCAGACCATTTCGGAGAACAACTTCTCCCACCCATAACCCCGTTCGGCCATCGCCGGATAAGCATCCGACTCCTTTAAGGCTCGAACGTTCGGGTCGCTCTGGAGCGACGTGTTGTAGGCGCAAGCCGAACTCGAGAAGAAATACCGGTCCGCGCCTGCCCTGTATGCCGCCTCGGTCATGTGCGTGTTGATCAGCACGGAGCGCAGACACTCAATCCGGAAGCGCTCGATGAAGCCCATACCGCCCATGTCCGCCGCAAGGTTATAAACTTCTTTAGCCCCCTCGCAGATACTTCGACAATTGCTCTCGACGCTCACGTCCAGACAAAGACTTTCTACTCCGGGAACACGCAGGTACCAGTCATATAAGGGCTTCTTGTCCACCGCACGAATATTGAGAAACCCCTTCTTTTTGAAATAGAGGACAAGGTTGCCGGCAATGAAACCGCCCGCGCCCGTGATGACGATCAGATCATGTTCATTCATCGCCAAGTCCTTTTCCACGAATCGCTTCCTTTGTGTGTAGCGTTGCTGTCAGCGGAGGCAAGCTTCTCCGACGGAGCCGTGAGTGCTTGCATCCGAGATACGATAATCGGTAAAGTAAGCGATGTCAATCAGACTTGCCGGCGTCGAGGCCTTCGCTATACTGTCCTGTTATGAGCATACGAATGAAGGATATCGCCAGGGACCTTGGCGTATCCGTCGTTACGATCTCTAAAGTCCTGCGCAATCATCCCGATGTAGGAGATGAAACCCGCGAACGAGTTCTTGCCCGCGTCAAAGAGCTGGATTATCGCCCGAACTTGGCGGCTCGCAGTCTCGTCACTGGACGCACGTATCTAGTTGGGTTGGTTGTCCCCGACTTGCTGCATCCCTTCTTCGCCGAGATTGCCAAGTCTATATCCGAGGTCTTGAGAGAAAGCGGCTACTATCTGATTGTTTCGTCCTCTGAGGAAGATCCGGATCTTGAGGAACAGGAGATCAATCAACTTCTTGCGCGGCGGCTTGATGCCTTGATCATTGCCACCTGTCGGCCGACCGTAGACCTCTTCTTCCGAATCGAAAATCAGAAAACGCCTTATGTCTTAATCGACCGAAGTTTACCTGGTCTCTCCGCGAACTTCGTTGGCGTGGACGATGAAGCGGTCGGAATGCTTGCCGTCAGGCACTTGATCGATATCGGTTGCGAGAGAATCGCGCATATTCGTGGGCCGGAAACGAGTCCCGGCATTCGCCGCATGGAAGGATACAAGAGAGCACTGGCGCAGGCCGGACTGAAAGTAGTTGACGATTACATCATCACCGAACGGAAGGGAGATGTAGGAACAAAACAACGCGGGGCCGAGGCGATGAGCCAGCTCTTGAGTCTTAAGCCAAGACCCGACGGGGTGTTCTGCTTCAACGATCCGCTCGCGATGGGCGCCATGAATTACGCTCTGGATCACGGATTACGCATTCCGGAAGACATCGCGGTGATTGGTTGCGGAAATCTTCACTACGACGATTCTCTCCGCGTTCCACTTTCAAGCATCGACCAGCACAGCCGGCAGATTGGAGAGGAAGCTGCGCGTGTTACGGTCGGGATTCTCAGTTCGAAAATACCGCTCAAACCCGAAACCGTCGTGCTACAGCCCGAACTTGTTGTGCGCCGGTCGACTCAGCGTCGTGCAGCCAAACCTGCGTCTTCGAAGCGGACTCGTCTCTAGACGTTGAAGTGATTATCGATTCTGACACCCAAGGTGTGCCCGGAACTCCGCCGGTCACCGAGACCATACTTTCCAAAATTGCCTCGTGCGACATCTTCATCCCAGACTTGACGTTTGTTGCCAGCACGGACGGTGGCAGCGCGTGCCGGATCCGAATGTGATGACAGAGTATGGGTACGCCTTCCACGCCAAGACCTATAAAGCGATGATGCCTATCATGAATACTGCCTTCGGCCCGGCCGAGGAACTACCCTTCGATATTGGATAGCGGCGCCGTTTAGTTCCTCACAATTTTGATCATGGAACGTAGGGACTTCAAAAGCTGGTCAAAATCGCGCACCCTCCCCCGACAGATCCGAAGGGACTGTTTGCTTAACCCCATCGCGTGGGGCCACAAGGCAGCTTGTGTGTCATCGCAGGGCGGGCGGCCCGAATGGAAATACCGGCCTTGGCCTCGATGACCGCGCCATGCCGCCTCGTTCTGGCCAGCAAGAAGAGAAGATTGTCCGCTATTTCGCCCGCTTCACCGCGTCTACCAGGCCAGGATATCCCTTCGAATAGAAACTTGATCGGCAAACAATCACGTCGTTTCCCCAACAACAGAGCGATCTCTTCTGCCTAGCTGCCTCAAGAGGGTAGGTCAAGCGTAAGCGTCTGACCAACACACCTGTTCGACAGGCGGGGTCTGTGTTGAAGTGTCCGGATGACCGCGAAAACAGAGTTGTCAGCGCCCAAGCGACGTACACGAGCGGAAGTTCAGCAGTTGGTGGCCGAGTTTATGAGCAGCGGTATGCGGAGGAGCGAGTTTTGCCAGAGTCGAGGTTTGAGCTTCAGCACACTGGATCGCCATCTGAAGAAACGGCGTTGGAAGAGAAGGCGTAGGCCAGTTTTTTCGGCCGGCCGATTGCTGAAGGTGGAGTTGGCGGCCAGGAAATCGCCGAAGCCGCACGAACCGAGTTGCGGGCTGGCCGTGGTGCTGCCGGGCGGACGCCGGATCGAGGTACATCCTGATTTTGATACGAGTACGTTCGAGCGCCTGGTGAGTGTACTGGAGCGGGTGTAGGCCGTGTTTGGACTGGGTCCAGCCACACGGATCTATTTGGCCGCCGGGGTCACCGACATGCGCAAGGGGTTCGAGGGGCTGTACGGTCTGGTCCGGGATCGATTGTCGTGCGAGCCTCTGAGCGGGCACCTGTTCTTGTTCTGCAACGCACAGCGCAACCGTTTGAAGGTCCTCGTCTGGGATGGAAGCGGACTCTGGGTCTGTGCCAAGAGGTTGGAGAAAGGACGTTTCACCTGGCCGCAATCCGGTGATGCGCAGGGCAAGGTTATCCTGAGTCACGAAGAGCTTTCTCTGTTGTTGGGTGGGATCGATCTGACCAACACCAAGCACAAGCGGTGGTACCGGAAAGCTCCACCCGAAGGGCATGCTGCCGCATGAGTTGCTTGAACGATTCGAGCGACTCTGGTAAATCAATAACCCATTGTGAGTGCGCCTCCCATTCCTTCCGCACCAGCCGATCTGGAACTCATCGCACAACTGAAGAGCAAGCTACAGTACGCGGAGTTGCGGATTCGGGTACTGGAAGAGCGTCTGCGGCTGATGCGGATCGAGAAGTATGGAGCGGGTGGAGAAAAACTTTCGCAGGCGCAAATGCAATTGTTTGAGCTTGAGCCTGTCGTCAGTGAAATGATCGAGCAGGCGGAGAGTGAGCACGTGCCAGGGCATCGCTCGACCAAGAAATCCGTCAAGCATCCAGGTCGCCAGGAGTTGCCAGCGAATCTTCCTCGCGTTGAGCGGATTCTTCCCTGCGCATTAGATCAGCGCGTATGCAAACGCTGCGGAAAGGAAACAGTGGTGATCGGCTACGAAGAGAGTTCCCAACTGGATGTGGAGCCGGCGAAGTATTTCGTACTGGTCACGAAACGAGAGAAGCGGGCTTGCCGGTCGTGTGAGGATCTCGGCGTCGTCTCAGCGCCCCTGCCGCCACGGATCATCGAGAAATGCCTGGCGAAGTGACCGCATTGTCATCGAGACGGTCGTCGGCAAATATTGCAATCACACGCCCCTGCATCGGCAGAGCATGATTCTGGAAAGGGGCCTCGGCTTGGAGATCAGCCGCGCAACGCTGGACGGTTGGGTCCTCAAAGTCGGCGAGTTGCTGATCCCTGTGGTCGCCGCGATGCGGCGAGAATTGATCAGCGGAAGTTACATTCAGGCGGATGAAACCCCAGTCGATGTGCAGACACGCGAGGGCCGGGGACAGAATCACCAAGCGTATCTATGGCAATACAGTCGCCCCAGAGGAACCGTGGTATTCGACTTCCGCTTGGGTCGCGGACGGGACGGACCGAAACGGTTCCTGGGACAGTTCGAAGGCATTCTCCAAACCGACGGATATTCGGCCTACGATCAGGTCGGTGGGCCGAGAATGGTACACGCCGCTTGTTGGGCGCATGCCAGAAGACAGTTTTTCGAAGCGGTGCAGCTAAATCCCCGAGACCCGGTTGCAACTCCGATTGTGGCGCGCATTGACGAACTGTTTGCCGGTGATGCCGAAGCTCGACGCAAAGCGCTGAGTACTGCGGCGCGCCATGTTCGGCGTCAGGAAACAGCCAAGCCTCGATGATGTTCGTAGCAAGATCGAGGCAGCGCAGTCCGTTGCATTGCCGTCCAGCACACTCAGCAAGGCTTGCCAGTATGCGCTCACGCTTTGGAAGAAACTTACACGATTTCTGGAATATCCTGAACTTGAGTTGAGCAATAACCTAGCGGAGAATTCCATGCGTCCCGTGGCTCTGGGTCGGAAGAACTGGATCCACATCGGTAGCCCACAAGCGGGACCGAAGGTTGCAGCGATACTCTCGGTCGTGGAAAGCTGCCAAAGGTTGAAACTCCCCGTGCGCGAATACTTGGCCGCGTTTCTCCCCGGGCTCGCCGATCGCCCGATCCAGCGCCTCCCAGACCTTACTCCCGCTGCGTGGGTCGCGCAGCATTCATAGATTCGAAGAGGAGAGCTTTATTCACGAGCATTGCGAAAGGACCGAGCTTTACTCGCTATCAGCCCGAACCCATTCTTACTGGCAGCATTCTCTAAGCTCAACGATTCTGCGCGGGCCGCTGCCGACTGTCCTGCCCTGTTTCTCAACTCCGCCATGGCAAGCCGCGTCTCGAACTCAAGCTCCAAAAGCTGATGAGAATGAGCGCTTTGACGTGTCTTCTGTAGTTGTGCGCTTGCCGCTGGGAAATGGCCTGACGAGTCCTGTACGCGGCCAGACATCATTTCAAACTGCAAACGGAGCAGTGTGTTCGCACTTTTATCGGCCAGTGATTTAGCCTGTCCGGCCTCAGACTCGGCCTCAGGAACCTTGGATTCGGCCAGCAGGGCATCGATCAGCACAATGCTGGCGGCCAATTCGTCGTCGGCCTGCTGATCTTGATGAAATTGTTCTTTGCATTTGCGGATCACAGTTTCGGCGTCTGAGCTATGCCCTTCTTCAATTGCCAGGCGCGCAAGCGCAAGTTCAGTTTCTGCCGCCGTTTGTTTCTCGCCAGTTTGTTTGCGTATCGCCAGCGCTTCCTCGTAGGACTTCCGGGCAGCGACCAAATCACCGCGATCTGTGAGAACGTCTCCTCTTCCAGAAAGGACATATGCGATAGCACTTTTGTCATCAGCTTCCTGAGCTACAGCCTTGGCTTGCTCGAAGGTCGTGAAGGCCTTGTCAAGCTCCCCTCGACGCCGAGCAACTTCCCCAAGATCGTTTAGCGTAAGAGCGATGCCGTCCTTGTCTCCCATTTCTTTGTAACCCGGAAGAGCGTCGGAAAGGGCATGCTCTGCGCTGGCGAGATTGCCCCGGGCCAGAAAGACATCGCCAAGATTACTGGAAACCGTCGTTATCCCGTCGATAACGCCGATCTCACGGAACATTCTTAGGGCTTCTCGAAACATGCTCTCCGCCCGATCGATCTGGCCCAGTTGATAGTAGAGTCCGGCGAAGTCACTGAGCGTGCGGGCTTCGTTGTTGCGATCGCCGGCTGCTGCATAACTCTGGCGGGCATTCTCGCAGTCTCGAATGGCCTGCTCGGTGGAGGAGCCATTCCCAAGGGTTGCGCAAAGGATTCCATAGGCGCGTGCGACGAGCAAATGAGCACCCTGTGCACTGCCCTTTTCAACCGCACGCCGCCCGGCTGCTTGCGCTTTCGCATAGTCGCTATTCGTCCAAGCGCGTGATTCAATCATGTCGATCCGTGGATCGTCAGCGACTGGACCGGGCAGGCGCCGCAGGGCGGCCACGGTTTTGAGCGCATCTTCAGAGTTCACACGGCGTTGCTCGTCGGCCAACCGAAGTCCGTAATTCAGGTTGTCCGGAAACTGGGCAAAAAGCTTCCGGTACACGTCAATCGCCTTGCTCGTATCCTGCAGCGACGAATAGTACTGACCTTCAATTTGGAGACGTTCTTCTGCGCTTAGATGTTCAGAAAGCGCGCGCGCATGCTCAGCTTCATCGCGAGCCTTCAAGTCGTATCCGAGATGATGCCATGCATCGGACAAAGCGGAATGTGCTAGAGGAAAATCCGGTTCGACCGCTATCGCCTGGACAAGCAGATCTCGGGCCTGGACAAAGTCGAATGCCCAGAGATGGGACCGACCTTCCGTGTAGAGCTTTACCGCCAGCGGCTTCACCGGCAGGGCTGCTCTCGTCTGCGCGAAAGCTTCTTCTGAAATTGAGGTGCCTCCCAAGCTGTCCCGAAGAGACGCTCCGGCCTGCGCCACAAGTTCGAAAAGGTTGTCTTCGTTCCCCACAAAAGCCCGCTCGGCAATGGTCTCGCCATGTTCGGTGTCTTGAAGCCGAACGTCCAGACGAATCCGCCTTTCTCCTTTTCCGGGCAACGGCGTATACGAGCCAAGTACGACTACGTCTGCTCCAGGATTCGTACGGAGCCGTTCAAGGGTTTCTTTTGCCAGGCTGTCTTCGTCGCTCAGTGGGAGTTCTCGTTTTGCGCGCGCCACGTCCTCACCCGAGACCATACGCAAGGCGCTATCAGCGGCGAGCTCGGTACTGAGCATTTCCGCGAAGGCCGGCGAGAGCCAGTTGTCCTCGGGACGTCCAGGCAGATTGCGAAAACCCATCACGGCTACAGATCGTCGAACGTGTACAGGAGGAAGGTTGGTCTCGGCCGCAGTCTTGTTTTCTATCCCGGTCCGCGGAAGGCGGAATCGATAAGCGGTACTACCGACCACAAGCACAATGAATGCGGCAATTGCTATGTAACGCAACCTCCGGCCTGAAATGGCGGAGTGTTTTTCTGAGCTGAGCGACGAAATCGGCGGTACAGGCTCAGGTGTGACGGGGCGGACCGGATCCTGTGACTCTGTGACCGTAGTGACCGGCGCCAAAAACCGGTAGCCTCGCCGCGGTACCGTTTCCACATAAAAGGGTGCGTCCGCATTGTCTCCGAGTGCATCACGGATCTTCCGGATCGCGACTCCCAAGCTGTTATCGAACTCTACGAAGGTGTTTTGGGGCCACAGGCGCTGGCGTACCTCCTCCCGGGTGACGACCTCTCCCGGCCGCTCCACCAGCATGACCAGAAACCGGCAGGGCAGATCCTGCAACTTCACCCGAGCGCCGTTGCGCGCCAGGCTCCCTTCGGTGGGGTCCAGCTCGAACGGACCAAATTGGTATCGAAGGGCTCGTGAAGCTGGATTATGCATGAGTTCTGCCGAAACTTGTGACGATCCGGAATCTTAGCACGTGGCAACGAGCCTCGGGTTCAGTTAAGGACCGCCCCTAAATTATTGTGCGACAGGCACTTCCTCGTTAATCGAGTCTTAAGGAGTTGTTTTGTTGACGGGTCGTGTGCTTTGAGCAACATTCGCGGACACGTCGCGCCTACTGTGGGGGCGGACGCAATCTAACGCCATCCAGGAGAAATCATGTTCTGCAACAGGCTTCGAGCCGGCGTGCTTTTGTGGTCCATCTGCATCGCGGTTTCCATGGTTGTCGGGCAATCGACGACCTCTTCTACCAACCCCGTGGTTCCGACTCTGATCAATTTCAGCGGCACCCTGAACGCCGTTGACGGAAAGCCGCTAACCAGTCTCACCGGGGTCACATTCTTACTCTATGCAGACTCCCAAGGCGGTGCGCCCCTGTGGATGGAGACGCAGAACATCCAGCCCAATCGTACAGGACACTACACGGTCGCGCTGGGTTCGACCACCAGCCAGGGACTGCCCACGAGCGTCTTCGCCTCGGGTGAGGCGCGCT
>Ga0209517_10009725_pt1 | contig 10884 bp, 8 predicted proteins | sample PeaSoiMetSII2010_FD_187695 | JGI IMG/M metagenome (GOLD analysis project Ga0209517, IMG submission 187695) | Peat soil microbial communities from Weissenstadt, Germany - SII-2010 (SPAdes) (version 2) | ecosystem: Environmental > Terrestrial > Soil > Wetlands > Peat | place: Germany: Weissenstadt... | reverse complement strand
GGCGATGCGCGGCGCGTTCGCCAGCAGGTCCAATTCGCCCACCAGTTCGTATCCGCGCGTCTGGTACTGGCCGCCGAAAGAGTTGGGGTAGGAGCGCCGTTGAATCTCACCGTCAGCGAACGAGGTGGCCACAAAACCCGCACCGGTCTGAGTTTTCCTTTGCGTGATTTCAGAACCGGCAGTGGAGAGAAAGAGTTGTTCGATGCGGCGAAAATCCATCGCGGCTTCGGCGAGCGTCACACCTTTCACGCGGCGCAACTCCCGATCCACCTCGAGCAGCAATTCCAGGCAGGCTGACACGGGAATCGAGAATGGATCGATGCGGCAGGGGGCTTCCCAGCGATCAATGATCTTAGGTTCCTTAGCCAGGCGAACGTCGCGCTTTTTGACGGTAGCGCTGGCGCGCGCAATTTCCACCGCGTGAGCGGCAATGCGGTCGACGCTGGCGCGGGTCAGATCGTCGGTGGCGGAAAAACCCCACGCACCCTCCGCCACTACTCGTACACCCACTCCTCGGGATTGCGATTCCCTCACCTGCGCAGCCTGGCCATTCTTGGTGGAAAGGTAGCGCTGCCGCAGGTCCACGATTCGTACGTCTGCATACGTGGCGCCCTGAGCTTTGGCCGTGTCCAGCGCCCATCCAGCAATGTCCTTCATAATTTTCCCGGAAAAAGTCGAGAGTCAAAAGTCAAGAGTCGAGAAGTCTGTCATTCTGAGCGAAGCGAAGAATCGCCGTAGTTGGCGGGCGACGAAACGAACTGCGGAGATTCTTCGCTTCGCTCAGAATGACAGGCAAAGCTCGATTCTCACTCTCGACTTTCGACTCCTTAGGTCCCCTCCGCCCAGGAGGCCAGGTACTCCTCCTGCTCCGGCGTTAGCTTGTCAATGGTTACGCCCAGCGAATCCAGCTTGAGGCGCGCCACGTTCTTGTCGATTTCCGCTGGGACGGGATAAACCTTGGATGAGAGCTGCGCGGCATGCTTGACCAGGTACTCCACGCAGAGCGCCTGATTTGCGAAACTCATGTCCATAACCACCGCCGGATGGCCTTCCGCAGCCACCAGGTTGATCAACCGGCCTTCACCCAGGACGTAGATTTTGCGCTTGTCGGGCAGAGTGTATTCATCCACAAAGTCCCGCGTGTGGCGCTTGCTCACGGCCATGGCCTCGAGGGCAGGCAGGTCCAGTTCGACGTTGAAGTGCCCGGAATTCGCCACCACCGCGCCGTCCTTCATCAGGCGGAAATGCTCGCCGCGGATAATCGACTTGTTTCCGGTGACGGTGACGAAAACGTCTCCCCACTTGGCAGCTTCCGCCATGGGCATCACCGCATATCCGTCCATAATCGCTTCAATGGCCCGTGTGGGATCGGTCTCGGTGACGGCGACGTGGGCTCCCATGCCCTTGGCGCGCATGGTGACGCCGCGGCCGCAGTAGCCGTACCCGCAAACCACCACGTGCAATCCGGCAAAAAGCAGGTTGGTGGCACGGAGAATGCCGTCGATGGTGGACTGGCCGGTGCCGTAGCGGTTGTCGAAAAGGTGCTTGGTGTCGGCGTCGTTCACCGCAATGATGGGATACTTAAGCAGGCCGTTATTAGCCATGCTGCGCAACCGGATGACGCCGGTGGTGGTTTCTTCGGTTCCTCCGATGACCCCCGCAACCAACTCCTGCCGCTTGCTCAGGATGGCGGTCACAAGGTCGGCGCCGTCGTCCATGGTGATCTGGGGTTTCTGGTCCAGAGCGGATGCGATATGAGAATAGTACGTGTCTTTATCCTCACCTTTGATGGCAAAGACGGGAATCTGGAAATCCCGCACCAGAGAGGCCGCCACGTCGTCCTGGGTGCTCAACGGGTTCGAGGCGCAAACCGAGACCTGTGCGCCGCCGTCCCGAAGTGCAATAGCAAGGTTTCCCGTTTCCGTGGTCACATGAAGGCAGGCAGCAATCCTAACCCCCTCGAGGGGACGTTCGGCGGCGAACCGCTTCCGGATGAGGTTCAGAACCGGCATCCATTGCCCTGCCCACTCAATCCGTATTTTCCCCTTGGCGGCCAGTTCGAGATCTTTTACATCACAAGCAAGTTGTTGCGTACCAGGCATTTAGATTCCAGACTCCTTTCGCAGTAGAGCCGCTTTATCGGTTCGCTCCCAGGTGAATTCGGGCTCCGAGCGGCCGAAGTGGCCGTAGGCGGCGGTCTTCTTGTAAACCGGGCGCCGCAGGTCGAGGGATTCAATGATCCCTTTGGGTGTCAGCATAAAGTGCTTGCGAACCAGCGCCTCCAGAGCGCTGTTGTCGATTTTGCCTGTGCCGAACGTGTCTACCATAATCGAAACCGGGTCCTCGACTCCGATCGCGTAGGCGAGTTGCACTTCGGCACAATTCGCAAGCCCGGCAGCGACGATGTTCTTGGCGATATAACGCGCCATGTAGGCCGCGGACCGGTCCACCTTGGTGGGGTCCTTTCCGGAAAAACATCCGCCCCCGTGGTGAGCCGTGCCGCCGTAAGTATCCACGATGATTTTGCGGCCCGTCAGGCCGGAATCACCCACGGGGCCACCGGTCACAAACCGTCCGGTGGGATTAATGTGGTATTTGGTGTTCTGATCGAGCATGTGGGCTGGGATGACGGTCTTGATGATGCACTCCCGTACACCCTCGCGCACGGTTTCAATCTTCGCGCTGCCCGCATGCTGCGTTGAAACCACCACGGCGTCAACACGGACGGGCTTCGTTCCTTCATATTCCACCGTGACCTGGGACTTGCCGTCCGGACGGAGGAAATCCAGAACGCCCCGGCGTCGGGCTTCGGCCAGTTGCTGGCATAACTTGTGCGCCATCATAATGGGAAACGGCATCAGCTCTTTGGTCTCGTCGCAGGCATAGCCGAACATAAGCCCTTGATCGCCGGCGCCCCCGATGTCAACTCCCATAGCGATGTCGGGGCTTTGTCGAGTCAGGTTGGAGGTTACGCGGCACGTATCCGCTGTAAACCCAGCGTCTGCCTGGGTGTACCCGATCTTGCGGATCGTTTCCCGGACCAGCGGATCAATATCGATCTTGGCCATGGTAGTGAGTTCACCTACCACGTAGACGTCCTGATCTTTGGCCATACTCTCGCAGGCGACACGACCCAACGGGTCTGCCGATAGCACGGCGTCCAACACCGCATCCGAAATCTGGTCGCAAAGTTTGTCCGGATGACCCTCCGTAACCGATTCAGACGTAAAAAAGTGACGTTGCTTCAAACCAGACACGCAGAGCCTCCTTGATTAGTGTTTCGGATGGGAATATAAAGGCTAACACGATTACTCAAAGCTATCATAGGCGGCGGGAGACTGTCAACGTTTTTGCGCTCGGGGTAGTGGAAGAGTCTGATGTAGAGGCGGCTTTACGCCGCCATTTGGCGAGCTAAACTCGCCGCTATAACATCAGACTGTACCACCACCAGCCCAAGCCCTCGGTTGACAATTCCGCAGCCGCCCGTCACGATTGTCGTGCGGGTGGAGGGCGGCGGGTCTTCGCGCGATATGAACCCCATGAGCTTGCAGGCGTTCTTCGCCTTGCTGGGTGGGTTGCTGGTTCTGGCTTTTGTCGCCAATCGTTTGGCGCAGCGGACGCGTGTGCCGGATGCTGTGGTGCTGATTCTGACCGGGTTGCTGCTGGGTCCGGTTTTCCATCTGGTGAACGCCGCACAATATGAGAATGTGACCCGCGGCTTCGGCACGCTGGCCTTGATTCTGATTCTCTTTGAGGCTGGTCTGGAACTCGACGTCGACGAAACCCTGCGTCACCTGGGCGGCGGACTGGTGCTTTCCTGGTCGGCTTACGTGATAACAGCTTTGTTAGTGGCGGGGGTTGCCAAATGGGCGCTGGGGCTCTCCTGGGACGGGTCGTTGCTGGTCGGCGCGGTGCTCGGGTGCGTGAGCAGCACCGTCATGCTTCCAGCACTCCAGCAAATTCCGATGCGGAAGCCGGTGAAGCTCACTCTGCTGGTGGAGAGTTCGATTGGCGACGTGCTGGCCGTGCTTACGGTGGGTGCTTTGCTGAACCTCTCGCAGTCGCACGGCTCGCTCTTCAAAGGGTTGGTGGGCGGATTTGCTTTCGAGGTGGCCGGATCGCTGGTGCTAGGGGTGGCGGCCGGGTTGGCATGGTCCCGGCTCATGCCGCTCCTCTCCGACCAGCGGTTCTGGCAAGCGCTGACGTTTGCCGCGGTCTTGCTGCTCTATTCTGGAGCAACCGCCATCAAAGCCAGCGGGTTGTTCGCGGTGCTGGTGTTTGGCATTGTGCTGGCCAACGTGTCGCAAATCAGAAAGCAACTCTTCCCTCTCGGCGTAGGCGAGGACTTGCCGGAAGAGAATCTTCACCACCAAATTCTAAATTTTCACTCCGAACTGGCCTTCCTGATTCGCACCTTCTTCTTTGTCATGATCGGAGCGGTGGTGCAATTCTCCGGACTGCGCGCGAACGCCATGGCGATTCTCGGATTTGCGGGCGCCGTTCTGTTTTCCCGCTGGATGGCTGTGAATATCAGTGGCTGGACATGGAAGGGAATCTCGTCCCAGGAACGGGAGTTGATCATCCTGCTGCTTCCCCGCGGACTGATCACGGCGGTGCTCGCCATCCAGGTGATCGACGCGCGCGGGGCTTCATTTGGCTTCTTGCGCGGCGTGGCCTTCGCCATTATTTTGCTGACCAATCTGCTTCTGGTCCTGGCCAGCGTGCGAGCCCTGCGCACCGTTCCACGAGCGGTGCTTTCCGAGCCACATCCGCAGGAGCAGGCTGTGGAATAGGCGCCCACCACCACGTTTCTGGGATCTGCCCTTCGGCCGCTTTCTGGGGTGCCCTCCTGAGCATCGACAACTGGCAATGTTCCGCATGCTGGAGGAGAAGACCCTGGAAGGGCGGCCTGCGCTACCCCTTTTTGGCCGGGGTGCGGTAGAATCTCAAGTGGGGAGGTGAGGACGATGGCGAACTTAGATCGCATCACGACTGACCCGGCGCGACTGAACGGGGAACCGTGCATCCGAAACCTGCGACTGACGGTGCGACGGGTGCTGCAAGCGATCGCCACCTACCCTGACCGCAACGAGCTCAAACGCGAGTACCCAGAACTCGAAGACGAGGACATCCGCCAAGCCCTAGTCTTCGCTGCGACTTACCTGGACGACAAGATACTTCCACTTGTGACGGCCCGCTGATGTTGCTTCTCGACTAGGGTCTACCGCGCAGCACAACGATTCGTTTAAGCGCACTTGGGCTCGATGCCGAGCACGTGGGAGACTGTGGCCTTGCGACGGCCGACGATCAAACCATCCTCGATTACGCCCGCCGTGGTGGCCATACCATTGTTACTCTGGATGCGGATTTCCATAAATACCTAGCGCTTTCGCGGGCCACCACACCCTCCGTCATCCGTATCCGCATTGAGGGGCTGAAAGCCGAGCAACTCGCCGCCTTGTTGGTGGGTGTGATCGACGAATGTCGAGAGGACCTGAGCCGTGGCGCGGTGATTTCTGTGACCGAGACTCGCATCCGACTCCGCAATCTGCCCCTCCTCCCGTAGCGGCACAGGCGCGGGAAGGACAAGCCGCGGACATTCGAGGGCCGGCGTGCCCTATGCAACCTTCGTGGCGGTCCGGCGGGATAGCATATAGGCCTTGAGAAAGGGATCGAGGTCGCCGTCGAGGACCCGGTCGGTGTCGCCCATTTCAAACTTCGTACGGTGGTCCTTGATGAGCCGGTAGGGGTGCAGGACGTAGGACCGGATCTGGCTGCCAAAGTCGATGTCGGCCTTGGAAGCCTCGAGTTTATCCGAGGCCTCCCGCCGGTTGCGTAGCTCTAACTCAAACAGCCGGGAGCGCAGGAACTTCATGGCCATATCCTTGTTGCGGTGCTGCGAGCGCTCGTTCTGGCACTGGGCCACGGTGCCTGTGGGGATGTGAGTGATCCGCACGGCTGAGTCCGTTGTGTTGACGTGCTGCCCGCCCTTGCCGCCGGAACGATAAGTTTCAATCCTGAGTTCGTCGGGCTTGATTTCAATGTTGATGGTATCGTCGATCTCGGGGCTGACGAAAACCGAGGCGAAGGAGGTGTGGCGGCGGGCGGCCTGGTCGAAAGGCGAGATCCGAACCAGGCGGTGCACGCCCGTCTCGCCGCTGAGCAAGCCGTAGGCATAATCCCCGGATACCGTGAACGTGGCGGACTTGAGCCCCGCCTCTTCTCCCGATTGGTAATCGTTCAACGTAAAAGCGAAACCTTGCCTCTCCGCCCATCGCTTGTACATGCGGAGCAGCATTTCCGCCCAGTCCTGCGACTCCGTCCCGCCCGCGCCGGGATGAATGGCCACGATCGCATTCAGATGGTCATTCTCGCCGGCCAGGAGGGTTTCCGTCTCGACGCGCTCGAGTTCCTGACCAAGTTTCTCGAGTTCGGTCCCCAGTTCGCCCTCGACCGCTTCCCCTTCCCGGGCCAATTCGAAATAGGCCTCGACGTCGGCCAGGCGTTTGGCAAGCTTGTCGTCCTCTTCAAGCCGTTCGCTCAAACGCATGCGGGTAGTCAGAGTTTTTTGGGAAGCGTTCTGGTCTTGCCAAAAATCGGGCTGGGCAATTTGCTTCTCGAGGGCTTCGAGCTCTTTGCGGCGTTGGGGGGCGTCAAAGAAAACTCCGCAGTTCAATGGCGCGTTGCTTCAAGCTGTCATACGATCTTTGCAATTCGTCGATCACGTTTGCTCCTGATTTGGAGTGCGGCAGCGGAGCTGCCGCCTTTTTGCCAGAATTCCAAGGCGGCAGCTCCGCTGCCGCACTCCAGGCGTCTCGGGCAATCCTTCAGGGCGAGATTCCTTGCTTCGCTCGGAATGACAGGGTCGCGACAAGAACCATCGCTCCTGCCAGCGCCGCGCACAGCCACGCGAAGACGTCGCCGTGCCGCGTATAGAAAGTCTCGGCCCCAAGGTAACTGAAATTAACAGGAAGGGGCGTCGTTTGATAGCGCGCGATCTGCTTCTCGACCCGCCCGTAAGGATCGATCATCACGGTGATGCCGTCGTTCGTGGCGCGCAGCAGGTAGCGGCGATTCTCGATGGCCCGCAAGCGGGCCATTTCCAATTCCTGCAAGGCGGCCGAGGAGCGGCCAAACCACGCATCGTTGGAGATGTTCACCAGAACCCTGGCGCCCGCCAAAGTGACCCGCCGGACCAACTGCGGGAATATGTCCTCATAACAAATGAACACGCCCAGCGCGCCCTGCGGCGTCGGCGCCACACCATAGCTTGCGCCGGGGACGAAATTCCCCGCCTCGGTGGTAATCTTTCCGATCATGTCGGGAAAGGCCCAGGCTGGAACGTACTCCCCAAACGGCACCAGATGCATTTTATCATATTGCAGAATCTGGCGCCCCTCGGGGTCCAGGACGACGGCGCTGTTGGTGATCTGCGGGCGTCCGGTGGCCAACGGGATGACCGTGTTCACGACCACGTAGGCTGAGGCCTGCCTGGCCATCCTCTCCACGGCGCCGCGGAAAACCGGATCGCGCGTGAAATAGAAAGGGGCGGGGTTCTCAGCCCAGATAATCAGTGGCGGAACGCCCAGGCCCGGGCGGCCCTGCTCGTCCAGCCGGACGCCCTCTTCTCGTTCTTCACTTGCCAGCGCTTGCAAAGACATATCCACGAGTTGGTTCAGCTTGGTGGGATTCACCCAGGGCGCCCAAGCGCTGTCGGCTTGCTCGTCGAGAGGCACGTTAGGTTGCACCAAGACCGCGAGATCCGGGCCTTGAGTGGGCGCGGGAGGGGCAAAGGCCCAATTGCCAACCAGCAGGAGCACAAACCAGCCGCCCAGCGCTAGCCAAGGTCTTTTTTCCCTCCCGTGCCGCAATGACCAGGCCGCCAATGCGCTCGTCGCGGCCGCCAGGAACGAGAGGCCGTAAACGCCCGTCACCGAGGCGACCTGCCGCATGCCGGCAGACGCCACACCATAACCCAGGAGGTTCCATGGAAAGCCGGTGATGAGGTAGGTGCGGGCCAGTTCCATGGCAACCCAAAGGAAGGGACTGGCCAGCAAGGCTCGAGCCGGCGACTTGCGCGCCAGCGTGCCAACTACCAAACCGAACGCGCCGAAGAAGATCGAGAAAACCACCACAAAAGCCGCCAGGGCCGTCAAGGCAAGGCCCAGGCTGAGGCCGCCGTATTGTCGAGTGACTTCGACAAACCAGTAACAACTCCCGGCAAAATAGATGGCTCCGCTCAGATATGCCCAACCGAAGGCGCGCCAGAGGCTCGATTCGCCCGCCAATACGAGCAGCAGCGGCAGGAGCGCGATCCAGACCAAGGGATGTAGGCTGAGCTTAGGGAAACAGGCCACCAGCAGGAAACCACTGAAACCGCTGGCGATCCACCTGTGGAATTGAGTCATTGAATCATTGGATCATTGAGTCATTGAGCCATCGGGCTCAGGCGTCGTCCTCGGCTGTCATTCTGAGCGAAGCGAAGAATCTCGGCAGTTGCAAGTCGATCAACCCCATGACTGCAGGGATTCTTCGCTTCGCTCAGAATGACAGACATGGCCGGGGCGACTTTCGATTTTCGAATTTCGAGTTTCGAATTTCGAGTTTCGAATTCCGCTTTTCGGCTCTTCGTCAGCGGCGGATGAAAGGCCTGAAGCCGTCGTGCTTGAGCTTGGCCAGCGTCTTTTCCGCGCTGTCCCGCGAGGCAAACGGTCCCACCTGAACGCGGTACAGGCTGTCTTTGGCGTGCCCGTGTTGGGGCGGTACGAGCAGCGCGTGATAGCCGCGTCCTCTCAAGACCCTCACCACGGAATCGGCATCCTGCCTTGTCCTCATCGCCGTAACCTGAACAATGAATGCGCCTCCGGTTGTCGTGGTCTCGGCAGAAGAACTGGCAGCCGTATCCGGCTCCGCCCCTGACTTGGCTGAAAGTGCTGGTGGGGAATTCACCGGCGGTTCAACTCTGGCAGTGGTCTCCGGTTTTTGCCGGCTTGATGATGAAGACTGCGTCCCGCCGTTGCGGCCAATCGGAACGGTCTCCAGGGGAGGATTAACCGTGGGCGGAATGGCGCCGGAGGTTGTGACACGCTCGATTGCAGGCGACATGTGCGCCGACCTTTCGTTGTAGCCCACCAGGAAACCCAGTGAAAAGAAAACCCCGCAAACGGCTACTCCCGCCAAAAAAACTAGCATCAGATGCCGCGTTGAAAGACCCTTGCCGCCACCACGAGAATCCGTGTTCATGACCATGACCAGCGAAACGAAATTCAACATTCAAATGGCAAACAGCAAATGGCAAATGAAGAACTGCCGGCAATTCGCCATTCGCTCCACTCGTAACGGCATGCCGCGGAACCGGTTGGAGACACAACCAACGAAGCCGTTTGGTCTGCCGCCCTCTTTAGACAGCCCGCGCCGGCTGAGGGCACCCTCTCCCCAAGAGGGAGAAAGCATGCCGTGCGCTGACCTACTTCGGCGCAGCGCCGGGCGCGGCGCCTGGGGCAGCAGGGGGGACGAACTTCCCCATCAAGGCGCTCAGCAGTTCGACCGGGATTGGAAAAACGATGGTGGTGTTCTTCTCGGTCCCGATTTCGGCCAGCGTCTGAAGGTAGCGCAGCGTGATGGTGATGGGCTCCGTGGCCAGAATATGGGCAGCTTCGGAGAGTTTTTCGGACGCCTGATATTCCCCGTCGGCGTTGATGATCTTGGCCCGGCGTTCGCGCTCCGCCTCGGCTTGGCGCGCAATGGCGCGCTGCATATCCTGAGGCAAATCCACCTGCTTCACTTCCACCTTGGTCACCTTGATGCCCCAGGGCTCGGTGTGTACGTCAAGAATGGATTGCAGACGCGCATTGAGCTTTTCGCGCTGGGAAAGCAAATCGTCGAGTTCCACTTCACCCAGCACCGAACGAAGGCAGGTTTGCGCGAGCTGCTCAACTTGGTAGCGGTAGTTCTGAACCTGCACGATCGCCTTTTGGGCGCTCAGGACCCGGAAGAAAACCACAGCATTCACCTTCAACGAAACGTTGTCCCGCGTGATGACATCCTGTGGCGGAATCTCCCAAGCCACTTCCTGCAGCGTGACCCTAATGATCGTGTCGATGGGCCAGAGAATGAAGATCAGCCCCGGCCCTTTATCCGTTGCCAAAAGTCTGCCCAAGCGAAAAGTTACCGCCCGTTCATACTCCCTCAGCACGTTCAAACACTTCATGACCCACAGGAAGAAAATGACCACGATGGTGATGACTACCGGGTTCATCGAATACTCCTTTCCGCGCTTTGATTCGCAGGGGCGGCCTTCGTGGCCGCCTCGACAACACTCAACTCTATTGAGGGTCCTGGACGGACTCAACCCACAGAGTCAATCCCTCGACTTCCCGAACGCGCACTCGAGCCCCTTTGGCGATCGGCTGCCGGGCACGAGCGTCCCACAGTTCGCCGTGGACAAGAACCGTTCCCGAAGGTCCGAGGTCAGTCTTGGCCACGCCCAAGGCATCGACCATGCCGGCCTCTCCCGTCACCGCCTTGCGCATTTTCGCCGCGATGGCAAAGCGCAGGAGAACCACGACGATAACGGCCAGAGGTACGGCTACACCGAGCGCCGTGGAGAGATGAATGCGGGCCTGCGGCCAGGGAGAGTTTACCAGCAGGAGCGCCCCCAAAACCAGGACCACAACCCCGACCCCCGCCAGAACTCCGTGCGACATCACTTTCACTTCCAGGGCCAGCAGCCCGATTCCCACCAGAATCAGCAGCACGCCCAGGGAATTGATGGGCAGCAGGTTAAAGGCGTACATGGCCAAGACGATGGCAGCCGCGCCAACCACTCCCGGCGCAATCAACCCCGGATGGGTGAATTCAATGTAAAGGCAAGCCAATCCGAGC
>Ga0209517_10009723_pt1 | contig 10885 bp, 16 predicted proteins | sample PeaSoiMetSII2010_FD_187695 | JGI IMG/M metagenome (GOLD analysis project Ga0209517, IMG submission 187695) | Peat soil microbial communities from Weissenstadt, Germany - SII-2010 (SPAdes) (version 2) | ecosystem: Environmental > Terrestrial > Soil > Wetlands > Peat | place: Germany... | reverse complement strand
CAACCCGCACGCCTTCGGCGTGGATGATATCGCTGGCCTCCTCTTTGCACTGCGCCAAATCGCGTTCTCGGCATGGGTCAGTTTAAACGAGCGGAAGTGGTCAACTCTTGGCGAGCGCCGAGGGCGTAATGCCCCGACGAAGCTCGCCAAGGGTCACGACACTGAGAAACTGGGAATCCTGGGCATGGCTTTCGAGCCACGCGGCGACTTTGGCATCCGGAGAAGGGCGCAGTGTTTCGGATGGAATGTTGGTGTCCAGCAGGTAACCGCCGTTCATGAGAGATCAATTGGACGGCCAGGTGACCGATTGCGACTGAAGATGGTGTCAATTTCCTCATCGGTAAGTAATCCCCGAACTGGTTCGAAAAGCTCCACCAAATTTTTCGCAGAAGCCTGGGACCGGGCGGCCGTCGGAAGGTGGACCGCCTCTTCAAGTAAGGCGGTCGCGACGGCCTCGATCGCGCGGCCCTGAACGGCTGCCTGACGGGCGAGCTCGGCCTCAACTTCGGGCCGGATATCGAGCGTGATCGTCATGGGTGTCTCCCGTCAAAGATCGGATTCCGTACCACCTTAGCTCATGGGCCTGGAGACGGTCAAGGAATAGTGTGATAAAGGTGGCTATCAGACAGAAGACCCCGATTCGGGGCGGGGACGGATTCGCGCACTTCCGTCAGCATTATTTGGATGCGCAGTCTTGGAGCCCCGACCACCCGCATCCATGATTCGTCCGGGGCCGGCGTCGCTGGTTGTCGATCGCATCGGTCGAGCTGCGAAATCTGACTTTGCCTTCGCCCATGATCTTCGCCTCAACGGGTCGGGCGAATAGCTACCGGACCGTGTGGACGTTGGAGGCGCGGATGCGCCCGTCGCGGCTGATGACGGGAACGCCGAAATAAACAGTCGATGCGGTCCGGCATGTCGGGAACGTCGGCGCGGGGAACCTGAGGCATGACGTCCACGATTTCCACTGTGAAGGGGGCCTCCTTGAAGACGTGGTCTGGATCGTCCAGGGCGGCCTTCAGGTCCGCGCAGGCGTTCGCCGGGCAGTCGGTTCTTTTCGATGAGGTAGACGATTTCCGCCAGGCTGATGGACGAGACGACCATCCGACTTCCGGCTGCGGCGGCCTGATCGATGAAGTCTCCGGCTGCGACGGACAGACGCGCGTCATTGAAGAGATACCAGAGGGCAGTATGCGTATCCGCGACGCCTGCGATCATTAGAAATCTTCACCGAAGCCGTGGAACATGTCGCGCCGGTTCTCGTCGGTTTCTTCGGCGGAAGGCGCCGGCCCATATTTGGCGAGCATGCCGCGTCCGGTTTTAGGAGGCTTTCGCGGCGCGGCTGGCGGTGATTCCTCAGCCAGCTTCCCGAGCCAGGCCTTGAGGGTGAGGCCCTGCGCCGCCGCTCGCGCCTTGAGCGCCGCCGCCTGGGCATCCGGGATTTCGATCACGGTCATAGCCAGTTCCTTTCGTGGGCTGTCTCTTTTCAGGGTAAAGGATATAGGCAATTCTGTCACGATCTTCTATTTTCCCCACTTTCCCCGTCCCACCGGGGGCGTTCTTTGGATAGAACGCTTGCTTTCAAACACGATAAAATACATTATCAACCCCCGTGGAGGTCGGCCTTCATTCATGGTGCTCACATCTTGACATCCTCCCGCGTTCTTCCTTACCCTGAAGGCGATGGAAGTTCATTTCACCCCGGAACTGCAAGCCAGGCTCGAACATGTTGCCGCGCAACAGGGCCGCGATACTGAGGCCCTTGTCCGGGAGGCAGTCGAGCGCCTCGTGGACTACGAGGCGTGGTTCACTGCCGAAGTGGAAAAGGGACTAGCCGCGGCAGATCGGGGCGAGTTCATTGAGCACGAAGCAGTTGGAAAGCTGATCGCAACGCGGTATCCCGGCTGATGCGCATTCGCTGGACAGAGCCCGCCGCGCGCGACCTCACACATATTTGCGACTACATTGAAGAACACGATGGCCCCGCAATTGCCCGCCGTGTCGCACTGGCACTCTACGAAGGAGTGGGTTCGCTCGATCAGCTTCCACGACGTGGCCGCCCGGGCCGAAAGCCAGGCACGCGGGAACTGGTGTTGACGTTATCGAAATAGAACGCATCCCACATGGCGCGCAACGCTGGCCTGAGCGAGCCTGACCTCACGCAGGCTGCGTGTAGATGAACGGGCTGAACCCGTTGGCAGTGGGCAGCAGCGCGGCCTCGGCCTGCAGGGTATCTTCGCGCGCGGAGAGGGACGACCCCCGGTCGCACTCTTGGTAATGGCTGCTAAAGCCGCTGCAGGCGAGCCAGGGTGGTCATTATTTCAGGCTCACCCTTGACTGCCGCGAGGGGGCGGAGTTGAGTCTCGATGTAGCTCCAGTCGAGCCGCTGCTTGTGCCGGAGCACGACTCCTTCCGCATCCCGGATGTCCAGCGGGCGCGACGCGAACAGCTTGAGGACGATGAGGTCTTCGGCTGAGCACGTACGGATATCCAAACCGGGTCCGAAAGAAAAAGCTGTTGCGCGGCCGACCACGCTCTCCTCGAAGGACAAGGCGCCGAGCGAGATGGCGATTCCCACCCCGCCCGGCGTTCGAAGCAGAAGGGTGCGATGGCGGCGCGCAAATTCTCCGGCGCTCTCGATCCGGCCTGGATAGGCGGAAAGCAGAGCGTCAATATACGGCGCCTCGCCGGCGAATCCCGTGAACAACGTGAGATCGACATCCCGCGTCACGCGCGGTTCGCCCTGGACGGCAATCCGCCGATGAAGCAGGAACGCCAGCCCCGGCGGTCGCAGAAATCCTGCAGATGTGCGGCGGTCTCGAAGAGATTGATCATCGGGGGAGTTTCGCCAACCACTCCTGCATCTCGACCAGTCCCGAAGACGGCCGGGGCGGCATGGTTCGCAGCGCGTGATTGAAGGCGCCCTCCAACGCCGCCAGGACCTTCAGGTTGTCGGCTTCCTGGACCTCGCGGCTGCGAATTCGCTCGAGCTCCGGGCCGGCTTCCTTCCAGGCCTCGACCCAGCGGCGTATCGTCTCTCGCTCGTCCATAGTCTGATTATCAACCCGTGGAGGAGGTTCATGGTGCCGTTTTCAGCGATCGGGAAGTGCGAATCACTCAGTTCGAGGAGTTGGCCAGGTAGCTGGAAACCACTTGGGGACGACCCCCTGATACAGTGGTACTTGAAACTTGGTGACAACGTGAAAATATCCATCGTGGTGCTTCTGCTGGCGGCCTCGGCCAACCTGGCGCGCGCGGCAAAAACGCTGGACGTTTACGATATCGATGTGGAAGGCGGCAAGTCGGTTCTGATCGTGTCGCCATCCGGCGAATCGATGTTGTTCGACGTGGGCTGGCCCGGCTTCAACGGCCGCGACGCGGACCGCATCGTCGCGGCCGCGAAGTCGGCGGGCCTGAGCCACATCGACTACCTGGTGATCTCGCATTACGACATCGATCACCTGGGCGACGTGCCCTTGCTGCTTTCCAAGCTTCCCGCCACCCACATCGTGGATCACGGCCCCATGGAGGCTGCCAAACCGCCGTCGGATCGCTACAAGGACTACACCGCGATTCGCGATAAATTGGACCACATCGTGGTCAAGCCCGGAGATCGAATTCCCATCAAGGGCGTCGACGTGCTTGTGGTGACCGCCGCCCGGCAGCATATCGAGAAGCCGCTGAAAGGCGCCGGCGCCCCGAACCCGCTGTGCGCCACCACTCCGCCAAAACCGGAACTTCCCACCGACGTCGAAGACAACATGTCCATCGGCCTGCTGTTCACGCTCGGCAAGTTCCGCATGCTGGATCTCGCCGACCTCGAATCGGCCTACGACTACAAGTTGATGTGTCCGAACAATCCGATCGGCAGCGTCGACGTCTACCAGGTGAGCATCCACGGCCAGGACAAAGGCGTCTCACCGGTGCTCGCGCAGGCCCTCGGCGCCCGGGTCGCGCTCATGGGGAACGGGCCGCGCAAAGGCGGCGCGCCCCAGACGTGGGAGACCCTGCGCGGCGCTCCCGGCCTGGAGGACATCTGGCAGGTGCACTACTCCGTTGCCGGCGGCCAGGACCACAATCCGCCCGCCGACTACATCGCCAACCTCGAAGGCACCGACGAGGCGCACTGGCTCAAGCTGTCCGCCCAGACAACCGGCGCCTTCTCCGTCACCAACAGCCGCAACGGCTTCACCAAGACCTACAAACACAAGTAGCACAGGCACTCCTGCCTGTGTTGGAATCACAGCCGTGATCACCATGAATGCGATTGTCATTGCCTCAAGCGCGGCGGAGCTGATTCTCAGCGCGCATCGCCGGTATTTTTCGCAGTTCAACGCTTTCACCGCCAAGGCGCGGGACACGTTTGACGATCGAGCCTGGCTGCAAGGCTACCTCAACGCCGAGCGGCGCGTGGGCCTCTACCGCGCCGCGGTCAACGAGACGTGGCGCAAGCTGCGGCGGGAATTCCAGGAGCGGCTGCACGACCGGCCATTCTGGATGGCGGCGCGAAAGGTCTTCCTGCGACACGTATTCGAGGCCTATGACGCCGATCTGGCGCTCACGTTTTTCTACTCCACCATGCGGATCGCCTTCGACGAGATGGACGTGCCGGTGGAATACGCCGATGACGGGCTCGCCCGGCGGGCGCGTGGCTGGAGCCGCCATCCGGTCCTCCAGTCCCATAGCGCAACCCCCGAAGAGCTACACCTGTCCATCGAGCGGATTCTGCGGAGCTGCGGATTCCGCTCTCCCTTCGAAGACCTCGCAAGAGATGCGACTTTGGTCACGGCGCGGCTGGCCGCGGAGTGGCGCCGGCAGGCGGGCGACCTCCCTCCGCGCACCTTGCAGATGCTGCAGCCGGTCTTCTACCGCGACCGGGAAGCTTACCTGGTGGGCAAGCTGCGCTCGGCCCGCGCCGCATTGCCGGTGGTCCTGGCATTGAGGCATGATGGGCACGGCATCACCGTGGATGCGGTCCTGACCGGCAAGGAAGACATGCGGAACATTCTGTTTGTCTCCACGCGCTCCACCTTTCAGGTCCAAACCGGCGCCTACCGCGAGCTGCTCGCCTTCCTGGACAGCCTGGCGCCCGAGCGCGGGCACCCCGCCATGTGCGCCGTAATCGGCCTGACCCACCCGGCGCGCGTCACGCTCAACCAACACCTGCGCCGGCATCTGGAGCAAACCGGCGAACGTTTCGAGCCCCCTCCCGGACGGCTGGGAATGGCCATGGTGGTGTTCTCGCCTCCGTCGTTCCCCTACGTGTTCAAGGTCGTCCGCGACTATTCGTCGAAGGGCGGATGGACCGGCAGGGGCCCTATCATGGAGCTCTACCGCTGGGTTCACGAGATGAACCGCGGCCGCCTGATGCTGGACGCGTGGCTCTACCGGAATCTCAGTTTCCCGAGGTCGGCGTTCGACGATCGGGTCCTCGACGAGTTGCTGCAAAGCGCTCCGAACAGTGTCCGGCTGGATGGCGACACCCTGATTTTGAAGCATGCCTACGCCCAGCGAAGGGTGCACCCCCTCAACACCTTCTTCGACCAGACGTCCGATCGCAACTTGCGCGAGCGTGCCATCGATGCGCTGGGAGCCTTCCTCAAGGACTTGGCGCGCATGGGGTTCTTCATCGGCGACCATTACGGTTTGCCGTGCAACACCGGGTTGACGCACGCGTTCAACGTGGCCCTGTTCGATTTCGACGATCTCGGTCCGCTGTCGCGCTACCGCTTTCGGGAAACACCGCCGCCTCCCGGCGGCCGCGACGAGCTGTTCTGGAACACGGAAGTCGATGGCGCATGGTTCTCCGTCGACGCCAACGATGTGCTGGTGGACGAATGGGAAACGTTCCTCGGAGTTCCGCCCGATCTCCGCGACTACTTCCGTCTAAAGCACGGCGATCTCTTCACTACCGGATATTGGACGGAAGTGCAAAGCCGCGTGCAGGCCGGCGACCTGCACTACGTCCTGCCGTATCCCCAGGAGCGCCGCCTGGGGCACAGGCCATGAAAAACACCACCATCTACGAGCTCCGGCGCGAAACCTTCATCCCCAGCCCGCTGCCCGCCGTTTTCGAATTCTTCTCCGCGGCGCGGAATCTGGCGGCGATCACTCCCGCCTCGCTGCGCTTTCGTCTTCTGACGCCCGAGCCGATTTCCCTGGACGCCGGCGCCGAGCTGCGCTACTCATTGCGCGTGCGCGGCATCCCGGTGCGCTGGAAAACGACCATCGAAACGTGGAACCCGCCGCACGAATTCTCGGACATTCAATCCCGCGGCCCCTACAAACTCTGGCACCACACGCACCGCTTTCGGGAAGCCGATGGCGGCACGTGGATGGAGGACACGGTGCGCTACGCTCTGCCCTTCGGCCCGCTCGGCCGGCTGGCGCATTGGCTGTACGTCCGCCGCGACGTGGAATCGATTTTCGACTACCGCGCCGCGCGCATCAAGGAGCTGTTCGGGTAGCCCTACGGAACAGGAACAGCCCGGATTTTCCGCCCACCACCACTTCGGGATATGGCTTCGATTCCACATGGGCGACCGTTACTTCGATGCCTCCGCCTGCGCGCGAGCCGTAATCGATCAGGTGCTTGACCCATTCAATCGCTCCGGAGGGCGTCTTGAAGTACTCGTACCAGTAGACGCCGAGCGGCTCCCGCTCGCCGGGATCGCGTCCGTTGTGGGCCATGTACCGCTTGCCGGTCACCAGGTCCGGCTGGCCGTCGCCGTTCAGATCCGCCAACACGAGCGAGTGGGGCTGCGACCAACTGTCGTCGATCATGTGCTTGGTCCAGCCTCCCCCGGCGGTCTGCTCCATCCAGAAGATCCCGTAATTGTGGGCCATCGACGTCACGATGTCCGGGCGCCCGTCGCCGTTGACATCCAGCACGTGAATGAATCCGACGTCGCCTAGTTGGAAATCCGCGTGGAATTTCCACGTGCCCGAGCGGGGATCCGGGGGCGCCTCAAACCACCCGGTGGGAGTGATGATATCGTTCCGCCCGTCTTTGTTCACGTCGCCCGCGCCGATGCCGTGTCCGAAGGAATGGTCCGCAATTACGTGCGGGACGAACTCGCCGCCGCGAACTTCGTACCAGGTGAGCGGCGCCGCCTGGGCGCCAAACTCCGGCAGCAGTTCCCTGGCCTTGCCGTCGTTGTCGAGATCCACCAGGAACGCGAACTCCACGGGAAATCGCGTTTCGATCGAGTGATCCTTCCAGATCGCGCCGGGTTTGCCCGGATTCTCGCTCCAGTACAGGCGCTTGCTGAACCACGAACAGCTCACGATGTCAATCCGGCCGTCGCCGTTCACATCCAGCGGAAGGTCGCTGAAATCGTCCACGTAGTTGTTAGTGAAATCGATCTGGCGGAACTTGTGCCTGGTCCACTTGGGCGCTTCATACCAGTATTCGCCGGAGACGATGTCCGGCTTTCCGTCGCCGTTGATGTCGGCCACCGCCGCGGTCTCGCTCGCGCCGGGGTCGATCATCTGGCGTTCGAAGAGAATGTCGTCCGGCCGGCTGGCGCTCCAGCCAACCAGCAGGAGGCAGGCCGGCAGGGCAAGCCAGAAAATCTTTTTCATGGGGAATGGCTCCGTTACTTGAAAATGCTTTTGGGGATCATGGCGTGGACGCCTTTGGTGCCGTCCACGGCCTGGGTGACATCGAAATCGATGGCCACGCTGGCGAGCGCGTAGGCATCTTCGCGCGAGAGATGCTTTTCGCCGACCAGAAAATCGATGGTCTCGCGAACGGCCAGAATCAGGGCCTGGGTCAGGTCGGGGTCGAGCCCCATGGCGATCCAGTGGGTGGGCGTTTCCCCGCGCGGCCACTTCAGGTGCATGTCCTTGCGCACGATGAATTGAAAGGTGCCGACCAGCGAAGTCTCCATGGCGGTGATGTCCACTTCGCCATTGCCCTGGCCGGCGTGACCGTCGCCCACTTCGAAGAGCGCGCCGGGCGCGTGCACCGGAATAAACAGCTTGGTCCCCGCCACCAGCTCTTTGTTATCGAGGTTGCCGGCGTGGTCTCCGGGAGGCGAGCTGTTCAGCTTTCCCTTGGATTCGTCCGGCGCCACCCCCATGCTGCCGAAGAACGGGTGCAGGGGAATTTCGATATTGTCCGCGAACTTCGCCACTTTGCGCTGGATGTCCAGCGGAATGATCTTGGTCCGCCCGCGCTGGAAATCCTCGGGCGGCAGCACGCCCCTCTGCGGGGTGAAACCGTTGGAGGCGTACGGCGTGGACAGTTCGATTTTCCGGATCCGCACCTCGAGCACATCGCCCGGCTCCGCGCCTTCGATAAAGATCGGCCCCGTGAGCACGTGCCCGCCCGGACCTCGATCCTCGCGCTTCACCTGCTCGTAGATGGCTTTCAACTCCGGCTGGATGTCCTCAGGCTTCACGCCGTTGTTGGCCAAAGAGGTCGGGCTGCTGGTGGTCATCGTCTGGATCTCCACCGTATCGCCCGATTGGATGCGCAGCACGGGCGTCGCCTGGTACCAGTAGTAGCCCCACGCCACCGTGGCCGGCGAGGCCTTGAGCTGGTAATCCGCGCCCTGCGCGGCAGCGAAGGCAGTCAGGAAGATGCAGAGAAGTCTCATAGAGGTGTTATTTCGAGATTCTATCGCAGACCGCCGCCCAACGCTCCCTGCGGTCGCGGCTCTGCTAAGACGCCTGGGGGGCTGAGCAAATCTGGGGAAGCACGAATTCGCGTGTTCCCTCTTTCTTGCCCGGACGCCCACGGTAAGGAAAGGTCAGCAGCGCGGACGGGGCGTTGTAGATTTCACGCACCAACTCGGCTGCACGCCCTGGCGCATTTTTCAAATAAGTAGCCGGTGATATGTTCCAGGTCGGCCGCGGCTTCTTCGGTCCAGCGGAGTCGCATTTACGGATGGGACTGTTTTTCAGCCAGCCGTCTTTACATCCGGGCCCCGACCTCTTCATGCGTCAGCACTTTGCCCTGTTCTATCTGGGTCAAGCCTTTCTCTACCTCACGGATAAACCACTCGTCGTAGTCCACCAGGCGCTCTATTGCCTCACGCGCAAGCGCTTTCGTGTCACGGCCCTGTTGCGCGGCAAGATGAGTGAGTCTGGCTTGCAAGTCGGGATCGAGGTGTACTTCCATCCTTCAAGCCTAGAGATTTCAGCGTCTTCTGTCAACGGGCCGATGTCTTGCGTGTCTTGCGCCCCCCTCCGCCCCGTAAGCGTTAAAATAAGGCTCTTGCAAAAGGCGGCGAGATGATTGGCGCTTCCGATCCGCCAGGGCGTGTTGGTGGGGTCGCGGGCTTGACGCGGAAGGAGGGGCCAAAGCGGGCCGGTTGCCCCTGGCCAAGGGCGGTTTCGCCGCGAAATGTATGCGCTTGGTCCTTACGCGGATTTCGCTTCCCAGAAGGCCGTTTGGGGACCATTCTCTTAGCTTAGCTACTTTCCCACTTAAGATTCTCCGGGTGCCTCAGAGCGCGCCGGCGCTTCCCAGGAAATGCTGTCCTGCCTGACGACTTTCGAGGGGAGCGTTAGAAGTGGCCTCCGGCCCCAGTTGACGCGCCAGGTTTCCCATCGTCCGGTCATCCGGAACCTTTTCGCCGCCGATCCGGGTGAACTCGCGATAGACCAGATTGGCGCGCACTTCCCGCGTCAGCACTTCGTAACTCCAGTCGCGCACATGCTTCAGCAGCAGCATGCGGAGCACGACCTCGGCCGGCGTCGCCTTGCGGCCGCGCGTCTTGCTCTTCTGGCAGCGTTTGGCCAGCTCTTGCTGGACGATGAGCAGGAGGGCGTCATCTTCCAACGCTGTATCAGCGTGGCGCATCCAGGGTTCCCAGAGATCCTCCACCGTCTCGGCGATGAAGCCATCGGCGAAATGTCGCTGCAGGCGGCGAGTGGCGATCACGGCTTGCGCTCCTGTTCTTTGGACTCCTCGCGGTCCAGGCGCAACAGGAATTGATTCAGCTCGCTAATGGCCTCCAGAGTCTGTTTGAAATCACGATAGTGTTCGAGCGCCTTACGAACCTGTGGAACCTGGTTGGGACGCAGGCTCACTTGGCGGGTTTTTCCGCCGGGATACCCCACCGTGAGGACCCAGAGCGGATGGCCCTCACCGCGGCCGCATTTCAGACATCCCGAGGAGTGATGGATGGTGCGCTGGAGCAGCGAGCCGCGAAGGACCCCTATGGGGGAGGAGATCCGGGCTGCGAGTTTCCCCCGTTTGCGGATGGCCTGCTCTCGTGTCATCAATACAGATGATACACACTTTTTAGGATCGAGTCAAAACATTTTTCAACATTTTTCAAAAAAATGTTTTAGTGCCTCCGACGCCCCTGGCAACTGATCAATGGTCACTCGGGAGGCGCGTGGCGTTCGATCCAGCAAGCAGCCACGCACCGCGCCTACGAAAACAAGGAGCTTAGGTAAGGAATTTTAAGTGGGAAAGTAGCTAGCTCCATTGTCGCATGGTGCGCGACTTGACGGTTGCGACTTGACAAAAGATGAACGCGGGCCCGTTCGACGAGATGCCGCCCGAGGACCCACCTCCCCCCCGCTCAGCACGCTCGGCAACAAAACGATTGACGAATGCCGATCACTTGATAATGAACAGTCCGGTGTCGTTTCGCTCCGACGGCGATCGGCACCACTCGGAACCGTGGTCGCCATCAAATCGGTACGAACGATCGGCATCGTCGGAACACGAGTCGCACCGAAGGCCCGACTGCGACCGATCGGAGATCTCATTCTGCGCCCTGTAAGCAAAACGCATCCCCGCGAACTGATACAATCTGAATCTGCATGGGTAAGCGGGTTTCCTTATTCGTTACCTGCATCGTCGATCAGCTTTTCCCAAAGGTCGGCATGGCCATGGCCGGAGTTCTGGAACGCCTCGGCTATC
>Ga0209517_10009722_pt1 | contig 10886 bp, 9 predicted proteins | sample PeaSoiMetSII2010_FD_187695 | JGI IMG/M metagenome (GOLD analysis project Ga0209517, IMG submission 187695) | Peat soil microbial communities from Weissenstadt, Germany - SII-2010 (SPAdes) (version 2) | ecosystem: Environmental > Terrestrial > Soil > Wetlands > Peat | place: Germany: Weissenstadt... | reverse complement strand
AATCGCCGGAAAAAGAAGAAGCACAATCGCGGTCAGTATTGCCAGTGACTTGTTAAGCATTTCGTGATCCGCCGTCATGGCCCACACTATCGTCATTCATCGCGTCAGGGGTCTGGATGTCCCTTTCGTCATCACCGGGATCTCCGATACCCACATAGAAGCCGGGCAAAGGGTTTTCCTCGAGTTTTTCAATTTCGGTCATGAACTTTTCGTCCTGGAGCATCTCCCGGTATACCACTTCCTGCGTATACAGCCTGTCCCTCTTAAGCGTCAGGGGGCTTAGAAGAAGGGCAAGGATCAGTGCGAAACCCAGGCCCATACCGAATGCGGGACGAATTCTCCACACCGGCGGCAATGCGGCGGCGCTCTTTTGCGAGACCCTCGGCTTCCTGAAGTCTAAAGGCGCCTCGACGCGTGAAATGTGCCCGAACCGCGCAAGCCTGCCTTGAAGCGCTTCCTTTTGAGCGCGGCAGTCGGGGCACTCTGACAGATGGCTGCGCAGTGCTCCATCCATGCCTCTTTCGTCTGTCACAGCCTCGATAATCTGTTTTTCATCAAGATGGCTGATTTTTTTCACTTGGCCGTTCTCCTTGTAAAAAATCGCTCAGGGCCGCATCCTCTTTGAATTTTGAGATCGCGCGGTAGAGGTGCGTTTTGACAGCGCTCTCGCTCCTTTTTAGTGTCTGAGCTATTTCCCTGAGATTTAGCTCATCGACGAACTTCAGGAAAAAAACCTCTCTTTCCATCCGGGAAAACCGCTTAGATAACTGGTTGACGTGCGACCAGAATTCCTTTCGAAGCACCGTGTCAAGCGCTCCCGGATTGTGGTGCGGCTCAACGTCCGCCACATTGGTATCCTCCCTGTGCTCGGTTATTCCCAAAAAAGCCAGAAACTTGTTTTTCCGGCGAAAATCGTGCACCCGGTTTAGCGCTATTTTGTAAAGCCACGGCCGGAACCTGTCCGAATCCTTTAGCTGGGGCAGGTATTTGAACGCGGCCATGAAGATATCCTGCACCAGGTCCTCGGAATCGATCTTGGACCTGATGCGAAAAAACACCAAACGGAAAATCTCGTCCTGATGGAGTACGATTATCTCGTCGAAGGCATTCCTGTCTCCCCTCCAGGCCCTTTCTACAAGCACCGAAACTTGAGCGGCCTGCATGGAGGAGACTCTTGGTTCAAGATCTTCCGTAGTATTCATTCTGAATAGAACACACCTTGTCGCCTATGAGATCTTATCGCCCTGTATTCTATTCATTATGATCTACTTTAAAGACTTATCAAACAGCCAAATCCAGGTAATCGACTTTCCATTTTCATTTAAGATAACGAATGAGACATGGAATTAGTTTACAAATCACGGTTTTTTATTCAAAAGGGGAAATGGACCAATGAGTCAGTGTGAGGCCTGTTGTTGCTTATCCGCTCTATGCGCACCTGGGATCTGGATTTTTGCCCGGAAGGGATTGCATAACACAGCCTGGTATATCTGGTCTTTGTTGTGGAAGGTATAAGGCTTATCGTGCAGCAATGAAGACATCTCCATCACGGTAAACCCACCTCCGGTGTTAGGCGCTCTGTTGGATGTTCGGCCTCCAGCGTAGACATGATGGCTTCAGGCAGATTGACTATCCGGCAGGCTGTGACGGCTGCGGGATCACACGCCCGTTGCCCCGGCCGGGGTCAGGGGTTTTCCCGTCTACATCCCGCTTACTCGTAGACCTTTTCATCCTTGTCGGCGGCGCACTGGGCGTCCATCTCGTGGTCGCGGCGGGCGCCAGTGGCCTTGAGCTGGGCGTATTCGCCGTACCACTCGTGGGCGGTGATCATGCTCATGACCTCGTTGGTGCCGGTCCAGATGCTCGCCAGTTGCAGGTCGCGCACGATGCGCTCCACCGGGAAGACGTTGGTGTAGCCTATGCCGCCCATCACCTGCATGGCGTGTCGGGCGGCCTGCTGGCAGGACTCGGTGACGAACTTCTTGGTCTGGCTCACCAGCCGGCGCAGGCGATTCATAGGGACGCCCGCGTCCACCGCCCTGGCCGTGGCATATACCATGGCCCGGCTGGCATCCAGCAGGGTTGCGGCCTCAGCCACCTGGAAGCTGACGCCTTGGAACTGGTTGATGGGCTGGCCGAAGGCCTTGCGCCGGGTGGTGTAGCCGGTGGCCACCTCCAGGGCGGGGCGCGCCGCGCCGATGGTCATGGCCGCGGTGCCAAGGCGCTCGGGGATCATCATGGTGTTGAAGACATCCAGTGCGCCGTTCAATCGGCCCACAATGTTGACCCCGGGCACACGGGCCTCGCGGAAGACAACGCGCCCGGCCCCGCCGCCCCGGCAGCCCATGAGGCCGTAGAGGTATTCCACGGTGACGCCAGGGCCCTTGTCCACGAGAAAGCAGGTCAGCCCCTGGTGGGGTTTGGCCTGGGAGTCGGTGCGGGCGTAGACCAGGAAGTAGTCCGCTGCCTCGGCGCCCACTATGAAGCGCTTCTGGCCGGTCAATAGATAGTCGTCGCCGTCGGCTACGGCCTGGGTGGTGGTGCCGAAAAAGTCGCTGCCGCCCCGGGGCTCGGTCAGGCACTCGGCGGCGAAGATCTTGCCGGCCAGGAGCGGCTTGACGTAGCGCTCCTTCTGCTCGTTGGTACCGTGAAGGACGATGGCGTCGCAGACCAGCTCCGCGCCCACGCCAAAGACGCAGGCAAAGATATAGCCCAGCACGCCAACCTCCTCCATGACCATGCAGGTGCTAACCCAGTCCATGGCACGCCCGCCCCACTGTTCGGGATAGCGGCAACCCAGGAGGTTGCGGCGGCCGGCCTCGGCCAGGAACTCCTTGGGGAACTGGAGCTTGTCCTGGTCCATGTCCAGGATCATCTGGCGGGGGACCCACTTGACCAGCTCGCGCACCTCGTCGCACAGCTTGATCTGTTCCTTGCTCAGCAGAAAGTCGAACATAACATCTCCTCGCGCAGCTTGTACTTCATGACCTTGCCCGTGGGAGTGCGGGGCAACGCTTCCACCAGTTTGAACTCGCGGGGTATCTTGTATTTGGCCAGGCGGGCCGCCAGGTGCTCCTTGAGCGCTTCTTCGCTGAGGCTGGAGTCCTTGGCCGGCACCACCATGGCCACCACGGTCTGGCCCCACTCGGGATGCGGCTTGCCGATCACCGCCGCCTCCACCACCTGCGGGTGAGAGGCCAGGGCGTCCTCCACCTCCTTGGAATAGACGTTCTCGCCGCCGGTGATGATAATGTCCTTGGTCCGGTCGACGATGTAGAGATAGCCTGCCTCGTCCACTCTGGCCACGTCGCCCGTCTTGTACCAGTCGTCACTGAAAGCGGCTCGGGTGGCTGCCTCGTCCTTGAAGTAGCCCTTCATCATGCTGTCTGCCTTGAGCCATATTTCCCCAGTCTCGCCCGGGCCGGCCTGGGAGCCGTCGCTCTTGACCACCCGGATGTCGGCCCCGGGCAGGGCGGTGCGGCCGATGGAACCGGCGCGCTCGATCTGCTCCTCCGGGAAAAGGGTGGCGCCGGTGGGGCCGGACTCAGTCATGCCGTAAACCTGGTAGAACCTGTCGCTCTTGTAGGCGACTATGAGCCGCCGGGCCACGTCAGCGGCAATGGGTCCGCCGCCGTATATCCAGCAGCGCATGGAGGAGAGATCAAAGTCGGCGAAGGTGGGGATCATCTGCAAGGGCGCCAGATAGGAGATGGGCGGGCCAAAGTAGACGGTACATCTCTCGTCCTGCACGGCGTGCAGTAAGTGCAGGGGGTGGTACTCGCGCAGGAGCACGGTGGTCGCGCCCATGTAGAGCGCCCCGATGAACCAGTTGTTGAGCGGCGAGGAGTGCCAGATGGGCATGGCCATGAGGAGGCGGTCGTGCTGGTCCATCTTCATGGCCATGGCCCCGGTGATGCCGGCCATGACCACATTCTGGTGGGTGTGCAGGCAGCCCTTGGGCTTGCCGGTGGTGCCGGAGGTATAGAGGATCTCGGCCAGATCATGCTCCTCCAGCGGCGCCGGCCGGGGCTGGGGCGCGTCGGCCAACAGGGCGTCGAAGTGAGGGACTCCTGCCACGGCGGTGTCCAGACTGGCCTTCTTGCCCGCATGGGCCAGCTTCTCGGCCACCGGGGCTAACGCGCCGTCGTAGAGGTAGACCTTTGCCTCGCTGTGGCCCAGGATGTAGTCCACCTCCGGGGCCATGAGCTTGTGGTTGATGGGCACCACCGCCGCGCCGCACAGTTGCCCTCCGAAGAAGGCGTAGACGAATGCCGGGGTATTCAAGCTCATGATGGCCACCTTGTCGCCCTTGGCTACTCCCCAGGACTGCAAAAGTCCCGCGGCGCGGACGGCGGCCTGGGCCACCTGGGCATAGGTGATGCCCTGGCCACCCTGGCGCAGGCAGTCACGGTCGGCGAATTTGTGGGCGTTGCGCTGAAGCAGATCCACAAGGTTCATGATTCACTCTCCCTTTCGAGTTGCCCCAACCTCGCCTGAAGTTTGAGCTTGACCATTTGCAGGTCGCGTTTGATCTTATCCAGTTCCGCCTGACGTTTGGCGATCTCCTTCAGAGTGCGCTCGCCATAGGCCATCTCTCTTTCGATCTGCCCCACCTCGTCCAAGGGGTCGCCGGCGGGACCGATCATCTCGGCGATCTCCTCCAGGGTGTAGCCAAGGCGCCGCCCGCGCAGGACCAGCTTGAGGCGGGCACGGTCGCTATGGCTGTATAGGCGGTGGTTGCGGCTGGAGCGCCGGGGGGTGATGAGGCCTTTCTCCTCGTAGAAGCGAATGGTACGGGGAGTTATGTCCAGTTCGCCGGCAAGACCGGAGATCGTGTAGAGGCTCTCCCTCTCCTCGCCGCTTTTCTTGTTGGTCATGGCCCGGCATTCCTCCAGTTGACGTTAACGTTAAGAGTACGTGCCGGAGCCCTTGCTGTCAAAACATTTTTACAACATTTATAGATAGGTTTCTGTTCCGATTTTTCGGCATTAGAGGTATTTTCTTCGCAGGAAGCAAATCGAGGGCGCGCGCGGAGGCGTACCCGGAAGTGTGAAGGGTGAAGTTCCGGGTAAACGCCTCGCGGAGCGTGGACAAAGGAACAGATTATTTTCACTCTTCACCCATACTTGTGCCGCCGGGGCGGATGACCTCAAGAACGATGTGTGCGGGAAGTCTAAGATGAGCGCTGCGTATATCAAAGCATATCGGAGCGGGCGACTTGAAGAAGCACTGAGGCGCGCCTCCCGATGGATGAAGAAGTGCACTCTGTGTCCGCGCATGTGCAGGGTTGACAGGATGGCCGGCGAAACAGGCTTTTGCAGGACGGGCAAACTTGCCGTGGTGGCCAGCTACGGGCCGCATTACGGCGAGGAACGGCCCCTTGTGGGCAGCCGTGGCTCAGGGACTATTTTTTTCTCGCACTGCAACCTTTTCTGTGATTTTTGCCAGAACTTCGACGTAAGCCACGGCGGAGAGGGAAGGCCGGTTGGTCCGGAAGATCTGGCCGAAATCATGCTCACTCTTCAAAAAAATGGCTGCCACAACATAAATTTTGTCACCCCGTCGCATGTTATCCAGCCCATTATCGAGGCGCTTGTCATAGCTGTCGAAAAGGGGCTGCACGTACCGCTTGTCTATAATTGCGGTGGATATGAGCGGGTTTCGGCGTTAAGACTTTTGGACGGAATTGTCGATATTTATATGCCGGATTTCAAATTCTGGGCCCCTGGGGCAGCGCGGGAACTATGCAACGCGCCGGACTACCCCGAGCGTGCGCGTGAAGCAATTCGGGAGATGCACAGGCAGGTGGGTGACCTGGTTTTGGATGGGAGAGGAGTGGCTCAAAGGGGTCTTCTGGTGAGGCATCTCGTAATGCCAAAAGGCCTTTCCGGAACGGCTGAAATTGCCGATTTCATAGCCACGAGGATCTCGGCTCAGACCTACATAAACATTATGGACCAGTACCACCCCTGCGGCAGGGCTCTGTCGAACAGCACTATAAACCGAAGAATCACTTCAGCAGAGTTCAGGCAGGCGCTGGATGCGGCCTTAAAAGCGGGCCTCACTCGCCTGGATGACCGGCGCAGGTTGAAGGAATACATTAATTAAATTAGCGTATGGCGCTCGGGAGCAAAATCCCATATCATACATATTACATAGAGGTCCTCCATGCTCCGCCAAGTGCAGCCTGCTCGCGACTCCATGCGCGTCGGGAAACCTGGAAAACGGCGGTTGCGCCTCTGAGGGAAACACATCGATAGGGATGCCGCAATGATAATTGCCTTTTTGAGAATCTGCTTGATCTTTGTGCTCACATGTAGCATTCAGCCCTTCCCGGCCCTAGCCCAGGGGCCGATACATGTCGCCGTCAGTATTCTTCCTCAGCGGTATTTTGTGGAGAAGATTGGCGGACAATTCGTCGAAGTTGAGGTAATGGTCCCTCCCGGGACAACGCCGGAAACATACGAACCCAGGCCCGGGCAAATGTCTGCGCTGAACCGGTCCGCGATTTACTTCGCCTGTGGAGTTCCGTTCGAAACCACTTGGCTTCCTAAAATCATTTCCGTAAACCCAAGAATTCTGGTGATACACACCGAAAAAGATATTAAAAAAAGGTCCCTTGAGGCACATTGGCATCCCGGCGAGGACGCCAAACAGCAGAGCGGCAGCTCTCATGGAGAAACAGGCGACCCTCACATCTGGCTATCGCCGCCTCTGGTAATCCTCCAGGCTCGGACAATCTTTGAAGCCCTTGCAGCGTCCGATCCGAAGAACCGAGCCTCTTACGAGACCAATTACAAGGAATTCGTTTCCGAGTTGGTTGAGTTGGACCTTTACCTTTCCCGCCTGTTTGGGACAGTGGCAAAATCGGGCTCTTTCATGGTTTTTCATCCCGCCTGGGGCTATTTTGCCGACGCATACGGGCTCGAGCAGGTGCCGGTGGAAGTTGAAGGAAAGGAGCCAAAGGCAAGAGATCTCGATGAGTTCATAAAACGCGCTCGCGAGCTTGGTGCAAAAGCCATATTCGTTCAGCCGCAATATTCGCCCAAGACCGCCCAGACCATAGCCGACGCGGTTGGAGGCACCTTGGTCCAGGCCGACGACCTGGCGCCCGACTGGGGAAAAAACCTCGTGCAGGTGGCTGGGCAGATTTCAGCCACTCTTGGCAGGCAATAGGGAGAGATCGGATATGCCCGTTTCGGCTATTGAGTTGCACAATATCTCGTTTTTCTATAACAGCGATCCCATCTTGACAGACGTCAACCTGAGCGTGCAGGAGCAGGATTTCCTGGCAATAATCGGACCTAACGGCAGTGGCAAAACCACCCTGCTCAAGATCATCCTGGGCATTTTGAAGCCCGCGCAGGGAACCGTGAGGGCTTTCGGCAAGACACCCATGGAAGCCGCCGGACTGCTTGGGTATGTCCCGCAGAATACGGGGCTGAACAAGGATTTCCCTATTTCCGTTCAGGACGTTGCGCTTATGGGCAGGCTCGGCCGCAGAGGACGTGACCGGCGATACACTCCCGATGACAGGGCACTTGCAAGACGGGTATTGGAACAAGTTGGAATGTGGGAGTACCGGGACAGGCCAATCGGCAAGCTCTCCGGCGGCCAGAGACAGCGGGTGCTGATTGCCCGGGCGCTTACCGTCGAACCGAAAATCCTGCTCATGGACGAGCCTACCGCCAGCGTGGACGCGCAGTTCCAAACCGACCTCTATGACCTGCTAAAGGAATTGAACACTGCGATCACCATTGTCGTGGTGAGCCACGACATGAGCGTCCTATCCGGCTACATCAACTCGGTCGCCTGCCTCAATCGGACTCTTTACCATCACGAATCGGGCGAAATCACTGAAGAGGTGCTGCATTCAGCCTACCAATGCCCCGTTGATCTCATAGCCCATGGCGGGGTGCCTCATCGCGTTCTGCGCAAGCACGACCACGAGGACTGCTAAGAAATGCTCGATGCCTTCCAATCCGAATTCATGCGCAACGCGCTCCTTGCCGGATTGCTTGCCAGTGTGGCTTGCGGGATCATAGGAACGCTTGTCGTCGTAAACCGGATCGTTTTCATCTCGGGTGGAATCGCTCACGCCGCTTACGGCGGCATCGGATTGGCCATTTTTTTTGGGATTGCGCCGCTTGCCGGGGCGGTCGGGTTTGCACTGGTGATCGCGATGATCATGTCCGCCGTCACACTGAAAAACAAGCAGAGGGCCGATACCGTAGTTGGAGTGATGTGGGCCTTTGGAATGGCCCTGGGTATAATACTGGTCGACCTTTCATCAGGATATAACGTGGACCTTATGAGCTATCTGTTCGGGAGCATTCTGGCCGTGCCGCGCGCGGATATAGTGATGATGGCCCTGGTTGACCTTGGGGTGCTGGTAATTGTGGGGTCGCTCTACAACAGCTTCCTTGCCATGTCCTTCGACGAGGAATTCGCGAAGGCCATGGGGGTCCGGGTTGCAGTGCTCTACTACGTTCTGCTCGGGATGATCGCGCTTTCGGTAATCATGCTAATTCGCATTGTGGGCCTGGTTTTGGTTATTGCTCTTCTAACCATCCCGCCATTCATAGCCGAAAAATTCTGCCGCTCCCTCAAAGCGATGATGATAACCTCGGTATTTCTTAACTTTTTCGTTTCACTTGTCGGTTTGTGGTTTTCTTACAGATTTAACCTTACCTCGGGGGCGACCATAATAATGGTTGCAGCAGCCTTTTTTTTCGCTTCGCTGGTCTATGAGCGGGTGCGGAACCATCTCGGCGGGGCTTAGCTCCAAACAGCTGCCGGCATCTCCGTAAAGTCACCCAAGGTATGCAGCAATCATCCCCTCATCCTGACAGTTAGTTATGCACAGGTTATACGCGTGTTTTCCTTAAATTAAGCTAACATGCTCAATAACAGATGCAATGGAGTTTTCATTGATTTCTGTAGCTGTTGATTCTAACGGGATTGAAATTATATATAGCACGCTGAGGATATCGCGCTTGCCGATGAGCGGAAAGGTGATCGAGAGATCTTTGAGGATTCAGGGCCGCACTTCCCGAAAGGTGAGTTCTTCATGCGCGCTCCTTATCAAGAGAACCTGGAAATCCTGGAAGTGTTGCAGATAACGGTCACGCTGCTGAGGAACATGGCGAAGGCTGCTATCAGCGGATTTAGAATGCCTGCGGCTGCAAGTGGAATCCCAAAAAGATTATAGAAGAAGGAAAAGAAGAGATTCTGCCTGGTGATTTTGAAGGAAAAGCGGGAAAGATCGAGCAGTTCGGATATCTTTAGCAGATCGTCTCCCAGAACTGCCGCATCGGAGCATTCCCGGATCAGGTTTGCTCCTGCTCCAAGCGTTATTCCAATGTCTGAGCGGGCGAGGGCCGCCGCATCGTTTATTCCGTCGCCGACCATTGCAACTCGTTTCCCCCGCGCCTGGAAGTCTTCAATTATCCTGACCTTATCCTGCGGGCGTCTTTCACCGGCGAACTCGTCCGCCCCCGCTTTAAGCGCGAGCGTCCGAGTGGTTTGCTCCGAATCCCCCGAGACTATCCATACCGAGATGCCCTGGGCGCGGAGCCGGGATACGATTTCGGGCGCATTGTCCCTGAGCCTGTCGCCAAAAACAAAAAACCCTCTGACAGCGCCGTTCCAGGCGAAAAAAACGATTGTCGATCCATCGGTTTCAAAAGCGTTAGCCTTGTCCAGGAACACATCCGAAATTTCCAGCCCATAGTGGAGCATCAGTTGCCGGGAACCGGCGATCACCTCGCCGGACAGGGTCAGAGCGCCTATCCCCAGCCCCTCCCAGGCTTCGAAAGACAGGACCTCATCGAGTTCCATAGCGCGAAGGCTCGCAGCCTTCACGATCTCGCGGGCCAGGAAATGATCCGATTTGACTTCCGCCGAGGCGACCCGCCGCAGGGCTTCATCGGCGTTTGCGTCCAGTGTGACTGTCTCGCGTAAAATGTAGCTGCCTTCGGTCAGTGTCCCTGTTTTATCGAAAATCATCACATCCAGTCGGTCGGCCCGTTCAAGGGCGGCCGGGTTGCGGATGAGTATGCCGGAGGCGCGCGCCCTGGCGATTGCTGCGACCCTTGCAAGAGGAGTGGCTATTCCGAGAGCACAGGGACATGTTATGACTAGTACGGTTAACGCCCGCAAGACAGCTTCGCCCGCCGGCGCAGAGGAGGCGAGAAGAAAGATCAGTATGCAAGCCGAGAGCGCCAGCACGGCCGGTACCAGTACCCGCATGAGGCGGTCTGCGAACAGTTCGAATCGGTTCTTGGTGGAAAGCGCTTCCTGAATCAATGTAATCAACTGGGTGAGGGAACTCTCGCCACCCGCACGGTCGGCCTGAAATTTCGCCTCTCCATTCAGCACGAGCGATCCGGCAGACACGTCGTCTCCGGGTCTCTTCGTTACCGGGCGCGATTCCCCGGTTATTACGGATTCGTCCAGAACGGCCTCCCCTGAAAAGATACGTCCGTCAACCGGTAAGCGTTCGCCGGGAAAGACCATGAACAAATCGCCCCTGGAAACCTTGTCTGACGCCGTCCAGATTTCCCTGCCGTCCTTTGAGATTCGGGCCTTCCCGCTCGCTGCGTGAAAAAGCGCAGTGATCGTACTGGAAATCTTCTCCTTTGCCCGAATTTCGATGAATCTTCCAAGCAAAACGAGTGTGACGAGCATCGAGGCAGTATCGAAATATACATGAAGGCTTCCCCGCAACGTCGCCGCGACGCTGTAAAAATAAGCCGAGAGCACGCCGGTCGCTATGAGCGTGTCCATGGTGGCGCTCAGATGCCGGATGCTCCGGAAAGCATTGCACAGGATCGGCCAGCCTGCATAAAAAACGACGGGTGAGGCGATCACCCAGAGCGTATATG
>Ga0209517_10009721_pt1 | contig 10886 bp, 8 predicted proteins | sample PeaSoiMetSII2010_FD_187695 | JGI IMG/M metagenome (GOLD analysis project Ga0209517, IMG submission 187695) | Peat soil microbial communities from Weissenstadt, Germany - SII-2010 (SPAdes) (version 2) | ecosystem: Environmental > Terrestrial > Soil > Wetlands > Peat | place: Germany: Weissenstadt... | reverse complement strand
GCCGATCATCGAGCGGCTGAACAAGGAGCTGCGCGCGGCGCTCGCCATGGAAGAAGTGCGCAAGCGCATCATTCTCGAAGGCGGCGAGCCCGAATCGACCACGCCCGAAGAGCACGCCGCGATCATCGACCGCGAAGAGTCCAAATGGTCGGCGGTCATCCACGGCGCCGGCATCAGTCTCAGCGAGTGAGACGGCGAAAAAGTAAAACCTCCACACGCCCGAAATCAGGAGATCACTATGACGAAACTCATCAAGGCATCGGGCCCGTCGCGGCGCGGCATTGTCAAAGCCGCCGGCGTGCTTGCCGCCGGCCTCGCCGCGCCGGCGGTTTTGCGCGTGCGCTCAGCCTATGCGGCTTATCCCGATCGTCCGGTCAAGTTCGTGGTCGCCAACACGCCGGGCGGCCCTTCCGACATCGTCGGCCGCTTCGTCACCGCGGCGCTCGAGCAATCGACCGGCAAGACCTTCATCGTCGACAATCGCGGCGGCGCCGGCGGCAATATCGGCATGGAATACGTGGCGCACGCCGAACCGGACGGTTACACCATCCTGCTCGCCACCAACGCCTATTCGGTGAATTACGGGCTGTACAACCAGCTGCCTTACGACCCCTACAAGGATTTTGTCGGCGTCAGCGAGCTGGCGACATCGCCGAACACGTTCGTGGTCAAATCGGAACTGGCGGCGAAAACCATAAAGGATTTCATCGCGCTCGCCCGCGCCAATCCCGAGCAATACAATTGCGCGACGCCGCCGATCGGCACCACCGCGCAGCTGCAATTGGAGCTTCTGAAGATCCGTGAGAATCTGCCGAAACTCTCGGACGTCGTGTTCAAGGGCGGCGGCGATGCCATAACGGCGCTGCTCAGCGGCACCGTGCAGCTCAGTTCGGGCTCGCTGGCGCCGGCATTGCCGCACATTCAGGCCGGCACGCTGCGCTGCCTCGCGGTCAGCGCCGCCGGCCGCTGGCCCGAACTGCCGAACGTGCAGACCATGGAGGAGGCCGGCTACAAGGATTTCGTCTTCGCGGTCGATTGCGTGTTGTTGGCGCCGGCGAAGACGCCGCCCGAAAACGTCAAGTGGCTGGAGACGGAAACGCTCAAAGTCTTGAGCACGCCGGACATGAAGGACAAGCTGTTCAAGGCGGGCTTCCTGGTACGCCCGCAGGGTGCCACCGCCGCCTGGGCGCGCGTCACCAAGGAAATCGAGGTGTTCAAGCAGATCATCGACCAGGCCGGCGTCAAGAAGCTATAGGCGTAATGAACTTGCCGCAACGAGCTCGCAGCTGTAGCGCGGCCGTCGCCGCAGCGTTTGTGGCGTTCGCCGCAATCGCGATCGGCGTCCAGCACCGCGCCGAGGCGGCCGATTACCCGACGCGGCCGATCACCTTGATCGTCCCCTATCCGGCCGGCGGCGGCAATGACGTGATCGCGCGCCTCGTCGCCGCCAAGATGAGCCAAAACCTTGGCCAGCCGATCGTCATCGAAAACCGCGGCGGCGCCGGCAGCACCATCGGCACCCGCGACGTCGCCCGCAGTGCGCCCGACGGCTACACGTTGTTGATCACGACGAGCTCTTTGGCGATCAATCCATCACTCTATCCAGACGCCGCTTACGATCCGAAAAAAGACTTTGCGCCGATCGGTCTGATCGCGACGAGCCCGAATTTCGTGCTGGTGAATCCGACCGTGCCGGCGCATTCGGTCGCGGAACTGATCGCGCTTGCCAGGAAAGAGCCGGGCAAGCTCGACTTCGCCTCGACCGGAACCGGCACCAGCACCCATCTTGCGGCGCAGCTGTTTGCCAGGATGGCCGATGTGAAGTTCACCGCGGTTCCTTACAAGGGCGTCGCGCCGGCCATCACCGATCTCCTCGGCGGCCATGTGGCGCTGATGTTCTGCCCGATGGCGAGCGTCGTCGGCCAGGTGCGCGGCGGCAATTTGCGCGCGCTGGCGGTGACCGGCGCCAAGCGCTCGCCGCTGTTCCCGGACGTGCCGACAGTCGCCGAAGCAGGACTGCCCGGCTATGCGGCGGAGCTGCACTATGGTCTCGTGGCGCCCGCCGGCACGCCGCCGGAGGTCATCGCCAAACTCAACGCCGCGCTCGATCATGCGCTCGCCGACGGCGATATCCGGCAGCGGCTTGCCGCCGACGGCACCGAGACGCTGCCGGGGACGCCAGCGGCCTATGCCGCCGACATCGCCAGCGAGGAAGCCAAATGGGGCGCCATCATCAAAGAGACCGGCGTGACCGCACAATGAGGCGATCATCTACTTCGATTACACCGACGAGCAAAAGCAATCTGCAGATGTGCTGTTTTGGCCGTGCTGCTTTTGTTCATGCTGGCCGCACCTAAAGTAGGCCAGAAATATGCTGCGAATTACAATTTTAAGTAGAGAAGCTGGATTTGGCACAGTTCCGATTCTAGACAAGAACCGCGCACCAATGCCTCTGAGTTTCCGAGGCACACAGGCTTCGCCAAACGCCTACTCGGCGCAGTCCACGAAATCACGCTGACTGGCCACATGCGGCACGAACAAGCCGTTAGCTCTTTTTCGGTTGCCGCTTTCGCAACCGGACCCCTGGCCCGCCACCGTTCTCGTCGATGAAGATGACGCCTGCCTGCTTTAGAGCGTCCAGAATAGCCTTCACCGAGGCTTCCGAGACTTGGCGCCTTTTCCTCTCAAAATCGACCACGGTCGAAAGACCTAGATTGGCCAATTCCGCCAGCTGCGTTTGGCTCATGTCCAACAAGGCACGGCCAGCCCTGCATTGGGCTGGCGTCATTTCAACAATTTTTGTTGACATGACGATTTTTGCCGCATAAACATTTTTTGTTGATCAAGCTGGCGAACCTTGGGCCGGAGGCGAAGTTTGTGGAGATATGAGTCATGACCGAAGTCATAAAGAAATCAAGCCACGTGCCGGACCGCCGCTCCTTCATCGGCGGTTCGGACGCCCGGATCATTATGGGTAATGATGAAGTCGCCCTGGTGCGGCTGTGGCGGGAGAAACGAGGGGAGGCCGAGCCGGAGGACCTCTCCGGAAACCTTATCGTCCAACTCGGGGCAGTCACCGAGGATCTGAACCGGCGCTGGTACGAGCTCAATTCCGGGCAGGTGATCATCGACGTCCAGCGCCGGATTCGACATCCGGCAGTGCGGTGGATGGCGGCGACCCTCGACGGCCGGGTCGAGGCCACTGGCGCGGTTTTCGAGGCCAAGTTCATGCTGCCCTGGTCGTTTTCGGAGGAGGCAGCCGCTGAGAAGTATATGCCCCAGCTGCAGCACAATATGTGGGTGGTGGCGGCCAGACAGGCGGTGCTCTCGGTCATTACCGGGGGCGGCAAGTGGGTGGAGATTACGGCCAATGCCGGCCCGCTCTACCAGCACCTGATCGTCACCGCGGAACGGAAATTCTGGCGCTGTGTCGAGAGCGGTGAGCCGCCTCGGCTGTTCGGGGTCGAGCCGCCTAAGCCACGCATCGAGGCGATCCGCATTGTCGACATGAGCGCGTCCAATGCATGGGCGGAGTTCGCCGCGGTGTTTTCGCGGACCCGTTCGGCGCACCTCGAACATGAACAGGCCAAGGCCGAACTGAAGGGTTTGATGCCGGAGGATGCCAAGGAGGCGACTGGGCATGGCGTCCGGGCCAAGCGCTCGAAATCGGGCGCCGTGAGCTTCGACCTCCTCAGCGTGGAGGGCGGCCGTGCATAGGTCCAGTCCATCCATCGCCAGCCTGGCAGCGGCCTTGGCCAAGGCGCAGGCCGAACTGGTCAATCCGGAGAAGTCGCTCACGGCGACGATTAGTTCGGGACACCGTGGCGGCCCTGAACAGAGCTTCCGCTATGCCCCGCTGTCGAGCGGGCTCGATATCGTGCGCAAGACCTTGGGACAGCACGAGATCGCAACGGTGCAGACCACCGCCATCGACCAGGCCGCGGGCCTGGTCAACCTGACCACCGTCCTGGCGCACTCGTCGGGGGAATGGATCGCCTCGGAATGGCCGGTCTGCGCCATAGCCGATACCGCCACACCGCATCGGATGGGGGCGGCGCTGACTTACGCCCGACGCTATGCGCTGTTCGCCCTTGTCGGCATTGCTGGCGAAGATGATCTGGACGCGCCTGATCTCCTGCCGCCGGAGCAACAAGTATCAAAACATGACGAACCCAATCGAACCGGTAACAGCCGACTGAACGGCGGACGACGGTACAGCCCGCAACGCGCAAATGGCCACCGGGTCCACACAGCCCATTCGCGTTCTGCTGAGCGGGTGCTTGAACCTGAGGCCTCGGCAGTATTGCGCGATCGGCTTGTTACCGAACTCGAAGATCTGAATACCGGTGATGTCGCCGCGGTCTGGGCGCATCGCTCTCTACCGGAGAAGAACAAACTGACGCCCGCCGATGCCGAGCATGTCGAGGAAGCCTTCCAGGCAAAAATCACGACATTTGCGGTGTCTACTGTAGACCGGCCTGAAACAACGCGGGAACTTGAGCAGGCATCCACGCCACCAGCATCACGTCCAACGCGGCCGCCGAGTGGGGCACGTGAAAGTAGAATTGATAAGAGCAGGTTAAGCTTGCCGGAGCCGCGCCGCATCCGGGATCGCGATCACGTCAGATACGTTGCCCAGCAATCCTGTCTCATCTGTGGGAGAAGCCCCTCGGACGCTCACCATTTGCGCTTCGCGCAACCTCCCGCTCTTGGGCGTAAGGTCAGTGACGAGTTCACGGTGCCTCTGTGTCGGGGGCACCATCGCGAGGTTCACCGCTGCGGCGATGAAGCCGCATGGTGGGCTAAGACTAAGATCAATCCGAGAGTTATCGCCCGCGTCCTGTGGCGCGGCGCACATCCGTTACGCAAATAGGTGCGGAGAAACTGCCGTCTGGTGACCCCTGCGCACCGCAAAATTTCATGGTGTGGACGGGCATTTGGCAAGCCGTCGTCGTCGATTTATTTTCAGGTTGCTCCGCACGGCGGCATTCGTCCTAGGCGCCGGCAATGTTCGCCCGCTCTGCGATGTTCGAGGAGCCTCGTCTCAATCCTTCCGTTCTCGTGCACAGAATTCGGATTGAGTGCTTATGGGCCAAAGGCGATCCTTTACGCTCTAGCAGCACTTATGGGAGCAAGATGCTGGGAAGATCATCCCAGCTCGGAGTTGCCGCTTTTGTCCGGCCATGAGTCCAAGCGGATTATAGTGAACGACGCAAAAGGCTTGCGGCGCCGCGCCGAGCTCCTACTGGCACTGGCCAAAAAAGCTCGCGATGATCACTATACCCAATTAGCTGATTACATCCTCGACAGAGCTGATCAGCTTTTCGAAGAGGCGAGGATTCGCGAACTTGAGTCATCGTTAAGCGACCGGACGACGACCCAACGCTAATCTGGCTGCTCCGGGCGATGTTCGATGTCGGCTACTTCCCGCCGAGCACTCTGTGTGACGCAAGGCACAGCGTTGAACGCCCGCATTTGGTAGGTATGCGTCATGCCGCTTAGGCTTGCGGACCAACAGAGGCTCGAATCTTTGGAGGAATGCAATGACGGATGACACCGGCGATCTCGACAAAATTGACCAAGCCTTCATGACCTATGATCTCTGCGATGAGGCACTGGAAGCTGCAGCCCGCGTTGACGGCGGGCGAGCAATAACTGTGGGGTATTGCGCCACCGCTTCTAGCGTTTGGTACTGCCTGCCGTACTGAGCGGCACAACGCCTGGGCAAGCATTCGGCCGGCGCCGCACTGGTCCACAGCCTGCCGGCGCCGATTCTCCATTTTGCGCTCGTTGAATCCCATGGCGGGATCGTCGTCGAATGGACGGGACTGTCAATGTCGCTTCGCCGCTGAAAGCGAAAATTCGGTTGCGGCGCAAGTCCGGTCGCTTTGGACCATAAGCGACACTTCGCAATGCAGCAGAAGAGCACGTTTTTTCGATGTCTCCGATAAACCATCCGACGGCACTTCGCAGCCGCGAGATTAGCTCAGCGTCGCCAACAGGCGTTCGCCCGCTTTCAGATCCGCCGGCGATTCGAACAATACCAACTTGTATAAACAGGTAATTCCCGCAGTGATTGCTCCCAAAAAAAATCTAATGTAGAATCTTGCCGGGTATTGGGGGAGCACGATGATGGGCAAGGCTAACGTTGCTTTTCTGGGCGTATTATTTTTGGCCCTCCTCGGGGGATGCGGTCTCTATACACCAGACAAAGACCCATTTTCGAGCGATAAGCCGACTGAATTTGGCACGACGAGCCAGGGGAATTACGAGACTAGCATCGTAAATCACGTCACCTGTGAAATCGCTCAAGGCCTCGCTGAAGCCAAGCGTCTTAACCTGCCCTGGCTAGATGAGTGGGGCACCACGGTTACTCAAACAATCAACGTGGAGGATCAAACGGGCGTTGCGCCAGGAATCACTGCGGTGACGCCTTTCAAGAATGTTATTTTTCCATTTCCGGCCAGCAGCGGCGGTAATGTCACTAGTCCTCAGTCGTTTTCGATGAGTATTGGCGGGACGGCTTCCGCAAATGCGCTCAGGACAGAGACGATACAATATACATTTCGAAATACAGATATCCTTCGATATACCAATCCGGACACCTGCATGAGCCAGCAGCCGGGTGTTATGATCGACGGCGACCTTAAAATCCGGGAGTTTATCTACGATAAGGCAACCATTGCAGCCCTCGGCAACGCATCGCTTGTGGGAGAAGGAAATCAGCCGTGGCAACGCCCTGTGTTTAACACGTTCACGGAAGAAATCACTTTTGTCGCGGCTTACGGCGGCACTTTTACACCGACCTGGAAACTCGCCCGCCTGACAGCAAATACCAGTTCAAATCTGCTCATTAGCCAACGCACCAACACCAATGACCTTATCATTACCCTTGGGCCTCTTGCGTCCAAAAATCCAAAACAAGATAGGCCGGTGGAACTTGTAGCAGCGGCTATGAACCAACATAACGCGCGTGTTTCGGCAGCCGCCATCGCGGTCTCGATACAGGGCCAATCGCATTGAACGGAAGTGCCCAGCCGACTTCAGAGTTCGACAAGGAGAAACGAGTCATGCGAAGAAAATTTATAATGCTTGGTTTTTGCACATTTGCTTACATATTTCAGCCAAGTCCTGGATTTTCCCAGCAGGCACCTGCTTGCGGCTTCAAGGGCCATTATAAACCTTGGGGATCGCAATGTAGCCCCATCGGAAAATGCAATGGAAAAGGCGTGTGTTGTCCTGTCGACGACACAACTTGCCTGGGGCCGCCGCCACGCTGATTGCATCGAAGCGCTGTAGGAAGGCACGGACTCCAGAATTAAAGCGAGACTGCCCATCCTCGGTTGGAGCAGCCTGAGGATGGCCAGCCGATACACAGAGGCCGCCGATTAGGAACGGATGGCGGAAGCGGCCATGCATCTGATCGAACCCAAAGAACAAAACGGAACGAAATCGGGTCCCACTAAATAGCCGAGCGGGACTTTTTGGAAATAAAAACCAAGAGAAATGAAAGTCGAATTTCGGTGATGGTGCCCGTGGAGGGGCCGTAGCTCAGCCGCCGCCTGGACCGAGGCCGGGCGATGTCCGCTTTGCACCCAAAAGCTGCCGCGACGGCCGCTGGCCGTCGTGTCCGTTAAGGGCCATAAGGGACATATTGCACTGCGGCAATCCCTGATCATGGCTATGCGCCTGGCGAAATATCTAGGCCAAGTGTCTTGGGTGTTTTGAGATCGACGACCAGTTCAATCGTTGACACCAGCGTGGCTTTTTTCAAGTACCAGCGATAGTTCATTCGCATTTATCAAGTCAGGTGTGTCGAAACCGTCAGAAAATGGCTTCAAGGCGGATGCGAGCACCTGACGCGCTAGGGTTAACTCCCTTCGATCCGCCAATAATTTGGCTAATTCCGTCGTCAGCCGAAGCTTATAACTATTAGATCCCTGATTCTCAGCCACTTCTATTCCGGATTTGAGACAACGCTCAGCCTCGGCCGCGTCGGATTGACCACCACTTGCCAGGACAAGTTTGGCTCGCAATCGCCACAGCTCGGCGTCCATCCAGCGCTCTTCTGTACGTTCAGCAATGGCGACCGCTGCGTCGATCGTCCGTTGGGCGTCCTGGTCGCGGCCTGCCATCAGCTGCGTCTCCGCTAGTCCGGCCAGGAAGACAGTACGCATCGACTGGTTTTTGATTTTCTCGCACAGCGCAAGCCCGCGTTCGATCGCTGCGATTCCTTCCTCGAACTTGCCGGCATGAGCGCGGGCAACGCCTTCAAGCGCGGAAGTCCATGCTGTCCACTGCGGGAGATTGTGGCGAGAGGCGTGATCGAGCAACTCTGCGGAATATTCTGCGAGGGCGGGAAAGTCTCTTTGGCGAAAGGATGCGAAGACACCGTTGTAGTACAGAGCATAGCCTGTCGTATTGTGGTGTTCCAGTTGCCTCGCGATGCTAAGTGCCTCTTTCCTAGCTCGATTTGCAACGCCAATGTGTCCTCGATGCCAAGCGCCGATGGCCCATTGTGATGCCGCCGCTACACCGATGTCGTGAACATATCGCCATGCCAGCGGTTGATGCTGGTCAGGATTATAGAAACCAAATGCAGCCTCTCCGTGCGCCTCCGAGGCCGCAAATTCGCCGAGCGCATTATACGGCCCCGCTAACAATCGATGGCCGACGCAGAGCGCGACCGAATCGCGCGTACTCTCGGCTTGGCGCATAAATTCGAGGCCGACATCAAGTGCCCGTCGATAGGCGCCACGATTATAATAGGCGACCAAAAGGCCGGTCAGGACGATATCCCAAAAAGTTTTGTCCGCAGTCGCACGAATGAGCTCACGGGCGCGTTCGTAGTCCTCGAGGGTTTCGTCGGCGGCGTAGCCGCGTGTCGCAATCAATACCGGGCCGCGTGCGCCCCGCAAGGCGAGTTCCAGCCGGTCACGTTTGATGCCAGCCGGCAATAACCTCAATTCTTCGAGCCCTCGCGTCGCATGGGAAACCGCCTCGATGTTTGCCGAACGGGCGGCCGCGATCTGGCTCGCGCGCAACCAATACGCTTGGGCTCGTTCCGGCAGTGCGGCCTCGGAGAAATGGTGCGCCACCAGCTCGGGCTGTGTATCGGCGATCTTCGAGAATGCAGTCTCCAGGACATCGCCGATCCTCGCATGGAGCTGCTGACGCGCGCGGCGCAACAGCGTCTCGTACGCGGCCTCCTGTACAAGTGCGTGTTTGAACGTAAAGCTAGCTTCCGGCGGCGTGCCCCGGCGCGATATAAGCCCTGACTCCGTTAGCTGATCGAGCGCAGCGCGAACCACGTCCTCGTTCCGCTGCGCAACCGCAGCCAGCAGATCGTAGGAGAACTCACGACCGATCGCCGCGCCAACTTGCGCAATCTCCTTGGCCGAACGACCGAGACGGTCGAGACGAGCCATGAGCGAAGCCTGCAAGGTCGCCGGCACGCCGAGCGCACGCGGCGCTATTCTGGAAACGATCTCTTCTCCTCGGTCGTCGCCACCGGCCTCCAGAACTGCCTTAGTCAGTTCCTCGACGAACAACGGCACCCCGTCGGTACGCTCAACGATCTCCTCGGCCAGCAACCGCGACAGCGAGTTGTCGCCGACAATATTGGTGACTAGCACCGCACCTTCGCGCTGACTCAATCGATTCAACGTGACGATTGTAACATGCGGCTGGCCGATCCAGGACGGATGATACTCCGGACGAAAGGTGATGAGCAGCAATACTGGCAGATGCGCGGTTAGCTCGACGATGCGATCGAGCAGCTCATGCGAGGTCGGATCGATCCAATGGGCATCCTCGAAGAGTATCAAGACCGGCTGCTTCTGTGCGAGACTCTCGAGTTGCCGAAGCAACACTTCGAAGGTTTTCTCCCTCTTGAGCTGGGGCAAGAGAGTGGACACTTGGTATCGATCTGATGCTGGGATCGAGAGCAGTTCAGCGATAAATCCTACGTCTTCGTTAATCGACGATGTGTGGGCGAGAATACGCACGAGCTTGTCGAGCTTCATCAGAGGGTCGTCGCTGTCCTCAAAACCGCCGGCGCGCTCGATCTGCATGACAATGGGCCGCAACGCGCTGTCGCGAAGATTGGGTGAGCAGAAATAGCGCAAGTGCTCATGCGGTTCGGCTTGCAGTCGATTCTGCAGCTCGGCGACTAGTCGCGACTTGCCGATTCCGGGTTCGCCTGAGATCAACACGACCCTACCCTCGCCGGACTTCGCCTGCGCCCAGCGCCGCAGCAGCAGTTCAAGCTCCTCTTCGCGGCCAACCAGCGGCGTCCGCGCACTCGGCCGCAGCGCCTCGAAACGGCTCTCGATTGAGCCGGTTCCCAGCACCTGCCATGCGGACAATCGTTCGACAGCCCCCGATATGCTTATTGCTTCGATTTCACGGCAGTCGAACAAGCTGCCAATCAGCTGTAGGGTCGGTAGGTCAATCAGCACCGTGTCCGGCTGTGCCGCGTTCTGCAGCTGCGACGCCGTGCTGGACGCCTCGCCAACGGGGGTGTGCTCGCCACTTGCATCGTCAACGATAACCTGGCCTGTCGATATCCCGATCCTCGCTTGCAAGCGCAGCCCACGATGTAGTTCGTGTCGCTTCAAGGCAGCGCACAGCTCTAAGGCCGCACGCACTGCCTGCTCCGCGTCGTCTTCGTGCGCCGCCGGATACCCGAAGTAGATCAAGATCGTCCTGCCGACGGCGTGCCCAATCGATCCTGTGAAGCGGCCAGCCGTCTCGGCTACGCAACGATGGTATGTGCCGAACACATCGCGCAGGTCCTCGGGATCCATGCGGGCCGCGCCGGCGCCGAGTAGCAGCTCGCACGAGATGATTGTGACTTGGCGACGCTCTGCAATCGCGGGCTGCTC
>Ga0209517_10009719_pt1 | contig 10887 bp, 10 predicted proteins | sample PeaSoiMetSII2010_FD_187695 | JGI IMG/M metagenome (GOLD analysis project Ga0209517, IMG submission 187695) | Peat soil microbial communities from Weissenstadt, Germany - SII-2010 (SPAdes) (version 2) | ecosystem: Environmental > Terrestrial > Soil > Wetlands > Peat | place: Germany... | reverse complement strand
ACAACGCCCTGATTGAAGACTGCGACGACGCAATCTCCGTCATTTTGTAGCGCCGGCCTTTCAGGCCGGCATCTTCACCTTTCGCTCACGCTCCGAACTCACATCGAAAACAAATCTCCTGCACGTCTTCCACCGCCCGAATCACCGCCAAATTCGTCACCGCCAACTCCCACCGAAAATTCCTCTCCCCCAATCTCCGCACAATCTCCGGCAAAACCAAAATATCCACATCGCCCTCAGCAATAGTGATATGCGGTATCCAAATCTCCGCCCCATAAAATTCATTTACGCCCGAAGCCAAAGGCAATGCCAGCTCCGAAACCTCACAATGGATTTTCTGCATCTCAGACGATCGCACCACAGGCAGGTAAATCACCGGCTCCTTGCGCGTAAAAATCCCAATCCCGCTAGTCTGCGCAGAAAAGCCCCGCGTCGCACCCGAAAGCTGTTCCAACCCCGGCCGCAATCGCGTCAGGTCGTACTCTTCCGCTACATGGTAGGAAAAATGAGGGAATCTCTTAGCGTGAATCCCGCGCACTCCAAAATCCCGCCGCAACTCCTCCCACAACTGCTCAATTCTTTCCCGCGCCTCGCCATCCAATAACGATACGATTCCCTGCATGAACTCCGCTCAGGCTTCTTCGATCGCCTTCAGAACATCCGCCGCGTGCCCCTTGATCGATACATTGTCCCAAATCCGCCGGATGTGCCCGTCCGCCCCGATCCAGAAAGTCATGCGCACGATCCCCAGAAACGATTTCCCCAGAAACTGTTTCATCCGCCGCGCGCCATAAGCCTCAATCGCCTTAAAATCCGGATCCGCCAGCAAAGTGAAATTCAATTTGTGCCGCGTCTTGAATTTCGCCTGCGTCTCCACGCTGTCCGCGCTGCACCCAACGATCGCCGCGTCGATCTTCTCGAATTTCTTCATCGCGTCCCGAAACTCGGTCGCTTCATTCGTTCAACCAGGCGTCAAAGCCTTTGGGAAAAAGTAGAACACCACATTCCGCCCATGGAAATCCTTCAACGCCACTTCGCGCCCGTCATCGGCATGCAAATGAAATGCCGGCGCCTTATCGCCCGCCGCCAGTGTAGCCACGCGTCCTCTAACTCTCGCCCAAAATGCGCTTGAGAATTTCATTCACGGCCTGCGGATTCGCCTGCCCGCGCGTCTCTCTCATCACCTGCCCGACAAAAAACTTGAACACGCCTTCATTCCCGCCGCGATATTTCGCCACATTCTCCGGATTCTTCGCCACAATCGCCCGCGCAATCCGCTCGATCTCGCCCGTATCGCTGATCTGCGAATAACCTTCCGCTGCAATCACGTCAGCCGCAGACTTTCCCGTCTCAAACATCCGCGCAAACACTTTCTTCCCCGTCGACCCGGTAATTTCTCCCGCTTCCATTTTGCCGATCAGTCCCGCGAGCCCCTCGGGCGTCACCGGCGAATCTGCAATTTCTTTCCCGCTCTCGTTCAATCGCCCCAAAAGCTCCGTCGAAATCCAATTCGCCGCGGCCTTCCCGGGCGCCCCGGCCCGCACAACGCTTTCGAAATAATCCGCCAGTCCCCGTGTAGCCGCAAGCACGCCGGCGTCGTACGGTGTAATCCCACAATCACGAATAAAGCGCCCCCGCTTCGCCTCCGGCAATTCCGGCATCGATTCGAGCACCCGCTTCTGCATCGCGGCATCCACCACCACCGGCAGCAAATCCGGATCCGGAAAATAGCGGTAATCGTGCGCAAATTCCTTCGAGCGCATCGACTCCGTTCGCCCCGCCGCCACGTTATACAACCGCGTCTCCTGCGCGATCACCCCGCCGGCCTCGATCGCCCCAATCTGCCGCTCGATCTCATGCTCCAGCGCCCGCTGCAAAAACCGGAACGAATTCAAATTCTTCACTTCCACCTTTGTCCCGAATTTCTCCGCCCCGCGCGCCCGCACGCTCACGTTCGCGTCGCACCGCAGCGAGCCTTCCTCCATATTGCAATCGCTCACTTCCGTATAAAGCAAAATCTGTTTCAGCGCCGTCAAGTACGCATGCGCCTCCGCCGGCGCCCGCAAATCCGGCTCCGAAACGATCTCAATCAAAGGCACGCCGCCGCGATTGAAATCAATGTAGCTGTAGCGATCCGACTCGGGAAATCCCTCATGAATATTCTTCGCCGCATCTTCTTCCATGTGCACGCGCGTAATTCCGATGCGCTTCGTCGCCCCGCCGTGCTCGATCTCAAGCCAGCCCTCTGTCGCCAGCGGCAATTCGTACTGCGAAATTTGATAGCCCTTCGGCAAATCCGGATAAAAATAATTCTTGCGCGCAAATCGCGACCGTTCCTGCACCGAACAATGCAGCGCCAAAGCAGCCCGCATCGCCAATTCCAGCGCCTTGCGATTCAAAACCGGCAGCGCCCCCGGCAATCCCAAACACACCGGGCATGTATTCGAATTCGGCGCATCCCCAAATCGCCGCGAACAAGCACAAAACGCCTTAGTCTCAGTCAAAAGCTGCGCGTGCACCTCCAACCCAATCACAGCCTCGTACCGCGCCATCACCTCAGGCGCAACGCGCCCCGCCTCTTCTGTCGTCTTAGCCATAGCAGACGCAGAATTATAGCATCCGTGCTATTCCGATTCCGCGCAGTAGGCCTTTCACCCTCGTCGCACGTTATTTGACGCCTTGTCAGGGCACGACTTCAGTCGTGCCGCAACAACTCGACTTTTCGCGCGGCTTCAGCCGCTGAGGTACGTCTTCTTTGCTGCGCACAAGCCTCGCAACGCGTGGGTCTTCCAATCTCCAAATTCCGCCTTATTCCCCTCCCCAAACAAATCTCATCCCCAACCTATAATTCAATCCCAACGCCGGATACCCAATCGCCTCCTGATACCTCCGGTCAAACAAATTCTCCACCCGCGCCAAAGCCGACAACTTCCGCGTGAACTCATAGCTAGTCCCCAAATCCCAACGTACGTAACTCGGATTGCTGGTAATCCCAAATCCCAGAAAATCCGAATCCGTCCGCCGTCCAACGTAATACCCCGCCAAATTCCAATTCATCCTCCGGAAATGCGCATTGGCCACGAGCGTAGCCGAATGCATCGGCCGCTTCGCCAAACGATTCCCCGGCGCCAGCGTCGAATCAAAAAAGTTCGGCGATGCAATCACCAGCGAATCGTCGTAAGTGTAATTCCCGCTAAAACGCAGCCAGCGCACAGGCTTCGCCTCAAAAGAAGTCCGCGCCCCATAAGCCCGCGCCTTATCCGTATTGAAAAATGTCCCCGTCCCAAACGGGCAAGCCGCCGTAGGCGGAAACGAAGCAAAGCTCACGATGTCGTAGTAATCGTTGTGAAAAAAATCCACCGAAACCCGCAAGCGGTCCGAAGCCAGCACCTGATCCGCCCACGCATCAAATGTCTTGCTCCGTTCCGGCGAAAGATTCGGATTCCCCGGATCGCAAGGGTCCTGCGAAAACGAATCGAAGAAATCCGGCTCCTTGATTCCCTCGCCATACGAAGCCCGCAAACGCGTTGCCCCCCAGAAATCGTGCCCGAACCTCAACGCATAAGCGACGCCTGCCCTCGGCACAACGCGCGTTCCAAAACTCGCATTCGCCTCGGCCCGCGCCCCCGCCGTCACCGTAACGCGCTGCCCGAATTGATAGCGCGCTTCGATGTACCCGGCCTGATTGTTCCGCCGCGAGTGCGGCCCGCCCTCCGAGCCATTCTCCACTTCGTATGTATAACCAAGAGTGACGCCGCCGCGCGGAAACAAATAGCTCGACTGCTCGTCGAATCCCGCCCGATTGAAAAGGTTGAACGCGTTTCCAAACGAATTAAAAAATCCCTGATCGATACGCGTGTCCCATCCGATCAAATGATTGTGCCAGTGCTCGCCAGGCTGGAAATCCCAGGTCAATCCAGTGGTAAAAGTATGCAGATTGTCGTGATCCACCAGGCTAGGCGGCAACAAAAGTTCCTGCCCCGGCACTCCAGCGTCAAAAGTCGAGTCGCGCACCGTAAGCCGCAGCCAATTCGTATCCGAGAATTTGTACCCAACATTTCCGGCCAGCCCGAGGTCGCGCATGTAATCATTCGGCCCTTGCCCCGACGTCGCGAAATATCCCGCCGTCGCCGAATAATCGAATTTGCCGGCAAGTCCGCTCAGTTGCGCGCTCCCGCGTCCGCTCTCGAAAGTCCCGCCATCGCCTTCGAGCACCAACTCCGGCGTCGTAGTCGTCCCGCGATGCGACAACACCTGCACCACGCCGCTAACCGCATCCGAGCCGAAAAGCGCGCTCGACGCGCCATGTACGATTTCTACTTTGTCCACGCCCTCGAGATCGAAATTCTCAAGCTCAATGGCCCCGCCCGGCTGATTCATCGGTACGCCATCCACCAAGAATTTCGTAAAATTCGAATCGCCTCCGTCTAGAAAAAATGACGCAACCCCGCCCTGCGCCCCCAGCTTCGATAGCGCTGCTCCCGGCTCGCTCGCGATCAACGGCGCGAGCCAAATCGCCTGCCTCTCGCTGATGTCCTCACGCGTGATCGTGTCCACAGGAAACGTCGCAACTGCAGCCGGCGTAGGCTCCGCCGTAGCACTAACCACCACATTCGCCGATAGCCGCTCGAGCATTAGCCGCACGTTCCATTCCCGCGTCTCTCCCGCCGCAAACGAGAAATCCTGCTCAACTCGCGTGAATGAAGTCGCCGCGATCACAACTCGATACCGGCCTGCATTCAGCGAAAGTGTGAAACGCCCATCCGCGCCGCTCGTAGCCGCGATCGCGGTGCCTCCAGACGGAATCGCACGAACGATCGCACCACTTACAACCGCGCCGCTCGGATCCGTCAGCACTCCGGTCAATTTCGCGTTGGAAGTTTCGGTTGATTGTGCGTGGATTGATTTCCCGGGAACCAGCAGACACACAACTGCCAATGCCGCCATCCACAGCAATCGGATTTTCATGGTTTCCTCCTCTCCCTCTCGCGCGGGAGTTGAAGGTTGTCCCGTTGCGACGCGCCGCAAAAAATCACCGCGGCCGCTTTCAGGATTGAGGCTCCGTCGGTCTCCTGGCTCGGCGGTATCTCAGGCGCGGCCTTCCCATCCCGCAGCCAACTCTCGCGGATCGAGAGTCAACCAACGAAACAGTGGTCCGCACCCAACAATTCCCGCCTTACAGTCGCGCGGCGGCGACGGCTTTTCACCGTCTTCCCGTGCACGGAGTCTCGTGTTAAGTAGCGCAGCGCCCCAAGCCGAAAATGTCAGCCAGCAAGCAGCGCCGCAGAATAAGAGCCCTAGCCTTCACCTTCTGAAATCCGAAATTTCAAATTCAACTCGTCCCACATTCCCTCTTCGTAGGGGCGCCGCTTGCTGCGCCCGCCGATGTAACTACTACCACGACTGCCAATACTCGAGAGCCGTACGCCTTTTCCCCAATTTCAAATCTGAAATTTCAAATTTGAAATTTCTTGCTCCGCGAAAGAACAACCTGCGATTCCGCTCTCTCACTGCCTCGGCCCCCACGGCCCCTCATTCACTTCCCGCAACATCACCCGCGGCCTCCCGCTCGGCGCAATCTCCACATCGAGAGGCGCATCAAACACCGGCTCCAGAATTTCCCTCTGATAAACCTCCGCCGGCGGCCCGCAAGCCAAGGCCTTCCCGCGATGCAGCAACAAAATCCGGTCCGAAAACTCCGCCGCCAAATTCAATTCGTGCGTCACCACGACCACCGTATATCGATTCTCATCCGCCAATCGCCGCAATCGCCGCAGAAGCTCCAATTTCCCGCCGATATCCAAATGCTGCGTCGGCTCGTCAAGCAGCAGCAACGCCGGCTGCTGCGCCAGCGCCCGCGCCAAAATCACGCGCTGCTTTTCGCCCCCCGAAAGCTGCTCCATCCAACGATCGCGCAAATCCGTTGCCCCCACCTGCGCCAGCGCGTTTCCCGCCATCAGGCAATCTTCTTCGGATTCAAATCGCAGCCGCCGCCCGTAGGGATACCGTCCCTGCAGCACGAATTCCCAAACGCGCAACGGAAACAGCAGCTTCCGATCTTGCTGCACCAGCGCCACTTTCTGCGCCCGCGCCTTCGGCTCGAGCTCGCTGGCATCGAAACTATCCACACGCACAAATCCAGAAATCGGCTTGAAAACTCCGGCGAGCAATTTCAGCAGCGTAGATTTGCCGCTAGCATTCGGCCCGAGAATCGAAATGATTTCGTGCCGGCTAGCCTTAAAGCTCACCGGCCCCAGCGCAAATTTCGGCGCGCCGCGATCGGTCACAGCGTAAGCGTAGCTCGCCTGCTCAACATGCAGCCGGACGTCGCTCGATTCCGGCGGCGCATTCCCGCCGCGCCCCGCGCCTTCAAGTGACGCCCCGCGCGCGCTCATCCCACTCTCCGCCGCAGCAAATAGATGAACACCGGCGCGCCGACAATCGCCGTCATCGCTCCCACCGGCAATTCGGTCGGCGACGCAACCGTGCGCGCCAAAGTATCCGCCGCCACAATCGCAATCGCTCCGCCCAACGCCGACGCCGGAATCAAAATCCGGTAATCCGATCCAAACAACATCCGCATCACGTGCGGCACCAGCAATCCCACGTAGCCGATCGCGCCGCTCACCGAGACCGCAAGTCCCGTCAGCAGCGACGCCGACAGATACACCACGAGTTTCACTCGCGCCACGTTCACGCCAAGATGCCGCGCCTCTTGCTCCCCCGTCAGAATCAGATTCAGGTCGGACGCGGTGGTGTAGATCGCTCCGATCGCCGCAAGCGATACGAAAAACAGAAATCCAAGCGGCAACTGTGGCGGAGTTTGCAGATCGCCCATCAGCCAGAAGGCCATGCCGCGCAAATCGCGCCCGCTCAACGTGGTCATCAGGAACATGATGATCGCCGAAAGAAACGACGCCGAAATAATTCCCGCGAGCAGCAGCGTCGAGCTGTCGATTTGCCCGCCGCGCCGTCCGAGAAAATAAACCGCCAGAATCGTGATCCCGGCGCCCGCAAACGCGGCGCCTTGCATCGCCAGCGGCACGTGCGGCGCAAAAATCAAACTCACGATCGCGCCCAGCGCCGCTCCGCTCGACACGCCGAGTACGTACGGATCAGCCAGCGGATTCCGCAGCAGCGCCTGAAATCCCGCGCCCGAAACCGCCAGCGCTCCGCCGACGATGATTCCAAATGCGATGCGCGGAAGCCGCAAGCCGAATATCACCATCTGATAGTCGGTCGGAATCTGATCGCCGCGCCCCATCACGCTTTCGTACAGCGATGTCAGAATCGCGCGAAACGACATCGGATACGCGCCCAGCCGCAGCGAGATCACCACGGCGACGAACAACACAACTCCCAACAGCGCGCAAATTCCCAAAATTCGCCGCGGCGTCAAGGGCTGCATCAGCGCGCGCCTCCAGCGTCCGCCGACTTCGCAAACGCGTCCGGGTGCAATTGCTTCGCAAGATTTTCGATGGCGTCAATCAACTTCGGCGCGGGCCGGTTCACTTCGCCGCTGATGAACGCCACGCGGCCCGCCTTCACCGCCTCGAGTTCGCGCCACACCTTCTTCTCGCGCAACTCGTCGAGCTTCGACGCTTCGCCGTGATCGCCAGTGAAAACCAGAAATTCAGGCTGAAGCCGCACAACGTGCTCCAATCCCACATGCGGCCAGTTTTGCTCGACGTCGATCACCGAAGCGCCGCCCGAGAGCCGCAACGCGTCGGCGATGAAAGTATGCTTGCCGATCGAAATCAGCGGATCATCCCAGACGATGAGCAGCACGCGCCGCGGCGTGCGCCCCGCGAGCTTTTCCTCGACGGCCGCAAGCCGCGCGCGCAATCCGGCGACGAGAGAATTCGCCGCCGCATCGGCGCCAATCACTTCGCCGATGTTCGCGATCCCCGCGATCATGTCGTCCACGCTGTGCGGATCGGTGGTGTAAACTGGCACTCCCATTTTCAGCAGCGCATCGGCGGTTGCCGGCCAATTGATCGACGCCGATGCCAGAACGACGTCGGGCTTCAGCGCCACAATCGCTTCGAGGCTCGGATTGATCGGTGCGCCCACGTGCGGCTTCGATTTGGCTTCGTCCGGCACATCGCAAAAATCGGTGTCGCCCGCCAGCCGCGCGCCTGCGCCGATGGCGTAAATCGTCTCCGTCAAATTCGGCGCGAGCGAGACGATGCGGTGCACTTCCGCCGGCAGCGTCACGCGCCGCCCAGTTTCGTCCACCACGACGCGCGTCGCATCGCCGCGCGACGCAGCCGTTGCAGTGCGCTCTCCGACAGAAAGCATCGCGCTCGTCAACGCAGCGAGAGCCAGCGCGCGGCCGATCATTTTTCGCGTTCGCATCAATCGTCGCAAAAACTTAGCCTCAATAAAAAAGCCCCACGAGAAAAATGGGGCTCCTAGCCGCGCCCTTTCTCGCGAAGGGCTCTGGCGCAACTGCCGGGGTAGGTTTCCTGACTCTCGGCCTTTCCGCGCTGCGCTTGCTGCACGCAGGCGACGGAAATTCTGGCGCTGCTCGCTCCGCAGTTACATCCGGAACGATCCTTCCCGGCTCGCATAGCGCGATTCGCGCGACGCGCGCCAGTGGATGACTTCGATCCGCAGCGCCGGCCGATCACAGTGGCGGGACCGTGGCCGAATTTCACGGCCTTCCCGTTCCCCCGGCCAGCTCAAATTTTCATTCGCAGTCTAAGCGCCGCGGCACGCGCTGTCAATTCCTCGCGTGCTGCATCGCGCCGCCCTGTAACTTTGCGCCGCGTCGTCGTTCAGCACGCGGGTGAAAACGCGCTCGGGCGGCGCTTCGTCCACACTCCAGCGCATCGCGTCAATCCACCATCGGCCTTCGATCAGGATCGTCGAATACCGCGCGACGTAGTGCTCGCCGTCGGCCGAACCGATGCGCACGCGCATCTCGTCGCGCGCGTACGATTTTGCGATGTCTTCAATCGCAATCGTCTTCGCGCGGAACATTCCGCCGTGCGCCCGGACAATTTCCTGAAACGCAGCGAACGGAACTTCCGCGCGATACTGCGGCGAGAAGAGCCCGTACGCAATCTGCGGCTCGCTCTGCGCCAGCGCATCGAGCTGCATGCGGACGACGCCTTCAGGCGTGCTGGCGTCGTGTCCAGCATCGCCGCCGATGTTCGTCTTCGTCAGCAGCCACGTAGTCAGTGAGAACGCCGCGAAGCTCGAGGCGAAAAGTGCGGAGATGCGTCGCGGGGACACGAGGTCATCGATTCTTCCACTTCGGGGCGCGTTTTTCCACCAGGGCGCGCAGGCCTTCCTGCGAGTCTTCCAGGTCGGAGAGTTCGTTGAGGAAAATCTTCATCGAGTTGCGGACGCCTTCGCGGAGCGGCACGCCGACGCTGCCCAGAATTGCTTTCTTCGCCATCGTCAGCACCGGTCCCGATTGCGCCGTGACTTTGGAAATTAGCTCGTCCACTGTTTTTTGGAGCTGAGTCTCCGGCACGAGGCGATTCACCAGGCCAAGATCGTGGGCGCGTTCGGCGGTCATTGCTTCGCCGGTGAGCACCAACTCAAGCGCGACTTTCGGACCGAGAATGTAAGGCAGAATCACGGCCGAGAGCGGCGGAAAAACGCCAAGCTTGATTTCCGGCTGCGCGAAACGCGCTTTCGGCGTCGCGACCACCAGATCGGCGAGCGCGGCAAGTTCCGAGCCGCCGCCAAATGCCGGGCCGTTGATCACCACCAGCACCGGCTTCGAAGTGTCCATCATCGCAGCGAAGGCGTTGTGGAACGCGTCGAGGAGCTGGAAGACGCGGCGCTGCGTGTATTCGCCGAGTTCGATGCCGCCGCAGAAAGATTTCGCGGCCGAATCGATGACGATGAGCTTGATTTCGCGCCGCTCACCGATGGAATTGATGCCCGCGGCGATTTCGCTCAACATCCGCTCGTTCAGGAGATTGTGTTCGGGGCGATCGAGAGTCAGCCGCGCGACCGGGCCTTCGATGTGATAGCGGACGAATTGAAATTCATCCACCTTCGGCGCTTTGAGAGTCGCAATCGCGCCGAGCAGGTGATCGTCTTTCTCTTTAACGTGCGCCACGGGCTGTGACATTCATCGGCTCCGAAAATCAGTAATCAGCTTAAACCCTCCTTTGCACGGCGGCCACGGGGATTCCGCGACACTCAGCATATCTGCTAACACCGTGCTGCGCGGTGGTGGTGTCCTAATTCGATGTCGCTTGGAATTCTATGGGCCGTGGGAGCCCGCGCTCTCAAGTCCGGGAACCTTTGCAGTTAGGTGGGAGCCCCCGCATGAATGCAGAACGGCGCGGGCGCCTAGAATCGGCCTCAGCCGCGGCGCTTTCAACTGATCAACACGAGATCAGACCGAAGGGAGGGCAAGATGCACTGCGGCAACGCCGGTTTCGGTTAGAAAGGGTCGTCGGTGAATGTTTTCAACAACTTACGAGCAATTCTAATCGTACGGTGTTTCGGTTAGAGATGCGCGGTTCGCGCGCCGCAGGGCGATCTCGGATCCCCTACGCTTCTCAGCGATGGCCGGTTCGGGTATCCTTCTGAGCCTATGATTGATCTGGGATTTTTTCGGGGGCATTTGGACGACATCGACGCGATGTTGCGGAACCGCGGGGCGCAGCTTGACCTGGCTTGGTTTCGCGAGATTGATGCTGCGCGGCGCGGGCTGATTACCTCGACCGAGAAGCTCAAGGCTGAGCGGAATTCAGCGAACGAGGAGATTGCGCGCGCGAAGAAGGCCGGGGGCGATGCTTCTTCCATCCTCGCGCGGATGAAGGATGTGTCGGAGGAGATCAAGCGGGCGGATTTGCGCGTTACGGAATTGGATGAGTCGCTGCGCGAGTTTATGTTGACGGTGCCGAATATTCCGCA
>Ga0209517_10009718_pt1 | contig 10887 bp, 7 predicted proteins | sample PeaSoiMetSII2010_FD_187695 | JGI IMG/M metagenome (GOLD analysis project Ga0209517, IMG submission 187695) | Peat soil microbial communities from Weissenstadt, Germany - SII-2010 (SPAdes) (version 2) | ecosystem: Environmental > Terrestrial > Soil > Wetlands > Peat | place: Germany: Weissenstadt... | reverse complement strand
GGGGTTGAGGGTGTTTCCGCTGAGGTCTGTCAGGGTGATCGCGGGTGCTGGCAAGCTGGAGCTCGATGCTTTGGGGCTGGAAATGCGCCGATGCAAGTAGAGCGCGGCGACCAATCCGATCACCGCGATGAGGACTGCTGCTTTCCTTGTCACTCCGTCACCAGACCCGCCGATCCAGTCCGCTACTCGCCCTTGGCGGTCGGATAGCCTTTCTCCACCCAGTCGGAGCCGAAGCTGTTCGCAATGTACAGCACCTTGAGACTGGTGAGTCCCATTTCCTTCAGCTCCTTATAGGCCGGCCGGATGTTGGGGCAGTGCTCCCACGGACAGCAGCCACAATAGATCACGAGAAACGAATCGCGCGGCAGCGAGGCGGCGCGTGCTCGCAGTTTCTCCAGTCCCTCCGGCTTGGCCGTGGGTCCAATGTACTCGGCGCCGGGGATGTGTGCCTGCACGTAAATCACGCGCGGGCCGACGTTGAGAACGATCGGCTTCGCGGACGACTGGAGAGCCTTTGCCAGCTCTTCCGGTCGGATCAACTCCGAGCTGCCGGGCGGCCACTCCGATGCCAGCGCCGGAGTCTTGGCGGCGCCGCCATTCTTACCTCCGCTCTGGGCACCCGCGACCGGCGTAATCAGCAATGCCGTAGCAGCCATCAGGATCGGGACAAGTAGCCCGCGGCGGCGTAGTAGGTGCTTGAAAAGCTTCATAATGTTAGTGGTGGGCCCGCCTGGATTCGAACCAGGGACCAAGGGATTATGAGTCCCCTGCTCTACCGCTGAGCTACGGGCCCGTATCGTCGGCCAACTCATTCAGTTTACGCCCGGTAAGCCGTTAATGGGCGGTGGGATCGGACTCGCGTCTGACATGGCATCTGGCATGGCATCCAGGAAGGCATCCCAGACGGCATGTGGCATGGCATCTCGAAACTTCTTCGAACATGTGTCTAAGTATCTGCGGCACCGTGCGATTTAGCTGCCCGTTTCTACAGGCACTCGGGGATGAGGTCGAGGCCACACCTTGCAGACGCTGTTGGGACCTTCAGGCTCGTTGTACTTCAGAAAGCTTCTTGCCCCGATGAAACACGCCTTTTCATTCACCTCCAACATGCCCTCGCGGATGGCATCGGCAAAGCGTTCGACATGCCATCCTTTCTCGATGCCCTACGGCGCCAAGATGAACTCCAGACCGTGGCCAGCGGGTTCGTGAACTGAAAAAAACTAATCCGGCGGTCAGGTTCTATTCTTTCCGCGCTCACCAAACCACCGCTTCTTCAATCTTCGCCCAGCAAACACAAGAAGGGGCACTCCGAAGAGAGTGCCCCTAAATACAGATCGGTTGATCCGCGACTAGAACACAAGCTTCATGACCAAGCCGAGGGTCCGTGAGTTGCTGGGGAAGACGTTCTGCGGCTTGTTGAAGTTAGCGTTTCCTGGAGTCAGGAAGCTCTGATAGCTCGCGCCGATCGTGCTATAGGAAACGACGTCATTCACGCCAAACCCCTGGCCGGCTGTAGCCGGGTTCGTCGGGATGTACTGCGGGTGGTTGAGCAGGTTGCTGATCTGGGCGCCGAATTGAAACTTCCACCGCTCGGTGAACGACAGCGCCTTGGTAATGCTCAGATCAATGTCGTCGGTGGGTCTGCCCGGCAGCGTGTTACGGCCTACGTTGGCGTAGGCACCCAAGCCGGCACGAATGTATTGGGCATTGGGGTTATTCGCCACATAGGCGACGATGTACGGGGTGCTGTCGAAGGTCGTCGTGCTGACGCCGCAGGTCTGCCCCGCCGGAAACGGGGTGGTGCACAAGGCAGTGACGCCACTCCCTGTCCCAGGTACTCCGCCCGGGTTGTAGATCGTGCGGTCACCGGCTGCATCGCCATTGAGGTTGGAATCTTGAGTGGACTGGGTGCTAAACCATTCCGGCGACTCGTAGGTGTAGATCGGGCTGAACTGCCAGTTCCCCAGCAGGTTTCTTTCGAACCAGTTACCGTTCTTGAAGTATGGCAGGTCGTAGAACGCCGCCACGGTGAACCGATTGGTACGGTTCAGAGCCGACACGGCCTTGTCTTGGGCAAGGTTCAGGAAGTCCTCGGGCCGGCGGGGAGTCAGGTCGGTGGAGTGGAAATCAGCCGTGCTGTTGTCAATGGTTCTGCTCCAGGTGTATGAGGCCAGGAACATGAGACCGTTGCTCATGCGACGGGTGAGTTGGGTCGATAAACCGTGGTAGGTGGACCAGCCGGACGGCAAGAATCCCGTGATAAAGCAAAATGCCGCCGCGGGTGAGATCTCGTACGAGGGCAGGCAGTTATTCTCTGCACCTAATTGGCTTAGCGTATGCGGGAGTGCATTCAGCGTGGCCTGGCTCGGCGCCGTCAAATACGTAGGCAGAGAGTTTGTTGGGGTGACGGCCGGGAACTGGGTGAGGATGTCCTGTACGACGAGATGGTTGGCCCGGTCGCCCAGGTAGCGGACATCCAGCGTGTAGTTCTTGCCGAACGCGTGCTGGACGCCCAGGTTCCATTGCACCGAGTAAGGCACCTTCTGCTGCGGCGGAATCCACGCTGCGGTGTTGTTGATGGCGTCGTTCAAATCGAGAACAGTGATGCCGCTTCCGCCACCCGGAAGGGCGCCGTTGGCAAAGAAATTTGGTGTCAAGGTGACAAAACTCGGGCACTGCTTTGTCGCTACGACGCCACAGTTGAGCGTGCCTCCGATCTGGGGCGGTACTGAGGTGATGCCGATGTTGTCATACAGCACGTCATTGGCTATGCCGAATCCAGCTCGAATAGCGGTATTGCCGCTGGTTCCTGGGGAATAGGCAAGACCGATACGCGGTGAAAAGAGGTCTTTTTGTGCAGAAATTCTGCTGAAAACCAACGGCTGATTCACCCCTTCGACGATAAGATTGGGCTGGCTTGCGAGCGCGTTTAGCGCCTGTCTCTGCTCGCCAACAGGGACGGTGGTGTATTCGTAACGAACCCCGGCGTTGACACTGAGGTGGGTATTTACCCGCCAAGTGTCGTTCACGTACCAGTAGATCGCAGACTGATCGCCGTAGTATGTGGTCGAACCGGAGCTGCGCTGGCCAAAGCTGTCGGGTGAGAGGTCCTGCAAGAAATTAGCCGTCGAGTTATAGGTATAGTCGCCGCGTGCCCGCTGGGTGAACCCCTGAGGCGAGATGTACTTGCGGCCTTCCACCCCAAACTTCAGGTTGTGACTGCCTTTAACCCAACTGATATTGTCGAGCACCTGGTAGAAGTTCTGGATGGTGAACTGGGGAGAACTCGTGTCCGGCCCGATGTTCAAACCGCCTCCGAGATCGTTTAGCGTGATGTTCGGAAACACAGCCATCCCCGGGAACAGGCCACCGCCGCTCTGTATTCCGCCCGCAAAGCGGTTGTAACCGCCGCGGAGTTCGTTGGTCACGTTGGAGCTGAAGGTATGGTATTCGCTCAGGTTTACCAGGTGAGAGACTGCTGGCAGGTTCCCAAAGAACGCCTCCAACGCGGGCGCGGTGTCAAGCGCTATGGCTTGGTTGTAAATGTAACGACCGCGGACCTGGTCCCTCGAGGAGATGTTCCAGTCCACGCTCTGGACAAAATTCTCGTTGTTTTGGAACGCCGGGTTAATGATCGAAACCGTGCCGATCGGGATCGTGCTCCCCAGGACACTAATGGAGCATGGGCTGCTACCCGACCCCGAGCCACCCGCGCCGCAGGTCTGATCCTGCTTCGGGGCAACCGGCACGTATTTCTCGAACACACCCAAGTTGGTCGCGCTGAGACCCGAGATTCCATTCAGGGTAGCTACCCCAGCCGCCGTTGGTGCCTGGACGGCGGCCCCCGAAGTACCCACAAGTCCGATCGGTTCCTTTTCGAAGTTGGTGAAGAAGAACAGCTTATCCTTGATGATCGGCCCACCAAAGGTACCGCCGTAGCGATTGTTATCGTAGCGCGGATTCGAGGGCACCGTCCCTGCCGGGGCTTCGCGTGCATAGATAGCATCGATCGCATCCAAGTCGCGGTTTCTGAAATACTCGTACACCGATCCGTGGAAGTTGTTGGTGCCGCTCTTGACGACGGTGTTGAACTGTCCACCGGAGGAGTGGCCGTATTCAACACTGAACTGATTCTCCAGCAGCGTGAACCCGCCAACCGCGTCGTTGGGAACGCTGGTTAGAGCTCCCGTCACGGTCTTGGCGTTGTTGTCCACGCCCTCGATCATGAAGTTATTGTTGCGTGGACGCATGCCGCCGACCGACGGACCGGTGCCAAGGCCCATGTCGCTGGCATTGGTGACGTTCGGGCTCAACAGCGAAAGGTTCAGAACCCCGCCTCCCTGTCCAAGTCCCGTGAGCCCCAGGTTTCCTGAGAAGATCTCACCGTAGTTGGTCCCGAGCTGCGCGGTGGTAGTGTCGATCTGTGGCGCGACCCCGGAGACTTCCACGGTCGTCGCAACTCCGCCCACCTTCAGCGTTACATTCTGGGTGTTGACCTTGTTGAGTTCAACGGCGACATCGTTGATGATCTCGGCGCTGAAGTTCGGCGCTGTTACGGTGACCTTATAGCGCCCGATCGGCACGTTCCCCAGCCGGTACTCGCCATTGCCCCTGGTGGTGGTACTGAGCTTCAGGCCTGTGCTCGGATTGAGAGCCTCGACTTTAGCGCCATCCACAACGGCGCCTTTCTCATCCACAACCGTGCCGGTCAGGTCGCCGCTGATCTGCTGCGTGAACCCTGAGACGGAAAGCAAGCCGACGATGACCGCTAATACGATCGCCAGCGCAAACCTTTCAGTAGTAGTTCTTGCCATACGCTTGGTTCCTCCTGATTTTGGAAAAGCTCATTGGCGCTTGTGAAAGACCTGGGTCGTGCGAATGGTGGCTGGCCGGCCGAGTTGGGATCGTGGACGAAACGCAGGTGTAACCTGCTTCGCGAATGGCGCGCTGTCGCGTCCCTTCCCCTGTCGTGCTTACCCCACGCGGATACGGGAAGAGCAAGGGCACAGCCACTAAATGGCTGGTTGGGACGAACGGCGACAAACTCTTGGCAAGAGGTGGTGATTTGCTGGTGCGACTACGCGCCTCGGGATGGCATGCCGATCGGTAGCAATGACCGGCCGGTTAGTTTTATTCAGATATTTGTAGAAACGAAGATCTGTCTATGCAATTACGGAAGTCGTGACCGGAGGCAGGAATTGCAATGTAAACGGCGGCGTAACTTCTGCCAAAGGCGGATTGGGACGACGATAGTGTGATCAGGACCCCGCGGAACCTACCAATCCTCGTAGTTCGCCATCGGAACTGCAAGATTTCATGGTCGGAAGTTGGCATTGGTCGTTTGGCTCGTAACAGCGGGCGAGTCGTTCCTTTGTAGTGACGGCCAGCGATTTGACGTGATGGGGCACGGCAGATCGAGAAGCCAACGGTAGAACTGGAGGAACTTTCCCGCATTCTCTTGAGTGGCACGTGGCGTGCTTAAAGTAAAGCGCACTCAAGTGGGGACCGGCTTTCCGGCCATTGACGGTTTATTGATGAAATCGAGCCCATCCTCGGAGGCGGACGATGGTTGGCGATCGCTCCAATACTCCGAGTGCTGATGGTGCGCCGGCGCGGCCGCAGAGAGAAGTGAATGAGCGTCGCATTTGCATCAAGTGCAAAGGACGCATTGTTTTTCTTGGGCGGGACGAGATCCGCTGGATCGAGGCCGCGGGAAACCATCTCAACCTCCACACGGATGGGGAAACCTACGTCATTCGCGACACCATGGCGGCGTTCGCGACCAGGCTCGACGCCGACCGCTTCGTCCGCATCCACCGCTCCGTCATCGTCAACATCCACTGCATCCGCGAACTGAGGCCTTGGTACACCGGCGAGTGCGTCCTGACCCTGACGGACGGAAAAGAACTGACCCTAAGCCGCAAGTACCGTTCGGCGCTCGACCAAATCACCGCCGAGGGCGGGTGCGCCAAACGGGCCGGGGCCACTCCCGGCCTCGTGGTCGTCGCTATAAGACAGGAATGCGAGAAGTGCAACGCGCCCCTGCCCCCGAACGCCGCGGCCTTCATCTGCAGGCGCAACTGTACCTTTTGTTCGCGCTGCACCGAGGCTATGAACCACCAGTGCCCCAACTGCGGTGGCGAATTGCTTTCCCGACCTGCGGGGAAGAAATAGATGAATGCGGCTTAACCGCCACGGAAAACGTCTCCCGTTCGATTCCTGGCGCGCTCACCCACCCGATACCGACCGAATGCCGCAACCGCTCATGGCAAAGCTTTGTCCAATGAATGCGCTTGTTCGCAGCTCGAACGGGGGCGCGGCTGGAAGGCGATTACCACCTGTCCTTGGAACCCACTCCCCTCGGCTACTCTTAGCTCGAAACCCATGACGCCTTACCAATGAACCTCAGGCACGTTGCCCAGCTAGTGGAATTCATCCACCATTTACAAGTCGTATTCCCACTTCATGCCATCTATAGATTGAGCGGGGAGGGGTACGAGCCCTGCTGCTACCATCGCGACGGGACGGGGTCGGAGAACATGAGAGACGTCTGGATCGCGGCTGCGGCCATGACCCGCTTCGGTCGGCGGTCTGAAACCTTGGAGGACTTGATGGCCGACGCCGCGCTGGAGGCGCTGCGCGAGGCCAATCGCCAGCCCGACGGCCTGGTGGTCACTGCCATGGACCCGGAGGAGTTCGTGGGCGAGGGTAACCTCGCCTCCCACATCGGCACCTACATCGGGCTGTCGCACGTTCCCGGCCTGCGCGTTGAGACTGCCACCTCGTCCGGTGCGGCGGCGCTTTATGCCGGATTCGCTCTGATCGCCTCCGGTTTCCACAACCACGTGCTGGTGGTGGGCGGCGAGAAGATGACGCACGTTTCCACCCCGCGCGTTTCTGAGATTATCAGCCGCGTCATCGACCCCCACGAGCGCTCCTACGGCGCCACCATGCCGGCGCTGGCCGGTCTTGTGACCCGAGCCGCGCTGGCCAAGGGCCTCTTTACCGAAATGGATATGGCGCGCGTCGCGGTCAAGAACCACGCCCATGGCGCGCGCAATCCGTACGCGCATTTCCAGCAGCCGGTGACGCTGGAGGAAGTGATGGGCAGCCGCCTGATCGCCGACCCGCTGCGGTTGCAGCACTGCTGTCCTATTTCCGACGGCGCCGGGGCAGTCGTGCTCACCTCCGACCCCACCGGACTCAAGCTGGCGGGCATGGGCCAGGGCAGCGATTACCTGGCGATTCGCTATCGCAGCTCGCTCACCGGCTTCCGCGCTACGCAGGACGCAGCCATAGCCGCCTTCAAGATGGCCGACTTCGGACCCGAGCGCGTGCAGGTGGCTGAGATCCACGATGCCTTCGCTCCGTTCGAGATCCTGGCGCTGGAAGACACTGGGCTGTTTCCGCCGGGCAGGGCCACCAGGGCCATCCAGAACGGTGAGCTGACGCTCGAAGGGCGCCTGCCGGTGAACCCCTCGGGCGGATTGAACGCCCGCGGTCATGCCCTGGCCGCCACCGGCCTGGCGCAGGTGGTCGAACTGGTGTGGCAGCTCACCGGCCGTGCCGTGGGGCGCCAGGTGAAGGCAACCGTAGGCCTGGCTCACTCGATCGGTGGCATGGCGACCAACAACTGGGTCACCCTGGTGGAGCAGGTGGCGTGATGGAAACGATCGCAGCCTCCCGCTGTCCGGATTGCGGATGGGTGGTCGCGCCGCCGGCACGCGTCTGCCCCCGACACCCGGTGGAGATGACCCCGGTGGAGATTTCCGGCTACGGCTCGGTGCTCTCCTACACCACGCTGACGGTCGTTCCCGAGGGGTTCAAGCCGCCTCTGCACATCGCGGTGGTGGAACTGCCCGGCGGCGCGCGCATCTTCTGCCACGGCAAGGAAACCCGCGCGCTCAGGATCGGACGGCGGGTGGCCATCGAGCAGGTGGACGGCATCTTCTACTTCGCCAACCTCGGCGTCGCCGACCGCGTAAGCCTGTTCTGGAAACGCCGGGGCGCCGCTCCCGAACGCACCCGAGACGCGGTCAAGAGCGCGATCAAGCGCTTCTTCGATGTGTACAAAAGGCCCAGTGGCGAAACCAACCCGCCCGCTGAGGACAAGAACCAGACGAGCGAGGAGGAAAAGAACCACCGCCCGGCCGAAAAGCGCTGACGGTGGACCGTAAAACGTAGCATCGAAACTTGAAGCGTTCCGCTAGCGCGTTCCCACCAGCGTCTGCCGGATCAGCGCGGGCAAGCTGCGGGGGTTTCCCAGCGTCCGCTTCACCATCTTCCAGGTGTGGCGACGGGTTGGCTTGATACCGTCGCGCGTGAGCACGTGCGTCGCATCGTCGATGGTGTAGAAGTAGCGCCAGTAGAGGCCGTTTTCGAAGTCAGCCGGATTGGTCTCGCAACCAAGGCGGCAGTTGCGCGTGGCTTCCTCGCCCTCAAGCATCGCCTCGCGGCCGCCGGCATAGTGCGAGTACTCGTGGTTCTGATGGATGGCCAGCACTACCGGGGTTGCGTCTACCACTGCGGCGCCGACGGCGTGCGCCTTCCAGATGAGCCAGTTGTCCCACCAGAAGCGTCCCAGGGCCATCTCCGGCAAGGGCGGGTAGAGGTTGCGCGGGAAGACGAAGTAGTCGATCGAGCGGGCGATGTTCATTGTGCCCTGGCTCAGAGCGCGGCTGCGCAGGGAGGCTTCCCAGCCGTTGGCGTCGAATCGCAGCGGCTCGGCGAGGTCGAGGTCCAGCCGGCGGCCCACCATCAGGAACTTATCGCGGAAGCGAGCGATGCGCTCCACCGCCTGCGGGAAATCGGCCAGCAGGATGATGTCGGAATTCACGTAGCAGAGCGTGTCGTGCGCGGCCGCCAACCGCGCCTGCTGAAAAAGATCGCCCATCAGGGGCGTACCGAACTCGTTGCGGCGGATGGACGGGATGTGCCGCAAACCGAATTCCTGAGCGATCTCCGCCGTGCCTGCGTCGTCGCCGAGCAGCAGGATCTCGGGCGCCGGCTTGAGCTCGGTCCAGCTCTGGATGGCGTTGCGCTGGATAGTCTCGGTGTGGCCGCGAAAAGGCTTGGGCAGGCCAAAGATGGTCAGGGAGGCGCTTTTAGAGTTGTTTCCAGTCATTTCGTCGGAGGCTTTTCGCACGCTCCCAACACAAGATAACGCACACCCGGCTGCCGCTCCAGGTGCTTCAGCAGGCGCCAGCAATCCACTACGATACGTGGGGTGCCTTTGCGCGCCCACTGCTCCCCGGGAATCGACGCGAACTCGCGCCACGGCGTAGTGATCACCACCAAATCCGCCTCGGCGATGCACTCTTCCGCCCGCGGCGCGAACCGCACCTTGTCGCCCAGCACCCGCGCGGAATTTTCTTCCCCCACCGGATCATAAGCGATCACCGCCACGCCGCGCTGAGCGAGTTCCCGCGCCAGCAGCAAGCCGACGGCTTCATCCACCACGTCCGTACCCGGCTTATACGTAAGCCCGAGCACGCCCACCGGTCCCTGAGTATGTTGCTGCACAAAATCAGCAAGCCATTCGACCTGCCAGCGATTGAAGTGGTCCACGCTCTGGGCCAGCTCTGGCGAGGTTCCCACCTGGCGCGCCAGCGCGGCCATCGCCAGGTTGTCGCGCGGAAAGCAGGGGCCACCGTAGCTGATGGCGCCCTTTAAGTACTTGCCGCCGATGCGGGTGTCCAGTCCGAGCGCGGAGGTGATGACGTCCACGTCCGCTCCCGGCAGGCGCTCGCTGATGCGCGCCAGCATGTTGGCGAAGCTGATCTTGGTGGTCACGTAAGTGTTGACCGCCAGCTTGGTGACCTCGGCGTTGACCCAATTCATGCGCGCCACCGCCGGCTGGTTCTCACAGACTTGCCGGTAGAGCGCCTCCAGCGCGTCCCCGGCGCGGCGGTCGGATTCCCCGATCAGCAGCATGTCCGGATTCAGGAAGTCGCGGATCACGCTGCCCAGCGCGATGAACTCGGGGCTGTAGCACAGGCCGAAATCTGGGCCGCAACGCTTGCCGCTGGCCTGCTCGAGAAGGCTGCGGACACAGCTTCCCGTCGATCCCGGCATCACCGTGCTGGTGAGCGAGACCACGTGGTAGTCCTCTTTCGACGCGAGCGCTTGCCCGATCTCCCGGCATATCGGCTCGACGTATTTCAGCGAAAAGCCGCCGCCCGGCTCGCTGGGGGTCGAGACCACGATGAAGGTGATGTCCGTCTGCGCGACCGCTGGCCCGATCTGGCCGACGGCGGTCAGCCGGCCATCGACCTTAGCCAGCAGTTCAGCCAGACCCGGCTCAGGAACCGGAGGCTTGCCGTGGTTGATGGCGTCCACCTTGCGCTGGTCCGCGTCCACGCCGATCACGGTTACGCCGCGCGCCGCCATGCACGCCGCCAGCGGAGCGCCAAGTTTCCCCAGGCCGATGACGCACACTTTCGCAGACATCAGCCGGCCTCCGCCGTCAGGCAAAGGTGCCATCCGAATCGCTTCTCCAGCCAGCGGAACGCCGGTTGCGGCAACCAGCTCCACGGCCAGGCTTTGACGTAGCGGTACTTGACGTAATCGGCGATGCGGTACGGGAAGATGTGGTCCACGAAAAGATCGGTGACGCGAAAGCCGCGCGACTCCAACAGCCGACGGGCTTCGCGCCGCGAGTAGGTGTAGGTCACCGGGCATCCGGTCTGCGCTTCCGAGTGCCGGGCCACCAGTTCCGCCGTGCGCCAGAACTGTCCTCGGCCGTGGCCCAGCACGATCCACAGCACCTTCCACGAGTAGCGGTGATAGACCATGAGCTTCAACGTTGAGCCCGCGGCCGCATACTGCCGCGCCTCCGCCAGCACGCGCTCGGGATGCGGCGTGTGATGGATGACCCCGAAGGAATAG
>Ga0209517_10009717_pt1 | contig 10887 bp, 11 predicted proteins | sample PeaSoiMetSII2010_FD_187695 | JGI IMG/M metagenome (GOLD analysis project Ga0209517, IMG submission 187695) | Peat soil microbial communities from Weissenstadt, Germany - SII-2010 (SPAdes) (version 2) | ecosystem: Environmental > Terrestrial > Soil > Wetlands > Peat | place: Germany... | reverse complement strand
ACGGCCTCCACCTCCAAACGATCTGCCTCCACGGCTCTCACGCGGCTTTGCTTCATTAACCGTAAGAGGCGAACCGCCGAATTCCTTGCCGTTCAATCCTTCTATTGCGGACTGCGCCTGATCCTGGTTCGGCATCTCGACGAAGCCGAAGCCCCGGGACCTCCCGGTAAGATTGTCCTTGATGATCTTTGCTGAATCGACATCGCCAAAGCTCTCGAAAGCTTCACGCAATTCTTCCTCGGTGGTCTTTGCAGACAAATTCCCAACGTAAATGTTCATGTTGTCTTTTTCTCCTCTGGAAAGGATGATGCCAGGCCGAATCGAGAAACCCTATCCCCTAAAGCTCCAACTCAAGCCCATGCAAATAATGTAGTTATTCTTCACAAATTTGGAACGGGACGGCATCTACCCGCATCCACCCTGACCAACGGCGGGAATTAGCTTGCGATGAGGACCACCCCACCATACCGAAACAGGCCATCAACTCAGTCAACTTTCCCACAGGCATACCCATCAGTCAATAGATAAGCATGCAAGTCGGTCTTTGCCGGAAAAATTTTCCATGGCGTCCGGGGAGCGAGCATTTGAAAGATGACCACCCGCTTGAATCTGGAGCAATTGCTTCGCTGGCATCTTCGTTGCGACAAAAAAGACCGGAAGGAGAGATTCTATGAAGCTGGAATCCTATTTTTCGACGATCGGGTCCCTGGAAGAGCAAAAGCGACTAGATACTATATCAAACAATATCGCCAATGCCAACAGCGCCGGATTTAAAAAGGACAGCATTCATTTCAGCGATGTTATGGGCGAGGTTTCCTTCACCAGCATGGCACAGGGGCCAATCCACCAAACCTGCAACGATCTGGATATAGCTCTTTCCGGCGACGGCCATTAACGGGACCACTCTGTCCGATCTCACCAGTCAGCAATCGGCGATCAACGTTATGCAGACAAACGAACAGGGCGCCCTCTGCAACCTCCAGGATACTGACGTGGCCACGGCGACCACCAAGCTGTCACAGGCACAAGCGGCTTTCCAGGCTGCCCTCCAGGTTACCGGTATGCTCGACAACGTCAACCTGACTTCGTACCTTGGAACCAGTTCCACAGGCTAGAATCCCGGGCCGGAAAATCAGCCCGCGGGTCACCCTCACGCCAGGTACGGCTAGAGCTTGTAGGCTCGGAATATCCGTTCAAGAAAAGCGCGGTATTCATAGGAGCAAAATTCATCGACTGCATCGATACGTCCGGTTGCATGAAAAGCACGGGCACGGCACGCACCACCGCAAAGATAGCGTACCTCGCAAATTCCACACTCTTCAAAGTTATCTACAATAAGGGTTTTGCACCAACACATGGATGGCGCGTTCAGGAGATCGGCAAGGGGCTTATCACGAACATTGCCGGCTGCGAATTGAGGGTAATGGAGTATATTCCAGAATAATACAGGCAAAAATTACCTGCACAAGGATTTTTTGCCTGGTAAATGTGTGGCTGCGGACAGCGAGCATGGGGCTGGCCGATGGGGTCAGGGAGCGGGCAGGGTGACATTGTTTTGACCGCTGCAACAGCGCGGGTGAATCGGATCTGGTGCTTTCAGCACCGAGGCAGGAAGCGTATTTGAATTCCGTTCAGGGCAGAAAACAGGCGCAATCACAGAAATGAAAAAGCGGGCACAGCCCGCAAAGTGAGTGCCGGAGGCGAGAATCGAACTCGCACAGGATTGCTCCTACTGGATTTTGAGTCCAGCGCGTCTACCAGTTCCACCACTCCGGCCTGTTGGAATTCTAATCAGGCGTTTTGGCGGGTGTCAAGGGAAATGCGAGAACTCCGGGCAATATCCTGACACGGGATTGCAACTTCAAGATGCCGGACAAAAACCGTCCCTCCCGGAATAGACCGCCAGGCATCCTGCATCCAGAATCGCCTTGACAGGGGCTTTCAAATTAGATACACAAATATAGCTGCCGCAGGGCTGAAGTCGGATTTCGGCCGGGCAGTTATCCGGGGCTGTAGCTCAGTTGGGAGAGCGCTTGAATGGCATTCAAGAGGTAGTCGGTTCGAAGCCGACCAGCTCCATCGGAACATCAAGGGGTTAGCGGAATCACCGTTAGCCCTTTTTCTTTTGCGTGCACGCATGCAGGTTGAGCGAGTTTTTATCTTGAGAGAGCAAGGCGGCAAACAAGCGGTTTTCGCCAAAGGGCCTCAAATTTGCCGATCTCACAAAAAAGGCGGCCCACAGGGGCCGCCTTTCGCATTGGGGAATGGCTTTCGGCGAATTAAACAGTTTGGAGCAGCTTGACTACGTTTTGCGGCTGGGCGTTAGCCTGCGCAAGCATCGCCATTGCTGACTGCTGCAGAATCTGGTTCTTGGTCAGGGTGCTGACTTCAGTCGCCATGTCCACATCCTCGATGGTGGATTCTGAGGACGTGTAGTTCTGGATGCTCTGGGTGATGTTGTTAATAGAGTACTGGAGCTGGTTCTGCAAGCCGCCGACAGTACCCATGTGGGCGTTGACCGAGGTAAGGGCGGAGTCGAGGGCTGTCATTGCCGCTTGAGCGCTTGCGGGCGAGTCGATCGAGATTTTTTGTGACGTGCCGCTCACTCCCAGGCAGCCGGTGGTGGCGCCGCTGAACTGGACGACCATATAGTTGCCGGCGCCGTTGGTCGCGCCTATTTGAAAAGTGATCCCACCCGTTGCGGTTGTATTTCCGTCAATAAGGTTAATTGACCCATACTGCGTGGAGCCCCCGATCTGGTCGATTTCACTCTGGAGATCCGCAAATTCGCCATTCAAAGAACTCAGGTTGGACGAGCTCTCCTGACCGGATGCCGCCTCGGTGGCCAGAGATTTCATCTGTACCAGAATGTCGTTGATCTGGCTGTATGCGCCGTCGGCTGTTTGAAGCATCGACGTTGCCTGGTTTGCGTTCTTAGAGGCGACCTGCATCGCGGCGATCTTTGCCTTGAACCCGTTGGCGATTGCGTAGCCGGCGGGGTCATCTGAGGCCGAGTTGATACTCAGACCTGTGGAGAGTTTTTCGAGTTAGGATGATACAGCCCCATTAGTGTTTGCGAGGATGTTCTCAATCGAAAGGGCGTCCATGTTTGTGTTGACTACCATTCCTGCCATAACTAGTCCTCCTTGATGTGTAATTTAGCAACATAGACTATAAATAAGCCACGTAATTAACCCACCTTAAAAAACCTATAAGAAGCCGCTGCGGGCACATTAGTGCGTTACGCGAGATAGCCCGCGTTATAAGCCATTCCTTGTTCTTATTGCGTCGCAAAATGACTTGTTCTGCTTTTTGAAGAAGCAATGTTCGTGCCAGTGGTGTTCTCTTGCATTCTTCCCGGCCTGACAGCAGCGCCCTAAGACCGTCGTCAAAAATATCGGCAATTTTGCACGCATGGTTACATAGTGCGTAAGTGGTCGTTTATTGAGTAGGGGTGACGATGGAAGAAAACTGATTTGAAAAAGAACCATGTGGAGATGCGTTAAGGACCGCTCAATGGCGGAATTTTTTGCTGACGCTTGCAGAAAGTGCCTGCCGTACCGGCAAATTTTTCCATCGGAAGGCCCGCGTCGAGAACACGGCGGTGAATAATCGATCTCGCCTCGGCTTGCGCGGTTCCACGAAGAAAAAGACCGTCTCGCGCAAGGGCCGAATACGGTCATGGGAAGGGCTGCCTCACAAAAGGTGGGGGACTGATGTGCCATGTTTCTGTGCGAGTTCTGAACACGCAAACGGCCTAAATTATGCATGCCGTATGTTATAGTTGTTGACAAGACCCTAAACGGCCTTTACGTTTATTTTACCAGGTTATTATATTGCGTTATCAGGCGGGTGCATCATTTCTGATAATGAATATTGGTATTTTATGGAGATGAAGTTGAGCAAAAAACTGATTTTTGGAATGGTGCTTTCGCTACTGCTGGTCAGCGGGGTATTTTTCAGCCTAAAGGCTTCGAGTGGGCCTGGCTCAAACGGCTCTTTGCCCCCATCTCACACGTGTTCTCTTTGGGACTCCACTTGCGATTCGAGAGATGCTGACAACGATACGATGGGCAAGAAGGAAGGTCCGGCGGCAAGTCAAGGGTCGTCTGAGTACGACGCCAACAAGAAAGATGGTAATTCGAGCGACTCGGGCAGGACAAGGCAATAAGTCCAAACCGTGTTTTTGCATATCCCCGACGTGCAGCCTTGCGATACATTTTTACCGCCTCGGAGTGATTCTTTGCACTCCATGCCCTCTGTCGCACATACGTCCCCAAAATACCGCGCTTAAGCGTCTCCCGGTTCCGCCAAGTTCCCTAACTCTTCATAAGTGCCTGCTCAATCACCCGTGTCATAAGTCTCTTTGCCTTATGAACTGTGGACTTTCCATGCTAAAATAATTAGTTCCGGTCCGGGAAAGGCCCTTTCCGCCCTGACGGGCGGCTGGGCCGCAGCAGGGATTGCCCGTCAAACCTTCGACGGCGGCACAGGCAGGATTTCGACGCTCCGCGAGGCTGTACCCCAGTTAAAGGGTACTAGTCTCTTATCCAGTGTTTCGGGATGGAGAGTAGCTGAAAGCAAGCTTTCATCAAAGAATCAGGAAAGGACGGGAGATGGCGATTATCACCATTTCGAGAGGTTCGTACTACCGCGGCCGGGAAGTAGCGGAAAAACTGGCGGCAAAGCTTGGCTATGACTGTATTTCCCGTGAGATACTCCTGGCGGCTTCCCAGGAATACAACATCCCGGAAATCAAGCTGGTCCGGGCAATCGAGGATGCGCCCAAGATTCTGGAGCGTTTTACGAGCGACAAGAAAAAATACGTGGCCTACATCCGCGCCGCCCTCCTCAAGCACGTGCAAAAAGACAATGTGGTCTACCATGGGTTGTTCGGGAATTTTTTCCTTCAGGGCATACCTCACGTGCTCAAGGTACGGATAGTGGGCGACCTCGAAGCCCGCGTCGCCGACGAGGTCGAGCGTGAGGGCATCGCTGCGGACAAGGCGCGGGAGATCATCGTGAGGGATGACGAGGAGCGGCGAAAGTGGGCGCTTTCCCTTTACGGGGCCGATACCTGGGACGCAACGTTCTACGACATGGTAATACACCTCAAGTCGATCAGTGTCGATGATGCGGTGAGTCTGATAATGCATACCCTGCAGTTCCCCGGTTTCCAAACCACGCCCGAGTCCCAGCAGGCTGTCGACAACCTTGTGGAGGCGACGCGCCTGGAGTTCGCCCAGGTATGGTGGGAAGGCTCTCCGCAGCGAAACTGACCTGTTGGGCACGTGGTAACATATGACCGGGGAAGGAATGATTTTTCATGGGCCACGCTAAAGAGAAGGGCGGTGTTCTAGTCGCCGCCGCATTGGGGGTGGTTTTCGGCGATATCGGCACCAGTCCCTTGTATACCCTCAAAGTTTGCTTCATGGGCCAATCATCTATTACCCCCTCGCCTCAAAACGTTCTTGGCCTGGTGTCATTGATTTTTTGGTCGCTGATGCTGGTGGTCAGCTTCAAGTACGCGCTGTTTATCCTCAAGGCCGAGGATGGCGGAGAGGGCGGCGTTTTTGCCATGATGGCCCTTCTGCACAAGAAAAGGGGCGCCAGCCTGGGCAGGGGACTGATCCTGGCCGGGCTCTTCGGCTCGGCACTGCTCTACGGCGATGGTCTCATAACTCCTGTCATTTCGGTGCTATCCGCCCTGGAGGGGCTGGAAGTGGCCACCACTAGCACCAAACCTCTGGTTGTCCCCTTGACCTGCGGCATACTGCTTCTGCTTTTCTGGGCCCAAAGCCAGGGCACGGGCAAGATCGGCAAGCTCTTCGGCCCGGTGATGATCCTGTGGTTTGCGGTCATAGCCATCCTGGGGGTTGCGGCAATCTCGCACAGGCCCGACATACTGGCAGCGGTCAACCCGGCCCATGGAGTACGGTTCTTTTTAAACAACGGGATACGCGGGTTCTTTTTGCTGGGCGCGGTCGTGCTATGCGTGACCGGGTGCGAGGCCCTCTACGCCGATATGGGGCACTTCGGGGCCAGGGCTATCCGCATCTCCTGGTACCTCGTGGCGCTCCCGGCGCTTGTTCTGAACTATTTCGGCCAGGGCGCCGTGATCCTGCAAGACCCGGCAAAAGCGGAGGCGCCGTTTTTCAGCCTCGTTCCACACGCTCTGCTCTACCCAATGGTCGTGCTCGCCACGATTGCCACGATCATAGCTTCGCAGGCCATCATCTCCGGGGTCTTCTCGCTGACCCGGCAGGCCATTCAACTGGGCTTCCTGCCGCGCATGAGGGTCGTGCACACGTCGGGAATGGCCGAAGGTCAGGTCTATCTGCCCGATGTAAACGCTCTCATGATGGTGGCGGCCATCGCGATAACGCTTCACTTCAAGGCGTCCGACAACCTCGCCGACGCATACGGCATAGCGGTCACAGGGACCATGCTCATCACCTCGGTGGTATTCTACTTTATTTGCCGGTGGGTCTGGGGGTGGAGCGTCATTAGGGCCCTGCCGCTCTGTTTGGTTTTCCTGATAATGGACCTCACCTACTTCAGTTCATGCTTGCAGAAATTCACCACCGGTGGCTGGTTTCCCCTGTCAAGCGCTCTGCTGGTCATGGTTATCATGGTCGCCTGGTGGGACGGTTGGAAGAGGCTGGCGATAATGGTGATGACCAGCACCGTTCCAAAAGAAAAATTCATGGAAATGGTTGCCGCCGGGAGCCTGATACGATTGCCGGGCGTCGGCGTGTTCCTCTCCACTTTCCACAGGGAAGTGCCGCCCATGCTGCTTCACTATGTCAAGCAGACCAGGGCCATGTATGAGAAAATGGTGATCCTTTCGGTGGTCACCATCGACGCCCCCGAGGTGGCGGACCCCGAGCGGATAGAAATCGAGAAGCTGGGCCACGGTGTCTTCCGCATCAGCGCACGCTATGGCTTTATGGAGTCGCCGGACATCCCGCAGATAATGTCGCTGGCCAAGGCCGGGGGTCTTGAGATCGATCTTAATGAGGTAACGTACTACGTGGGCCGGATCAGCCTGGTGCGCGGCCGCAAGAGGACCATGCCGAGGTGGCGCAGGTTTCTTTTTACGTTCATGTTTCGCAATTCGCTCAGCGGATCTTCCTACCTGAACATCCCCCCATCGAAAGTGATGGAGATCGGAATCCAGATGCAGTACTGAACCGGTTTGTGCTTTCTCCACTCCAAGCCTTTAGGGCGCCTTTTTTTAGTGGGATTCCTCGAGTTAAACCGGCTGGATAAAAGGAATCATGTCATTATATTTCACGATAACCGAATCACATCGAGACGAGACTGAATAAGGGGCCATGCGGTGAGCAAGCCGTTTCCGCAAATAGATTAGATCTCAATTTCTTTTCAAGAGAATATCAACTGGTTCGCAACACTGCGTCCGCGGCTGGGCTACACCTTACAGCCCAACTTGCTCGTATATGCGACGGGCGGTCTTGCCTTCGGCGATGTGTCCTACTCGGGGAATGTCACCTTTCAACCGTCTTCGGCTCAACAATACCCCGCTTCCGTCAGCTCTACAAAGGTTGGCTGGGCCTTGGGCGGAGGAGTCGAATACGCCATTTGCAAGTGTTGGACCTTCAAGGTGGAGTATATGTATATGGACCTCGGAAGCGAGTCCTCAATTGCCAATCCGATTCTAGCGAACCCGCCGTTCCAGACTGGATACAACTGGCAGACAACGGCCAACATCTTCCAGGCCGGTATGAACTACAAGTTCTAAATTTGCGGCACATCAGGCCGCCACATTTTGTTATATAGCCCTTCCGATGACCGTCTCCGGCCCTTGCGTGAGACGGTCATTTTTTTCGTGGGAGCGCGCGAGTCGTGGCGGGATTACTCATTCACCGCCGTGTTAGCGACGCGGGTTGACACCGGCCCCCTGATGAAGACACCCTCACAGGGACTTGATTGGGACCTGCCTATGGAAAAATTTGCCGACCCTGCTGGCACTTTTTGCAAACGTCAGTAAAAAATTCCGCCATTGAGATGAACCTTTAACTTCCCATTTATCCGCAACTCAACAGGGCCTCGAATTCCAACAGGTTTACAATACGGCCCCCGCCATCCATCGAGCTGCGCCAGACACCGGTTTGGCATTAAACATAAAGGTGGTTGCAAATCTTTACGCGGTCCTTGACGCATTTCGACATGGTTTTTTCTAAAATCGGTCCGATTATTGCCTTAAGACAAAGATCAAAAGGGAATTTATTTGTAATCATTGCAGTTAAAGGAGCAAGACATGAGCGTTTCCGGAGTCAACAACAACTATCTTCTCTACACGCAATATCTTTCCCAGGCCACCCAGTCTGGTAATGGCAGTGCGGGTTCGAGCTGCCAGGTCCCGGCCAGTCAATCAAATTCAGGAGGGGGTAATACGCTAATGAAGGCCATAGGTGAGGCGTTCGGCCAGATGGGGCTTTCGTGAGCGCCTCAGCCTGTGCCGCCGGCCGGCGGCAACGCTGGTGGAAACTATAGCGGCTCGAATTCCGGCAGTTCCACCTCATCGACCGAGAACCCTCGAGAAGCGCTGAGAAAGTTTATGCACGAGCTGTTCAAAGCCGTAAAGTTGGAATCAAATTCAACCGGCGGCGGGACCTCCACGCCTGCGACAGCGACATCCTTCAACCCAGGCTTTTCGGCCAAGATCGAGGGCCTGATTAAGCAGTTGGAGGCCAATTCTTCCACTGCCCCCGCCGGCTCTACGAACACCACCCTCAGCACGCTGCAATCGGACTACAATAACCTGGTTTCAGCGATCCAGGGGGCTTCCGGCAACACCGCATCAAGCAGCACGAACACTACATCCGGCAGCACGCAAGGCGCCTCAGCCAGCACGAATAGCACGTCCAACAGTAGTGCAGCCCTCCAGACTTTCCTCCAGGACCTGCTTGCTAACTTCGGGACCACCACTTCCGCATCATCGAGCGGGAACTTTATGAGTCTCTATGGGTAAATATTGCTAGTGCAGCGTCAACTAAGTTCCTATAGGTAGGGTCCAATAATCCGTCATTCCGGCGAAGGCCGGAATCCAGAGTCTTTTCAGTTGGTTAAAAGCACTGGACCCCGGCTTTTCGCCGGGGTGACGATTCCTTGCAACATGTCATAACTTAGTTGACAATGTACTAGCAGGGCATAAAGGCATTTGAGGCGCATTTGGGGAGCAGGGGAGGGGAAACCTCCCCCTGCTTAGCATAACATTCGTCTGCCGCACCCTTTCCTCGTGCATCCGTCGTGTTCTTTGTATTCTTCGTGGTTGCCAGCTTAAAATAATTTTCTCACCACGAAGAGCATGAAGGTTCTGTCCAGTCTGCCCTAGGTACCTCGCGGAGCGTGGGAATAAATTTTATCGGATGATGAATTTTCGCCGGTTTGCAATGAAACTGTAACCTGAAGTGTGTAAAAGGCCCCATTGACTATGAGGCAAGACTCAGGTGAGGTTCGAATGAAGTTTATGTGGAGACCCGAAGCGGCGGCGACTGCCTGTATGGAATGGGATGAGCAGTGCAAGACTGAGACAGGGCCGCGCGAGTGGCTAAAGCCGGAATCCGAAGTGAAGGAAATAGCGGAACTCCTGCGAACTATCGGTGCATCGGAAGCTATGAACCTCGGGTGTGGTACCGGCAGGCATTCGCTCTTTTTGGCTTCCTTGGGATACAGTGTTTTTGCCATCGAGGGCAGCGCATCTGCCGTTAATTTTGCCCGCTTGCTCGCTCGCCGGCAGATGCGGCCGATTCATTTCGTGACTGGATTGATGACGGACCTGCCCTGCGCCGACGAGAGCTTCGATTACCTGCTGGCCTGGAACGTGATTTACCAAGGAAACCAGGGTGTAATCCGAAAGTCCCTGTCCGAAATCCATCGCGTGCTGCGTCCCGGAGGCATCTTCCAGGGAACGATGCTTTCGAAAAAGAACCGTCTCTTTGGCCAGGTGCAGAAGGCAGCGGCTGAGGCGTTTGTTTTCGAAAAAGAACCGGATAAGCGCTACCCCCACTTCTACTGCAATCAGACGGAACTGGCGGCCCTGCTCGATCCCATGGAACTGCTGCGTGTAAATGACCTCGAACACGAATGTCCCGGATCCTACCACCTGCATTTTGTTGCCATGAGGGTTCATCTCCAGGACCCTGCATAGGCAGTGGGAGATGCAGTCCGCTGCGCATATCGCGCGTCTGAGGTATAATGTCGTAGTCTTGGGAGGTTTTTCCGAGGAATGAGAAAAGTACGGCTACGGCCGCTTTCATACTGGCAGGCGGTGGGGACAATACCGGCATATTCCAAACGCCGGGCTTTGGTCCGCTCTTTTCCCTAAATGACGGCTGCAAGCAGCGCCAGGGGAGACCCTTCGAATAACTGACCGATCGCTATGCCCAAGGCAGCCTTGCCTATGGTCTGTCCGACCATTTGACCGGTTTTTGACAGTGCGTCGTCCATATATTTATCCGGAGAAGGCGCCTGGGAGAGATCGACCCCGGTTTCCCTGCTCACCACATCCGTTATTGCGCAGGCATCGGTAGAGTTCTCATCATAATATGCCAGGACGCTTCCAGTGAGGGAATTGACACTTACCAGGCAGACTCCGGAGATGAGTTGGAGTTTTTTCCCCAGTTCCTGCGCATAGAAAGGTCTTCCCTTTATGCCTGGAATCTTGATTCTGATTCTCCCTGGAACATGGTGCAAATAGCAGCTCATTTATGCTCCTCTATATCAAAGAGTATTTGCTCCAACTCCCCCGCCCCGGCCTGTTGGCTTTGCGGCGGACATCGACCCAACTGGCGAACAGGATAATGGATGTATGTTACAGTCGTGTTGCAAGAAGGTTTCTTTTGTGAGAAAACTTAGCCAATA
>Ga0209517_10009716_pt1 | contig 10888 bp, 9 predicted proteins | sample PeaSoiMetSII2010_FD_187695 | JGI IMG/M metagenome (GOLD analysis project Ga0209517, IMG submission 187695) | Peat soil microbial communities from Weissenstadt, Germany - SII-2010 (SPAdes) (version 2) | ecosystem: Environmental > Terrestrial > Soil > Wetlands > Peat | place: Germany: Weissenstadt... | reverse complement strand
CAAAGGTTAGCGGCGAGCGGGCAGCGAGCCGCTGCGGCCGGGATTAACAAGCCTGACTCGCCGCTACCTTCGGTGGCGGCGGGGGCGCGAGGTAAGGAATGTTACGCGTTACCCGGCGGCGAGCCGCCGAGCGGTGGGACCGCCTGCCGAGATCGACGACACCAGACTCGCCGCTACCTTCGGTGGCATCGGAGGCGCACGGTAAAGAATGTTAGGCGTTACCGGGCAGCGAGCCGCTGCAGCCGGGATTAACAATACTGACTCGCCGCTACCTTCGGTGGCGTCGGAGGCGCACGGTAAAGAATGTTACGCGTTACCAGGCGGCGGAGGCGCCGCGGCCGGGATTGAGGCGGTGGGACAGCATCCGGGATCTCGACGCTCCGCGAGGCGGGCGCCTTCGCACGGCGGGGACCGCCATCACCGCTGAGGTCTAAAAATGGCCGAAATCCCCAAAACTCCCATCATGCTCATCACCGGAAGCCTTGGCAGCGGCAAGACGACCCTTCTGAGGCGCATCATGGATTCTGCCTCGTATCGGCAAGCTGACAAGCCGGCCGGCGGTTCAACCGCCTTTCGCATCGCGGTCCTGATGAACGAGTTCGGCGAGCTGGCGGTCGACAGCAAGGTAATAAGCGGCAAAAACATCGATATTATCGAACTTTTAGGCGGGTGTGTCTGCTGCTCCATGACCGGGGAGTTTGAAGCTGCCGTAAGAGAAATAATTGAGACGATCGGGCCTGATTTCATCGTGGTCGAGGCTACGGGCGTTGCCGAGTCGGACTCCCTGGTCTTCGAAGTCGAGGACAACCTTCCGCAAGTCCGGCTTGACAGCGTCGTTTGCATAGTGGACGCCTATCTCGGGATCAAATACCCCCATGTCGGGTACACATCGAGGACTCAGATTGCTTCAGCCGACATCATCCTGATAAACAAAACGGACCTCGTAGGGCCGGCCGAGGCCCAAACCGTTGAGGTCCAGGTCAGAAAGTACAATGAGCGTGCGGTATTGCTAAGGACCGTGAACTGCGGCGTCGATACGAACCTGCTCTTCGGGCAGACTTCCCGACACTCCGCCTTCCCCTCCCTGCCGCCCGCCTCGCGGTCCGTTGAGATTTTGGCTGCGGTCCCACCGCCGCATTCATTTACCTGGACCACCGAGAAGACACTCGACAGCGCAAAATTCGATGGACTCGTTCGCGAACTTCCCGAAGACCTGATTCGCGCCAAGGGTTTCGTGCGCTTCGAAGATGGGGGCTGCCTGTTCAATTACGTCGCCGGGCGGGCCGATTTCGAGGAATTTAACGTGGAGCGGACCGAACTGGTCTTCATCGGCCATAATCTGGACAGGCTCCGCCCGGAAATAGAGAACAGGCTGCACGACTGCGAGGTGAGATATATGCCTTTTGAATTTCTGGATGAAATCGCCACGGCCGACGTCGCCTTCCAGGCATGGGGGCAAACAATCGAAGAGATGTTCATATCCGCTGCCGAAGCCACGATGAACGTGATGGTCGCAGATCTTGAAAAAATCGAGCGCCGGGAAACGCGCGAAATAGAGATCGGGTCCGACGCCATAGATATGCTGCTTTTTAACCTGCTCCAGGAAATCATCTTCTTTAAAGACGCCGAGCAGCTTCTTCTTCGAGTCGAGAATGCAAATATCGGATACGAAAATGGCCTTTACTTTTTAAAAACAATCTGCCGGGGTGAGCAGATCGACTCCGGTCGGCACCAACTGATCGTTGACGTAAAAGCCGTTACCCTCCACAGGTTCAAAGTGGAACAGACGCCGCGCGGATGGGAGACCTTCGTTATTTTGGACATATGAAGGGTGGAGAGGGGGAAAGGGAGCGGGGAGCGGGGAGCAAGGAGCAAGAAGCAAAAACCATCTTCCCGCTTCCATCTTCCCACTTCATTCTTCACGCTTCACTCTTCATCTTCCATCTTCCTGCTTCCTGCTTCACTCTTTTCCACCCCAAGCATTAAATTAGTGACAATTTTGTTCACATTTGTTATTCGTGATTTTGCCTCAGCCAAAAAAAATCAGCACATACAATGTCTTAAATCCGTCTTGCGAGGTTAAGAATGCCCGACGATTTTAGTTTAATTGAACTGAGAGCGTTGCACGAGATAGCCAGGGTCCTTTCCCGTTCGAGCGAACTCAAGGACCAGTTGCAGCAAACTCTTGACGTTCTCAGCACGCGCCTCGGGATGGAGCGCGGGATGATCTCCGTTCTGGATTTGCAAACCGGTGAGGCATGGCTTGATGTCGCGCGCGGGGTCGATGTGGAAACCGGACAAATCAGCTACCGGCCGGGCGAAGGAATCACGGGCAAGGTCGCTCAGACCGGACGTCCCATGGCAATAGCCAATTTGGGCAAGGAGACTCATTTTCTCGACCGGACCGGAGCGCGCAAATCTTTGAACAGGGCCGAGCTGGCCTTTTTATGCGTCCCAATCTTCTACCAGGGACGCTGTGTGGGCATTCTTTCTGCGGACAAGCTTGCCCACCAGGTCGAAGAGATCGGGGAAGAAGTCCAGACGTTGAGCGCGGTTGCCGAATTGCTTGGCAAGGTGGTCCATTTCCGCGCGGTCGAGGAGGAGAACAGGCGGTTGAGGCGCATGCTTGCCGAGGCCAAGCGTCCAACCACCAACATAATCGGCCGTTCCAAGGTAATCCAGGAAGTCCTTCGGTTGATCGACCAGGTTGCCGACACGAACACCACTGTGCTCATAACCGGTGAAACCGGCACAGGGAAAGAACTTGTGGCCAAGGCGATACACGATAACAGCCGCCGGGGAAGCGGGCCCATGGTACAGGTCAATTGCGCGGCAATGCCTGACACACTCCTTGAGAGCGAGCTGTTCGGCCACGAAAGGGGCGCATTCACAGGGGCCATAACACGGCGGCGCGGACGATTCGAGGAGTCGCAGGGCGGCAGCATTTTCCTCGACGAAGTGGGAGAGCTTTCGCCGATCGCTCAGGCAAAACTCCTGCGCGTTTTGCAGGAGAGGGAGTTCCAGCCGCTCGGTTCATCGAGGACCGTTAAGGTGGATGTGCGGGTCATAACCGCGTCAAACAAGGACCTGGACCTGGAGATTTCCCAGGGCGCCTTTCGCCAGGACCTGTTCTACAGGCTCAATGTGTTCCCCATCTATCTGCCGCCTCTACGAGAGCGGGGACCCGATATCCTGCTGCTGGCCGACTATTTCGTTCTGAAGTACGCCCGCGAGTTCGCCAAACAGATAAAAAGAATCACCACGAGCGCGATAGACATGCTGATGTCATACCACTGGCCAGGGAACGTTCGCGAGCTGGAAAACTGCATTGAACGAGCGGTTTTACTCTCGCAGGAAAACGCAATCGACTCCTGGCACCTTCCCCCAACTCTGCAGATGAAACCCGAAGGCATGCAGAACGTCAGCCGGGGAAAACTGGAAGCGCTGACCAGCGCCTTTGAGCGCGACCTGATTACCGACGCCCTCAAGGACGTGCGCGGAAACCAGTCACAGGCCGCCCGCCTGCTCGGCACCACCAAAAGGATCGTTCAGTACAAGGTGGAAAAATACGGAATAGACCCCAGAAGATTTCGGGCAAAACAATCGGTCTAATCTAATCGATGCATTCTGAAACAAACCTGGATAACTTAGGTTCATCATACAGGACATTGATCCTGATTTCCTGCGTCGCCGGCTTGGGCTGCTACACAGCGGCCTATATGCGTATTCCGATCCTCCCGTTGTATGCGCGTTCCCTCGGGGCCGGCACCATCGAGATTGGAATAATCAACGCCCTGTTCATGCTGGCGGCCGGAGCTTTTTCGATGCCCTTGGGAATCATGTCCGATCTGCTTGGCCGAAAACGGATGGTCCTGGCAGGCCTTTTGATCTCGGCCCTCAGCTCGTTTCTGCTGACCTTTAGCCGCAGCGCCCCGCAAATGATGATTATATACGTCTTTGCCGGGATAGGGCTCGCATCCTTCGGTCCCACAATGATGTCCTTTGTTGCCGACTTCTCACCTCCGACTCACCTCGGGCGTTCTTACGGCTGGTACACGATGGCCATTTACGGAGGAATGGGGCTTGGCCCGACGATCGGGGGATTTTGCGCATACTTGCTCGGCTACCAATGGGTTTTCATGATCTCGGCAATCCTGGGCTTTATTATGTTCATGATCGCTTTGCTTTTCTTTCCGAACCAAAGGCCGGCGCATCCGGACGCACCACCGAAAAGGGCACACCAAAAGATAATTCGCGAGCTTCTTGAAAACCGCCCTCTTCTGGCCTGCTGGCTGGTGACTCTTTTTAGCTGCTTCGGACTGGGGGTCTTCATTACTTTCCAGCCCCTTCACGCAAGCGATCAGGGGATAGGAGTAGGAAAGATCGGTCTTATTTTCGGCACCCAGGCGCTTGTGAACGCTCTTAGCCGCATCCCGTTCGGATATCTAAGCGACAGGGTCCCGGACAGGAGCACCCTCGTGGTATGGGGCCTTCTCGGGTATGCCGCTTCCACTGCCGGGACCGGCATTTCCACCTCGCTTGAGATGTTTCTCATTAGCGCATTCGGGATGGGAATCAGCATGGGGATTGCCTTCACGGCTGTAGGAGCGCTGATCTCCGAACTGGTCCCGGCGGACTCCAGGGGATTTGCAATGGGTGGTTATAATACCTGCATCTATACCGGCATAATGTTAAGCTCGTTGATAATGGGGGCAGTGGCCGGGAGGTTCGGTTTTCGAACCTGCTTTCTGATTACCGCGGGTCTGGTTGCAGTGGGCGCCCTGGCGTTCAGGTTTATGTTCCAAGCCGTCTCGGTCGAGAAGAAGGCGCTCTCGAAAGGCTCGTAAGAATTTTTCGACGTAAGAGAAAGGATCTTTTTTTCAATCGCTGTTTTGAGTCACTGGACATAAGTGTGAATATGAGTGATAATTTTGAGCTGGCGTCTCATCGGGATACAGACGAAACGCCGGCTGTCAAATTCTGCGGCCGCCGCTGAAGGCAGTGGCCAAAATCGGCAGGCGGTCCCACCGCCCATTGACATTGTTGGTCAGGAAGGCTTTCTAATTGAGTCCATTTTATAAAAATCTGGCTCTCTGGTTGGTAATCAGCTTGATGGTGATCCTTCTTTTCAATATGTTTCACCAGCCGCAGCACTCCAGCCTGGAGACCACCTACAGTCAATTCCTTGCTTCCGTCCAGAAAGGCGAAGTCTCACAGGTCACCATCCAGGGCGATCATGTGTTCGGCACTCTCGTCGACGGCAAGACGTTCAAGACCTTTGTTCCCCGGGATTCCGACATGATCAAGATTTTGCGGGACAAAGGGGTCAATATTCAGGCCAAACCCGAGGAAGAATCCCCCTGGTACATGAGCGTGCTCGTCAGTTGGGTCCCGATGCTTCTTCTGGTAGGCGTATGGATTTTCTTCATGCGCCAAATGCAAATGGGGGGCGGAAAGGCTATGAGCTTCGGCAAGAGCCGCGCGCGCCTGCTTAACGAAAACTCCAAGAAGGTGCTTTTCAATGACGTGGCCGGAGTGGACGAGGCCAAAGAAGAACTGGAAGAAATAGTAGAATTTTTAAGGGACCCGAAGAAATTCACCAAACTCGGGGGTAGAATCCCAAAAGGCGTCCTGCTGGTAGGCGCGCCCGGTACGGGCAAGACTTTACTTGCGCGGGCCATCGCGGGTGAAGCAGGGGTCCCGTTTTTCTCGATAAGCGGCTCGGATTTTGTCGAAATGTTCGTTGGCGTCGGCGCATCGCGTGTGCGCGACCTGTTCCTTCAAGGCAAAAAAAATGCCCCCTGCATTATCTTTATCGACGAGATCGACGCTGTGGGAAGGCATCGCGGCGCAGGTCTTGGCGGTGGGCATGATGAGCGCGAACAGACTCTCAATCAGCTCCTGGTAGAAATGGACGGCTTTGAATCCAACGAGGGCGTGATTCTGATTGCCGCGACCAACAGGCCCGACGTTCTCGACCCTGCCCTGCTTCGCCCGGGCAGATTCGACAGGCAGGTTGTGGTTCCGGTGCCCGATATCAGGGGCCGGGAAGGCATCCTTAAAGTCCATTGCGCAGGCAAACCGCTTGCTCCCGATGTGGACATTCAGACCCTGGCCAAGGGCACGCCGGGATTTTCCGGGGCCGACCTGGAAAACCTGGTCAATGAGGCCGCACTTCTGGCTGCCCGCAGAAATAGGGACCTCATCGCGATGCTTGACTTCGAGGAAGCCAAGGACAAGGTCATGATGGGGCTCGAGAGAAAGAGCATGATCCTGAGCGACGAGGAAAAGAGTATCACGGCCTATCATGAAGCGGGACACGCTCTGGTCGCCAGGCTGCTTCCCGGAGCAGACCCGCTCCACAAGGTCACCATCATCCCGCGCGGACGTGCTCTCGGACTTACTCAGCAGTTGCCCCAGGATGACCGCCACACCTATCCAAAGGACTTCCTGCTCGTCAGCATAGCCATTCTCATGGGAGGCCGCGTTGCCGAAGAGATTTCATTCAATATGAATACCACGGGGGCGGCCAATGATATCGAGCGGGCGACTCAGATCGCACGGCGCATGGTTTGCGAATGGGGAATGAGCGAAAAGATGGGGCCCGTCACTTTCGGCAGGCGCGACGAACAACCTTTTCTTGGCCGCGAACTTGGCCACCAGAGGGATTTCAGCGAACAGACCGCACTCGATATAGATATGGAAGTGCGGCGAATAGTCGATGAGAATTATCAGCGTGCCCGAAATCTTCTATCCGAACACAACAATCTGCTCGCAAAGATCGCACAAGCTCTGCTGGACCGCGAGACATTGGACCTAAAAGATGTCGACGCGATCGTAAATGAGATTGAACCCGGCCTTCTGGCTACTCTTCCGGTGAAACACCAGACCTATAACATCAAGCCATTCGCGCGCAAGGTTGAAAGCCCGGTTTCGGCTTCGCCGACAGACGGAGACGGCCATGAAGATGCCGAGACCCCTGTGAGCCCGGCCCCGGACAGTGCTAAAGTTAATTAACGGCAGTAGCATCAGACAGTAAAGTGAACATGGTGTAATGGTCTCGCTTCGCGGGGCTTAGCCCGACTTCACGTTGTGAAGTCGGCTTGCCCGGCCTGTGATGAATTGCACGGACTTCGGAATGGCCCCGGCCATTTTGTCCAGGCAAAGCAGGTGGATGTGATTCAATAGCAGGCCGCCTCACAATCAAGAAATGGGTTGTATTCAATTATGACCCGGTGTAAATATCCCACCGATATCCGCCGCCACCTCGCTGCAAAAGACGCATACAAACAACCCGCTCTGTAGAACTCCACCGCGCGCTCAAATTGCTAGATGGGGTTAGATTCCGATGGCTTCTTTTCCAGTGTGATCGGCTCCAGGCCTGGAACTTGCCCCGGCCCGTATCACAATGGTGGTGTCGATTATCAGCCAGGTGTGGGATGGCCATATTTTATTGCTTTGAGATCACTTCCTATTTTACCGGTGAGTTCGAACATATTGAAAGAGCGGTCAGGGTGCTCTCCGGGTCTCCCCTTATTGCGCCTGCTCTCATTTCCCGCAGGGATGAAGATATAGCGAATGCTAACTCGGCTTTAGACAGGTACAATTCAAACTTGGGTAGTTCTGTCAGTTACCTCTTGGACACCAATGGAATGGCTATCGCTTCCTCCAACCGCAATGATCCGGATAGCTTTGTCGGCATATCCTACGAGTCGTGCAGTCATGTCAGAAAATCTGGATCCATGATACTCCTAGCCTGCGGCTCTCATGCTCACAAAGCCAAACATTTTTGAACCGGCACTATTACAATATTTGCGGACCGCCGCCTTGAGGATTTTATAATCCTTCCACATTTCGGCGGTCAGTCGGTATAACGGCCTGAGAGGTTTTTACGTGGAACGACGGAGGGGGATAGCGCTCAGAGTGTTCAGAGGTCCGATATGAATCGGGGCGAAGCTGGCCGATTTCTTTTGCTCAACCCCAGAATAGACTCTGCTTTGGGAAAGGCCTGTTGTCCAGGGCGCAGGCCGCTTCCAGAAGGCTTCTGAGCGCTCTTTCGCCTTCAGGCCCCGCATCCAGGGTAAATTCATTTACAAAGGCGTCGATGTGCAACCGTATCACCTCGGGCGCCATCTCCTGGGCGTGCCGAGTTATGTAGGGCCAAGGCTTGTCCGGGTCCTTCATGGCATAGCGGAGGCTCTCCCTGATTTTTTCTTCGACCATACCGGCGACTTCGCCGCCCAGGTCTCGCCGAATGGCGATCGCCCCCAGGGGCAGCGGGAGTCCGGTTTGCCCCTCCCACCAACGGCCAAGGTCGAGCGCCATGTGAAGACCGTATGCCTGATAGGTCCATCTGCCTTCGTGAATTATGACCCCTGCGTCCACCTCCCCGGCCGCCACCGCTGGCATTATCCGGTCGAACTGCATCGGGACCCGCCGCCCCCGGTGAGTTCCCTCCAGCCGGAGCAACAGGCTGGCGGTAGTCAAGTCGCCAGGGGTTGCAATTGTAGCGTCGCGAAGCTCCTCGAATCCCATGGCGCGCCGTGCCACGACGAGCGGGCCGCATCCTCTGCCCATGGCCCCTCCGGACCGCAGCAACCAGTACTTATCCAGGATGCTCAGCACTGCGTTTACGGAAATCTTGGAAATATCGAGAGCACCCTGCGCTGCACGCCGGTTAAGCATCTCGACGTCGGCGATCAGCAGGTCCAGACCAAAGGGGAACTCAATTCGCTTCTCCGCCAGGGCGAAAAAGATAAAGGTATCGTTTGGACAGGGAGAATATCCGAGGCTAAGCTGCTTCAATTCTTGCCCCTTAGCTCAGGATGAGTTCTTTGACTCTGCATAACAATTCGTTTCTGCCTTGCTGGGTTTCTGCTGAAAAGATGATGAAATCAGCGGGCGATATTCCGAGAATGCGCCCGGCGGCCTGGGCGAGAGGGTTCCATTTTGTGCGGGAAAGTTTATCGGCCTTGGTCAGGATGGGTATTGCCGGGATTTTTTTCTCCTTAAGCCAGGACCAAAGGCTTATATCATCGGGGGTCGGCGGATGGCGCAAATCCATTATCTGGACAATGCCCCGGAGGGTTTCGCGTGAATCGAGGTAGGTCTCTATCATTGGCCCCCAGCTTGCGCGCAGGCTTTGAGACACTTTGGCGTATCCATATCCCGGCAGGTCAACTAACAGGAAGGAGCCATTTATTTTGAAAAAGTTGATGAGTTGAGTCCGGCCCGGGGTGCGGCTTGTGCGGACCAGTTTTTTCCGTTGGATCAGGCAATTTATGAGGGCGGATTTGCCAACGTTGGATCGGCCGGCGAACGCCACCTCAGGCGATCCATCCCGCGGGTACTGCTCGGGTTGCGCGGCGGATGTGATGAATTCGGCCGACGTTATGACCGGAGCATCCGGAATGCACAGGGCAGGGGGCGGGGAGCAGCAATCCCCGCTTCCCGCTTCTTGCGGTGCTGTCTTAATTTCTGCTCCCCGCTCCCTGCTCCCTGCTTCCTGCTTCTTCATTCCCGCTTCCCGCTTCCCGCTCCATGCTTCCTGCCCTTGAGGTAGCGCTCGATCCGGTCAAGTCCCTCCGTGATGTTTTCCAGCGAATTGGCATAGCTGAAACGGACGTAGCCTTCTCCATTCGATCCGAAATCCACTCCGGGCGTTACGCCGGCCTTGGCGTTTTCAAGAACTTCGAAGGCGAAGGAATAAGAATCATCGGTAAACCGGCGCGCATTTGCAAAGACATAGAAGGCCCCGGTCGGCTCAACCGTTATCCCGAACCCGATCTCCCGCAGCCTGGCAATCATATACTGCCTGCGCAGGTTGTACGTATCGCGCATTTTCGAGACCTGTTCGGCGACACTGGGGTCCGTTAGCGCCGTGTAACCTGCGGCTTGCGCGACGGAATTTGCAGAGATAAAAAAATTCTGCACCATTTTCTGTATCGGGCGGATCATGTACTCGGGCGCTATCAGGTATCCGAGCCGCCATCCGGTCATCGCGAAAAGCTTGGAAAAGCCGTTAAAGACGATGCAGTTTTCGGTAAATTCCAGCGCTGAGCGCGCGCGGCCTTCATATACGAGACCGTGATAAATTTCATCGCTTAGGATCAGCCTGCCCATATCGGCGATTTCGGCCATCCGGTCCGGTTCGAGCAGGTTTCCTGTCGGGTTTGCGGGCGAATTTATAAGGATCGCCTTGGTTCGCGGAGTCAGTGCAGCCTTTATAGCTTCCGGCCTGTACTGAAAACCGTCTTCCTCATAGACCGGGATCATCCTGGGGACCGCCTCGAGGAAACGCACGAAATTGGGATGGCAGGCGTAATGAGGATTGGACAAAATTACCTCCTCCCCGCATTCCAGAATGGCGCTCATTGCCACCAGGAAGGCAGGGGAGGTCCCGGACGTAACTATCACCCGGCCGGGATCGATGTTGCGAACTCCGTAGGTATGCTCATAATAGTTACAGATAGCCTCGCGCAGTCCGGGGGTCCCGAGGCTGTGCGTATAGTGGGTGTCGCCCCTGGAAAGGGCCTCTATCGCCGAGTTTATTACGGCCTGGGGAGTATTGAAATCAGGCTCGCCGACCTCGAGGTGAATCACGGATTCTCCGGCCCGCTCCATTTCCTGGGCGCGTTCCAAAACATCCATGACAATGAATGAAGTCATTTGCTCGAGTCTTCGGCAGATCACGTCTTTAGATCACCTTGTTCAGGGTATATTCAATAATCCCTTCGGCGCCTTTTTTGATTAGTTCAGGTATCAGTTGGCGGACCTGGCCCTTTGATACTACGGTCTCAACTGAAAGCCACTCAGACTGGTACAGGTTGGCGATCGTCGGGGCATTCAAGCTTGGCAGAATCTCTATGATGCCCTCGATTTTTTCCTT
>Ga0209517_10009715_pt1 | contig 10889 bp, 6 predicted proteins | sample PeaSoiMetSII2010_FD_187695 | JGI IMG/M metagenome (GOLD analysis project Ga0209517, IMG submission 187695) | Peat soil microbial communities from Weissenstadt, Germany - SII-2010 (SPAdes) (version 2) | ecosystem: Environmental > Terrestrial > Soil > Wetlands > Peat | place: Germany: Weissenstadt... | reverse complement strand
GTGACTCAATGCCGCGATACACACTCCCAACGTGTGTCGGGAGCTTACTAATAGCGCCATTCAAGATTCGTGCAAAAGCGGTCGTTGCGATGCTTGGTGCTCCAGACCAAAGGTCATTATTGAGTTGTGAGTACCAATTCGAGGTAAAGTTAGAGTAAATCCATATAGCTAGCTGATCGGCTGCCGTCAGACCGTTGCTATCCGTGCCATCGACAATGTTGCTATCTTTGCAACAGTCCAAAAAATAACGACGACCGCCCAAGAATTGGACAAACGCATCCTCAACGTCTTGATCGCCATCAATTGGATGTGAAATAGCCAAAGCTTATACGTCGCCCCCCCCGTTGGGAACATGCAGTCTAATTGGTTTCAATACTGGGGCCACGCTACCCAATGGCGAATATTCCAAATTAGGCCACCACTGGCAGATTCAACTGGGGCCACTGGGGGTCGAAACAGGCCGGTGCCCGTATTTTCCGCCTGTCTTGGAGGGTATCAGTCCCGCGGGCGTGGCTCAATGCAGGCAGGACGCCGAGAGCCCCTTCGATCTCATTGGAATCGTTTGCGAAAAATCTGTCTCCTAATCCCGATTGACTCTCCCGGCCATGTTAGTTTTATATTAGAACATATCATGAACAAATGAACCAGCTTCTGGTTCTCCCTGAACCAATAAGCGGGTCCAATCTTCCGAGGAGCGGCGCATGACCGGCGCACGCACGAGCACGCTTGCGACTTTGCGCGGCAATATCGAACGCATCGAAGCGCCTGGCGAGGCCTATTCGCCGCGAAGGGTGCCGCTCGGCCATGCGGACGCCGACGCGACGCTGCAGGGCGGTCTCGCGCTGGGTGCCATGCACGAAGTGTTCGCGGACGCCGGCCGGCAGAACGCCGCGGCAACCGGTTTTGTCGCCGCCCTCGCGGGCAGGGTATCCGCCCGGCGGCCATTGGTGTGGATACGCCAGGATTTCACCGAGCTTGAATCGGGGGCGATGTCGACGAGCGGATTGGCCGAACTCGGTCTCGATCCACGCCTTCTCGTGACCGTGCGCGCGGTCGATGTGGACCATGCGTTGCGGACGGCCGCCGACGCGCTGGCCTGCGATGCGGTTGGCGCCGTGGTGCTGGAAGTCTGGGGCGAGGCGCGGCAGTTCGATCTCGTTGCCAGCCGCAAACTCACGCTGGCGGCGCAGGCCTCGGGCGCGACCTGCTTGTTGCTGCGGACGGCGGCGGAACCGCAGCCGTCAACGGCCGAGACGAGATGGATCGTGCGCGCGGCGCATTCGCCGCCGGCGCCATCGCCCTGGAGCGCGTGGGGCGCGCCGCTGCTTGATACGCAGCTTGTCCGCAACCGTCATGGCCCTGTTGGCCGCTGGATCATGGAATGGAAATGTGATGAGTGCCTTTTCGGAAAACCGGCGGCGTATCCTCAGCCTGTGGCTGCCGCGCCTGCCCATCGACCGCATCAAGCGCCAGTTTTGCCGCGACAGCGCCGCGAAAGCGTTTTCAAGCGAAGTGGGGACCGGTTCGCATAGCAATCAAGTTTACGCAGATTGCGTAGACTTATCTGCGGTAGAAAACGCGTCAAAACAAAACTACAATAATGAACCCAGCATCGTCGTCGCCAAGCAACACAATGCGCTGCTGATTTTTTCGCTTGACGATGCGGCCGCGCGTTTTGGCCTCGATGTCGGCCTGCCGCTCGCAAATGCCCGCGCCATCTGTCCTCACGTGCAGGTATATGATGCCGATGAAGCCGCTGATAGCAACGCGCTGAACGCCATTGCCGAGTGGTGCGACCGCTTCACGCCGCTGGTGGCGCTCGATCCCCCGCACGGCCTGTTTCTCGACATCACCGGCTGTGCGCATCTGTTCGGCGGCGAGGCCGCGATGATGCGGCTTTTGTGCGGCGTGTTGACCGCGCAGGGGTTTACGGTCAGCGCCGCCATCGCCGGCACCGCCGTCTGCGCGCGGACGCTGACCCGTCATGTCCATGGCCGCATCGTTCGCGCCGGCGAGGAAGCCGATGCGGTCAGGCGGCTACCGGTGTCGGCGCTCGGCACTGACGCGGCCGTGGTCACGGGCCTGCGCCGTGCCGGCTTGAAAACCATCGGCGATGTGGCTGATCGGACGCGGCATGAAATCACCGCAAGATTTGGCGCTCGCTTCACCACACTGCTCGAACAGGCGCTGGGGCAGCGCGATGCGCCGATCAGCCCGCGCAAGCCGTTGCCCGATTACATCGTGGAGAAGCGTTTCGCCGAACCGGTGGCAACCGAAGGGGTGATCTCGGCGACCTTGTCGGGGCTTGCCGGAATGCTGGTCGCGGCGATGGGGCAGCAGGGCAAGGGCGCGCGGCGGCTGGAAGCCTGGTTTTTCCGCACCGATGGCACGGTCCGCACCATCGCCGTCGATACCGGACAGCCCGTGATCAGAGCTGAGGTGATCGACCGGCTGTTTCGCGAGCGGCTTGATGCCTTAAGCGACCCGCTCGATCCCGGTTTTGGATTCGATCTTATTCGTCTGACCGCAAGCCGCACCGAAATCGTCGTGCAGCAGCAGCGCGATCTCGATGCCAATGTGCACGACAATGACGAGATCGCAGCCCTGATCGATCGCATCGCCGCCCGTATCGGAGGCAAGCGCGTGGTCGTGCACCTGCCGCAGGACACCCATATTCCGGAGCGGGCGGCGCTGGCGGCGCCAGCGCAGCATCATCTGACGGCTGCCACCCACGCCGTCTGGCCGGCGCGCATAATGGGCGAACCGCCATTGCGGCCGTTGCGGCTGTTCGAGCGGCCGGAACAGATCAAAGTCATCGCGCAGGTGCCGGATGGCCCGCCGGCGCGGTTTGTCTGGCGCCGCGCCACCCATGCCGTGGTTCGCGCCGAAGGTCCCGAACGCGTCGCCATGGAGTGGTGGCGGACGGAAAGCGCGATGCTGACGCGGGATTATTTCCGCGTCGAGGACGAGGAGGGTTTGCGGTTCTGGCTCTACCGCGACGGGCTCTATGACCGCGAGATCGCGCAAGGTGAGGGCAGGGCCGTGCAACCGAACTGGTTCATGCATGGGCTATTCGCATGACGCCGGCTTACGCTGAAATCGGGATCACGACGAATTTTTCATTCCTGCGCGGCGGCTCGCATCCGCAGGATTACGTGCACGAGGCGGGCCATTTGCGCCTTCCCGCCATCGGGATTGCCGATCACAACACGATGGCCGGCGTCGTGCGGGCCTACAAGGAGCTCGACAATCCCGCCGTCAAATACAAGCCAAAACTTCTGATCGGATCGCGGCTCGTCTTTAGCGACGAGACGCCCGATATCCTCGTCTATCCGCGCGATCGCGCGGCTTACGGCCGGCTGTGCCAATTGCTCACCCGCGGCAAACGCGGCGAGGACACCCTGAAGGGTGAATGTCACCTCAAGCTCGATGATCTCCTGGAATTCGCCGAAGGACAGCTTCTCGCGCTTGCGCTGCCGCATCGTTTTTCGGAAACCAAGGCGCGCGAGACTCTCGACCGGTTGCGGGAAAGCCGCGCCGACGGCGTGTGGCTGGCCGCGAGCCTGCTGTACCGCGGCGACGACCGGCGCCGTCTGGCGCGGCTTCATCGCATCGCCGCGGCCGCCGGCGTACGGCTACTCGCGACCAATGAAGTGCTGTACCACCATCCGTCGCGCCGTTCCTTGCAGGACGTCCTCACCTGCATTCGCGAGAAGACGACCATCGAGGCCATCGGCAAGCGCCTGGAAGCCAATGCCGAGCGCCACCTCAAGCCGGCGGAAGAAATGGCGCGGCTGTTTCGCGACGTGCCGGAGGCGATTACGGAAACCATGCGGTTTGCCGGCCGCATCGTCTTTTCGCTCGATCAGCTCAAATACCAGTATCCCGACGAGCCGGTGCCGCCGGGCAAGACCGCGCAGCGTCATCTGGAAGACCTGACCTGGCAGGGCGCGCACAAGAGATTTCCGATCCGGATTTCACCCAAGACCAAAAAAGTCCTGCACAAGGAGCTGCGCCTGATCAGGAAGCTCAAATACGCGCATTACTTCCTCACCGTGCACGACATCGTCCGTTATGCGCGCGAGCAGAAAATCCTCTGCCAGGGCCGGGGATCGGCGGCGAATTCGGCCGTCTGCTATGTGCTCGATGTGACTTCCGTCGATCCGACCAAGGTCGATCTGTTGTTCGAGCGCTTCATTTCCAAGGAACGGCTGGAGCCGCCGGATATCGACGTCGATTTCGAGCATTCGCGGCGCGAAGAGGTGATGCAATATGTCTACCGGCGGTATGGTCGGCACCGCGCGGCGATCATCGCAACCGTCATTCACTACCGGCCGCGCAGCGCGATCCGCGACGTCGGCAAGGCGCTGGGGCTGACCGAAGACGTGACCGCGGCGCTGGCGGATACGGTGTGGGGAAGCTGGGGCAAGGGCCTCGACGAAAAGCAGGTCAAGCAGGCGGGGCTCGATCCGCAAAATCCGATGGTGGAGCGTGCCGTCGAGCTTGCCGCCGAGCTGATCGAGTTTCCGCGACACTTATCGCAGCATGTCGGCGGCTATGTGCTGACGCAGGACCGGCTCGACACTTACGTGCCGATCGGGAACGCCGCGATGGACGATCGCACCTTCATCGAGTGGGACAAAGACGACGTCGATGCGCTGAACATGATGAAGGTCGACGTGCTGGCGCTGGGGATGCTGACCTGCATCCGCAAATGTTTCGATCTCATCGCCGACCACAAGGGCGAGCGCTGGGAACTGGCGACCATTCCCCAGGACGTGACGTCGGTCTACGACATGCTGTGCCGGGGTGAATCGCTCGGCGTCTTCCAGGTCGAAAGCCGCGCGCAGATGAACATGCTGCCGCGGTTGAGGCCGAGGATTTTTTACGACCTCGTCATTGAAGTGGCCATCGTGCGTCCGGGTCCGATCCAGGGCGACATGGTGCATCCCTATCTTCGCAGGCGCAATGGACGGGAGAAGGTGGTCTATCCGTCGCCGTCGCCTGCGCATGGCGACAAGGATGAATTGCGCAGGGTCCTGCACAAGACCCTCGGCGTGCCGCTGTTCCAGGAACAGGCGATGCGGATCGCCATTGAAGCCGCGAAGTTTACCCCTGAGGAGGCCAACGGCTTGCGCCGCGCCATGGCGACGTTCCGCAATGTCGGCACCATCGGCAAATTCGAATCCAAGATGGTCAACAACATGATCGCGCGCGGCTATGCTCCCGAATTTGCGAAAAACTGTTTCGACCAGATCAAGGGATTCGGCTCTTACGGTTTTCCGGAAAGTCACGCCGCAAGCTTCGCGCAGCTTGTCTATATCTCGTCATGGCTGAAGCATTTTCACCCCGATGCATTTTGTTGCGGGCTGTTGAATTCGCAGCCGATGGGTTTTTACGCGCCGGCGCAGATCGTCGGCGACGCGCGCAAGAACGGCGTCGAGGTACGCGAGATCGACGTGTCCTTCAGCCACGCCCAGAATACCCTGGAGGAAAAAAGCGGGAAGTATTGTGCCGTGCGGCTCGGTTTTCGCCAGATCGACGGATTCAGATGGAACGACCCGGACGAAGAAAGGTTGAAACGAATTCAATCGTCATTCCGGGATGGTCCGAAGGACCAGACCCGGAATCTCGAGATTATATCGGGAGATTCTCCGATGTGCGATTGCACATCAGAGTTCGATGCTTTCGCATCGCCCCGGAATGACGGTGATACGCCCCGGAATGACGATCAGGATGAAACAGATGACTGGGCCGAGCGCATCGTCGCCGCGCGAAAGCGCCGCCCCTTTACCTCGCTGGAGGATTTTGCCCGCGATACCGCGTTGCCTAAGCGCGCGCTGATCATGCTTGCGGATGCCGATGCGTTTCGCTCCATCGGGCTCGACCGCCGCGAAGCGTTGTGGACGGTGCGGCGCTTGCCCGATGACGTCCCGCTGCCGCTGTTCGAGACGGCCGCCGCGCGCGAGCAGCCGGATGAGGAGGCAGAGCCGCTGCCCTCGATGCCGCTGTCGGAGCATGTGGTGGCGGATTATCAAACCATCCGCCTGTCGCTGAAGGGCCACCCGATGGAATTTTTGCGGGCAGGGTTTGAGCGCGAACGCATCATCGCCTGCGCATCCGTGTCCGATGCCAGGGACCGGCAATATGTCCGCTGTGCCGGCGTGGTGCTGGTGCGGCAGCGTCCGGGCAGCGCCAAGGGCGTCGTCTTCATGACGCTGGAGGATGAAACCGGCATCGCCAATATCGTGGTGTGGCCCAAGGTGATGGAGCGCTTTCGAAAAGAGGTGATGGGCGCGCGGCTGGTGCTGGTCGAAGGCTATATTCAAAGCAGCCCCGAAAAGGTCGTCCACCTCGTGGCCGAAAAACTGTTCGACCGCTCCCGCGATCTCGTCGGCCTCGCCGATGACGCGCTCGGCTGGAAGTCTGCGGTACCGGCCGGGCCTGCGCTGATCGAGCCGCTCAATGACGATCCTCGCGACCACGTGGACCATCCGGCCCAGAAAATCCGCCACCCCCGCAACGTGCGCATCCTGCCGCCCTCGCGGGATTTTCATTGAAGCCAGCCGTCATTGCGAGCGAAGCGAAGCAATCCATGGTGCAGCAAGCAAGTGTGAATTGCTTCGTCGCTTCCGCTCCTCGCAATGACGGTGAAGCCGCCCTCACGGGATTTTCATTGAGGGGCATCAACTCAAAAATCAATTATGCGGTAGAGTCTGCTTGAAAGGAATGCAGCCATGGCGTGGATCTGGAATCGCATCCTGCCCAAGGCGATGCGTGCCGAAACAACGCCGTCGGCGCGGATCGACGGCTATGTCGCCAGAAAGATCCGATCCGACGGCCCGGGGCTCGCGCTCGCCGTCGTCAAGGCTGGGGTCGTCGTCCACGCAGCCGGTTACGGACTTGCCGACAAGCGTGGGCAGGCGATTACACCGGACACGATATTTCACCTGGCCAGTTGCGGAAAACAATTTACCGGCTTGGGAATTGCGATGCTCGCCGAGGAGGGAAAGCTTCATCTCGACGATCCCCTGGCCAAGCACCTTCCCCTGCTCGCCGCCTTCGGCCCGCGGGTCACGCTTAGCCACTTGCTGCATCACACCTCGGGGATTCGCGATCTCTATGACGAGGAAGGTTTCGAGGAAGTGCTGGCTCGCTGCGAGAGGGCGACCAACGCCGATATGATCCGCGCCTATGTCGATCTTGGCTGTCCGATGGCCGAAGACGGAATCCGACCGGGCGACGAGTTCTGCTACAGCAATTCCGGCTACGACCTGCTCGGCGCGGTGATCGAGCGCGTGTCAGGCCAGTCATACCATGACTTCTTCCAGATACGCGTGTTCGACCAGGTGGGCATGAAGGATACGTTCTCGGTTCCGGACCGCCGGGTAGGCGATCGTCGCTGCGCGACCGGATATTTCCGTAACGATCGAGGCGCCTACGTCGAGCACGGCGGCACCGGGCTCGACGAGGTGGTGGGATCGGGGTCGTTCTACACGACAGTGTCCGATCTGTGCCTCTACGACCGCGCGCTCGCGACGAACAGCCTCCTCAGTGAGGCCGGCATGCGACAGATCTTCACCAGCGGCCGAACCAACGATGGCACTCCTGTGGGTTACGGATTTGGCTGGTACGTGGGAGCTGACCACGGCGTGCGCTTCGCCGAACACGAAGGTGAATGGATTGGGTTCTACTCGTATATCTGTCGCTTTCTCGATCGGCCGCTCAGCATCTTCCTGCTGTCGAACCACCCCGACCTCGACCTGTTCGAGATCGCGCGTGAGGCAACCGCGGCGTTTGATACCAACGGCGGCGGCCATTGATTCACCGCGTCATCCCCGGATGAACGCAATTGCGTTCATCCCGGGGATGACGGTCATTGTCTGGGGCCGTTGGTATGACTGATCCCGAGTCTCGCGGTTACCGTTCACTGTTGTCGCGATGCCCCGGCGACAGTGCGGCTTCCATCGACGAGAGCAGGCTTCGGTGCGAGGCGATCCAATTATACAAGGGGCGGCCGACAAGGCGGCTGAGAAGGGGCACATAGAACAACGGAACCTGCCACCACAATCCCGGTACGCGCGGCACGACGTACCGATAAGCCTCGAAACCCGGCAACGCCCGGCCGTCGGGCAAGACGAGGTAGAGCGCCTTTTCCATTTGCGCGTCAGTCACGATGGGGGAAGGATCGGTGCGGAAGTTACGTGTCTTGATCTGCCCGAGGCCGTCGAAGGCCAGAAACCACACCATAGACCGCACGCAGAATCCGCATCTGCCATCGTAGATCATTTCCATTTCGCCGATTGCGCGTTTCCACGCCGCGCCCAGGCGCGTCAGCCACTCCGGGCGCACGAAGCTCATATGGCCCATGATCATCACGAAGGAGAAATAGAACAGACCCATGAGGAGCGCGAATTGCAGATGGAGAAATATGGCCGCGGCAAGCAGATAGGGGCGCGTGCTCCGCTGCCAGATCAGGAATGGGAATGCGATCTCGATCAGAATCGTGCCGTAGGTCGCGAGGTTGACCAGCCAATAGTGCGATGCGAGAGCGTCCAGGATGATCCTGTTGTAGTACCCGTCGACGGTGAACACGGTCCATACGGCGTCGCCGCTCCACCAGATGCCCGCTCCCAGTTTGCTGATGGCGCTGTAGAAGAACGCCACCGCCATCTGGATCTGCATCAGCCGGGTGCAGGCGCCGGCCCAGGCACTGCTGTAGGGCGGCAGCCGTGCATCGAGCTCCCTGACCTTTACGGCGCGCACGGCGCGCACCCTGTCCAGGCTCAACGCGCGCCCGACCGGCGCGACACATAGAATGAAAAGCAGGCTGGCGGCAATCCAATCGACCCCGTAGGTGAGCGTCGGGTTGCGGTAATCGTAGGATATCTGGCCGACCAGCACGATCCATTTCACCCAGGACGTCCGCCAGCCGACCATCAAGGCGGCGCAGCAGAGCAGAAACAGACCGTGAAAGGCGACCCACTCCCACGGGGCGCCAAAATAGTAGAAGACCGATTGCATCCAGGGATCGCGGATCCCCAGAACGACGTCGCGCGGCATCCAGCCGGCGTCGCCCCACAGATCGAAAAGATGGGGAATTGCCAAGGCGTAGTGGAGCAGCAGCGCGCCGCCAACGCCGATGCGGGTGAGCTCCAGCGGCGAGGTGGGACTATCTTGAAACCAGACCTGCGACCAGGCGCGGCTGAGGCCTGCAAACCGGTCGCGGGCGAAGCGGGTGAGCGTCACGGGGCCGGACATTGGACGGTCTTGACGGTATTCACGCGGACAAACTCGGGATCCATGGGATGTTTCCCGCTCAATTGGTCTGCAGGCGTGAAGCTCCTCTGCTCGTATTGCACGAAGGTGATTGAAACCGGGCGCAACGCGGCGTGCTTGCGGCACAGTAACGCGCCGGCACGATCGGCGTACAGCTCGGGATCGTCGGCGATGGCAGAATGCCAGTCCCTGAACCAGAGATAATCCGGATGAAACCAGTTCAACTGCTCCGTCGGCGTAAAGCTATGCTGCGCCCCGGCGGCATCCTCGAGGGAGTAGCGAAGCTGAGCTCCGCCGATGGTCGGCGCGAAGAAATTCCACGGGTTGTCCAACCTGAAAAAGGTCAGGTAGGGCTGGAGAGCGGCACGCAGCGTCCGCACCAGCACGCTCGAGTCCGGGGCCGGTGCGATCACCATGGCAAGGGTGTGCCACGCGACGAATGCCGACATCACCAAATAGGTCAGGCGCTGCCGCCAGCGATACCAAATCATTCCGAGCCCAATGAATTGATCTGTTGAACGTCAGACCGGCAGTCCTCGGAGGACCGCACGTGCTCCCGGAAAGTGAATCCTAAGAGCTGATGTGGTCCGCCGCTTTTCCCTAGCACGAAGACGGCGAACGATCCATCGTTTCAACGGCCAGGAGTCTCCATGGTCATCGCCGACGGCTCCATTTGATATGCCCGTCGAATCGTCACTCGCTCCAAAAATGTGGGAGTCCGGATGGGAGGCCGATGCAAGGTAGAGGAAAGGCGGCGGATGTCGGCTCAATTCTCTGGCACGGTGAAGACGACACATGGAGATGCGATACCGCGCAGCGCATGCGTTCCGAGCGGTATCAGCGATGCGCCGGTCTCGGCGGCGAATGTGCCCGAGACAAGGACGACCTTGTCGAGCGGCCGGCATAGCCCTTCCAGCCGGCTGACCAGATTGACGGCCGGGCCGATCGCCGTGAAATCCAGCCGATCGGCAGCACCGATATTGCCCCACAGCATCTCGCCGAGATGCAGCGCGGCGCCGAAGGGCAGAGGCGGCAGCCCCTGCTGACGTCGCGCCTCATCGAGATGCGCCATTCCGGTGCGCGCGGCGGCGACTGCACGGAGCGCCGCGTCGCAGGCGCCACGCGGCGACCCTCCGACGACCGGAAAAATCGCCAGAATGCCGTCGCCGATGAATTTCAGCACTTCGCCGCCGAACGCGTGCACCGGGCCTGCGATGCGGTCGAACCAGGCATCGAGAGCCGAGATGACCGCCGCGGGGGGATTGCTCTCGGACAAAGCTGTGAAGCCGCGCAGATCGGCATAGAGCAGCGCGGCCTGGATGGTCTCGCCGATATCGCGCCGCAAAGGACCCGCCAGCACCCGCGCGGCGCTGCGCCGGCCGAGATAGGCCTCGAGAACCACCTTCAGCGTAGCGCGCGCAGCGAGAGCGGCGAGCGGCGCGGCGGCGAAGCGCGCGACCTGGCGCAACGTATTGGCTTCGTCAGGTGTGAACGGACGCGGCCCGATCCAGCCGAGCGAAGGTGCGTCCGGTCCCGACCCGACGTCCTCCTCATGCACGAGGCCGGCCGCCAGACCAGCGAGCCAACGCCGGCCCTCATCGTCGGGAGGG
>Ga0209517_10009710_pt1 | contig 10891 bp, 10 predicted proteins | sample PeaSoiMetSII2010_FD_187695 | JGI IMG/M metagenome (GOLD analysis project Ga0209517, IMG submission 187695) | Peat soil microbial communities from Weissenstadt, Germany - SII-2010 (SPAdes) (version 2) | ecosystem: Environmental > Terrestrial > Soil > Wetlands > Peat | place: Germany... | reverse complement strand
CGAAGAGGTTCTCGTCAGCGGGTTCGGGAAATTTTCAGTGCAAGAAAAGCGGGCGCGTAGGGGCAGGAATCCCCAGACTGGAGATCCGATTATGCTGCCCTCTGGGAAAGTGGTGACATATAAGTGCTCTGGCGTTTTGCGGGCGGGAATGAATGGAGCGGGTGATTGAGAAGTGCGCATTCCGAGCGCGTCTGGCACGAAAGAAAATCAAACTGATCGAAGCGGGCAAATTCCGGAGTAGCTCCAAAAAAGGTTGAACCCCAAGTGACCATCGCAGTTGCCCACCTTTACCAAGTTTGGTTCATCCCGGCTTCTTTTCTCAACTTCCCCAAAGAAGGCGTGTCCTTCTTTTTTCCGTTGAGTATTTCCCCCGAGCATTTTCACTGGGCTTCTTGCTCCGACCTCTTGGGGCTCGGTTATACTTTGAGCACAACCAGGGCAGATTGTCAAGGATTTTCTGGGAACCAAACGGATCACGGGATCATTACTTTCTCAGCTTTAGGGTCCTGGCATCAAAAAAGCTGAGAAATCCTTTCCATCAACTCCTCCCTGCTCCTCACAACCCAATCACACGCTCCTTCAATCATCGGATTCACTAAAGCGCCTTCACTCTCACCCGCTCGCCTGAAATCAGTCCTGATCCCTATAATTTTCTGTTCGCCGGAATGTAGAGAATTCATCTCTCTTGATCAGCGTTTGATGTAAGCGTTCAGCCCAATGGTAATCGGTTTGCCGTTTACCTCGGCTGTAGTAATGGTATTTCCATGTGTACTCGCTACAACGAGGGTCTTGCCGGATGAAGACGGTGTGGGTTCTTCCAAGTCGATCTCTATGTAGAGTTTCTTGTTTTTGATTTCGACTTTCATAGCCATGAATGGTTCTCCTTTGAATTTACTTACGGATCAGCCCGACCGAAATCGGATCGGATTTGTTTGGGCCAAAAAAAGAAGAGCCGGAAATTGCTTCTCCAGCCCTTCGGATTCCTCTGGGAATGAGCAATTAGAGCTTCTTTACTTTGACCGCCGAAGGTCCCTTTGCGCCCTGTTCAATTTCGAAGCTGACACGATCACCTTCCGCAATGCTCTTAAAACCCTCACCTTCGATGGCACTATAGTGAACAAAGACATCTTTGTCGCCATCGTCTACCGTGATGAATCCGAAACCTTTTTGATCGTTGAACCACTTTACAGTACCTTGAGGCATAACTCTTCAAATCCTTTCATATTGTTGGTTTGGACCCTTCTAAACACACGCAACATTAATGTCAAATCGCGGTGGAGGCAAGAAATAAAGCAGGAGCGTCTGATATCAGAGGTACTTATATTTTCGCTCAGAATGGCGTTCCCCAAGTCTCAATGCGATTTCAGAGTGCTTTGATCTGAGGTTTGCCCGGTTGGAATATGCCGGAGATGACAAATTCAATATGGCATACATGCGGCACACTGGCCAGTGGTGGGAGATCTTTCAGGATCTTACACTGGACCAATGCATCGAAGATATTAAGGGGAACTCGCTTCTACAGCCATAGGAAGTGAGCTGAAACTGGTTTTCAAACCCGTCTAAGCCGACACGCGCTCAGGAAACCCCGGCCCACCAATAGGAACGAGCGACATGTTTGCCATTCGCGTTGGAGAGAGGATAAGGCGACAAATGAATTGCCGGACAAGGCTCATCAACATGCAGGGAAGCAGATCGCCATGCCCCAAGTTCATCAGCTTCCTTGGCGCGCCTCAGCTTTTCAATATACGGCGGAGTTCGTGTTGCTGACCCGTAGCCTTTTGAACATTCGAGCAAAAGCAGAGCTGGCGCGCGGCCTCAAATCAGCAAGGTTGTTTTTCAGTCCTGAAAAGAGCCTCAACCTCCCCAATATCGGTGTGAGTGCTTATCGTTAGTAATGGCCGAATACTCAATGATATGGACGGCGGAGTTGGGTGAGATACTGCGTCAAGCCCATGGCCAGCATCCCGTTGTCGCAATTGTTGGCTTGATACGAGTATTTATGAAACCAGCCAAAGATTGAACCTACGACGCAGCGATGTCCGCAACCCTCACCGCAAGAAGCCGAGGGATAACGGGAAGAGAGGAACACAATGGGAGATAAGGGCAAGAAGGATAAGGAAAAGGGTCAGAAACAGAACACCGAAAAACAACATCAGAAGGACAAAAAGAAGGCGGACAAGCAACCGAAAAGAACCTCTTGACAAAGCATGGTGCGGTAGTTTCACCTGAAACACAATATCAAAGCAGCTTTTATCACGGTTCAAGAGTCAGGCAATCAGGAATGTGATGCAAATCCCAAACAGGAATTAATAAATAAACCTGTTCTTTTCATATCTCCCTCAATGGCTTGAATTTGTTTGAATTCTTACAGAAAAAGGGGCTTCTGTTTAGTTTAGAAGCCCCTTTTTCCTGTTTAACCAACCCATACTGCAATACATTTTCGGCAATAAATTTTTTACGAAGTCAATATTTCTCAAGCCTCCCGCATGAGATCGCTTCTCGCTTCTTGCTTCTTGCTTCCGCTCTTAAGCCAATATTTCTGAAGCCTCCTGCATGAGCCTCGATATTGCAAGTTTTTGCGGGCAGGCCTTTTCCGCGAGAGAATAATCGACTTGCGTGAGCTTCTCCCTGGCCTGGAGCGGCAAGCCTGCGTAAACTTCACGAGCCAGGCCGTGTTCGCCGTAATCGCGGTAGTACATCAGGCACCTCATTATGTCGCTAACCGGGACCGCCCCTCCGACCGCCTCATGGCAGATACGGCCACACCCGGCGCAGTAGCTTTCCTGCGTTTCGGCGGCAAATCTTTCCAGCAGCTCGAAATCGCTCCGGCTAAGACTCGTCTGATTCCGCGCCGCTGCCACATTTGCCGAAAGAATCGTCAGGCTCGGCATCTGGGAACAAATGCTTGCAATGTGCGGGTTTTCCAGTACGGCCATTATCTTGGCCTGCTTATCGGTAAAACCACGCTCTAAAAATCGCTCCGCGAACTTCAGTTCGGCTTCGCTCTCCGTCTTTTCCTGTTTGCCTCCCTGCGTTTTCATGGCTACGAGCCCGATTCCCTTATCCGCACAGGCAGCGATCGCTTGTTTCATCTTATCGCTGTTCATAACCCGGAAGTTGTAAGTAAACATAACCACATCGATCCAGTCTTCTTTGGCTGCGCTCAGAAGGTTGTCTTCCATATTGGCGTGAGAGCTGAACCCAAAGAATTTAATTTTGCCGGCCTTTTTCATTTCCGAAGCCCATTGTTTGAATGGCTTGGGCTCGGCAATTTCGCTGAAATCATTTATCGCATGCATGTAGAATAAGTCTACATAATCTGTGGATAGCCTCTTAAGGCAGGCTTCCAGCCCCTCGGTCATAGCGCCGGGATCCCTGGGGTGCAACTTTGTGGTGAGGAATATTTCCTTCCTGACATCAGGGTTTCGAGCGAAAAAGCGGCCATAACCCTCCTCGCTCAAACCATTTCCATAGGCCTCGGCGCTGTCCCAGAAATTCACGCCCCAGGTGCGGGCCTGCCTTAGCAGCAGTTGATTATTGATCGTGTCGAACATCCCGCCAAGCGTGAGCACCGACACGTCGACGCCCGTTTTCCCCAGCTTGCGCCGGGGGAGGACGGATTTCCCGGCATCAGCCTGTTCCGGAGCGGCCCAGGCTATGCCCACATCCAGCCCGGTTGAAGCCATTCCCGCCAATCCAATGGTTTTGATAAAGTTGCGGCGTGATAAACCTTCGTATTTCTCTTCTTGTTCCATTACTCGGCCTCCAGACATTTGGTGAAAATTTTATCCCGAAATTCTAGATTGACCTTCGCCTGAGCGGTCCACAGCATCATTTGGTGATAGGCTTGCCCTGCTTGAGGTCGTATATCGGACCGATCTTGAGATCGCCTGTGAGGAAATCCTCAGGTCTTTTCGAAATCAGATTGCCTCCAATTTCGATGAACCGAAGCTCGGCATCCACGGGAAATCCGCTCTGGGCTGCCTTTTCCAGAAGGGCGCCGGCCGCCCCGTATTCCTCGTCGGCCTTGCTCTTATGAAAAGCCCTGCGCCACTCCATCCACTGGCCGGATTTGCCTTGGGTACGATCTACGAAAATGTAATATACGACCTTCCCAGGACAGTCTTCTTCCAGATAGAGTGTATATTCAAAGGGACACGACAGGTCCTGCCGGTTCTTGATCCGGTCTTTTTGGCCGTCTTCGATAAGCCAAACCGCCGGACAGAACCGGGATTTCCAAAAGTCCTTGACCTTTCCAAACACGTATTGCGGTTCCATTTCATCGGCAATGAAATTGGTGTTCAAAAAAGTCTCCGGGGGCGTGAATTCGGAAAGGCCGTTGAGATGGCGCAACTTCGCAGCCCCATCGCTTATCGCCCAAACCGGGCTATAGGTGGTGAATATCCCACAGACCGCCAGAAAGACCATCAAGACCTTTAACATAGTTCTTCCTTTGTCTTTTCGATTCCGGTTCATGTGTGAAATCCCGGCAGCACTCTCATGCCGGGTTGCTCTAACAAAGAATCAATCGGTCCAGGCATGGTAACAATTATTTGAGAGCCAGACCACACTGATTTTTGAGATTCCGTAACGTCCATGGAACAAGGGCGCGGACGAAGGAGTGCGGTTGTTTAAATGAGTTATTGGTGGTAGTTTGCACATCAACCTCAAGCCTCTTCATGGAGATTTTTCTGGACGACTTTACCGGCATAGACCCAAAGGGAAAATCCTCGTCCGAGATAGAACTGGAATGGTTTAGCAACATCTATCGGCGTGATTTACCTCAGCTCACCACAAGGGCTGTCCTCATGGGATGTTTGCTGGGCGCCGTCATGAGCGTGTCGAACCTTTACGTGGGCCTCAAGACCGGGTGGGGCCTCGGGATAGCAATAACCTCGTGCATTCTCTCCTTCACCCTTGGCGCTGTTCTCCGGCGCATGGGACTCCTCAGCTCCAACCTCTCGATTCTCGAAAACAACTGCATGCAGTCAGCCGCCAGTTCGGCGGGATATTCGACCGGCAGCACAATGGTCAGCGCGGTAAGCGCCCTTTTCCTCATACAGGGCCATCACTTGCCTTTCTGGACATTGATGGCATGGACCGTCCTGGTGGCGGTTCTCGGCGTTTTTCTGGCAATCCCGATGAAGAGGCAGATGATAAACATCGAACAACTTCCCTTCCCGAGTGGAATCGCAGCGGCCCAGACCCTGCGTTCGCTTTACGCCAAAGGGGAGGCGGCCTCGAGAAAGGCAAAAAGCCTTGGGATAGCAGCCGCTTTTGGCGGTGCGACGGCGTTTCTTAGAGACAACACTCTCTCCTGGTGGCCGGGCTACCTGAAGTTGCCCGCGATGATCGAATTTCCCGGCAGGCTTGCCGGACAGAACCTGGCGTCCTGGACTGTTTCCTTTGAGTTAAGTTCGATAATGGTGGCGGCTGGGGCGATAATAGGAATGAAGGTGGCCTGGAGCATGCTGGCGGGGGGCATCCTGAACTACTTATTGATCACTCCCTATATCTACGAAAGGGGAATAATCCACGGACTGGGATACAAAAATATTGTGGCCTGGAGCCTTTGGGGCGGGACTGCCCTGATGGTGAGCTCAGGTCTGCTGACTTTCGCCTTTCAGTGGAAGACAGTGTGGAGAGCAATTGCCGGTACCGGACAGATTTTCCAGTGGAAGGGGTTGAAGAGCGCCGACAAGGGATCGAATTCAGATCTGAGCAAGATGGACGGAATAGAGGTTCCGGGAAGCTGGTTTATCGCAGGGCTTATTGTTTCCGGCATCGGGATAGTAGCGGTCCAGGTGTTCGCCTTTTCAATCTCGTGGTGGATGGGCGCTCTCTCGGTAATAATGACTTTCTTCCTCTCGCTCGTCGCGTGCCGCGCAACGGGAGAAACCGATATCACCCCAATTGGCGCAATGGGCAAGATCACTCAGCTATCCTACGGCATTATCGCTCCTTCGGACATCACCGCAAACCTGATGACGGCGGGGGTAACCGCAGGGGCGGCCGCTTCCTCCGCTGACCTTCTGACCGACCTCAAATCGGGCTATCTTCTCGGAGCAAATCCGAGGAAGCAGTTCATTGCACAATTTTTGGGCATTTTTGCCGGGGCGGCGGTTATCGTCCCTTGTTTCTACCTTCTGGCGCCAACGCCCGACATTCTCGGCGGCGACAAATTTCCCGCTCCCAGCGCTCAGGTGTGGAAAGGGGTGGCCGAACTGCTCGCCAACGGACTCTCCAGCCTGCACGGCTCAGCCAGAATTGCCCTTGTCATTGGGATAGCTGTCGGGGCGCTCCTGTCGGCACTCGATCGCCTGGCGCCTTCGCGAATCCGATCTTTTCTTCCTTCAGCAATGGGTTTGGGACTTGCGTTTGTAATTCCCTTTTGGAACACGCTCTCTATCTTTCTAGGGGCCCTTATAGCATCGATTGTGCGAAAAACCCGTATGGAAGGACATATTATACCGGCGGCCTCGGGAATAATAGCAGGGGAGAGCCTGATCGGCGTGCTGGTCGCCCTATTTTCAACCGTTGGGGCGGGATAGCTTAAATATATTCACACGACGAAAGATGAATATGGCGCAAAGGACTGCTGCGCCCGCAGCAAGGAATAGGGCCTGGAAACCCTCAAGTTCGCCTACATATCCGAGGATTACCGATCCGATGAACGCCCCGGCATCAATGCTTCCGGTGTAGGCCCCCGTGATCTTCCCCCTGACATTCTGGGGTTCCGCCCTGAGGGCATGAGCGTTCAGCGCGGGATAGAGCAATCCGTGGCCGCATCCGGTCACAAACCCCGAAAAAAAGAGCAGGCCGCTTTCTTTCATGAACACCATCACCAGCAGCCCCCCGCCCATGAGTGCCAGCGCATATGGTATGATCCTGTCTTCGCCCTGACGGTCAATAAAGCTGCCCCCCAACAACCGGGTGAGGATCGCGGCGCAAGAGTATGCAATGTAATAGAGCGATATGAAAGAAATCCGCTTTGCGTTCGCATACGGCGATATGAACCCGTTTACCGCTGCCAGCCCAAACCCGAAAAGCAGGGCTATGGCGGCTATCATGGAAACCCTCCTCTTTTGGAGGACTAGAAAGAATGAGGACTCAACCGGTTTGACCAGGCGAACGTAGGCATCCTTCAGTGGATGCTGGATTATCAGCCCCACACCGGCCAAAGCGGCGGCAACGATGAACAGAAGGTCGAATCCCGCCCTGCGGATGATGATCTCCGCTAGAACCGGGCCGAGAGCGGTGCCCATAAGCCCGGATATCCCAAACATCCCGAGTCCTCCATTCAGACGTTCATCGGGTATTATGTCGGCAATGTAGGTGAATGCGGCAGTAATGCAAATAGCGAATCCAATCCCGTGAACGACCCTCACCAAAATTAGAGGAAGATAAAAACTATCGAGAGCGCCTCTGAAAAACAGGTATGCAAGGGGCATTAGCGTCATGATCATCGAGCCTGCCGCATAGCTTTTCTTCCTTCCGACCCTGTCGATCATGTTTGAAATCCATGGGCGGCACAGGACAGAAGACAATGCGAAAACTCCCATAATGATGCCGATGTCGACCTGCCCCCCGCCATGGGCCGTGATGAAAAGGGGGAAAAGGAAAAAGGCGCCGTAGCTGGAGAGGCACGAGAGATTCGCAATAGCCAAGGAAAAAAAGGTTCGGGAATAAAGCATCGAAGAAGCCGGGTCCTGTTTTCGAGATATAGCGCCTGGCCGCTGGATCGGCGCACAATTGGCCAATAGTATATTCTGTTGCGATTTATGAAAAGGGGGTTTGAAGTACCGGAGGTGTACTTTTGGCCTGGGACTTTTGGGTCTTTTGGAAAGAATTGCGGGCAAAAAGCACTTTAGATCACTTGCTCGCACAACGTGTTGCCGTCCGTATTGCCGCCTTGAACGATAACGGCCTTGACGGGCAAATGGTCCGAAGCCTTTCGACTCAGCGGCGACTTGTGGGTTGATATACTCAGCAGGGAAGCCATGGGCCGTACCCAGATTCTGTCAAGCGGCAGAACAGGCATGAAGGAGGGAAAAGTCCGCAAGGACGGCGATTTTCCAAAAAAACCGTGAACCCGGCACAAAGGATTCCCCACTGGGAGCCATTCATTGAAATCGCCGAGCATTATTTCCATCCTGTCGCGCTCTGAGCAAAAGATGTCTAGCAGGCGCCTGATCTGCCGGCGGCGTTCCCTGAGTCCCAGTCCCAGATGGGCCACTATCACCCGGATGGTTTCCCCCTTTACCAGCAAGTCCACGTCAAGAGCGCCTCTAGGCGACCTTCCGAACACGCTCAAATCAATGCGCCTTACATCTTTCACTGTGCATGAAGTCAGCAGTGCGTTTCCGAAATGGCCGTAACGGTTTCGCTTGGTCGGGCCCAGCACCAGCTCCAGGCCGGCTTTTTTCGTTATCACACCGGCCAGGTTTTCCTTTTTGTAATACAGTGAGTCGATTTCCTGCAGCCCAACAATCTCCGCCTTCAATTCCTTTATGACCTGCGTGACACGTTCGGGATCGAATACGCCGTCGATTCCGACGTACTTATGGATGTTGTAGCTCGCAACCGAGAAGCCGCCGAGGGCCCCGGTTTTGCCGGCAATATTTTCTCGTCTCATTTTCGATCTCATACGATTTTTTTAAGACAAATCACTCTGCTTGTCCAGGACCGCCGGCGGGAATTATGAGATTGCCTTGAAGTTCATCGGCTTCCATTGTCCATTGATACCCGACCCTTGATGCAACGTTGAACAAGAGCGGACTTTTTACATGAAAGTGCACGGCCCCTTGTGCCCGATTGAATGAGACTATATTGAGGACGACAAGGTCCTCATCACGTTCCAGGTTGATCAGCCTTTTTTTCGCATCCGGCGCGGTGTATACCATGCCCAGGAAGTCAGGGGCACAAACGACGAAAGCCACGGAGGGCTCATCAACTGACTGGAGCCATTGAAACGGACCGTTTTTATACTCCAGCAGCACATAGCTTTTGAGTTCTTCAAAACCTGGAATCCCCCACGGGAAAGTGATCAGTTCTTTTTCCGCTATCTCTATTTCTCCGAAACGGGACGTATCAACCTGCATGAAAGCTCCTTGAGTGAAAATTCTGGCAATCATTGCCGGTCCGGGCCATCGCTTTTCCGACCACTGGAATAGATGTCGAGCAGATTTTCGAACTCGTCTTTGCCGATAAGCGCCGCAGCCCTATTCTCTTTCTGAATCTTCCTGTAAAGCTCTTCCCTGTATATAGGAATGTGCGCAGGGCCCTTGATTCCCACTCTCACCTTGTTCTGATCGATTGAGGTAATTGTAACCTCTATATCGTCGCCGATCAAAATTGATTCACCCGGTTTTCTGGTTAGTATGAGCATCGGTTCCCCGCCTCTTAGATATTATCGGTCCCCGGTACAGCCCGCTTAAATATTTCAGTGGGTCCTGTCCGGCCAATACGCTGGCAGAATGCTATTTGGATTATAGTTCCTCTGCTGAACATTCATAGTAATTTCTATATTTATAAACTGAAGCGTAAAAATCGCATTTCCCCTCTCAACGCTCTGATATATTGTTATCATAAATTTTGCACGATTACGAACTGCGTGCGTGGCCCATAATTATACGGAAACTTCGGATTATGGCTCCCGAAGCCTTATTAGAAGCCGATTTTCGAGTGCTGGGATTGGAACCCGGCGCGAAGTCCTCTGAAGTACGGCAGGCTTATCGGACACTTGTCAAAAAATGGCACCCGGATCGCCACCAATCCAAACCTTACGAGGCCCGGGCGTTTGCCGAGAAAAAATTCAGGGAAATCGACGAGGCGTACAAGCGTATTCCCGCGGGCTGGAAAAAAACTCCACCTCCCGCGGATCGTGGAGACCCCAGTGGTGCCAGCCCCGGGACCGGCCCTCATGCCGCGCAACGGCCACCAACAAAAGCTGACGCCACCCTCGCCGCACGGATCCGGGCGGCAATCGATATCCGAGCCTTTTCCAGGGCAAAGATCGTCGTGCCTGTCCTGCTATTTGCGGCAGCCGTTTTCATTTTAACGCAACTTCCTTCGTTTTTTCCGGATAACGCGGTCGATACGGAAACTCTCGGCCCACCGGCCGTCGAACACTCACCCGAGGCCAAAGAACCAAACAGCCCGAAACCACCTGAAGCAAACGGTCCGCAATCCTCAACCGATCTTACGGCCACCCCTTCTCCCTTTTCGCCCCCTGCCCTGCTCCAGTCTCAGCCGCAGGCGCGGAGCGATTTTTTCACCGTGGGTTCGACTGCCTCCGAAGTGCTCGCTATCCAGGGGACCCCATCCCGCGTCCAGGGCCAAACCTGGATCTACGGCATTTCTGAGATACAGTTCAGAAATGGACGCGTCTCGAAATTCAATAATTTCGACGGGTCGCTGCGAGTGCACATGCAACCTATGGAAATCGCTGGTCCTTTCATTTTGCCGTTGTTACTTTCCGGGACGGCAAAGTCAACGACGTGACCAATTCCTATGGGACCCTTCGCTTCATGGCCCCGGAAAAAACCGGCGATACTAAACGATCGTCGGGCAGCGGTTAAGCGTAAAGATCGCAAAGAACGCCGGGAGCTAACAGGTCCTGCGAAAACGCGAAGACCCGGTAAAGGCATCAACCGACTTGACTTCGCAGGCTTAGTGGTAAAGTTAGCCGTAAGCGGGGGACACCATGCTGATGGACAAAATCTACAGTGGCGAGTTTGATCTTGAACTTATCCGCATTAGCCCTCCCAAGGTGGACGAGGCGAAGGCAGGCTTGATTGTCAAGCGCTACCTGGAACTTTTGAAAGATTACCCGCCCGGCAAGATCGAAGCTGAAGGGGCTCTACCCGAAGATCTGCTAAGGGAAATGGGG
>Ga0209517_10009709_pt1 | contig 10892 bp, 10 predicted proteins | sample PeaSoiMetSII2010_FD_187695 | JGI IMG/M metagenome (GOLD analysis project Ga0209517, IMG submission 187695) | Peat soil microbial communities from Weissenstadt, Germany - SII-2010 (SPAdes) (version 2) | ecosystem: Environmental > Terrestrial > Soil > Wetlands > Peat | place: Germany... | reverse complement strand
GGGCGAGCCATGACGTCATCGATCAGACGCCCTCGCGCCGCGACGGACTCCGTAGTTCGCTCCGTTCCGAGCAGTCCTCCGATCACTTTGGCGATTCGATCAGGGTCCAGCTCGCCAGAAGGTGGAAACAGAGGAGCGCCCTGAGAATCGGTCTTGCCTAGAATAATCGGACGGGCGGGCAACGAGTATAGAGCGTCCCGCAAATGCAGTTCCAGGAAACTGCGCTTTTCCTCGACCACCAGAATCGCCGCCAGGCCTTGCGCAAATTCGCGAGCGAACCCGCCGTCGAGCGGGAACGTCATACCGAATTTCGCGACGCGAATTCCGAGCCGGTTCAGCTCGTCGTCACTCAGACCAAGATCGCGCAAAGCTTGCGAGAGATCATAATAGGATTTCCCGGCGCTGGCGATCCCGAACCAAGCCTTGTTGTTCGCGCCGCGCCACCGATTGATTCCGTTTAAACGTGCAAACTCGATCGCGGCCTGCAAGCGTCGCGAGTTCACTTCGTGTTCCAGACCCAACGTGACCGGCGGGATCAGCCGCGCATCCACATGCTTCTGATAGCCTTCCGGCAGCCTGATCGCGGGCTGGTCCGGATCGACCATCACCGTGCCGCCGCCGTCGCAAATATCGGTGACCAGCTTCAGCCCCACCCAGGCGCCCGAAAATCGCGACAACGCGATCGCCAGCAGGCCGTAATCGATGATCTCCTGCGTGTTGCCGGGATACAGAAACGGAATCCCGACGTTATACAAACTAAAATCGCTCTGATGAGGGATGGTGGAGCTCTTGCAGCTATGGTCGTCGCCGGCCAGCAGCAGCGCGGCGCAGTTTTTTCCCGTTCCCGCAAGATTAGCGTGGCGAAGAACGTCGCCCGAACGGTCGACGCCAGGCCCTTTTCCATACCAGATGCCGAGCACGCCATCAACCTTCGATTTTCCAACCACTTCGAAGATTTGGCTGCCCATCACGGAGGTCGCGGCCAGATCCTCGTTCAGGCCGGGCTGGAAGACGATGTTGTGTGCATCGAGCAACTTACGCGAGCGCGCGAGTTGCAGATCGTAGCCGCCGAGCGGGGAGCCTTCATAGCCGGAAATGAACGTACCCGTGTTGAGACCAGCGCGCCGGTCGCGCCGCATCTGGTCCATAGGCAACCGGACCAGCGCCTGGATTCCGGTAAGATAAACGCTGCCACGCTCGACTGTGTACTTGTCGGAGAGACGCATGGGACCGACCCTGGCTAACGTTGTATCGTAACACAAGATGCCGGTTAAACCCTTCGTTTACCAGAGCCGCGTCCGCTTCGGAGATACCGACGCGAGCGGACGCATTTTCTACGTGTCCCTTTTGAATCATTTCGATGCCGCGGAGGCCGAGTTTCTGCGCCACCTGGGCGTCGGCTACCGGGAAATTCAGAACCGGAAAGTCGGGTTCCCGCGCGTTCGCGTGGAGTGCGATTACACAGGAGCCTTGGTTTACGACGACCTGATGGATATCGAAGTAACGGTGGACCGGGTCGGTGGGGCGTCGTTCACGCTGGGATTTGTCGTGACCGTCGAGGGCCGCCATTGCGCACGCGGGAAAGTGACCATCGTGTGTATCGATCGCGAAACGCAGCGGCCGATTCCGCTGCCGGAGAATCTGCGTTCCGCGCTCTCATAAGCAAGTAGGATAAGAACATGCACCGCTTCCTGCTCCACAACGATGAGATCCGCGACGCAGGCGATCGCATCGTTTCGCCCGGCCAGGTCGGACTATTGAACGGCTGGGGCGTGTTTTCGACCATCCGCATCTATGACGGCGTAATGTTTGGGTGGGAGCGGCATTGGGCCAGAATGCAGCGGGACGCGATCCGGATGCGGGTGCCGTTTCCGGAGGGTCCCACCTGGCTCGAAGAACGCCTGAGGCGATTGATCGACGCGAATCGAGCCTTCAATGCTACGCTGCGCGTGGTTGTGGTGCGAAATCGCGGAGGAATGTGGGAAGGTCCCGCGGCGACGCGCGCTTTCGACGCGATCGCCTTCACCGCGGAGGTGAACCAATGGGGCGAGACGGCGCGATTGGGCCTGGTGCCGAACGGAAGGCACGCAGCGTCCGAGTTCGCGGGCACCAAATATCTGTCCTGGTCGGAAAACCTGACCTGGTATGAACGCGCGCACGAGCAGGGACTCGATGAAGTGATCCTGCTGAATGAACGCGGCGAAGTTTCCGAGTGCACTTCGGCCAACGTTTTCGTGGTACAGGACGCGAATGTGTGGACGCCGCCGCTAACATCAGGATGCCTGCCGGGAATCACTCGCGCTGTGCTGCTGGAAGAAGTGCGGGTCCCCGGCATCCAGGCGGGCGAGAAAGTGCTCTTCCCGGCCGATCTGGAAGCCGCCGATGAGGTTTTCATCGCGTCCACCACGCGAGAACTGATGCCTGTGGCATCGATTCAAGGACTGAAGATTCGCGGCCAACGAAGCGTGACCGGCGCGTTGCAAACGGCGTTCACCGGCTACGTAAAGGCACATGTCGCGGCCCGGCTAAGACCGGTTACTACAAGCTAAGAAAGATCCCTGTACGGCAGGGAAATCCGTTAGAATTGATTTCGGGATGCAACTGACGTGCCCCCGTTGCGGAGTGCGAGACATACGTGTATCGCAACGCCGCAATGTGCTTGAATTCCTCAAAGGGATCGTCGGAATCTATCCCATCCGATGCCGGCGCTGCAGCACGCGCTGGGAAACCAGCACCTGGGCCGGAGGCGCGTGGAGATTCGCCCGCTGTCCCCGCTGCTATCGTCAGGATCTGGCCACCTGGAGCGAGCAGTATTACCACCCAGCAACGTGGATCGTAATGAAACTACGCCTGGGGGCTACGCCTTATCGGTGCAATTCGTGCCGGTGCAATTTCGCGAGCTTCCGCCGCTGCAAGGAACGGCTTTCCTGGAAGAAACAGGGCGCGCCGCAAGGGGAGCGACCGGTGCCGCCCGTGGATGCTGATCCACCCGCGAAAGCAGGCTGGCGCAAATAAAAAATGGTTCCAAGCGACCCGTCGACCAGTTCGTTCCCCGACCGGCATGCACGGCCAGAACATGGCATCCGGAAACGGTGTGACGTGAGCCCTTCGCTCCCCGCTGCCGGTTTTATCCAGCCTCGGATCGATGCTCCGGTGCGTGCCCGCTTTTTTCCGTTCCGGTAGAAGCCTGCCTCTCGATACGGCCTTTCGCTCTCCGGCGGCGGCGGCTGACCTTTCGATCCGTCCCCACAGCCGGGTCAACGTTCCTGGCCTATATCTTCGAAGCAATTCCGAAATCTCCGCTCGACCCGTTCGGTCCCGTACTCCCGCCCCCGCTCCGGCTTTTTGTCGCCGTTCGGGGCGCGTTCAACGTACGAAACCCGTTGTCAAGTCCGATCCCAGAACTCCCTGACTGTGATCAAGCTTTCGCTCCCCTCCAGGACCTCTCGATCCCTCGGGCTCGTAGCGCTCAACTTGATTCCAAACAGAGAAGCTTGCCCTTGCGAGTTGCCCGATCTTCCTTCGCTCCCCGCTGCGCCCGAAATAATTTCTTATCTTGATTGCGCAACGGATCATCGTTCCGGATCCGCTACTTCCCGCCAGGCTCACTGTCCTTCGAACCTCTTGGAACCATAGACATCATGCACCCAGTTGCTTCTAAGGTCAATTAAAAAACGTCGTTGTCACGCGGCTTTCATCAGGAAATATCTATCTTAAGTTACAAGGAGTTACGATACCTACTGTGTGCATGTGCTGTGGAAAAAACGTGCGCGCGGCAGCTTGTTTTACGGATTCAGGTGCAGAATCATGCCGGTATCCGTGGCCGCCCATTGATGCCCGGCATCCGGTCCCGCCAGGACCAGCGAGCGCGCATTGGCCTTATAATCGACCGCCATTTCGGTCCATTGCATGAGATCCGAACTGGTCAGGATTCTCACTTTGCCGGGTATCGGCACGCTGTTCAGACGCCCAGGCGGCTCGACCGCGGCGAGAAACGCCCGCGGACCCGCAAACAGTGCACAGTCGGTCACGCGACGATCTTTTTGCTTGAAGACGCTCTCAGTCTGGCCGTTGCTCAATTCCAGGCGGTAGACTTCGGTCGGCCATTCGAACGACTCATTGAACGCGAATACGGCCAGTCCTAGAATCCCTTGCAGCCGCACACTGGATACGGTACCGAACAGCGGAGCCGTTTGCGTCTTCCAGGTCGCGCCCGCGTCGGCCGTGTTCAGGAGAAGCGTCAAGGTGGGTACCTGACGGCGTTTCACAGCGCGTTCCGGCTCCATCCAGGATGGGAATTTGGGATCGTCGGCGCGCGGCGGTGTCGAGTTCCCGACGATGAGCCCCAGCTTCGGGCCATCGAAAGCAATCTGCGAATACGCGGTGTGAGCCGGGTTCGCCGAAGGCTCGCCGGCCGCAGCTACGGGAGTCCACGTTTTCCCGCCGTCGTGCGTCTCGAGGACCGTTTTCTGCAATCCTGCGGCGAAACCGTGCTGGACGTCGAGAAACCACACGCGCGTGATCAACCCGCCGGGAGGCGTCAGGCCGATCTTCTTATCTGGCTTCCTTTGTTCGCTGATCTTCTTCCACGATGCGCCGGATTCTTCGGTGAACCAGATTCCATCGTCCGTCACCATCCAGCCTGTCGATTCGTTCAGAAAGAAAAGGGACCGAGGCGCTTCTTTGATCGGCGAGAGCGTCCAGTGTGCGCCGCCGTCGCTAGTGAGGAGCTCGGTGTATTTCGGTTTCTTGGGAGCTGTATCATCCACCACGGCTCCAATCGCAATGCCGCGCTGAGCCGATGGAAACGCGAGATCCTCGATGACCAATGTCTCGCCGGCTTTGTCGTAAAAATATTGGATGCTCCAGCGCTGGCCGAATGCCAGGCCGATGGAAAGAAAGAAAGCCGCGTATCGCATATTCACACGGAACGCGCCGGCGACAGGACCAGATCCAGGATCTTGTCGACTCTTACCGCGTCACCCTGGCTCGCCAGGGCGATGAGACAACCGATCTGCTCACCCACCGTGGTCAGCAGCTCCATTTCACCGCCGGTGTGGAAATGCGGCTCGCGATGCTGAACGTTGATCACGCCCGCCACGCGATTGCGGACTACCACGGGCGCGGACAAGAACGCCTCATACGTGTCTTCGGGAAGGACGGAGAAATGTTTGAAGCGCGGATCGAGATAGGACTCGCGCGAGATCGATAGCAGCCGCCGCTCGCGCGCCACCCATCCAGTCAACCCCTCGCCCGGCTTCATGCGGAGCTTGCCGAGAGTCTCGGGCTGAGGATTGTTCGACGCGCATAGTACCAGGTCGTTGTCTTGTACTAAGTAGAGCAGGCAGGCGTCGCATTCCATGAACTCGGCCACCAGCGGCACGACGCCTTGTACCGCCTCGCCGGGATTCATGCCGCGCACCATGAATCGGCTGATTTTCTGGAGCAGCCGGAGCTGCTGCTCCGTGCGCTCCAAAAGCGACTCCAGTTCCTTGACGCGGGACACCGGCTTCATTATGCCAGATTTGCCGGTCTGCAAGATCCAATCCGCGTGAGGTATTGTGTCGTATACATCTATAAGATGGTCCTGCTGCGATATCTGCCGGCCGCGTTCGCCTACGGGATCCTGCAGGTCCTGCTGCGCTTCAAGGACGATTCCGAACTGGCGCGACGGCTGAAAGCTCGCGATCCGCGCGCGATGGAGGATCTCTACGAGCGCTACGGCCGGCTGGCTTACGCCCTGATTTTTCGCGTCGTGCGCAACGCCGGTGCCGCTGAGGATCTGGTGCAGGAGACCTTCCTGCGAGTCTGGAATCGCGCGCAATCCTTCGATCAGCAGCGCGGCGCGCTGGGTCCATGGGTTTTGACCGTAGCGCGAAACCGGGCCATCGATTACCTGCGCTCCATCGACGGGCGAATGTCGGCCGGCTCCCTGGAACTCGACCGAATGGAGCATCCGTCGTTGTTCTCGAGTTCCGACGAGAGCGCCCTGTCTATCGACCGGGCGCGGCGATTGAAAAGCGCGTTTGAGAAGCTCAGTCCGAACCAGCGCGCGGTGATCGAGCTGGCCTATTACGAAGGCCTTTCGCAGACGGAAATGGCGGAGCGCATGAAACAGCCGCTCGGCACCGTGAAAACCTGGGTCCGGAGCGCGCTGAAGACGCTCCGTGACGAACTCACGGAAGCGGTGAGCGTATGAACTGCGACGATCTGAAAGATGTGTTCGAGCTCTACGCTCTTGGTTTGGCCGAGGGCGCTGAGAAGGAGGAAGCCGACGCGCATCTGGGTCGCGGCTGCGAAACCTGCCGCAAGAGCCTTCGAGATGCGCTGGCGCTGAACGCCATGGTTTTAAGTTCGGTGACGGAAGCGGCGCCTCCCAAAAGGCTGAAACGCCGCGTGATGGCGAGCATCGGCGTGGAACGCCGAAGCTGGAGCTGGGCCGCGGTGCTGGCCGCTGCTTGTATGCTGGTGGTCGCTCTTTGGCTGGGAATGCAGGAACGGCAGCGCTCGGCGGAACTGGCCGAGGCGCGTCAGACGCTGATGCAGGTGAGCGCAGATCGCGACCGCATGTTGGCCGCGCTGAGTTTTCTGAATCAACCGGAGACGGTGCAAGTGGGATTCGGCAAAGGCCAGCCGGCGCCTCCAAGAGGCAACGTATTCGTCAATCAGCGCAGCGGCGTACTGCTGATCGCATCGAATCTGCCGCGCCTTAATCCAGGCCGCATTTTCGAAATGTGGGTGATTCCCAAAGGGGGCGCGCCGCGTCCGGCGGGCACATTCCAGTCGAACGATTCCGGCGCTGCATTTCACATCCTTTCAGGACCCGTGGATTTGTCCACCGTTGGCGTGATCGCAGTAACGGTAGAGCCCGAAGCAGGCTCGCCGGCCCCGACGACGACTCCGATCATCGCGGCGGCGGTATCCGGCTCGTAGAAAGAAATAGGAGCGCTTAAGTGCGCAATACTCGCAATCACAATCGGGGAAGAAAACGCTTTCGGCGCGAGTATACAATGTAGAATCGCTATGGAGAATCAGGAAACTACACGCAGGTCGTTCTATTCGGCCTTTATCTACGGGCTGGGAGCGATCATCAGCGCCGGACTGGCGTTGCCCGCCGCCGCGTACCTTCTTATCAAGCCGAAGTCTCAGCAGGCAAAACAATGGGTGGATGCAGCCGATTTGAACTCGCTGCGCCCGGGCGAGCCGCAGGAAATAGTATTCCGCCGGTCCCGCGTCGACGGCTGGCGTGTTTTGAACGAAAAATCCACCGCGTGGGTGGTTCGCCTGGACGACCAGAACGTGGTCGCGTATTCGCCGCAGTGCACGCATCTGGCGTGCGCGTATCACTGGGACGATTCGTCGCATAAATTCATCTGCCCCTGCCACGCTTCCGAATTCTCTATCGACGGCAAGGTGCTGGCCGGTCCGGCTCCGCGGCCGCTCGACCGCTACGCGACGCGTGTCGATAACGGCAAGCTCCTGTTCTCGCCCACCGTTCAGAAAACCTAACCCATGCGACCAATTCTGGACTGGCTGGAAGAGCGCACCGGCGTCGAAAGCGCCATCAAACATTTTCTATACGAAGACATTCCCGACTCGGCGGGCTGGCATCAAGTGCTGGGGAGCGTCGCTCTATTTGCGTTTCTGACCCAGGCATTCACCGGCATCCTGCTGGCCTTCAACTACGCGCCCACCCCTGGCGACGCCTACGACAGCCTGCGCTACATCGTTACCGAACTCACCGGCGGCCGGCTGATTCGCGGCCTGCACCATTGGGGTGCGAGCCTGATGATCATCGTCGTGGTGCTGCACATGGCCCAGGTTTTTCTGTGGGGCGCGTACAAGAAGCCTCGCGAAGCGACGTGGATGGTCGGGTGCATTCTGCTGCTGGTGACACTCGCCTACGGGCTGACCGGATATCTGCTTCCGTGGGACAACCGCGCGTACTGGGGCACCGTGGTGACGACACAGATCGCTTCGCAGGCGCCGGGCGCGGGTCCGTACATTTTGCGGCTGCTCGGAAGCGAAGGCGGCGCCATCGGAGTGGTGACGTTCGCGCGCTTTTACGCGGTTCACGTACTGCTGCTGCCGCCGCTCACCATGCTGCTGGTGGGAATCCACGTGTTTCTGGTGCGTAAACACGGCGTCGCGCCCGCGGCGGACGATTTCAAGCCGAAAAAGAAGTTTTATCCCGAACAGGTTTTCAAAGACACGGTCGCGACCTTTCTCTGGTTCGCGGTGCTGGTGGGGATGGCGATCATCGTTAAGGTCCCGCTGGGACGCACCGCGGATCCGACGGATACCAGTTTCATCCCGCGCCCGGAATGGTACTTTTTGTTTCTCTTCCAGATCCTGAAAGTGTTTGAAGGTCCGCTTGAGATTGTGGGGAGCTTAGTGCTTCCGACTCTGGCGATTCTGGCCTTGTTTCTGGCCCCATTTATCGATCGGGCCAAGCTAGTCGCGATCCGCCAGCGTACCGGCGCAATCGCCTTGGTGACGCTGGCTGCGATCGGCTGGGCCGGACTGACGGCGCGCGCGGTCGCGACCACGCCTCCCAGCACCGAATCGCCGGACGCGGGCCTGGCGCAGGTCGAGCCCTGGCGCGGGATTCCGCCCGAGAGCCTCGCGGCGATCGGATATTTTCGCAAGGCCAATTGTGGGAGCTGCCACGTGCTCGGGAAGTCGGGCGCGGGTCCGGATTTGACGGTGGCTCCATCGCAGAAGCCGGCCGACTGGCTGATGCAGCATTTCCGCCAGCCTGCACCGAACGCTCCCGCGCCTCCGTTGAACGGGATTCAGCTCAAAGCGCTGGCGACTTTCGTCGCCAAGCGCGGCGATAAAGAGCTCGCGGCATGGACCAGCGCGCCGGAAGCAGCCGTCGAGGGCGCCATGGTGTATCACACCAGCCAGTGCGCGGTGTGCCACATGTTGAACGGCAGTGGCCAGAAGGTGGGCCCGCCCCTGAACGGATTGGCCGACCATCGCGCGCGGGATTGGGTACAGGGCCACTTCGGCGAACCGGCGAAGTTTTCACCCGGCTCAACCATGCCGGCCTATAAATTCAATTCGCGCGATCTGGACAGTATCACCAGTTATCTGCTCGAAATCCCGAAATAGATCTCGAAACATTTATGTCGTGTTACGATATAAGTGAGTGAAGAGGTCCCTGTCCCTGGCCGCGTACCGCTCGCTGGCGGAACTGCGGCATCAGATCCGCCGCTTTCTGCGTTATAGCGAAGATGCCGCGCGAGAATATGGAATCGAGCCGCACCAGCATCAGCTTCTGTTGGCCATCAAAGGTTTGCCCGACGACAAGCTCCCGACCATCGGCGAGCTCGCCGATCGCCTGCAAATTCGCCATCACAGCGCCGTCGAGCTGATTAACCGGCTGGCGACTCAAGGCTTCGTAAAACGCGCCGTCAGCAACGTGGACCGGCGCGAAGTCTTGATCCGCCTGACGCCAGCCGGCGAGCGCGTGCTTCACGCGTTGTCGGTGGAACATCAGACCGAGTTGACCAAGACCGGGCCCGAGCTCATGAAGGCGCTGAACGCGGTGTTGAAGGTCGCGACGAAGGCGAACAAGAAAACGAATAGGAGGACGTAGGGAGTGGTCAGAAAACTAAGCCGGCGCCTGTATGACGCATGGCAGAAACAAGATGGAGAGCACGACCAGCCGTTGGGAGATTTTACGACCACGCTTCGCGTCGTGCCCCTGTCGATCTTAGCGGTTGCGATCGGCTGCATCGCGACCGGAGTGGCATGGGCCTTATTGCGGCTCATCGGCCTTTTTACGAACTTATTTTATTTCGGCCGCTGGAGCACGCAATTCACCTCGCCCGCGCAGAATCACCTGGGTGTTTGGGCCGTTCTGGTGCCGGCCGCGGGCGCGATGATCATCGGCCTGATGGCGCGCTTCGGCTCGGATCGTATCCGAGGACACGGCATCCCGGAAGCCATCGAATCGATTCTGATCAACGGCAGCCGCGTGGAGCCGAAGCTGGCGATCTTGAAGCCGCTCTCCTCCGCGATCTCGATCGGATCGGGAGGACCGTTCGGCGCCGAAGGTCCCATCATCATGACCGGCGGAGCGTTCGGATCGATGATCGCGCAATTCTTCCATTTGACCAGCGTAGAGCGCAAGACGCTGCTGGTCGCGGGCGCCGCGGCCGGCATGTCGGCGACCTTCAACGCACCGATTGCGGCGCTATTGCTCGCCGTGGAACTGCTGCTGTTCGAATGGAAGCCCCGCAGCCTGATTCCCGTCGCCTTGGCGAGCGCAACGGCAGCCGCGGCACGCTGGTACATTCTGGGTGGCGGCGCGCTGTTTCAAGTCCCGCCGCATCCACAGTTCGTAGGCGTAGGCGTCTTATCGGGATGTCTGCTCGCGGGCTTGCTTGCGGGCGCGCTCTCGGCCTTGTTAACGGCCGCTGTCTATCTTTCTGAGGACGCGTTTCAACACCTGCCGATTCACTGGATGTGGTGGCCGGCGATCGGCGGATTAGTCGTCGGAATCGGCGGATTGATTTTCCCGCAGGCACTGGGCGTCGGCTACGATACTATCGGCGCGCTGCTGCAAGGCGACGTTCCGCGCAACGTGATCTTCGGAATTTTGCTGGTGAAATCGGTGATCTGGGCGGTTTCGTTAGGCTCGGGAACGTCGGGAGGAGTGCTAGCGCCTCTCCTGATGATGGGTGGGGCGCTCGGCGGCCTGGACGCAGCGTTCCTTCCGCACGTGGGCGTCGGCTTCTGGCCGCTGGTCAGCTTGGGCGCGATTCTCGGTGGAACGATGCGTTCGCCTTTCACGGGAATCTTGTTCGCCATCGAGTTGACGCACGATCTGAACATGCTTCTGCCGTTGATGGTGGCCTGCTTCGCGGCGCACGCGTTAACGG